>Ga0137418_10000052_pt1 | contig 77963 bp, 60 predicted proteins | sample CZODoug3_1_2_16f_FD_122242 | JGI IMG/M metagenome (GOLD analysis project Ga0137418, IMG submission 122242) | Vadose zone soil fungal communities from Angelo Coast Range Reserve, California, USA - CZODoug3_1_2_16fungal (Hybrid Assembly) | ecosystem: Environmental > Terrestrial > Soil > Vadose...
CGTAGTCATCCTCTTTCGTTCCCTCGCCCACATCCACCAGGTTCGCCGTCACATCTGCCGATTCGCTATCCTCCGCCAATACAATTGGCATCGCCCGATAGCTAGCGAGCTTCAAAACTGTTTCGTTACCCTTCGCCTTTACGTCCTTTCCTTCCTTTACCTCCTCTAATTCCCCCTCCTCCGCGTCCCACCCCGGCCGCGACCTCTGCGTCCCGTAAAAAATTTTTCCATCCGCCGGAAACTGCAAAATCGCCACATCGCTCAACCCATAAGCCCGCGCCCGCTCTGCCACCAATTCCGCCGCGGCATGAAATCCCGCCGACCCGCGCTGCCGGTGCAGCCGCGCCAGCCCCTCCAGATTCCGCTTCGCCGTCTCCCCGCTAAGCTCCTCCGCCAGCCACGCGACATCTTTTTCCGGCAGCAACGGTGTCCGCTGCTGCCCCACAGCCGGTCCTGCCGCCCCGGCCAAAGTCACAGCAATCAGAATCGTCGTGGCAAGCTTCATAAACCCTCCGATATGGAGTGCGGTGATCTTGCCGCCGCTTTCACCGAGCAGCCCACACCTCTCAATCCCGCGCAACACTATCACAGCCCATCTGTCTCCGTTCTCTGTGCTCTCTGTGAACTCTGTGGTGAAATTCCAGTTTTGTTCTTTTGCCTCTGCTATCATCCCCGCACATGAGCTTCGCCCTGCGCCTCCAGGAAATCCGCGATGGCTTCGAGCGCCCCTTCTGGGTCGCCAACATCAGCGAAATCTTCGAACGCCTCTCCTACTACGGCGCATTCTCCTCTCTCGCCCTCTATCTCCAGGAAAAGCTCAGTTTTTCCACCGAGCAGACCGGCACGCTCACCGGCATTTTCGGCGGAATGGTTTGGTTCCTCGCGATCTTTGGAGGTGCGCTGGCGGACAAGCTAGGTTTTCGCCGCGCTCTGTCCCTCGCCTACCTGATTCTTGCCGCCGCCTACTTCCTAATCGGTTCGATCGGAGCAGGGTGGCTCGCGCCGCTGCGCGACGCCCTCCCACTCGGCTTGTTTGTGGCTTGCATCCTGATTCTCCCGGCACTGGGCATCTCGCTAGTTAAGCCTAGCGTCGTGGGCACCACCGCCCGCGCTTCCAAGGAAAATGTCCGCTCCATCGGCTATTCCATTTACTACACCATGGTCAACATCGGCGGCGCTGCCGGGCCCTTCGTTGCCGATTGGGCCCACACACACTTGGGTTTGGAGAATGTCTTTCGCACCGCAGCCCTCAGCGTTTTCCTGATGTTCTTCCTCGTCCTGCTCTTCTTCCGCGAACCCAAACACATCGATGATGCCCCGCCGCCGAGTCTCGCGAGCACAGCGAAAAACTTTCTCATCGTGCTTTCCAATCCAAAATTCATTCTCTTTCTGCTCATCTTTACCGGCTACTGGATTGTTTTCTGGCAGCAGTACACGTCGTTACCCGGCTACATTCACAGCTACATCGATCCGAACGCCCGCGTCGAGCGCATCTTGATTACCGACGGCGCGGTGGTCATCTGCTTTACGCTCGCCTGGAACTACGTCATTCGAAAGATTCCGCCGTTCCATGCGGTAATCCTCGGCACGCTGATTTCCTCGCTGTCCTGGCTGATCGTCGCTTTCTGGCCCACGGTGTGGGGAGCGGTGTTGTCCATCATCGTGCTGGCGCTCGGTGAAATCACGCAAGCGCCCCGCTACTACGAGTACATCGCCAAGCTCGCGCCCGCCGAGCAACAAGGCACCTACATGGGATTCGCATTTTTGCCCATCGGCATCGGCTCTCTAATCGGCGGATGGTTCGGCGGAAAATTGATGCATCACTTCGGCGAGCTGCAACACCACCCCGAGCGCGCCTGGTACGCCATCACCGCCGTCGGCACCCTCACCGTAGTTTTGCTATGGATTTACGACCGAGTGATAAAACCGGAAGCCTGGTAACGCCAGCATCTTACCGGCGTGTCGAAGGGCCGGCGCACACGCAAAACGCAACCTAGTTTCGCACTGATGGTTCCGCTGTTTTCTTGTTTTGACTTACAACTCAAAACTAAAAACTATCCACAGTATCGTTCGCCGCGAGCGCAGCGAACCCTCGTCGTTAATTTACCATCCGCCGCAGCGATTCCAGCGCCTGGCGCGCTGCTGAATAGCGCGGCTCGACCTCCAACGCTTCCTGGAAGCAGCGCATTGCCTGCCCATACATTTCTCTGCCCAGATACGCACGCCCCAGATTGTAGTGAGGAAAATGCCGCGGCTCGTAGCGCCGCGCTTCGGTAGCCCGCTCCAGCCAGGGAATCGCCTCTTCGAAGCGCCCCAGCTCAATCAGGTAAGCGCCAATGTCGTTGTACGGATTGCCAAATTCCGGATCGATCTCGATCGCGCGCTTGCATTCCGCGATGGCTTCATCGAGTTTGCCTTGAAAATGATACGTCCAGCCCAGGAATGTGTGCGCCTCCGCGGTCGGGTACAGTTCCAGCGAAGATTGGTAAAGCTCCACCGCGCGGTCGTAATCGCCTTCCATTTGGGCTTGATATGCGTCCTGCAGAACTTCCCACGCGCGCGTCAGGGTTTCCCGGCTCATGCGGCGATTTTTAGCACACGCCCTGGTGCGCGTCAAAAGTACGAAGGTCTCATCCGTGCCAGGACGGCACCTGTCCTTTGTGCCGGGTTCGCAGTGGAATTCCTGCCGCTAAACATGGAAAATGGAACAGGGATCATTCAAGCGATCAACTTTATCTACGAAAAGCCAGGGGGAACCGTGAATCGGAATTTTCTAATTATTGGGACAGCAGCGCTGGCGGTTGCCGGAGCGGTTTTCGCGCAGGATCCGCCGCCCGCAAAAACGCCGGCAAAAAAATCGGGCAACGGCAACGCCGCCGCGGCCGCGCGCGGCAAGGAAATCTTTGATAAAAAATGCGGCATCTGCCACTACGCCGACAACGACCAAAAAAAGATCGGGCCGGGACTAAAGGGCCTTTCCAAGCGCGGAACATTTACGGTGAACAACAATAAAGTCACCGACGAGACGCTGAAAACCTGGATCGAAAATGGCGACACGCTGATGCCGCCCTTTAAAGACGTGCTGGAGCCCGCGCAAATTAAAGACGTCATCGCCTACGTGAAAACTCTCTAGCCACTCACTAGTCTCGCGGGCATCGCGTTCTGTATTTCAAGGAACGATCGCGCTTCCTCCCTCTCCAAAAAAACTTGGTTGCGCAGCGTATGCGGCGCAACCAAGATATAAACTCGACTGAGACACCTACCCGTGACCTGGCGCGCTCGAACCTCCGCTGCGTAACCTGTCTGGGCCGGACGCTTGCGGCGCGATTCGATTGCGGCGCTGTTTTCGGGCCCTAAACTCCCTGCCGCGAAAACTACTTCAGAATGGCGTCTTTGAACGCCTTCGATGCGCGCAAACGCACGACCGTCTTGGCCTTGATCTTGATGGCCTCGCCGGTTTGCGGGTTGCGGCCCATGCGCGCCTTGCGGTGCGCTTTCACTGCGCGGCCGAGATTCGGAATCACAAACTTGCCGGCGGCGCCCTTGCATTCCTTCACCGCGAGCTTGAAGAGTTCTTCAAAAAACAGTGCCGCGGTCTTCTTGGGAATGTTGGTCTTTTCTGCGATATGCGACACAACCTTCGTCTTGCTCATTGGCTTGGCTGCCATCTAGTATTCTTATCCTCCTGATTTTTTTCGTGCCTCGAGGTGATCAAGGCAGCCGCGGACTCTCCCCTTGTTTCGCACCGAAAAATCCGGGCCGGAGGGGACTATAGCCAACGCTTTTTGAGAACGCAAGGAAAAAACCGCGAAAAACGCTGGAAAAATGCGTCTTTTTTGAGTCCGAGGGCAAAAAAGCCGTAAAAATGCGGGTTTTCCACATGCCAGAGGCGAGCGCGGGCGTGCCGGGGGTGAGTTGCTCGAGCTGTTTCCAGTTTGGCGTGTCGCTCACAGTGTGGCCAGATCCGAGTAGAAGTTGGCAATGGCTTTGATCCCGCCGAAATAATTCTCCAGGGCTATGTGCTCATCGGGCGCGTGGGCGTTCTCGTCAGGGAGACCGAAGCCGAGCAGCACGCAGGGAACTTTGAAAGTGTCGTACATCTGGGTGACGAAAGGAATGGAGCCGCCTTCGCGGATGAATACGGCTTTTTTGCCGAAGCCTTTTTGCAACGCAGCTTGCGCCTTGGCGAAGATGGGGTTGTGAAAGGGCGCGGCCCAGGGCTTGCCCATGCTGAGAACCTGGAATTTGCAGGTCACTGTGTTCGGGAGAAGTTTGCGAATATGCTTTTCGACCAGCTTGGCGATTTTGGGCGGATCCTGGTCGGGTACAAGCCGAGTGGAGAATTTGGCGTACGCTTTGGAGGGAATCACGGTTTTCGCGCCTTCGCCCGTATAGCCGCCCCAAATGCCGTTGAGCTCGAGCGTGGGGCGCGTCCAGAGCTGCTCGACGATGGTGAACCCCTTTTCGCCAACGTAGCCGGGAGCGCCGACAGCCTTCTCAAAATCTTTTTTCTTCCAGGGCAAGGAATTGAGAGCTTTACGCTCGGCGCCTCCGATTTTTGCCACGTCATCGTAGAAGCCGGGCACGGTGATGCGGAAATTTTTGTCGTGCAGCTTGGCGAATAGCTCGGTCAGGATGGTGAGCGGGTTTGGCACCGCGCCACCGTAAACGCCGGAATGCAAATCGCGGGCAGGTCCGGTCAGTTCAATTTGATAGTAGTTGAGTCCACGCAAACCGTAGGTGATGGATGGGACGCCCTTGCCGAGCATGGAAGTATCAGAAACAACCAGCGCGTCCGCTTTCAGCTTTTCTTTATTTTTCTGCACGTAATCCCACAGGCTGACGCTGCCGACTTCTTCTTCGCCCTCGATCAAAACTTTTACGTTGATGGGAAATTTGCCATTTACTTTCTGCAGGGACTCCAACGCTTTCATGTGAATGTGCACTTGGCCTTTGTCGTCGGCGGTGCCGCGGCCGAAAAGGTTGCCGCCGCGCACGGTCGGCTCAAAGGCCGGCGAGGTCCAGAGATCGAGGGGCTCGGCGGGCTGCACATCGTAATGCCCGTAGAAAAGGATTGTGGGTTTGCCGGGAACTTCGAGCGATTCGGCGTAGACCAGCGGATGCATGTTGGTGGGAACGATTTCTACCTTCTTGAATCCGGCATCGCGCAGCTTGTCGGAAACCCAGCGCGCAGCTCGCTCGATATCCGGCTTGTGCTCGCTCTTGGCGCTGACGCTGGGAATGCGCAGGAATTCGCAGAGTTCGGCAAGATGCGCGTCGTGGTGATCTTCGATGAATTCAGCGAGTTTCATAAGCGATCATTCTAGGTCGGAAAGTGAGTGGTGGGTAGTGGGCAGTGATAGTTGCCTCGTCGTGGAGAATTCTGCTGAATGGCGCAGCGAGCCGGAAACGGAGGGAGGGGCGAAAGAGGGCGAAAGGGCACACCCCCGGGCAATTTGTATAGATGTGAATACAAAGCACTTACGAAAAAAGGGATTCGTAAAATCATGAAAATAAAGACCTTCCAAATCGATCGACCCAGAGGAGCGATTTGTAAGTTCATGAAAACAAAGGAGGGCAAAAATAGCGTGCGGGATGGGTCGTTGGTAGTGAGTAGTGGCGCTGTGTTGAGGCGCGGCGGAGCGACATTCGAGGTCTGGTTGGGGCGAGACTGGGATGCGAGAATCACAAGTTACTGTAGCATGGAATGGAGTTACTGTCAAGTAATAATCGATAGGTCTTATCTAGTCAGTATCTTACGACAGCGTTTGCCGACCCGATTTCTGCGCGGGATCGCAGCAATGGCTATTCGGGAACGCGATTGCTCGAAGTTAGCTCTAAACCCCGACCCTTGCACATCCCGCAACCGCGCGTGAACTTCTGTGCCGCGGAGTCTTGACGCATTTCTGAGGCGAATGTTACAGTCCCGTGACACTCGGGCCACCTCGAACTTTCCGCCCGGCTTTCTTTTACTTTGCACGCGAACTTATACATCAGGAAGGGGTTGCATGAAGTCTATCTATCGAGGTTCCTTTGTCAGTCGCCAGTGTGCGCTTGCGTTATTGCTTGGCGCGTTCGTCGTGCTTTTCCTGTCTCAGAGCCCCGCGCGGGCGCAAGCGGGAGCGGGGACAGGACGCATCGAAGGCACGGTGACGGATTCTTCCGGCGCGGTCGTGCCGGGCGCTCAGGTCACAGCGCGTGAAGAATCGACGAATATCACGGCATCTGTCGTCAGCGAAGACGATGGGCACTTCATTTTCCTGTACCTCGCCCCCGGTTCCTACGATATCGCGGTCAAAAAAGACGGATTTGACAGCGCTCAGATGCAGCATGTGGAGGTTCGCGTCGGAACGACGTCCTCCGTGCGACCCCAGCTGAAGATCGGGAATGTTAGCGTCACGGTCAGCGTCAGCGCGGATGCGCCGCTCGTGGACCCGACGCAGTCCGCGCTTAGCAGCGTGGTGGACAAGCACAGCATCGAATCGCTGCCGCTGAATGGCCGCAATTTCACCGACTTTGTGCTACTCACTCCAGGCGCGACGACGGACGGCGATTTCGGAATGGTCAGCTTTAACGGGATGGCCGGCAACTTCAACAACTACATGGTCGACGGCGCAAACAATAACAACGCTTTCTTCCAGCAGCAAATCGGGCGCACGAGCATTCCGTTTCAGTTCAGTGAAGATGTCGTGCAGGAATTCCAAGTGTCCAGCACGGGCTATGAAGCCGAATTCGGCCAGGCGGGCGGCGGCGTGGTCAATACGGTCACGAAAAGCGGCGGAAACGGGTTCCACGGCGACGGCTACTACTACCTTCTCGACTCCGCGCTGAACGCCAACGACTTTATAAACAACGAAAACGGCATCGCGAAGCCCAGCAACCGGCGCCAGCAGTTCGGAGGGACGCTTGGCGGGCCGATTGTCCACGACCGGCTATTTTTCCTGGGTAACTACGAAGGCCAGGTACGGAACGAGCCGCTGACCGTGAACGATGCACCGGCGCTGGCCGGCCTCTCTGACCCTGCCGCGTTCTTTGCGGCCAATCCTGGTCTCGCCGCGCAGGTGCAAGCGGCCGCGGGATCATTTCCGCGCACCTTCAACCAAAATACCGGCTTCGTCAAGATCAGCGGGTTGCTGACGCCGCGCAATAACTTCACCGCGACCTACAACTATCAGCGGTTCCGGAGCCCGCACGGCTACTTCAATACGCCAACATCGACGGGAGACGGCTTGTCTCTGACCGATGGGGCGACGAGCCATTTCGCGCAATTCACCGTGGTCTCCTCGATCTCTCCCCGGTTCATCAATGAATTTCGCTTTCACTTTGGCAATGACTATCATTTCGACCTTCCCGATACTCCGGCGACCAGTCCTTCTGTGGTCATTCAGAATCCGGACACGGGATTTGCCTTCGGGGGGAATCGCTTCCAGCTGTCCACGTCCGATCGCCGGTTGGAATTCTCTAACAACGTAACTCGCATCGTCGGGCGCCACTCATTGCGTTTCGGCGTGGACATCAACATCAATCACGACCGGGACTTCTTCATCTACGGACCGAAGGGGGAATATCAATTCGCCAGCCTGGCGGATGTTCCGTCCGGAAATTTCCAGTTGTACCTGCAATCTTTCGGTCAAACCACCGCAACGCTGACGTCACCAACGTACTCGCTCTTCGCGCAAGACGAATTCCATGTGTCCCGGCGACTCAATGTAAATTATGGAGTTCGCTACGATCTGCAGGTTCTGCCGCAGCCGTCTGTTTGCAATCCGCAATTCGCGGCGACCTGCAAGATCCCATACAGCAAGAAGAATGTCTCGCCTCGCATTGGCTTCGCATATTCACTGGATTCCGACAGCAAGACCGTTGTTCGCGGCGGATTCGGCCTCTTCTATATCCAGGAGGATCTGCTCGACGTGTCGCAGGCGTTCCTGTCAAATGGGGTTTCGCGGCCGTTCCTTGTGGCCACTGGCCCCGGCTTCGGCAACACGTCGCCAATCGTGACGTATCCGACGAGCCTGACTGCCTTCCCGAGTGGGGCGGGTAGCACACCCTCGCTCGTGGTATTTGCGCCAAACTTCCGCAGCCCTTATGTGGAACAAGGAAATCTGCAGGTGGAGCGGCGCCTTGGCAGTCACATGGCTGTAAGCGCGGGGTATATCTATAGCCATGGGCTTGCGCTGCTCGGCAATTCCAACGGTGTTACGCGACAGGCCAATGGAAATTTCGGCCTAGATCTGAATCTTGTGCCGCCCAGCCAGCAACCGGCTTTCGGCGGAAATTTTTCCACGGCGACAGTGACGCTCCCGAGCGGGACATCGTACGTGGTGCCCGAATTTGAGGCGATTGACGGCATTCTCAATCCAAACTTTGGCACGATCAATGCCATCGACAACTCGGGCAAGTCTATTTATCACGCGCTGCTTCTGTCCTGGCGCTACACCGGATCCCAATTCACGGGCGGACTTGCCTACACGCTTTCCAAAACCATCGATCAGGGCACCGGGTACTTCAACCAGTTCGATCAACGGAATGAACGTGGGCCATCGCAACTGGATCAGCCGCAACGGTTCGTGCTGAACGGCGCGTGGTCTCCGACCTGGCACCCGCTCAAGAACTTCACCTTCGCGTCCGTGGTGACGCTCGCCAGCGGAAGGCCCTATACGGCTGTATTTGACACATCAGCGCTGAATTTTTCCGTCGTTCCGAACGAGCCGTTCAATGGGTTCCGCGGGCCGGGACAGGAAGTGATCGACTTCAGCGTGGCGCGCCTTTTCAGGATCAACGAACGCATTCACCTGAAAGTTGTCGCGGAAGCGTTTGACCTCTTCAACCATCCTAACTTTCAGCAGAACAACATTAACAACGTCCAGTACGCGACGACCCAAGCGACGGACTCAAGCGGCAACGGACTGCCTTTCTGGACGGCCGTCGCCAATTCCTCTTTTGGGGCACCAGGAGCTATGGCTCCGCGCATCGGCTCGCGTAGCTTTCAGTTCTCCGGCCGCATTAGCTTCTAGCTCAAATAGAAGGCGGAACGGGTGCTGGGGCGGAGTAAATAGAACAAGAGGGCGCCGGCGATCAGAACTCCTGTTGCGCCTTCGAGGAAATGACCCAGGACAAGATTCCCGGCGTCGCCGGGGACTTGCGTCGCGAATCGCGATAGTGAGCCACCAACCCCACAGACGGCGCTTGAACCAGCCCACTGCTGCGAGCGCGAGCAGTCCGCTTAGGAGTAGGAACGGAATTCCCACTAATTTGCCGAATGGCGCGAGGCGTTGGTACGCGAACGGATTCAGAGGCCAAATGCGATCGAACGCTGTGCCTTTCCATGTCAAGGTCGCTCCCGCGAGCAGAGCCATGGTCGAGCCGAAGAGCAAGAAGATGCCGATAACCCTTAGAGCTGCTGGGGATGCAGGCGCGGCTGGTTTTGGGCTGGTGCTCACGAGCTGAATATAGACCGACTCATTGAAAGATGCGCTACTTGCCGTGCAATAGGCGCGAGAGGAAGGATCGCTCGGATTTAGGCTTGGCTGCATCGCCTTCGTTTTCCAGGGCGGCGAGGCGCTCGATGGCTTTGGTGTGCTCGGGGTCGATTTCGAGGACGCGGCGGTAGAGGGGGACGGCGCGCCAGGGGAGGCCCATGGCTTCGTAGAGCTCGCCGAACTGAAAATAAGTGGAGGTATTCCACTGGTCAAGCTCGATGGCGAACGAGAAATGGCGGACGGCGTCCTGCCGGTATTGCGGGAAGGCGGCGAGGCTGCGCGCGAGCATGGCGTGGTGCTTGGCGACATTGGGAGCGATCTCGACGCACTTGCGTAACCAGAGAATGGAGCCGGCGAAATTGCGGGCGCGGACGGCTTGCTTGGCGCGGGTGAGGCACTCATCGACCGTGGCTTCACTTTCCGTTTTTTCCTGGCCAAGGACGAAGGCGCCGGCGGCGGCGATTTGCTTGTCGTAGGCGGCGCGCTTTTGTTCGTCGAAGAGAGTCTTGTAAGCGATGGTGAGGCGGCCCATCAGATCCTGGAGTAAATCGAGCCATTCGCTGTGCCCCATATGGCGATCGGGATGAAACTTGCGAGCCATGCGGTGGAAGTTTTCTTTTACCTGCTCGGGCGTGAAGGTAGCGGTGACGCCGAGCAGCTCGTAGTAAGTGGACTTGCCGGCGAGCTCGAGTAGCGAGCGAATTTCTTCTTCGAATTTCCTGGTATCTTCTGAGTCGTCAGCTTGCGGTGGGCCTGCCTGTTCGGGGGTCGATGCGACGGCCGCGGTGCGTTCGGGCACTGGCGTTGAGGCTAGTGGAGGCGCTTGCGCCGGGAATTGCGCGGACGGCTGGTCCGGTTTCGCGGCCTCATCTATTTTTTCAGTCCGACTTTCGGCCGGTTGAGCTACGGGCACGCTGACTACCACACCGAGAACGAGCAAAGCGTAAAGGGCGCGCGCGGCGTCTTCTTTCGGGATGGCGCTGGCTGCAATCAGGTCCTTTGCGGAGACAGAACGCGAAATGGATGCGAGCAGGCGGCGTTCGTCATGGTTGAGCTCGACGGCCTGGTAGCGCAAAAGCGGATCAGGCGAGAGGTCGATGCGCAGGTCGGGATCGGCGGCGAGATGATCGAGAGGAAGATCTTTGGCGCGGCGAACGGCTTCCAGGAGGAGTTTGCCGAGGGGAACGGGGATGGCGATTTCGGGCACGACGTTTTTGTCGAGCGAGTTGAAGAAATAAAAGCGGCACGCGGGATAATCGAGAACGGACGAGGTGATCTGGGTGAGCTGGCGCTGAATCCAGCCGGTGACTTCGTCGACCGTGCGAATGCCCATTTCGGCGATGGCCGAACCAAAACGCTGGCCGGTGTGCACGAGTTCCGCGGCTTCCTCGAATTGACTCTGGGTGAGGGCGCCTTCGCGGAGCATCATTTCGCCGAGGCTGTCCTGGCGGTCGCTGCTGGTGGCGAAGACAAGCTGGCCGCCGTCAAAAAACAGCTGGCGTTCGACGCGGCCGAGGACGAGTTGAAGCTGGCCGGTAAGGCGCGCGGCATAGATTTTGTTGAGCAGAGCGAACAGTTCGTGGTGGCTTTTGACTTCGCCGGAGTCCAACGGCAAGGCGCTGAGTGCGAACCAGTTTGAAGGCGTCGGGATGGAGCCCACCGGGTGTTCCTGCGCCAGAGCTTTGATGAACCGATGGAGGCGGGCGCGATCTTCGGAGCCCATGTGCACAAATTGCACGCCCATGCCGTGGCCAGCGCGGCCGTGGCGAACGATGGCGCGAGCGCGCACTTCGCCGCCGGTGACGTCGAAGAGGAGCTCAACGTGAGTGCCGGGGGAGAGCGGCTGGTCGTGGAGGAGAAACGCGCCGCCGACACCCATTTCCTCCGCGTTGGAGACGTTGCGCTTACCGGCGCCTTGCCAGGCAATCAGCAAGTCCTTCGGCGCTTGAAACCGCGGATTGCGGCGGCGTTCGTGTTTTGGAATTTCGATAGGGCAAACCTTGCATTCAGAGTGCTACGGGGCGGGGGCGGAAGAAAGGGGCAGTGCCGTATGACGCATCCTCGGAGTGGTTAACAGGCTTATGATGCGCGGGCGAGCCATTTGAAGTGGCAGCAGATGATAACCGCGAGGCGATGCCGGGCGTCCAAGCTAACGAGCGAGTGCGAGCTCAGAAGGAGGGAGTCATGAAGCGCAGAGAATTCTTGCGGCATGCGGCTGGCGGTATGGGGGCTGCGGTGTTGATGGGCTCCGCCGGGTTGGCGGCGGGACGCGGGTTGCTGGCTTCGCTAGGAATGACCCGGGAAGCGAGGCTGGCGGCGCTTCCTGGTCTGCCGCGGAAGTTTGCGGCGAATGAGACGGTAATGATCGGGCGGACCGGGATTCAGACGAGCTTGCTGGCGATGGGGACGGGGACAGTGGGATCGGGGCATCACTCGCACCAGACGGCGCTGGGCGTCAAGGGATTGTCGGAGATGCTGCTGAATGGCTATGACCATGGGCTGCGATTTTTCGATGCGGCGGATTCGTATGGAAGCCACCCGCATGTTGCCGAGGCGCTGAAGCATGTGCCGCGCGACAAAGTGACCGTGTTGACGAAGACTTGGGCGCGCGATGCGGCTACGGCGCGCGCGGATATCGAGCGATTTCGAACGGAACTGGGGACGGATTACATCGACATCTGCTTGATGCACTGCCTGACGGAGGGCGACTGGACGGAGCGGTACCGCGGGGTGATGGATGTGATCGAAGAGGCGCGGCAGAAGGGCACGATTCGGGCGCATGGCTGCTCGTGCCACTCGATTGAGGCGCTGCGGACGGCGACGAAGTCTCCGTGGGTGCAGGTGCATCTGGTGCGGATCAACCCTATCGGGTCCTTCATGGATTCAGATCCGCAGACGGTGGTCAGTGTGATGCGGGAGATGAAGGCGGCTGGGAAGGGGATTGTGGGAATGAAGATTTTGGGTCAGGGAACTATGCGGGACCGGCAGGATGAGGCGTTGAAATTTGCGCTGGGACTGGGATTGCTGGACGCGTTTACGATTGGCGCGGAGAGCCGGGCGGAGCAGGAGGATTTGATCCGGCGGATAGGGGCGGCAGGGTAACAAGCGAAAGACAGATTTAACGCGGAGGGCACTGAGGTCGAACTACAGAGGTCACGGAGAAGACGGAGTTGCGGTTGGGGAACATCTGGCCTGTAGGGCAATTGACGGCGATTCGCGGCGGGCCGGAACATGGGAGCATGGACACCGTAGCTTCCAACTCACCGCGACGCAGCGGACGGGCCTTCTTCAAAATGAAATTGCAGGCGCAGGGGCGCGGGCACGACGGACGAAAGTTTCGCGAGACGTGCGAAACCGTGGTCGTCAACGCACACGGGGCGCTGATCCTGCTGAAGCATGAGATGGATAACGGCGAGACGTTGGTGCTGACGCATCCGGAAACGATGGAAGAGCAGGAATGCCGCGTGGTGTTCCTGGGAGAGCCGGCGGATCGGCAGCGCGTGGGAGTGGAGTTTCTTACGCCTGCGCCGCGCTTTTGGGGGCTGGACCTGCAGGATGCCCCGCCAGCGAACGAACCGAACTGAGCAACAAATTCACTGCGAAACTTTGATGGGTGTGGGCCGTGGCAGGGCTGCGCCGGCGTTAGCCATGCGCCGGCGCCGTAAGAGCCATTCGCCCACGCGCCAGGCCAGCAGCAATCCGACGATCGCGCCATAGGTAAGCGGGCGGATGACGGCGGACTTCACCAGCCAATAGTAGTGAATCACTCCACAGACCGCGCTGATGTAGATGGCGCGATGCAGGATGCGCCAGCGACGGCCGCCGAGGCGGCGGATCCAGTCGGCGGTGGATGTAATCGCGAGCGGAATAAGCAGCGTGAACGCGAGGAAACCCACCGTGACGAAGGGGCGCTTGTAGACGTCCTTCCAGATTTCGTGGACGTCGAAAAGTTTATCGAACCAGAGATAGGTGGTGAAGTGCAGGCACGCGTAGAAAAAGGCGAAGAGGCCGAGCATGCGGCGGAAGCGGATCAGTTCTGGCAGATTGAGGACGTGGCGCAGAGGAGTGATGGTGAGAGTGATCACCAGGAAGCGAAGAGTCCAGTCTCCCGTGCCGTGCTGGATGAACTCGAGCGGATTGGCGAGGGTGTAGCCGCGAAGAAATGGCCAGACGATGGAGGCGAGGGGACCTAGGCACAGGAGGAACAGAACGGCTTTGGTCCATTTGCTGGAGAGAATCTTGCTGGCGAGAGGGTTTGGCACGCAGCGATTCCCGCCTAGTAGTTCTTGCGCAGGTCCATGCCGGCGTAGAGGCTGGCGACTTGATCGCCGTAGCCGTTAAACAGCAAAGTCTTGTGAGACTTGAAGAATTCCGGGAGGCGGCGTTCGCGAGCCTGGCTCCAGCGCGGATGAATGACTTCGGGGTTCACGTTGGAGTAGAAGCCGTACTCTTGCGAAGAATAAAGATTCCACGTAGTGGGCGGCTGGTCTTTGACGAAGCGAATTTTCACCAATGACTTGATACTCTTGAATCCATATTTCCACGGAATGATCATGCGCACGGGAGCGCCGTCCTGATTGGGCAGGGTTTCGCCATACATGCCTACACACAGCAGAGTGAGTGGGTGCATGGCTTCGTCGAGGCGCAAGCCTTCGACGTACGGCAGCGCAATTCCGGCGTCTCTGCCCAGCGGCATCTGGCGAGGATCGTAATAACTTTCGAACGCGACGAAGCGCGCCTTCGGCGTCGGCTCGACGAGCTTTGCGAGGGTGCTGAAGGAAAAACCAATCCAGGGAACGACAATGGACCAACCCTCGACGCAGCGATGGCGGTAGATGCGTTCTTCGAGCGGAGCGAGCTTGAGGATTTCGTCCATCGAGAAGTTACGCGGTTTCGCGACTTCGCCGCTGACGGAGACGGTCCAGGGCGAGGTCACAAATTTTTGGGCGTTTTTAGCGGGCTGGTCTTTATCGACGCCGAATTCGTAGAAATTGTTGTAGTGCGTTACTACGTCGAAGGTGTTGATTTTCTCGTCCGTGCTGAAGGGACCTTTGATGGTGGTCAGTTTTGTACCAGCTTGCGCTGTTCGTGAAGGCGCCGCGAAATCGTAGAGGCGCTTGCCAGCGAAAGCAGCAATGGCCGCGATGCCGGCGCCACGCAGGAATTTGCGGCGGTCGACATAGACGGACTTTGGCGTCACATCCGCATACGTGAGATCACTGGGCTTTTGAGGCGCCATTACTTCCTTTCGGGTCGCGAGAGTCTGACCCCCTCTTATTATGCTACGTTTCGCGCTCGAGATTGGATGGGCGATGCCTGCGCAGCCTCCAAGAAATAGAAGTAGTCGATAAGGATTTCAGGTAGCTGAAAAAACGCGGAAATGCGTCTGGTTTTGCGCTATCCTCTGCTTCTAAACCCGGCCCCAGGCGTAACCTTGCTTTACGTTTCGCCATCCAAGAGAAAACCCCAGGTTGCCGTTCGCCAATAACGCAGGAGAACAGCTTATGACCAGCTTCTTCGTAAACGGGAAGGCTGTCCAGGTAGACGTCGATCCGTCGACTCCGTTGCTGTGGGTGCTGCGCGAGTCGCTCGGATTGACCGGAACAAAATTTGGGTGCGGGATGGCGCTCTGCGGAGCGTGCACCGTGCATTTGGAAGGAAAAGCAATTCGCTCGTGCGTGGCGCCGGTGGCGCGCGCGGAGGGCAAGCACGTAACAACGATTGAGGGGCTGTCCTCCGATTTAACGCATCCGCTGCAAAAAGCGTGGATCGAGCTGGACGTGCCGCAATGCGGCTACTGCCAGTCCGGGCAGATCATGAGTGCGGCGGTGCTGTTGGCCGAAATCCCCAAACCTAACGATAAAGATATTGATGAGGCGATGGGCGGCAATATCTGCCGCTGCGGAACCTACTCGCGCATTCGCCAAGCCATTCACAGGGCTGCGGTGTTGAGCGCTGGACGGAGGACGCGATGAGCGCACCGGCAATGGTTGCCAGACGGGAATTTCTCAAGACGGGCGCGGCCCTGGGCGGCGGGCTACTGGTGAGCTGGTATCTGCCCGTACCCGCGAAAGCTGGTACCGCCGCAGCGTCGGAAAATCAGGTCGCGCTAAATGCGTTTGTGCGCATCGGGACGGATGAGAGCGTCACCGTGATCTCCAACCACTCGGAGATGGGCCAGGGAATTTATACGTCGTTGCCGATGCTGCTGAACGAGGAGCTCGAGGCAGACTGGTCAAAGATTCGCGTCGAAGCAGCACCGGTAGACAAAGTTTATAACCATCCCGTATTTGGGATGCAGATGACCGGAGGAAGCACGACATCGCCGGCGGAGTGGGAGCACTACCGGAAAATGGGCGCGCTGGCGCGCACGATGCTGGTGACCGCCGCGGCGCAGCAATGGAATGTGGATGCAGGAAGCTGCCAGGTCGAGAAGGGCGCGGTGCTGCATCGCGCTACGGGAAAGCGGGCGACCTATGGATCGCTGGCAAGTGCGGCGGCAAAACTCACGCCGCCAGCGGAAGTGAAGTTGAAGGATGCGAAGAGCTTCACTTTGATCGGCAAACCCACGCGGAGACTGGATACTCCAGAAAAAACGAACGGAAGCGCGCAGTTTGGTCTGGATGTTAGTTTGCCGGGAATGCTTGTCGCGGTGGTGGCACGGCCTCCCGTATTTGGCGGAAAGGCGACGAAGGTTGACGCGAGTGAAGCACTGAAAGTGCCGGGCGTTAAGGCCGTGGAACAAGTGGAGTCAGGCGTTGCAGTGATTGCGGAGCGATTTTGGCCAGCGAAAGTCGGCAGGGACAAGCTGGTGGTCGATTGGGATCCTGGCCCGAATGCCGGATTGTCGACCGAGCAGATGTTGCGCGATTTCACGGAGCAGGCGAAATCGCCGGGAGCTATCGCAAAAAAGACTGGCGATTCCGAGAACGCGTTGAAAGGTGCGGCCAAAACGATTACCGCCGAGTATGACGTGCCGTATTTGGCGCACGCCATGATGGAGCCTTTGAATTGCGTGGTGGATTTGCGGGCGGACAGCTGCGAAATCTGGACGGGAACGCAGTTCGAAACGGTGGACCGCGCGAGGGCGGCCGAAGTGGCGGGGCTGCCGCCGGAGAAAGTACAGATACACACCACACTGCTCGGCGGCGGATTTGGCAGACGCGCGAATCCGGCTTCGGACTTTGTGCGCGAAGCGGTGCATGTGGCGAAGGTTGCGAAGGCTCCAGTGAAAGTAGTCTGGACGCGCGAAGATGATTTGAAGGGCGGCTGGTACCGGCCGATGTGGCACGACCGCTTTGCGGCGGGGCTGGATGCGAACGGCGAGCCAGTCGCCTGGACGCACACGATTGTGGGTCAATCGATCGGCCAAGGCACGCTGTTCGAATCGTTCCTGGTCAAAAATGGTGTAGATGAGGCTTCCGTCGAAGGCGCAGCCGATCTGCTCTACGGCATTCCCAATTTGCAGGTGGACTTGCACAGTCCGAAGATCGGCGTGCCGGTGCAATGGTGGCGCTCGGTAGGCCATTCGCATACCGGCTTTTCCGTGGAAGCGTTTTTCGATGAAGTGGCGCATGCCGGGGGGAAAGATCCCTACGAACTGCGGCGGAAGTTGCTGGCGAATCAGCCGCGCATGCTCGGTGTGCTAGATCTCGCCGCGCAGAAGGCCAACTGGGGGTCGAAGCTGCCACCCGGAGTTGGCCGAGGGATCGCCGGACATTTTTCTTTCGATAGCTACGTGGCGCAGGTAGTGGAGGCGTCAGTAGGAAAAGACGGAGCGGTGCGCGTGCATCGCGTGGTGTGCGCGGTGGACTGCGGTACGGTGATCAACCCGGACACGGTAAAAGCGCAGATGGAGGGCGGCATCGTTTTTGGGCTGACCGCGGCGCTGAAAACGGAAATTACGCTGAAGGATGGAAAAGTGGAGCAGAGCAATTTCCACGACTACCAAATGCTGCGCATTTTCGAGTCGCCAAAAATTGAAGTGTATATCGTTCCGAGCAGCGCGAATCCGACAGGAGTCGGCGAACCAGGCGTCCCCCCAGTGGCTCCAGCGCTGGCCAATGCGATTTTTGCCGTAACTGGGAAACGCGTCCGGCGCTTGCCCATTCGCGCGAGTGACTTGGCGGAGAAGGCGGAGGCGAAGTCATGAGCACGATCAAGCACCGAGCCTCTTCCCCCAAGACCCGCGGAAATCTTTGGCTTCAAGTCAGTTTGGCAATTCTCGGAACCGTCGCCATGGGGGCACTCGCGCGTACAGTGGCCGGGCACCCCGCCGCGAAGGCCGACGCCGCGGCATCGCGCGCAGCGTTTATGCAGGTGTATCGTGTGCTGACGTCTCCGCGCTGCCAGAACTGTCATCCGGCGGGCGACGCTCCGTTGCAGGGAGACGATAGCCACGTGCATTTGCAAAACGTGAAGCGCGGCGCGGATGGTCACGGGGTCACCGCGATGCGCTGCGATACGTGCCACCAGAAGGCAAATCTCCCGGGCGCGCACATGCCGCCTGGCAATCCCAAATGGGCACTTCCTCCGCCGGAAGAGAAAATGGTGTTTGTGGGGCGTTCTCCGGGTGCGTTGTGCCGGCAGATCAAGGATCCCAAGCAGAATGGCGGGCGCTCGCTAGAAAAACTGCTTGATCACGTGGCAAATGACGATCTTGTCGGCTGGGGTTGGAAGCCGGGCGATGGGCGAACATTGCCGCCACTTTCCCGGCCGGACACGGCGGCACAGATGAAGATCTGGATCGAGGGCGGCGCTGCCTGTCCAGAGTAGTGCTGCGCCGAAAAACAAGCTGCGCAGTAATCGTTTGGCCATCCAAAAACCAAGCGTTACACCACGATATGAGTTCCCCCTTTAAAATAGCGTGAAGTGCGGGTATGCCCTCTTCGCGAATAATCGGGATTCTCGTGGGCCTGTGGCTGGCGATCATCGGCGTCTATGCGCTGGTGTCGATTGCGCTTTCCGGACACCAGGAAACGCTTAAGACCTTTGGAAATCTGGTGCAGTGTGTCGTGCCGCTGCTGGCGAATGCCGGGTTGCTGCTCAATGCGGGGACGCCGCACTGGCGCCGCAACATCTTCTGGATGCTTCTGGCGATGAGCTCCACGCTGTGGATGATCGGCCAGTTTGAGTGGACATACTACGAGGTCTACCAACACAAATCGATGCCGGTCATCAATGACGGCGACATTATTTTTTTCCTCAGGGGCATTCCTATCATGGCGGCGCTGGCGCTGCAGCCGCATCGCAAGCGCGGCGAGGTCCGGCTGCAGTTTGGCTATTTGAATTTCATCCTGCTCCTCACGTGGTGGACGTTCGTTTACGCCTTTGTCGTTTTTCCCTGGATGTACGCGATACCGTCGGAAGGACAGTACAACTACAACTTCGACGTGATCACAAATATCCAGAACATGGTGATCGTCATCGGACTTGGGGCGCTCTGGCTGAAGGCGAGAGGCGCGTGGCGGGTGGTATATGCCAACCTCTTCGGCGGCGCGGCGATGTACATGCTGTCTTCCCTGGTCATCAACGTTGGCATCAGCTTGCATAAATACTCGACGGGGAGCCTCTACGACCTGCCGCTGATCTCATCGTTTCTGTGGTTTGGGTTGGCAGGGGTGATTGCTTATCTGAAGCGCAAGGAACTGGAGAGCCCGCAAGAGAGCGGCGCCGACGGGGAGGAGAAGCCACGCGAAAGCGCGTGGTCGGCGCCGCTGGCAATGGCTGCAGTCATATCCTTGCCGCTATTCGCGATTTTTACCCTGCGTTTCGAGCACGACGCGCCGGAAGTGCGCGATTTTCGTTTGATGACCACACTGATTGCTTCGGTGCCGATCGCCTTTCTGGTTTTCTGGCGAACACACATGGCGGACACGGATCGTGCGCGACTACTGGCCAGATCGGAGCAGAACATTGAAAACTTGCAGCGGCTGCAAGCGCAGATGGTGCAGACAGAAAAACTGGTTTCCCTGGGCCAGTTAGCGGCGGGCGCGGCACACGAAATAAATAATCCGCTGGCTGCGATTCTTGGTTATTCGGATTTGCTGGCGGATGATCCTACATTGCCGGAGAAGGCGCGCGGTACCGCGGGAAAAATTCGCGACCAGGCACGGCGCACCAAGACATTGGTGGCGAATTTGCTGAGGTTTGCGCGCCAAGTGCCACCGGAGCGCACCCTACTGGACATCAATACTGTCGTCACCAATGCCGTGCAACTGCGGGCGCTGGACTTGCGTACATCGAAATCACGCATCGAACTGCAATTGGAATCGGTGCTGCCGGGTGTTCGTGGAGACGGCAATCAGTTACTGCAGGTATTCTTCAACATCGTCAACAACGCGATCGATGCGATGGAAGCAAGCGAGGGTGGAGTGCTGACCATCAAGACGGTCCGTGATCGCGGGAACGTGGTGATCCTCTTTTCTGACACGGGGCCGGGCATCAAGGATCCGCAACGCGTGTTCGATCCCTTTTACACGACGAAGCCTGTCGGCAAAGGCACAGGACTGGGCTTGAGCATCTGCTTCGGCATCCTGCAGGAGCACGCCGGAAAAATTCTCTGTTACAACTCACAACAAGGTGGCGCGGTTTTTCGCGTGGAGTTGCCGGCGGTGCTTGCCGCGTTCCCGGCAAAAGAAGCGCAGCTTGCCGGCGTCGCGCCGACTCCGCAAAAGACTCCCGTCTAGAAGCCATCGTTCCGTAATTTGGTTCGCATCGCGTGTCGCAAAATGACGCGCGCGTTCGTGCTAGAGTTTTTGTTGCGATCAGTCCCGGAGACGAGATGATGACCGACTTCGCCATTGTGACTGAGAAGCTCACGCGGCGCTTTGGCGCGCTCACCGCTGTGGATAATGTCTATCTACGAGTCGCGGCGGGTCAATTCTTCGGCTTCCTGGGCCCTAACGGCGCAGGGAAATCAACGACCATCAAGATGCTGACGGGACTGCTGGCAGCGACCTCCGGCCGCGTGCAATTGCTGGGGTTGGATTTCTCGTCGCATACGGTTGATGTCAAACGGCAGATAGGCGTCGTGCCGGAAGGGATGGGACTGTTCGAGCGTTTGACGGGTGCTGAATATCTGAATTTTGTAGGCAGGATGTATGGACTTGACCACGCTACGACGGTTCAGCGCACGCAGGAGCTGCTGGAATTCATGCAGCTTGCGGACCGGCCTAAGTCGCTCATCGCGGATTATTCGCATGGGATGCAGAAGAAGCTAGCGCTGGCGGCGGCTGTGATTCACGGACCGCGCATTCTGTTTTTGGACGAGCCGTTCGAGGGCGTGGACGCGTTGGCCGCGGGGGCGCTGAAGGCGCTGCTCGGGCGCATGACCGCACGCGGCGTAACGATTTTTCTGACATCGCACGTGCTGGAGATCGTCGAACGCTTGTGCAGCCATGTGGGAATCATTCACCAGGGCCGTTTGGTGGCGCAGGGCTCGATAGAGGAATTGCGCGCGGGGATTGCCGGCGAAGAAGGCAAGACAACGCTGGAGCAAATTTTTCTGTCGATTGTCGGACAAAGCGGTGCCGAGCAGGCGCAGATCGAGGAGCTGTCTTGGCTGACGTAGCCCAGCCAGTCGGAATCCTCAAACAGATTGGCCTCGTTGTCGGCTTACGCTGGCGAATGCTCCACAATAATTTGCGGCGCAAACAAAACCGGCTCGATCTTCTGGGGCTGATAGTTGTGGGCACGCTGGCAGGCGTAGTCGTGTTTGGGTTGTGCTTTGCGTTGTTTGTGGGTGCCCGTGATTTTGTGTCTAGCGGAAGGCCCACATGGCTCAGCTTGTTTTTCTGGGCCATTTTCCTGTGGTGGCAGCTTTCTCCCGTCGTGGTGGCCGGATTCGGAGTCTCGTTCGACTTCCGTAAGCTGTTGCGCTTCCCACTGAGCTTCGGAGCGTTTTACATCATCGGGCTGGCCTACGGCTTGGGGGATTTCACCGGCGTCGCGGCGGTTTGCTGGCTCGCTTCGGTCGTCACTGGAGCCGCCTCGGCGAAACTCAGTTTGCTGCCTGCTTTGCTCGTCGTGGCGTCGCTGTTCGTGATTTTTAATGTGACGCTGGAACGCTTGCTTGGATCATGGTTGGAACGATTGCTGGCGCGGCGCCGCTCGCGCGAGCTTTTCTTCGCCGGTTTCATTTTGTTGATGGTATCGCTGCAATTGCTTGGACCTTTGATGAGTCGATTCGGGAATTCGGCCGGGCCTTGGCTTATGCGTGCTCTTCCTTATCTTGCATATTTCCCTGGATCGCTGGCCGGGGAGGGAGTGGGAGCCGCATCTGCCGGGGATTACCGGGAATTTCTGCTCGCGGCGGCCGGCATCGCGTCTTACGCTGTGTTTTTTGGCGCTCTGCTTTGGCTGCGCTTTGCGGCCCAGTATCGCGGCGAGGAACTGAGCGAAAGCCAATCCCCTGAGAAAACGATTCACAGGACAGTCAGGCTAGAAGTCCGTGAGGATTCGCTCGGCCTGATTTCGCCGCAAATTGCCGCCGTGATTCGCAAGGAATTCCACTATCTATTGCGCAATGGCTTTGCCGCGCTGGTGCTGTTGCTCCCACCCATTCTGGTTTTTGTGTTGATCTCGCGGGCGTCTCTGTTCCGCTTTTCGGGCGGAAGAGGCGTCACTCCGGAGTTGTTCTTTCCCGGGTTGATGGGCTACATCATCTTGATTTTGATGGCTCCGGCGTATAACAGCTTCGCCTACGAAAATACCGGCGTGCAGACGTACTTCACGGCCCCATTGCAATTCCGAAACGTGTTCCTCGGCAAAAATTTCGTGCAGGTTTGCATGATGGCGATCGAGCTTACGCTCTGCATTGTTGCCTTTTCGTATCGTGTGGGTTTGCCATCGCCACCGATCTTCACGGCAACACTGGCAGCGATTGCGTTCACCGTAGTCGGACAATTATCCATCGCCAATTGGTCCTCGCTTAGTTTTCCGCGTAAATTGGCTTTCGGCCAGATACACGGACAACGACAATCGGGCATGGCGGTGCTCGTAGCGTTCGGCGCGCAGATTTTACTTTTTGCAATCAGCTCGCTGGTCCTCGGACTGGGGCGATGGACCGGGGACCGCTGGCTGCCGGCTAAAGCATTCACGTTGCTGGCGGCCGCCGCGGTCGGCGGATATATTTCGTCGCTCGATGCGCTGACGTCCTATGCGGAAAAAAAGAAGGAAAAGCTGATCGAGGCGCTCTGCAGATGAGTTGTGGAAAAATCCTATGTGGCCGTTGGCGTAAATTGCTGTAGTGCGCGTACGATCCTGCCACTGGCTTTGCCATCGCCGAACGGGTTTTCTCTTGAAAGGAGCGCGCCGCGCTTTTCGTTTTCAAGCCAAGCCGTGGCGTGCTCCAGTATCTTTTCTCGAGACGTGCCGACGAGTCTGGCCCAGCCGGACTCCACGGCCTCAGGTCGCTCTGTGACATCCCGCAAAACCAAGACGCGCGTCCCTATACTCGGCGCCTCCTCTTGAACGCCGCCTGAATCGGACAGGATCAAAGTCGCTGATTTCAACAGGTGCACAAAATCGGGATAGCCTAGCGGCGCTGTTAGCACCGCTCGAGCTTCGCCGCCGAGCAAACGATGAGCCATCTCCATAACGTGCGGATTGGGATGCACGGGAAAAACCAGCGTAATGTCGGGAAACTTGCGCAGTAGGTCCAACGCCGCCAGACAAATTTGCTCCAGACGCTCTCCAAAGTTCTCTCGCCGATGCGCTGTTAGCAGAACTACTCTCCCGCTAACCGTCCTGAGCCGCGGATCAGCAAAGTTTACCGGTCGCTTTAGTATTTCCTGCAAGGCGTCGACGACGGTGTTTCCAGTCACGCAGATACGCTTAGCCGGTACTCCTTCCGTCATAAGAGCATCCATCGCACGCTGCGTGGGCGCTAGGTGCAAGTCCGCTAACACTGAGACCAGCCGCCGATTCATTTCTTCAGGAAAGGGCTGCCACTTATCGCTGGTGCGGAGCCCTGCTTCTATGTGGCCGACCCGTACGCGATGTTGATAACCCGCGAAGGCCGCGGCAAAAGCCGTCGTCGTGTCTCCTTGTACGAGCAGCCAATTCGGCTGGACCGAAACGATTACCGGAACTAGCGCTTCCAGAACACGCGCCGCCACCGAGGTCGGCGACTGATTCTCCTGCATCAGATCCAGATCGAAATCTGGCGTGATCCCGAAAACCTCGATCATCTGGTCCAGCATGCCGCGATGTTGCGCTGTCACGCACACAGAGGTATCGATCCCCGCTTCTTTTGCAGCGCGGATGACCGGGGCCATTTTGATTACTTCCGGACGCGTGCCAAAAACAGCGAGGATTCGCATGTCAATTCTTTCCCGGCGCACTGAGCATGGTCTTCGCCGCACCATCAGCGAGCACCTGCCAGTCGTATTGCTCGGCAATGCGGTCCCAAGCCGGTTGCCAGGACATCGAGCGTGCCTGCACAAACGCGTCCGCCCAGGCTGCTGGGCTAGCCTCAGCAAGCAATATGTTGGGCCACGCGAGCTGCTGCCAGGTGAAAAGGGGCGTAGAGACAACACATTTGCGGCACGCGCTGTATTCAACCACTTTGATTTGGAAAGCAAAATCCGTGCCCGTGGTTCTTCTCTGGGCCAGTATCCCGATATCGATCGCGTTGAAGTACTCCGCAATTTCGGCGGGCGCAACATTTCCCGTTGCGATCACACCCTCACCGCGATGCGCTTCCAGCAGCCGGCTCCAACTGTCGGCGGGTCCAATAATGAGCAGCTTCGATTTGGGGATGCGCGAGCGCGCTGCGAGAAACGCTTTCACGGCCAGGTCCACGCCCGTAAAGGAACCGTGGTTGCCTATATATCCGATTACAAATTCGCCTTCGATTCCAAGTCTACGTTGCAATGCGGATACCTTCACTGGCGGGACAGAACGCAAGCGCGCTATATCGGCACCGTTTGGCAGCGGTACCGATTGCAAACCCCACTCGCGTTCAAGCTTTTCGCACAAAGGCTTGGAAACCGCAAACATTCCGTCGACCTGCTTGCTTATTGCGGCGAAATCCTTGCGAATTCGCTCAAGCTCGGCTGAGGAAACTATGTCTTCCGGGAACCAATCGACCACATCGTAAAAGGTTCGGACTCCCGGGATCCGTTCTACACCAAAGAGCCGATTGGCGAGCAGCAGATGAGTAACTCCCAAATGACGGATTAGCCCGCGAAGTGTTTCGCGGTTACGCCGCTGGCAAATGGAGAGAGCAGTTCTTACGCCGACAAATTTCTGGAATAAGAGAGGCTGCCATACGGGAACTTCGATAACGCATAGCCCGTCAGAATCTTTGGATTGCGATCTGAGCCGCACGGCGGCACGCGCGGCAACACTCGCCTGCTTTACTCGCCTCGCAAAAACAGATTTGCTTTCGACATGTAGCGCGTCTCGCCATTTCAAAATAAACACTTCGAAACTGCAAGTAAGCCGGCGCGCCAGCTCGATTTCCCGCACGGCGATATCGTCGGCATAGATGTGAGGCACCACCAGAAGCCGCGGCTTCACAGCGTTCGCTTCCGGAGATACTGCCCCTCACTCACTTCTCCACCACAAAGCTTCCGATAACCAGTGCATCCATCCCGGAGCTGAAAAACGTGCGCACGGCGTCGGTCGGAGTATGCACGATGGCTTCGCCGCGCAGATTGAACGAAGTGTTCATGACAACCGGTACGCCCGTGCGTCTCTCAAACGCGTCAATTAGACGCCAGTAGAGCGGATTAATTTCCTTCTCAACAGTTTGTGGACGCGCGCTGCCGTCCACGTGCGTCACCGCCGGTATTACGCTGCGCTTTTCCGGCCGCACCTGCGCGGTCAAAATCATGAACGGTGAGTCTGTTGCGCTCTCAAGGTATTCGCCGGCCGCTTCTTTTTTCAGCGAAGGAGCAAACGGCCGCCACCACTCCCGGAATTTCACAGCATTGTTCACTTTCGCAGTCATTTCCGGGTCCCGTGGGTCAGCCAAAATCGACCGGCTTCCGAGTGCCCTCGGACCGAATTCCATTCGTCCCTGAAACCATCCCAGGATTTTGCCGTTGGAGAGAAGTTCCGCAGCACATTCGGCGGGATCCGCGAGGCGCGAATAGCGCAACTTATAAGTGCGCAACACGCCTTCGATAGCGACATCATCGAAGGCGGGTCCGAGGTACGCATGGCGCATGGACTTATTGGGCAACCGCCCACCATGATCGAGATATGGGATGAGGGCTGCGCCCAAAGTCACGCCGTCATCCGAAGCCGCGGGTTGAACGAAAATCTTGTCCACGAGACCGGAAGCCGCAATCTTGCCGTTCGCTTTCGAATTTAGCGCTACGCCACCAGCCAAGCACAAATTCCGGCAACGCGTTTTTTCAACCGCCATACGCGTAATACTCAACACCGCCAGCTCGCAGGCGTCCTGTACCGCGTAGGCAATGTTCTTGTGGCGTTCGTCGATCTCGCTTTCCCTGACTCGCGCAGGCCCTAACAATGGGGTCATCCCTGAAAATGAACCGTTGCCATTGCCAAACAGCCTCTTGTGATTTACGCGATACGGCGCCGCTTCCGGCTCGATGAATGCATCGAGCTTGATGCCGGGCGCGCCATAAGGTGCCAAGCCCATCACTTTCCACTCATCGCTATTTCGCTGGAACCCCAAATATTCCGTGAACTCGCTGTAGAACAAACCCAGCGAGTCGGGAAATGGAATGGTCGCTACGTGCTCAATGCAACCCTTGCTCCCGCGCCAAATCGAAGTAGCTTCCCACGCGCCACGGCCGTCCATCACCACTATGGCGGAATCCTCGAACCCCGAATACGCATAGGCGCTGATCGCGTGCGCCAGATGATGGTCCACAAACCTCATCCGCGCCTTGCCCGCTCCAAATAATTCCCGGAATCGCTTCGCGCCGCTTTCCTGGTGCCACATACTCAGAAAATACAGCGTGGTGGTCACAACATTCAGGTATGTAAGCGGGAGCCCTCCGGTCGCAAGGCATTTCAGGTCATGCCGAAATCCAGGTCCCGCGGTGGTCCAGCCAAAGCAGACTTCGTCGAGCTGCTCGGCGCGGATGTTCGCAAAGTCGAGACACGCTTGAATGGACATTCGCGGAAAGCCGGCATCATGCTTGATCCGGCTGAGTCTCTCTTCGGCAACCGCGAACAGAACTTCCCCATTACGCACGATGCATGCCGCGGAATCGTGCGTCTTGTTGTAATTGATCCCCAGCGTAATCATTCGCTACGGTATTCCTCGTCAGTCAGCGTCTCGCCGCGTTGTAACAGCAATGCTTCTAAACCGAATCACGACAAGCAGCTCATATTGTGGGTTTTTCTTGCCGTTCAATTTGGTCCGGCACTGGAAACGGAAAAAAACGCTGCCGGAAGCTTTTGTAGACGGCCATCTCAGAAAACTGGCGCCGCCATCGATAGTAGACCGCAGCCGGTAAAATGAGGGCAGGCGCGAGCCTCGCCAGACTGAAGAGACTCTGCCAGATGGACGCGTCGCTATGAAACACGCGCATGATTCTCAATTCTGTCGATACGGTTTCCCAGGGAAGGCCGCTGTCGAGTTGAAGATGCAAGCAATCGGCTTCCAACTGGACGCATTCCAAAGCCACAGTGGCGACGTCATCGGGTACTCTAAGCGCTCGCATCTTTGCACGCAGCGAAAGCGCGAGTGCGCCCAGTACTTGCTGTTTGCGGCGCACACTGTCGCGGGTGCCGTTCGCAAACTGAAACAAATTTCCCCCGTGGAGGCGATAAAAAGTGTACGTCGCCGGCAAAATCATCACCTCGGCAAAAAGCCCCGCCAATGTGAAGAGATATTCGTCAGCCTCAAACTTCAGCGCTTCTGGTGCGGCTCCAATCTGAGCAAGCACCTGCCTACGGTAAGCCATGCGACTCGTGCCCAGAAAACCTCTTCGCATGCGGAAGATTTGTGCGGCCTGAATTGAATTGAGCCGAAAGCGCGTGAGTTCCCGTGGCAGTTCGGCTTGCCTCCGTCCGTCCGGATAGACTTGCGTTGTACCGTGACCAACCAGGCCGACGGCCGGCTCGACCGAGAAAGCACTCGCTACCGCACTCAGCTTTTCCGGTGCCCACCAGTCATCCCCATCCAGGAACGCTACAATTTCTCCTCGTGCTTCTGGAATGCCGGCGTTAAATGCGGAGGCTTGTCCGCCGTTGCGTTTGCGTAAAAGCCGCACGCGCGGCGCAAACTTACTAACAATCTCAGCAGTGCGGTCCGTCGATCCGTCATCCACAACCAGAATTTCGGTTTCCGATGCTGGAAAGTCCTGCTCAAGAACGCTGGTCAAAGCCTCCTCGATGAACGATTCGTGATTGTACGTGTCGATTAGCGCTGTTACGAATGGCTTCGACACAATGACCCTCCATTCATCCTGCTCTTTCCCCGAGCCATTCCATTCTATCTGGCCTCATGGAACGAAGAGAACACCCAGTCCAGAGGTCTCCATCGGCGCGCCAGTCACGGCAAAAGGCACCGTGCCCGGGTTCGAATGCTCAACAAACTCTCGGTGCGGATACTTCTGCTTGATCTCGTTCCAGAATCTTTCCACTTCGCTTCGCGTTTCTTTTCGGTGCGTCTTTATGTCGTGAAAGGCCATTATCCCGCCGCTGCGCACCAATGGCGCGTACATTTGGAAATCGCGCCACACACCATCGTACGTATGGTCCGCATCGACAAACAAATAATCCAGCCGTTCACCCTCCAGGAGACGTAACACCTGCTCCTTTGTCTCCGCAGCATGCGAGTCTGCCCGGAGCAGGTGCAGCTTTTGCCCCGATCTCGGGAACTGCCGGAAAATGGGCATCTTCCGCTTGGGATATCCTCCTCCAAATGGCCCGGAGGGCAGGTCCACACTGATGATCTTGGCTTTAGGCGCGGAAAGAGCGCACAGCAGGAGCAACGTGCCACCGTAATTTGTACCGATCTCCAGGCTGCGTTTCGGGGCAAGCTCCTTCAAGAGCTTTCCCAAGCCCAATATTTCTGAGCGCACTTGACCCATCAAAACGGGGCGATCGCAACAATAATCAATGATCTCTTCCAACGATTGCGGGCGACGGCCGAAGGTCAGTTCGCTGTAGCACTTTACATATCGAATGCCTTTGAGGAGAAGTTTCGCCATCGTCTTGTTTCAACAGAATCAGGACCCAGCCGCCTTATCGGTCAACTGCAAAAGAAAATCGAGATGTGTTTCCGGAGAACTAGCCGCGTCGCTAAACAATTCTCTCCTCTCGCGAAGCAACTGGGGCAGCAGACCAGCTGTGGCAGCCAGAGTCTTAATGCGATCCTTCGCGTACGTCCATCGGAGCCGGCTCACATCTTTCCCTAGGCCAGCGATTGACACCAGCCAGGTGCGAACCGCATATCGCGGCGGCAGGAGCTTGCTGGCCAGCAACAAGCGACCTCGCAATATTCCGCGAAAGTTCATGCGCATGCCCTCTTGGGAACGCCCCGAACTCCCTATGCGATGCCAGCAGATTGCCGTCGGAACGTAGACAGTTTTCCATCCATGGATCCACGCGCGCCAGCAAATCTCAACGTCTTCGTATCCGAGCGGCAACCGGTCGTCGAAACCATTCAACTTCTCAAAAAGGCGGCGGCGCACCAGCATGCAAGCTGCGGAGCCGGTGTAAACGGCCGCTTCGCTGTTTGCTTCTTCGGGATAAAAGTATAGCCCAGGCACTAATTCCGCTGAAGAATGACTGCCAGGCTTCCTGCGCGCTAGCCGTGTTGCCAGGTGGCCGCGCTCGCTTCCATCCCAATTGAATTGCATTCCATCGGACGCAAAAATCTCGTCATTTCTCCGCAGCGCCTCGACCAACGCCGCCACAAATCCCGGGTCAAAGCGCATATCGTTGTTTATGAACAGCAGGAAATCGCCGGCAGCTATCGCGGCGCCCCGGTTGAGAGCTGGCGCCAGTCCCACGTTCGTCCCCAACGGAAGCCAACGCGCTTGAAATTGCCGTGCCACTTCGGCGGAGTCGTCCGTCGAGCCATTATCTACCACGATGGTCTCCAGGGACGTAAACGACTGCGACAGGAGGCTCGGGAGGCAAATCCTGAGGTAGTGGGCCCCATTCCAATTGACGATGACCGCGGAAACTGCCGGCTTGCTGTTCACGATTTTCTTTGCCGCTGCGTCCAAGAGGCTTCAACAGTCCTGTGCGATATGGCCGGCAAGAATTCGATGCTCATTTTCCAATGGAAAGGAGTTTTTGCGCGCGTTGGGACGCGACTACCTCCTCCAGAATAGCATCGAGGCTGCGCGTCATCTTCCATTTCGGATAATGCGACTGAAACTTCCGCAAATTGGAAATGTAGCAGATGTGATCGCCCTTGCGCGCTTCTTCCACATAACGCCAGTCTAATTTGCGCCCGGTTAGTTGCTCGATTCGCGTGATGGCCTCCAGTATGGAGATGCTGTTCTCGCGGCCGCCGCCCATGTTGTACACCTCGCCTGGCCGCGGATTCGCCGCAAATTCCTCGATCGCGCGCACGACGTCATAGCTGTGAATATTGTCGCGCACCTGTTTGCCCTTGTACCCGTAAACCGCGTAGCGCCCGCCCGTCAGCGCCACTTTCACCAGATACGACAAGAATCCATGCAACTCCACCGCTGAATGAGACGGCCCAGTGAGACAACCGCCGCGAAAGACGCCCACCTTCATGTTGAAATATCGCCCGTATTCCTGGGCAACGAGGTCAGCCGCGGCCTTCGAAGCTCCAAATAGCGAATGCATAGAACGGTCGATCCGGCATGTTTCGTCGACACCGTCACGATCTTCCGGCCGCGCGTAATCGTAACGTGTCTCCAGTTCCTTCAAGGGAATTTCGTTTGGCGCATCGCCGTATACCTTGTTTGTACTGAGAAAAACGAAGACCGCTTCGGGGCAATGTTGCCGAGTCGCCTCCAGAAGATTTACGGTACCCAGCGCGTTGACTTCGAAATCCAGCAGCGGAATTTCCCGCGCTTTGTCGTGGGAAGGCTGAGCCGCGCAGTGCACTATTAGATCGAACTGTTGGCTGGCGAAAAGTTCCTCAATCGCGCTCCGATCACGAATATCCAGCGCGGCGTGAGTGAAGCGCTTGCAAACGCTTTTAAGGCGCTCCAGATTCCATAACGTGTCTCCGGCAGCTCCGAAAAAGACCCGCCGCATATTGTTGTCAACGCCAAAAACATCATGGCCCTGCCGGTCAAAATGCTCTGCGGCCTCCGACCCAATCAGCCCGCTGCTGCCGGTGACCAAAACTTTCATGTCGCAAGCTTACCAAAAAATGCCCCGGCCGAAATGCCGCGAGCGGCCGCCCCGTTGATCCGCAATTATGCTCTCGCCGCAATCGACCCCTGCACCTCGTCCAGGCATTCCGCAGGCACCGCCACCAGGTTCGCGTCGTACGAATCCATATCGGTCGCTGTGGACCGAAGGTTGCCGTCTGCAGTCACGGCGAACCAGCAATACTTCTCACGTAACAGAAATTCGACAATATCTCGCGCTCGATACCCCCACGGCTGCGTCCGCAAATCCTGCACCTCTGCCAGAATCACTGGCCGCGAAGCTCCGCGCAGCAATTCGCGCGCCCCTTGCAGGACACCCAACTCCGCTCCCTCGGCATCCAGCTTGATAAAATCCACCGCGTTGACCTGCAGTCTCCACAGCACATCGTCGAGGGTCTCGACACGCACGCGAATCGTTTCCGTCCCCTCCTCTACAACTGGCGGTCGCAGACTGTTGCACCAGTCCTGCCATCCTCGCACTACAAACAAATCCGCTTCGCCCACTTCATCTCCCAGTGCACACCCTTCCACAACCACGTTCCAGCAAGCGTTCACGCGAAGGTGGTTCCGCAATCGCTGGCGTTCGCGCATGGAAGGTTCGAACGCGATCACCTTCCCGCGCCGCCCAACTCCTTTCGATGCCAGCAGCGTGTAAAGACCGTGATGCGCCCCCACGTCCACCACAGTCATCCCCGGCCGCAAAAACTTCTGCACAAATCGCGTCTCCCCGTCTTCGAAGCTTCCGTGCATCAACTGGTGATCAAGCGCGCTCTTCTGCGCGAGCCACCACGCCCCAAACGGCAGCCGCAGCGGGATTGGCATCTCCGGAAAAATACGCCGCGCGCGACCGGCCAGAGCGAAATATTTCGCCTTTCGCGGCTGCCGCGCAAATCTCCGTAGCCGGTGAGCGAGTGTCGACGCCGCCATACTAGGAGAATCCTTCGACCAGGGATCGGCTTCCTCGCGCGATTCTGAAATCACCGCAAATCCAGGCACATGTACAGCCGACGGCGACGCGAACAGCACGGTCCGCCGACGCGCGTGCTCCGGAGTGTCGCGAAAATCGTCGTGGTCCGGCAGCTCCGCCACGCGATATACCGCCCCGAAGCCCGCCCGGTACAGCATCTTCACCAGGCAAGCCTCGCTCGGATACAGTCCAATTTCCCTCAAGCTCTGGTCCGCGGCGGCAGGCTCCTCACGAAGCACCATTCCCGCTTGGCTTCCCGGGATGCACATGCTCTCCAGCAGCAACCCCTTGCCCGTCAGCGCCCGCAGCCGGCGTATCGCCAGCATCGGATTTTCCAGGTGATAGAGCAGGCCGAAACACAGCGTCAGATCAAACGTCCCCAGCTTCAATATCTCTCCGCTCTCCACATCGCCTTGCTCAAACGCAATTCCCGGAAATCGCCTGCGTGCCTCTGCAACGTTTTCTGTCCGCCCATCGAATCCGCTCACATCGAGCCCGCACTCCTGCAATATCTGCGAAAAGAACCCCACGCCGCAGCCCGCGTCCAGCGCGGAACGTAGTCCCAAGGCCTGCCGCAGCTCCGCAACTACGCGCCGAATCGTTTCGCCGCGCGCCCGAATCAGCTTCACGTAATGCCGCTGGTCGAACTCTGTCAGTTGGATTTCGACCGTGCTCGCGTCCCGACTGGCTGGCCTACGCGGCCCCGTCAATAAGGTCTTGTTCATGACAGACACCTCGATGCTCTAAAGACTTCGCAGCAACCTGTGGGATAACTAACCGTGGAATATAAGGAGGCAAATACTAATGCTGTTTACTGAAGAGTGCAACACGCTTTTACTATAGAGTACAAGCAGACCTGGAGCGCCCTCGCTTCATCGTGGTCGTACCGCGGTTACCTGCGCGCTTTCACCTTTTGCCGCAATCTCTCAACCGCCCCGTAGCGTCCGTATCCCAAAATCAGCGCGCCGAGCGCATCCAGGTACGCCGCCGCCTGATGACGCCGGCTCATTCGCTCCGCGAAGTAACGCGGGTATTTCAGCAGATGACGAAAAATCTTCACGCGCCCCGGCGGCGCCAGGCGAAATTGCTCCGCCTCTTGCGCCAGCTCCCATTGCGCCAGGTACGACCGTATCGGCTCTCGCGCCACGTTCCGGCCCGAACGCGCCAGCCAACCGCTCACCTCCGTGATAAACACCTTCCGCGTCGCGATTCGCCGCAGTAAGCGCTCGCTCTCCCCGGCGCTGCCGCTCCCATGAAATAAATTCTTTCCATGCACGCGATATACGGCCAGCGGCTCCTCCACTCCTATCACCGGTCCCAGAAAAACCACCAGCGCCGCCAGGTACGCATCCGCTTGAATCTTCAATCCCTCCGGCACCGGCAGCAGCACCTTCAGCGCTTCCCGCCGGAACGCCAGGGTCGACGTCGGATAAATCCAATACGAAATCAAATCGATCTTTCGCCCCGGCAAAAATCCCGAGATTAGTGGCGCTGCCAGAATGCTGATCTTTCCCGACGCCTCGTCCAACTCTTCATAGCGGTGATAGATCATCCCCGCTTCCGGATGCTGCGCAAACAAATCCGCAATCTTCCGCAATTTTCCCGGCCGCCAATAATCGTCCGCGTCCAGCAAAAAAATCAGCTCGCCGCGCGCCTCCGCCAAACCGCGGTTGAACGCCGAAGCCTGCCCGCCATTCTTCTTGTAAATATATTTCACGCGATCTGCATACTTGCCGACTCGCGCCCGCGTGTCATCTGTCGATCCATCGTCCACCACCAGGATCTCCATTTCCTCCGCCGGAAAATCCTGTGCCAGCACGCTCTCAATGGCTTCTTCGATGTACCGCCCGTAATTGTAGGTATCGATCAGGACTGTTATCTGGGGTCCACCCATCCGCAAGTCTCCGCTCCGCCTCTAATGCTTCCCCGTGTTGCGATTATAGCTTCCGCACACCGCGCTCCTCTGACAATCGCCGCCATCTTCCGCTTCGAAAGATTTCCCTTCTGTCGTAGTCTACTTGCCCATCATGAATCAACAACCCGCGACCCTCATCATCTCGCCGCCCGCCAATAATTCAGCCGTCACCCTTCCAATCCTGCGCGCCGTCATGCCCGAACTCGACGCCGTGCGCGGCATCGCCATCTTGGCCGTGCTGTTCTATCACGGCTTTTATTGGGCCATGGACCTGTCGCGTTTCCCGCCAGCGAAGCGATTATTTCTCACCGCCATGTGGGCAGGCCGCCTCGGTGTCAACCTCTTCTTTGTGCTCTCTGGCTTTCTGATCACCATGCTCCTCGTCAATTCGCGCCATCGACCCGATTACTACCGTCGTTTCTATCTTCGGCGCATTCTGCGAATTCTGCCTGCCTATCTGGCAACGCTCGCAACTCTTTTGCTCGCCCGCGCTGCCCCGTTGAATTTCGTCCTTCTCAGCCTCGTTTACGTTTCCAATCTCACGCCGTTATTCGGAATTCCGATTGCCTATTCGGTGCTATGGTCGCTCGCCGTCGAAGAGCATTTCTACCTCGTGTGGCCCGCCATCGTACGGAACATTTCGAATCGCGCGCTCATCGCAACGTGCCTGCTTGTCATCGCCGCGTCACCCTTCTCCCGTCTGCTCAGCTTTTATCTCGCTCAACGCCACGGATGGGTCTCCTACAAAATTTTTGACTACACCTGGAACTGTGCCGACGGCTTGGCCTGTGGCGCGCTACTCTCCATTTGTCTCATGCACTTCTCGCCCTCCAGGAACGCCCTCTGGAAAATTGCTGCAGCCCTCTCCTTTCTAGCCGTAGCTATTTGTACGGTCGCCTTCCCCTTCGGCATTCTCTCGCAACACAAACCGGTGGGCGCAGCAATCCAAATGGTGCCGCTTAATCTAATCTTTGTTGCGCTCTTAATTACAGCTCTCTTGCTAGGTAGCGGGCCGTACCGGCGGTGGTCCAGGTCGCCCGCGCTGGAGTTCTTCGGCTACATCAGTTATGGCCTCTACCTCTATCACCTCATGGTCTTCAACGCCTACCAATCACTGCTCGCGCACGGCATCATCAAGACGCTCGACATCGACCCCTTCTGGGCGTTAGTGATCCGCTTTCTCGCCGTGGGCAGCCTCTCCGTCGCCATCGCCTATCTCTCAAGAAAATATTTGGAAGACCCATTTCTCCGCATGAAGGCCCGGTTCGCATAACTGCCTGGTGTCGTAGCGTGCCGATCGGCACCATAGGTTGGGTCGCTCGATCGCGCGAATCGGCGCTCTGAGCCTCTACCGCTTTTCCCGAGAGCGCTCCAGCGCTTCCCTGCTCCGCAAACCCATCGCGTCTCGCAGTGGCCTTGTGATATCGAGCAATGCAAACCACGCCCTCTGCCACACGCGATGTCGCCAGAATCTCCATGCCTGCCTGACGTGACGTTTCAGGCCCGACCATTGACGCTTGCGATTCGGTTTCAATCCGCTCCCGCAAAGCACTTCGCTCGCGTCTGCGATCGTTCGCAAATGCCTCCAGCCGCCCGCCAACCGATAATTGTTCGCCGCTTCCTGATCGTTCCAGACGCCCTGCTTCCCCTTCGGGTGATACCCGTAATCATGGTTTTGATGCACCGCAACCACTGCTGCCGAAGCATCCACCACCGCGGCACCCGCGTCCCGCGCTTTCCATAGGAGCCAGTTGTCCCAGTGCACCCGCCCAATCACGAATGCCGGCATGTTTCCCTTGTACAGCCCGCGCTGGAACGCGAAATAGTCGATCCACTCCGCCCCGCGCCGCCTCCCGCTCATCGCCAGGCTCCGCAGCCGTTCCTGCCAGTCCTCTCGCTCGAAATCGTACGCTTCCGCGATATTTATGTCCCAGCGCCTGCCCACCATCAGAAACTTCTCCCTAACCGCCGCCACTCGCTCCACCGCTTCTCGGAAGTCTTGCATCAGCAAAATATCGCAGTTGCAATAGCAAAGCACTTCATGGCGCGCCAATTCCTGCGCCCGCTCGAAGAGATAATCCAACCGCTTGGTGCCATATTCATTGCGTTCCACCTTCGGCTCGTGCCGTAGCCCCAGCTCCTCCGCTGCTTCCGCCGCTCCCGCATCGTCCCCAAATAAAATCACCTCTGCCTGCGGGTGCAGCAGCTTCCAGCTTTTCAGCGCGTTCCGCTGAATCACTGCGCTATGCCCAACAAACGCCTTCCCGGTCGTGAAGAGAGTAAGGATCGTTGATTTCCTTCGCTAAAACGTGGTGCCTACATAGAAACTGCGTTGATTCTAAGATGTACGGGCTTCAAACCGTTTCCACACAAGCCGGAACTCCTTCAACAACTTTAGCCGCATCGATGCTATTGCGGTGCGAGCGACTCGCCGCATCGCATGGGGGTCAATAGCCCTCGCATCCCGCAAAATCGCCCGCTTCATGGCAAACGAAACGTGCGGGCTTACGACTGCCCATGGCCAGTATGTGCCCGCGCCCCAACGTAGAGTTTCCCAGACGGCTTGTGTCGGCGTTACCCGGCTTAAAATCCAACGGATCACTTGCAGAGCTTCCGCAGCGTCAAGTCCCATGCGGTTGCTCTTGCTTCGCACGCTTTCGCTATGATTTCGGTGATAATTAAGGGGCTCGCACAGATAGGCAATCTTCCCCTCAAAAGCCATCGCCGCCCACAGCTTCCAATCTCCACAGAGCCGCAGGTTTTCGTCTGCTCCACCGACGCGTTCAAAAACGGCCTTCCTGAAGACCACCGCGCTGGCATTCTGTACGGGATTGGTGCAAAGAAATGATCTTTGACACTCCTCGCGCCCATCCGCAACGAAGTCCCCGGTCCATCGGTGAGCATCAAGGAATTGAAAAGACAATTCTACGAACCCGTTCTGCTGGCCGTCTTCGGAAATCTGCCAAGACCGGCAATACGCGAATGTGACCTCCGGGTCTCCGTCCAGCACTCTCACCAGCCGTTCCATAAGCCGCGCGTCCGCATAGTCATCTGACTCGGCTATCCAAACGTACTTCCCGCGGGCCAGACGCACACCCTTGTTCCATTGTTTGAAGGCGCTTCCCGAGTTAGCCTCATTGAATTCCATTCTCACTCGAGGATCCCCGGCATAAGAGGAGAGGATTGACCGGCTGTCGTCGCTCGAACAGTCATCCAGCAGGATCAGTTCGAAATTTTGGAACGTTTGCCCCAGGACCCCGTCCACGCGTTGTCGCAAAAACCGCGCATGGTTGTAGTTCGGAATGATTACGCTTACTTCTGGCTCCAGGGTATTGGACATTTATGCTTAATGAATTCTAGCGAAGGGCTGTCGCGACCATATACACGGAATCCTCTCGATGCCATCTCCCCTGCGGCCGCACAAGGAAAGGGTTCAGCAAACTCCGTCGGTTTCTCGCCGCTTCCAGAATAACATTCGTAGCGGACGCCCTTTGTCCATTTGTCGGACCGTTGATAGCCTCGGGGAAAAGTAGGCCCTGAACGGCCAGCCGCAAACGTCGGGATCCCCGTATCTTTTTCCACGGTGGGTTCTCGCAGATCAGCGTCCGCGGGCTCCACCACGCGGCGAAATCCGGGCATTGCGTGTACAAATGTATATCGTGAAATCGCAGGGATAAGGCGGACACAAACTCTTCTTGCGTCATCTCCGAACAGTGATGTTGATTTTGTGTGCCGAGCCGGCCCGTATACACATCCTTGTTCGGCGTGGAAACGATCAACTTGCCCCCAGGCGCCAGAACGCGAGCGCATTCGTCGAGAAACCGGCCCGGATTGGGTACGTGCTCGATGGTTTCAAACGAAACCACCACGTCAATGCTGCTGTCGGGCAATGGAATTTGCTCAGCGCTGCCTACCCTCGCGTCGAGCCCGTATTTGCTGCGCGCGTGCGAGCAGGCGAACTCAGACACATCTACTCCCACAACCTGAGCCGCCCCAGCCTTCTGAAGCGCCGCCGCGCCGTATCCTTCTCCGCACGCTATGTCCAACACACGCTTTCCTACCACAACATTCGACGCGAAGACGTATCGGTACACGTGTTCCCAAAACGTACGCCCAGCTGAAATCTCGGGCACCATGCGCTCGCCTGCATTGTCGTCGAGCACCAGAGATGGCTTTTGGTCCGTCTGCAATTTCAGCTTACTCCAGGCGCGCGCCGACGAGGGCCAGCGCCGAGGGAAACTCCGGCGTGATCACTCTGCATTCCTGAAAACCTGCCAGAAAAAGCTGCTTCCAGGCATCGCAACCGTATTCAGTTTGTACAACGAGGTCCGCTGATCGCTCGTTTGGGTCGCCGTGATAACTGCGCGGAAGCCCCGCACGGCTCCGCGTCATCCGGCCAACGATTATCGGCACGGTAAAAGCGCAAAAGCCTCCAGGTGCTAAAACGCGATAACACTCGGCCAAGGCACTGATCGGTTCCGGGACATGCTCCAAGGTGTCCGAATGCACTACCAGGTCGTACGATCCATCTGCATAAGGCATCTGCATCATGTCCACCTGTGGGTATCTTGCGATACAGTGTTTAGGGAGCTGGGACAGGAACTGTGTAAGATGTCCCGCCTCGTTGATTTCGAGGACCCGCAGGCGACGATTCCGAAACCTTTTGACAAAGTGTTTAAAAGTTCCTGTATATCCATAGCAGCGACAAATCGCCAGCGCAAGCGCCATACTCCTAAGGCTCGAGCAGCACCACCGACACTGTAGGCCCTGTTGGCGGTCAACATATCGCGTTTCGTCCTCCGATAGCCCCCACTCCTGGACGAGCGCTGGCCAAAGCACTTTAGTGAAAACCAACTCCGCTGAACCACAACAAGTGCATGACTTGATCGGGGAGATTGCGGTCACGGAAGAATCTTCTCGGCGCCGCCCGGAGATTTTCGCTCTCCGCCGACTTCGAAGCCCACAGGGATATTCAATATGCCGGACCACTCATCCTGAGGATGCTGAAAGCTCTCCCCGGCCACCATCATCTCTGGCACGCAATCCCACACGTCCGTTAGGTCGCCCTCGTCGTACAAGGCGACCAGCCATGTATATGACCCGGGACGCAGGGGGAGCATGGGAAACGTGTGGCAAAGCTCACGTTCGCCAACATCGAGCTTCAATGCCTGTGTTTCCCATGCCCAGATGACTTGTTGTTCGTGATCGCGCAAAGCTACACCATAATGTCCTTCTCTGATCGGTTGCCGAATATCGACTGTGAATTTGAGCTTTATTGGATTGAGAGTTCTTAAGACATGCGGCTCCGCATCGCCGGATCCGGCAATCTCCCACCGAACGAAGCGCGCTTTGATAGCAGGCCCTCGTTCCCGTGGGTTTCCATTGCGCTCTCCCCGCGCCATCGCCGATTCGTATGCGCTGACCACCTCGTGCGTCCCTCCCATCATACGGATCGAGCCGTCGTCCACCCATGCCACGCGCTCGCATAATCTCCGGATCTGATTCAACTGGTGGCTCACCAAAACGACTGTTCGCCCGCCCTTTGCCACCTCACCCATTTTGCCTAAGCACTTCTTCTGAAAGTTGATGTCCCCAACGGCCAGCACCTCATCCACAAGCAAAATCTCCGGCTCCAAATGTGCCGCTACCGAAAACGCCAGCCGCACGTACATGCCGCTTGAATAGTGCTTCACCGGCGTCTCGATGAACTTCTCGATTTCCGCGAACGCCACAATCTCGTCAAACTTTCGGTCGATCTCCCGCTTGCTCATCCCCAAAATCGACCCGCTCAGGTACGTGTTCTCTCGCCCCGTCAATTCCGGGTGAAACCCCGTGCCTACTTCCAGCAGGCTCCGCACCTTCCCGCGGATCTCCGCCCAGCCTTCCGTCGGCCGCGTTATTCGCGACAATATCTTCAGCAGGGTCGTCTTCCCCGCGCCGTTCCGCCCGATCAGCCCCAGCACCTCTCCCTCTTTTACCGCCAGCGAAACATCTTTCAGCGCCCAGAACGTCTCCGGCCTCTCGCCTCGCAAGGCGCGCCAAGGCGAACGTGCAAACCGCTCCAGCGCATGCCGTAGGCCGGCATCGACATGTGTCCCGCGCCGGTAACGCTTCCCCAGTCCTTCCGCTTGAATTGCCGCCGCGCCGCTCATTTTCCTTCGTTCCCTTGATTGCTCGCTTGCGAGTCCATTGTAAGCCGAGGCGGTACTGTGAGTTGGTATCAACCGTCCCATTGCCCACTAGCTTACCCTACTGCAAAATAGTGCTCGCCTTCGTTGTCAGCGAGTCTCCCGCTGCGATGAGTTCATCCGTTTGAGCCTTATCGGTTTGGTTGCAAACGTGCTGCCAACTTACGTGTTTTTGTGTGCAAGCCGGTGCCGAACCCGGAGGACCCTTGAAATTCACGTCGCTTTTCCTGTTGCTCGCCCTTCTGACCCTTGGCTTTACGGCCCCTGCTTGGGCAGATACCATCGCCATTACGAATCCATCGTTTGAAACACATGCTCCATTCGGCTGCACAGGGTGCGGCACTTGGAACGTAGGCCCCATTCCTGGTTGGACAATTACCGGCGGCAGGGCTGGCTCGTGGTTGCCGGATTCCTCGGCCTTCCCCTCCGTGCCGGACGGCAATATCATCGCATTCAGTAATGGTGCCACGCTTTCCCAAACTTTGAGCGCCTCCATCGCTCCCTACACGACCTATAGCCTATCGGTAGATGTAGGCCACCGGCTTGATGGAACTGATGGATACCCAGCGGGGTACACGATTGAGCTCCTCGCGGGCGGCATGTTGCTTAGATCCATAAGCGGTTTCAGTGGCGACATCCCGAAGGGCACCTTCCAGGACGTATCGTTTAACTTTACGTCCGGGGCCACAGGGTCCGGAAACCTGGCCATCGAACTGATCAGCGGCGGAATCCAAAGTGATTTTGACAACGTGCGGCTGACGGCGGCCCAGGCTTCGGAACCGGGTTCCCTCGCACTGCTAATCACCGGATTGGGCCTCGCGCTCTTCCTGTTTCGCCGTCGCTAACCTCACGTACGTGCATCCGAGACACGCCGGGTGGCCGCCCGGCGAGGGCCTTCCCAGAGTAAGAGAAAGGGGAAGGTCTTTCCCTTTGTGTGCAATGAAGTATATTGCTCCCGGCGCGAGTAGCTCTGTACGCCGCAAACGAGCTCTCAATTGAACTCGGACGCGTTACGACTCCGAAACTTGGGGCTTATTGCGCGGTACTGCGGGGATGCGTGGCGGTGGGGCTTCCCGAGCGAAAGCGAAAATACCGATGGCCGCATTCTTCGCATCGGTATGGGCCTACCTGAAACAGGGCATACAGAATTCGTTCGGTCGCGCTTCGCTTATGTGACCTGCGCACCGAATTACCGCGACACCGTGGACAGATGCTTCGACCGCTGTGAATACGACCCATCGAAGAAACCTTAAACCCGCATGGGCGAAATAAGTTACGCCTGATCAGCGGCGGGGGGAATACAGCAAATTCCGTATCCGTACTTTTGCTTAAGTATCTCTGCTGCCTGCCTGCGATGGCTTTCGCCGGCGAAAGGCCAGAATTGCCCAGAAATCTAAAAATGCGCAAAAAGCGATTGACAATCCATATACTATATGATAACGTGCCCGGATGCCACTCTGGCAGGCGACCCTCCGCCCCTTCGGCAGTGAAGCTATCCCCTTTGCTTCCTATTACATCCCTGTAACCCCAGCGATTTCATGAAATTACGCACTCTTTTGCGCAACGGCGCGCCTCCATCCCCTCTATTTTCAGTGGGTTCCGCACTCTTTCCGTTGCCACGGGGGTGGGTACCCCCGTTAGTCGCTCCGGCCCTCTTTCCGAAACGCCAAGTAGTATGTGTCGCCCAGGCCGCGAAGCACTCCAAGGCCTTGCTCGAGCAGCTCGTACAGCCGGTACATCCGCCGCCGTAAAGAGTTTGGAGTCCCCCTATACCCCGAAATATTCGTTTCTACCTCGGACCGCTCCAGGCGGAAGCCCATCTTCGATAGCGTCGCCTCTATTTCGCCGGGCGTGTACAGCCGTATATGTCCGAACACTCCGCCGAACGAATCGATCGGATTCGGCATGTCCAGGATGCTCTTGCCCTTCAGCAGCTTTATCCGGTTTTCCAGCGACGCCTGGTTTGGCGAAGACACCATCAATATCCCACCCGGCCGGATCACCCGCGCCAGCTCCGAAAAAACAAAGTTCACTTGCTCGATCGGCAAGTGTTCCAAGACTTCGGAAAATGTGACTGCCGAGAATTGCCCGTCCGCGAACGGAAGCGGCTCTTTGCAAATGTCCGCAGCCACAAACCCACAGTTGTACTCGTGATACGCCTTCTCGTACGCCTCCGAATGCCGGTAAGTCCGTCCGGGATAATCCAACCCCGTCCAGCGCATGCGAGGGAGCAAAACCGCTGCGGAAAACAACAAATAACCAAACGCGCTCCCCACTTCCAAACCTTCGCCAGTCGCGTCGTTCCCCAGCAGCGACTGCGCCATCCAAAGAATCAGCGAAACGCGACGCACATCCGGCCGAAACATCCCGTTGGTGTGCGTCGCGAAATCAGCGTCCGCAATATCGGCCTGGGTGTACTCCAGTTCACGCAAGCTTCTCCGAATAATCGGCTCGACAGCCTTTTCAATTTCTGTGCGGGTCATGAGTGATTTTTATTTTTGTCCGGTTCACAGAATTTTCATACTCATCGGCAATCGTCGTATAGTTCGCCCGACGTTGCCACATACTTTTCAGACGCGGTCCGCGATATTTGTTTCCATGCGCTGGAAGAAGAAGAGCCCGCCAAGCAACACCACTCCAACGCCAACGGCCGATGCCGCCATGGCTACTCCCGGCGGCTGCCCGTGCCCCGTCAGTGCCCAGCGGAATCCGTCGATGACGCCGGCCATCGGATTCAGTCCGTACAGCCAACGCCACCGCGCCGGCACCAGCGAACTGGGATACGCTACCGGTGAAGCCAGCATCCAAAACTGCACCACAAACGGCATTACCGCACGCACGTCGCGATACAGCGCGTTCAGCGCGGAAGTCCACAGGCCTACGCCCAAAGCAGTGAGCACGGCCAGCACAATCAAAACGGGCAGCAGCAGGACCGTTGCCGGCGGATGGATCCCAAACGAAAGCGTCAGCACCACCATCACAACCAGTCCAATCGCGAAATCGACCAAGCCGGAAAAAACCGCGGCCACCGGCAGGATCAGCCGCGGAAAATACACTTTCGTGATCACGTTCTGATTGTCCACCACGATGTTGGTGCAGTTAGTAAGCGCTTGCGAGAAATATGCCCAAGGCACGAGCGCCGCAAAATAAAAAACGGGATAAGGCAATCCCTGCGAAGGCAGCTTGGCCAGGCGGCCGAAAAAAATCGTGAACACGCCCATGGTCATCAGCGGCTGCAGCACCACCCACAAAACTCCGATGGCGGTCTGCTTGTATCGGATTTTGATATCGCGCATCGCGAAAAAATAGAGCAGCTCGCGATACTCCCAGACTTCCGCGAGCCGCAACTCCAGCCAGCCGCGCGGCGGCTCGATGCGCACTATGGCTGGCGCGCTGGAATGCGCGGGCGGCGCGGCGGATTGCGGAGGAGCGGTAACGGTAGCCATTACGCGGTAATCGTGGCCATACTGTGGCGCAAAAACATTTCTAAGCGTGCTGCGAAACGCCAATTAGATTACCAGAGATTGCGGGCGTCGCGAGCGGCGACAACCGTTTCGAACGCTGATGCTCCGAAAGCGCGCAATCTTCGCGCCAAAAACACAGACGGCAGCAGCTCAAGCGCGCGTGGATGGGGCTAAGGCGCGGATTGTTTTTTCATCTGGTCGATATCGCGGTCTTCGATTTGGCGCATCATGTCGTGCCGGTGAAAAAGATAATTCCCCAGGTGCGTGGCTATTTGGCGGGGCACAACGCTGAATTGATTGCGGATCATTGTGCTCCAGGAGATTGGGCCGCGCGGGGGAATCAGGTGCGCGCCCCACTGAAACATAAATTCCGCGTTCCAGAGCATGAACGCAGCGAGAACCACGGAAGCGGTGGCAATGGCCGCGCGCTGGCTGTGAAATAAAGTGGAGACACGTTCTAGGAAAACACTGAGCCCAAGAATAAATAGCGGGGTCAGCGAAATAAAAAATCGATTTCCGAACGAAGAGATTCCCGCCCAGTCCGGATAGCACGCAATGAAAACGTAAAACGCGAGTGCGGCGGCGAGGAGCGGAGTGCCCACGCGCGGCTCGCGCCATCTAAACAAAACTAATCCCACCGTGGCGAGCAGAAGCAGCGGAGTCCAGGAAAACAACCCGTGTTCGGAAGAAAACAACACAGAAAGAAAATATGGCGAGCGCCACGCCCAGCTTTGCACTGAGCCGTAGCCGGTGGCAAACGGACTGCCGTAAACGATGTAGCGAGTGACAAACGTAGGAAGCAAGCAGAGTAGCGTAATGGCGGCAAACAGAAAGTGCTTTGCGAGGAGTTGCGTAACAGCAGACCTCGCCGCTGCACCGCTGCGAAATGCCGCCGCGTAATCCCGCAGCCCCTCAACGGCGAGAATCATGAGCAGCATCGCATTCGGGTAATACACATTCAGCATGAGGCCGGCGATTAGCGCGAGCACGAGCCACTGGCGGACGGTGCGCTGTACGCGTGTCTGATGCCAATAAAAAACAAACAGCGAGACCGCAAACGCCGAATGCGCATGCGACCAGGACGGATTGAAGTACATGTAAACGGGGAGCGAGCTGGCCCACCAGATCGCGATGGTGGCTAAAAAGGCCAACACGTCGCCGGCGTATTGACGGGCCAAACGAAATGCCAAGAGCAGGCCAAGGAATCCCCAGAACGCCGTGCCGAAGGCCATGGCCAGACGGTATGGCGCGGAGAATCCGTCCGCGGCTACATGCGAGCCGAGAGCGCGTGCCAGCAGCACACCGCCATGCGCCAATAACAAAAAGGGTGCCCAGAGGATCGCGGGACCTACCGTAAAGTGGTTATCGAGGTGGCCGGTGCGAGTTCGAAACAGTTCTTTCGGTTGGCCGTGCGCATCGAGACGCGCCTCGCGGAAGCCGGTGTTCGCACTGATATAGTCGTTGGCGAAATTGAAGCTATGCTCGATCAGGGGCGCGCGTGCAAAAGCGTAATAGCCGACGCCGTCGCCGCGCACCCAGGGATTCAAAAGAACAAGAGAGAGAAGAAAGAGGAAGAATAAGGGGCGTTCGAGAATGGCGGTCTTCGTAGCCGGCTTGCTCAGAAATTGACTTTCCACAAACAAGAAATCCGTCGTGATATGCATTTTACTCGCTCGAGGAGGCCGCCTGCCAGTTCACTAACAGCTATGACCGGCGAATTGAAAGGGGACGCCTGTACGCGGCAGCGTACTATACTGCCATATATGAATACAACTCGATTAATATGATGAAACGTAATGTCGCTTGAGGATAGAAAGATTTCTGAGCTGTCCTGGGAATTGAGGGCGCGGGTGAACGCAGATAGAATACGTGCGCATGAGGGGACTATGAACGGGTGTGGACTTCCTTGGAATAGGCGAGCGACGCCATTTTTCGTTGCCAGTGCGGTGCTGGCGCTGATGAGCGTGCAAAATTCGGCGGCGCAGCAAAAGGCCGACGCGGACGGCCCGGCAGCTGCAGAGCGCGGCCGCAAGCAGTTCGAACAGTCGTGCGCTTTTTGTCATGGCGCGGATGCGACGGGAGCGCGTGGGCCGGACCTTATGCGTTCGCCCTTGGTGGCGCATGACGTGAAGGGTGAACAGATTGGCCAGGTGATACGTCAGGGGCGTCCGGATAAAGGCATGCCGGCTATGCCGTTAAACGACGCACAAATTCAGGATGTTGCGGCGTTTCTGCACGCGCGCACCGCGGAATCGATAGGTTCAGCAAGAGTTCCGAAGGTGTATCCAATCGAGAAGTTGCTGACTGGCAGCGCCGAAGCCGGGAAAACATTTTTTAGTGGAGCGGGCGGATGCGACAAATGCCATTCGCCCAGTGGCGATTTGGCCGGCATCGCCACGAAGCTCTCTCCGATGGATTTGGAGGCGCGGATGCTCTATCCCGGAGGAAAGCACCGGACCGCGGTTGTGACATTGCGCTCGGGCGAACAGGTGAAAGGTTCGGTGGAACACGCGGACGATTTTGTGATTGCGCTACGTGACGAAAATGGCTGGTATCGCTCGTACCGGCGAGACAGCGTGAAAGTGGAATTGGAAGACAAGCTTGCGGCGCATCGAGAGCTGTTGGGCAAGCTGACGCAAGCGGACGTGCACAACCTTTTTGCCTATCTTGAAACATTGAAGTAGCGGCACGGAAATAGTGACACAAGGGACAGGAGGCAGAATGCTTTCTCAGTTCTGCAAGGACTCACGAGTTTTGGCGATGCTTTTCGCTATTCCTTTTCTGCTGTGCCTTCGCGCGCCTATCGGCGCGGCGCAGGGTCTTGACGCCGCGGCCTTGCTGAAACCAGCGACAGATACCTGGCCGACGTACAACGGCGATTATTCAGGTAAGCGGTACAGCACGCTAAATCAGATCAACGCGAGCAACATCAACTCGCTTACTCTTGCGTGGGCTTTCCACACACACACTACGGCAATCAAGGCGACGCCGCTGGAAGTGAACGGGATTCTGTATTTTTCTACGCCGGACAATGTGTGGGCGATTGATGCGCGGTTTGGGCGGCAGATCTGGCATTACCAACGCGCATCCGAGGGCGATCATATCGGGCATCGCGGCCTGGGCATGTACAAGAACTGGCTGTACTTCACGACCCCGGACGCGCACTTGATCTGCCTGGACGCCAAAGACGGCAAGGCGCGCTGGGACGTGGAGCTTGCGGACGCGAAGCTCGGGTATTTTTCGACGATGGCGCCGCTCATTATTCGCGATCACGTGATCGTCGGAGTGTCGGGCGACATCACTGATGTGCGGGGCTACCTAAAGTCCATCGATCCGGAAACCGGAAGCACGCAGTGGACCTGGTACACCGAGCCCGATCCCGGCCAGCCGGGGTCGGAGACGTGGCCGAAAGATATTGATGCCATGCTGCACGGCGGTGGCATGACGTGGATGACGGGCACGTACGATCCGGAATTGAACCTGCTTTACTGGGGCACGGGGAATCCCAACCCAGTGATGGCGGGCGAGGGGCGCCCCGGAGATAACCTTTACACCTGTTCGATTGTCGCGTTGAACCCGGATACAGGAAAGCTTGTGTGGCATTTCCAGCCGTCGCCACATGACGTACACGATTGGGATGCGGTCGAGACGCCGGTTTTGCTGGACGCCGAATTCAAGGGCAAGCCGCGCAAGCTGCTGGCGCAGGCTAGTCGCAACGGGTTTTATTTCCTGCTGGATCGGGCCAACGGCCAGTACTTAACAGGGGCGCCGTTCATCGATCAAACGTGGGCCACCGGAGTCGATGCGCACGGACGGCCGATTCCGAAGCCAGACTCGGCACCCAGCCCGGATGGCACGTTGATTACACCGGGTTCGGATGGAGCGACGAATTGGATGGCGCCAAGCTTTGATCCGCAGACGAATTTGTTCTACGTTACAGCGCGGCGTGTCTTCAGCATTTACTACCTGACCGTTACGGGGAAAGCGGAAGGGTGGGGAGGACGAGACCAAAACCTTTGGGCAAACTCAACGATTCGCGCGCTCGACTATCGCACGGGGAAAGTCATTTGGAACCACGAAACCGGCGAAGGAGAAAATGGCGCGGGAATTTTGACCACCGCCGGCCATCTCCTGTTCACTGCGGATACTTCGGGCAATGTCTTGGCGCTTGATCCTGCGACGGGCAAGACTATGTGGCATCTGAACGCCGGCGGGCACATGGCCGCGTCTCCGATGACGTACCAGCTGGATGGGCGGCAGTACTTGATCGCCGCTGTGCAGGATGTTCTTTACGCGTTTGCGCTGCCGGAGAATGCTCCCGCTAACTGAAGACTATCCTCCCGTCACCGTACGGAATGTGCCGATTCTAACCATATCGGCGTACTTATTTGTTCGTGGCTTGTGCACAGCCGGCTGTAGCAAGACGCAGGGGAAAGCCGCAGGGGAAAGCCGCAGGGCTACGCGGACTTCGCCCTGCGCTACACGGGCCGTGCAGCGGTTCGACGCGTGCACAGCTATTTGGGGCTCTCCTCGAAGCTCGAGGCAAGCAGGGTAAGTAAGTGCGCGTGTGCTACCTGACTGCGGCAGCTTGGGGAGCCGGCTCGGATTTGGATTGGAAGTAGGCGGTTACGCGGTCGATGATCTCGTTTAAGGGCGTTTGGGGGCGGAAGCCGGTGATGGAATGCAGTTTATCGACGCTGGGAACGCGGCGCATCATATCTTCGAAGCCGGGCTCGTAGGCCTGATCATAGGGGATGAATTCGATTGGCGAAGAGCTGCGGGTGCGTTCCTTGACGCGATGAGCCAGGCCTTCGATGGAAATTTCCTCGGTATTGCCGACGTTGACGACTTCCCCGATCGAGCGCGGAGTGTCGATCAGGCGAACGAGCGCTTCGACAGTGTCGCGCACATCGCAAAAGCAGCGGGATTGCTGGCCATTACCGTAGACGCTGATGGGTTTGCCGTCGAGCGCGGCTTTGACAAAGTTGGGCAGCACCATGCCGTAGCGGCCGGTCTGGCGCGGGCCGACGGTGTTGAACAGACGGACGACAATGACGGGCAGCTTCTTTTCCTTCCAATAAGACAAGGCGAGAAATTCATCGAGCGCTTTGGAAGCGGCGTAACTCCAACGGCCCTTCGTGGTGGGGCCAAGGACGAGGTCGGCATCCTCGTGGAAAGGCACGTTGACGTTTTTGCCGTAGACCTCAGAGGTGGAAGCAGTAAGGACGAGCTTGCGCTTTTTGCAGGCGGTCTCAAGTACGAGCTGGGTGCCGTTGACGTTGGTCTCGATGGTGCGCACGGGACTCTCGACGATGAGCTTGACGCCGACGGCGGCGGCAAGATGCACGATGACATCGGCATCGTCGACCAGCTCTGCAAGGAGCTGGCGATTTTCGATATTGTCCAGGTGATAGGAGAGGCGCTCGGAAGACTTGAGGTGGCGGATATTCTCCATGCTGCCGGTGGACAGATTGTCGAGCAGGACTACGGCGTCGCCGCGCTGAAGAAGGCGTTCAGCCAAATGGGATCCGATGAAACCGGCGCCGCCGGTGATCAAAAAGCGCAATGTTCCTCCTCAGAGTTCCTGATCGTCGTCGTGGTCGTGAACGGCGACTTTGCGACGGGCTTCAAAGCCTTCATCGGAAGACGGGGTTTCCGAGTGCTCCTGAGGGCCGTAGCCCTCCGAATAAGGATAATACCGATAAGAATAGTAATAGTCCGGGGCGCTGGAATCTACCGCGTTCAAAACGACACCGAGAAGGTGGCACTTTACGCTGAGGAGCAGATCGCGCGTGCGCGTAAAAGCTTCCTTCGGCGTTTCGCCGCTGCGCACGACAAGGAGAACACCATCCGCTTTGACGGAAAGGATGACGGCGTCGGTGGCAGCCATGATGGGAGGCGAATCGATGACGATAAATTTGAACTTGGTGCGAAGCTCCGCGATGGCCTCGGTCAGCTTGTGGGAGGAAAGCAGATCGGCGGGATTGGGCGGGAGCGGGCCGGTGGGAATGGCGGAGAGATTTGGGATGGCAGGATGCTGAATGGTGACGAGATCGAGACTGGAAACTCCGGCCAAGTAGGAGCTGAGGCCGGCGTATTTTCCGCTGCCGAGACTTAGTAGACGTCCGATGCCTGGCTTGCGCAGATCGGCGTCAACCAGCAAGGTGCGATCGCCAAGCTGGGCCAAGGTGACGGCGAGATTGGCGGCGGCGGTCGTCTTGCCTTCGCGCGGTAAAGCGCTGGTCACGAGGATGACTTGCGGCGGATGATCGGCCTGGGAAAGAAGGAGAGCGGTGCGGAGGGCGCGGAACGCCTCGGACATTTGCGATTTGGGGAGATGCTGGGCGACGAGCTCAATGCGCTTCTCGTGACCGTTGCTGGAAGCACCCTTAAGCAATTTGGAACGGGGGCGGTCGCCATTCGATTCTGAAAAAGCGGGGACGACGGCGAGAGAAGGCAAGCGGACGAGTGCTTCGATGTCGTCGGGACTCTTGACGGTGTTGTCCATGTACTCGCGAAGGAGAGCCAGGCCAATGCCGCCGACCAAACCGATTACGAAGGACAAGACGATGTTGCGGGTTTTTGCAGGGCGCGCAGGATACGTGGGAACCATGGCGGGATCGACGACTCGAATATTGGAAGAGCGCAGACCTGCAGAGATGCCGGCCTCTTTCAATTTGGTGAGCAGCCCGTCGTATAAAGCTTTGTTGGCTTCAGCTTCGCGCTTGAGAATGCTGTATTGCACCATGCGCTCGGACATCTGGTTGACTTCGGTTTTTTGTTGATCGAGCGCCTTCGTGAGGAGTTCCTCGCGCAGGCGGGCCTCGCGGTACTCACTCTCCAAGCGAGCAATGACAGCCTTCTTTTCCTTGTCAGCGGCAGCGTCGAGCTCCTTGAGTTGGGCCTGAAGGCGCTGGACCTTGGGAAAGTTGGGGCCATACTGATTTAAAGCATCGGCGTATTGATTATTGACATCGGAGCGTTTGCGCAGGAGATCCTGGACGGCAGGGTTGTCGCGAATCTGCGGCACGGAGTCGAGGTCACCGGCTTTGGCGAACTCGAACAAGGACTGCTTGCGCATGCGCTCGCTCTGGGCATCGGTTAGCTGCTTGTTGAGATCGGAAAGGCGCTGGGTCGTCACGTTTTGCTTGTCGCCATCGAGAGCCCAAATCTGATTCTGACGCTCATAGGCGATGCGAGCGTCTTCGGCCTTCTCGACGCGAATTTTCAGCTCGTTGAGCTGATCGGTGAGCCAGGTGGAAGCCCGTGTGGTGGCTTCATAGCGGCTTTGGAAATTTTGTTCGATGAAATTTTTGATGTGGGCGTTGACGATCTGTGCGGCTTGAAGCGGACTGGTGGATTCAAAGCTGATGTCCATCAACCGGCTGTTGGGCACGCGTTTAACGCTCAAGCTGGCGAGAAAGGCGCCCAATTCCGGAGGAGGCTTCATGTTGGCGAGGCTGCCCGTGGCAAAAGCATCGGAAGCAGTGGGATCGCTGGCAAAATCCGTCTGCGACGAGAGGACGCCGCTACGGATGGTCTGCAGGGCAAGTGTTTCGCTGGTGAGAATCTTGGATTGCGTCTCGATATAGTTCTCGAGATCCACCATGTAATCGTCGGTATTCTGGAAGGGAAGAATATTGGAATTTTCGCGATCGATTTCGATTCGCGCTGTGGCGATGTAGACGGGTCGCGTGCGAAACGTGCCGATGGCGGTGATGCTTACGACCGCGAGCATGAAGGAAAGGATTAGCCACTGGTGCTTGCGAAGAATGAGGAGGTAGTCGTAGAGATGAGGCTCACGGGGAGAAAGATCCCAGGCTGGAAGGCGCGCGGGAGTCTGGATGAGTTCGACGGCGCCGTTGGAGCCGTTTTCGCGGGGCACGAGTCTGTTGTCGTCAGCCATGGCTTAATTGATCAGGCGGTAGATGGCAACACCCGTACCGATAACGATGCCTAATTCGGCGGCCTTGAAAAGGGCCTGCTTGGTGGCACTCTTGGGGACGTAAAGGATATCGCTGGGTTGTAAACGGACGTCTTCGGCCTGAAACTTCAAAACCTTGCTCAGATTCACATCGACCTCATGTTGCTCGCCATTGGCATCGCGGCGGACGATGACGGCGTGGTCGGACTTCGCCGTGCGCTCGAGACCGCCGGCAAGAGACAGGAGCTTGAGAGTGGTGAGTTGGCCGCGATCATTGGCGATTACGAAGCCGCCTGGGCGTGACACGGCGCCGAGCGCATAAACAATACCGGCATGGGGCACGGTGACCACATCGCCGGGCTGCAGGATTATGTTGTTGGACGTGTCACCGGTCTCGAGGATACGTCCGAGATTAACCGTGATCGTGTTCGCGATTGGAGGCGGCGCAGAGACAGGCGGATCGATGCTCTTTGCCGAAGGGGCGCTTGAAGACGCGCCTGCCGCGGCGCGGCCCGTGTCCTCTGGAGAAGACAAACCGGCTGGCGCGACCGTGTTGGGAACAGCGGGCGCGGAATTTGGAGTTGGCGGTACGGGCGTGGGGGCGGCGTCGCTCGAAGTGATATCCGGAGGTTCCGAGTCCGATGCAGGATCGGTCTCAAGCCGTGAAATGACGACAACGTTGCCTGCGTCGTTGGAAATGCCACCAGCCTCGGCAAGAACCTCAATTAAGGAGACCTGACGATCTGCCTGATAGACCATCGGGTGCATCACGGCACCGACAACAGTGATGGGTTTGCTCTTGTGTTCCTTCACGGTCACGCTTACGTCCGGATGCGAGACCAAGCCATTGGCTTCGAGCACTTCGGCAATCTTACTCTGCGCCTGAGTCTCGGTTAGACCCGAGACGTGCAGTCGAACAGGGACCAATGGAATGCCTATTGTGCCTGTCTGGCTAACGCGGACTTCGCGACTCAGCTCCAGAACATCGAACACTTGAACGGCAAGTAAGTCTCCATTGCCGATGACGTAATCGTGAGGAGGAAGAGCGCGGGAAGCGGCAGAGAGCGCACGAATGCGATCATTGGTCTGCTGAGATGTCTCGACGACGGTCTGCGCGCTGCTGGGAAGCGCCGCCAAGGCCGCGAGCAGTGCAGTGGAGACGAGACACGACGCCCACGCACCCAGTCTGGCTGGCTGCATACGAGTAGATGACCCCCGGTGGGATTATACAGCGGTTAAGCTCTTATCAATCAGGGATTTCGTCTCCACGGCGATGCTGCGCGAGTGACGCTTGGAGGGATCCTTGAGGATTTCGGCGGTGGCGAGATAGGCCACTAGAAGGAAAAGCAGAGCGTTTCCGGGCATGTGCAGGTTGAAATCGACGAGGCTGTGCACCAAAAGGCCGCAGCACGCCACGAGGCCAGAGAGATGAAGCGCGGCGGCAAAGGATTTGTCGGTGACAAGCAACTGCTGTAGAGAACGGAAGAACAACACACCCAGGAACCAGGCGCAGCAGAAGCCGCCCGCCAAGCCGGTGTCCGCCAGCACCTCGAGATAGTCGTTGTGAGCATGATTGACCACTCTCCCGTCATAAAGGCTCTCGTAAGGCGGAAATACGATCGGAAGAGTACCCAGGCCGGTGCCGGCCCAAGGATGATCGCGAAAAATGTGCCAAGCGTCGTGACGCATGGAGGCGCGCTTGCCCTCTGTTACTTCAAGCGACTGCATTGAAGAAAAGCGCTCGAGCATCTGGCGCACTCCCAGCCAAGATACAAGCATGAAGGCAAGGAGCAGGACCACGCCACCCGCCAAGACGTGGCGACCTCCGGCGCGCCGCAAGGCGATAATAAGGGTGAGAACGCAAATTTCCGCGGCAAAACTGACAATGCCGCCGCGGGATGCAGAGAAAAGAAGAGCGACGATCGGGAGCAATGCGAAAATGCCGACGGCAAACCACCGCTCGCGGCGGACCTTGCCCAAGACCAGCGGAACCAAGGCGACCGGGATGACCAATTCTGCAAATCCCGCGAAATGGTTGCGATTCACGTAAGGACCAAAGGGAATGCCGCCGTAACGCATTTCGCGAAACCAATACAGTTTGCCGTTAAAGGTTAGGTGCTGAAGAATGCCGAAAATGGCGACAGCGAACCCGAAGAACATCAGGAACCAGACAAAACCGCGCCAGTCATCTGCGGAGCGGAACGCCTGGGACGCAAGGAACAAAATGATGGCGTATGCAAGCAGGAGTTGAAGCTCAAGCCGTGTGCTGTAAGGCGACGCGGTACCATGGAAGACGAGCTGTCCGAGCGCGACCAGGCAAAGAGCGAGCAACGGGGGAAGCAGAGGGGAAACGACAATTTCCCGGTCCGTGAAATACAAGCGCACAGCCCAGGCTACGAACAGGAGTCCCGCACCGGTTTCCAAGACGGCGCGCGCCCAGTCTTCGACTGCGCCGTGGGAAAGAATGCCAAAGGCGACGAGGGCACATATTCCAATGCGCAGAAGCTTCATGGTCGAGGATTTCCCGCAGTGTCGGGAATAAGGGCAACGTCGTCCACCCAGGCGCTGCCATGAATTTGGCTATCGAGCTTGCCGCTCGTGTAGCGGACCACGCAAACGCGCGCGTAGCTAACGTCTTTGCCTGAGGTCCACGGGCTTTCGATTAGCGTCCAAGGCTGCGTGCCTTGCAAATTGGGGGTGACGATGGAACTCGCCAAGTGTGAATCGGAATACGAGTAAAGGGCCAGCCGAACACCTTGATCGGTGGTCAGCGCTTGCGTACGCACCCAGGCCGAAAGACGGTATTTAGTCTCCGGACGGACCTCGGCGTTGTTGCAGACACCCGCGAAATTTACGTTGTGGCGGCCGTCAAACGTAAGGCGAAGAGAATACTTGCCGGAATGCTTCTGCCGCGGATCAACACTGACTTGGACGCCGCCGGACGGGGCCGCAAAAGCCCACGCGAATGCGCCACCACGCACGCCGGTTTCGAATCCGCCGTCCCAAACAGCCGATCCGGGAGCATCGATATTTTGCGGCATGTTGGAGAGGCGCACAGCATCATTCCAGACGCGGCTAGCGTCACGGATCTGACGATTTTGGATAAGGAGCTCTGACAATGGAATCGCATCGGAAAGCTTCAACGCTGGATGGATGGAGACCAGCCGCTGCCAGACAGTCAGGGCAGCACCGAATTGACTCTGTGTCCCGAGTTCGCGGATGACGTCGAGGTAGCCGTCGCGGTCGGGAGGAAGAACCGTATTGAGGATAGCGTCGATATCGGGATCGACGCGCCAGCAGCGCGAGAAGGCTTCCGCGCTGCGCTTGGGGTCCGCGAAAGCGGCACGGCGAACCTCTGCGAACGCTTGTGGAACTTCGTCCTGACGGAGAAGGAAATTTCCATAACGCCAGGAGACAGCGGCGGAGAGGGGATAGGCGCGCTTGGCCTGGAGAAACGCGTCGCGGGCATTTTTTAGGTCGCCTTCCGATTCGTAAGCAGTGGCCAGATCGAGCCAAGCATCGACGTTGCCGGGATTCAGGAGTAGCGCATGACGATAGTTCTGAATGGCGCGGGAAGCACTGGGGTCATCGAGGGTGTACTGCCAATAGCGACCGAGAAGGTACCAGTTATCGGCATTCTGCGGCTCCAAACGCGCAGCAGTTTCGTAGCCGTGGCGCGTACCGAGGCCGGCATAGTAAACCGCACGGGCGTTGCGGATGCTTAAGTAAGCGAGCGTCGCGGCTAGAGCCAGAGCGAGGAAGAAAGCAGCGAGGCGCGCCGGGACATTAGGGAGGCGCAAGAGCATAGCAAGGTACTGTGCCTAGAGCTTATTGGAGATGCAAGATTAAAAGTTACTTGCCGATGGCAGCTGTAAATGTTTCATCGGATCGGCCGCGGCGGCGAACGTCAATGCCAAGACGTTTAATCTTTTGATTGAGCGTAGAGAGCGGGATCATGAAACGCTCGGCAGCTTCGGTCTGATTCCAGGCAGTACGTTCGAGCATGTCGATAATGATGCGGCGCTCGATCTCGTCCATGATCTGGAAAAGGGAAGGATTTGGATGGTCGGCGCCAGAGCGCGAACCCGGTTCGCCCGGCAGCGGCGGAAGGAACTCGGAGAGCTGCAGACGGACGCCGCGGACGATTTCCTTGCTGCGAATATTTTCGGGAAGCAGGTCGACGTCGACGCGCTCTTGCGTAGACAGGACGACGGCGCGCTCGACCACGTTTTCGAGCTCTCGCACATTGCCCGGCCAATCGTAATCCATCAAGAGCTTCAATGACGCGGGCGTGAAATTGCGCAGCGGCTTATTGTTCTCCTGGCAGTAGCGAGTCAGGAAATGCGCGAGGAGCGAAGGAACATCTTCGCGGCGGTCGCGCAGCGGCGGCAATTGCAGGTGAATGACATTGAGGCGGTGATAGAGATCTTCGCGGAAACGGCCTTCGCGAACCAGAGTAAGGAGCTCCACGTTGGAGGCGGCGACGATGCGGACGTCTACTTTAATTTGCTCTGTGCCACCGAGGCGCATAAATTCGCGCTCTTGAATTACGCGGAGGAGCTTGGCCTGCGTTTCCGGGCTGATGGTGGCGATCTCGTCGAAGAAGATGGTGCCTTGATCGGCGACCTCGAAAAGGCCTTTTTTCGAGGCGACCGCGCTGGTGAAGGCGCCCTTTACGTGACCAAAAAGCTGCGATTCCAGGAGATCGACAGGAATGGAGCCGGTGTTAACGGGGACGAAAGCTTTATCGGCGCGCGTGGAGGCGGAATGAATGGCCTTGGCAATGAGTTCCTTTCCGGTGCCACTTTCGCCACTGATGAGGATGGTGGAGCGCGACGGCGCAACCTGCGTGACAAGATCGAGCAGAGTCAGCATCTTTTCGCTCTTGCCAATGATGCTGGGAAAATTGAAGCGCTGCTTCAGGGCGCGCTTGAGCTGGACGTTCTCTTCGCGCAAGCGATGAGATTCCACGGCTTGCGCCACTTGCGCGAGCAGCTCATCGTTGGACCAGGGCTTGGTGATGTAGTCCAATGCGCCACTTTTGAAAGCGGCGCGGGCCATATCGATGGAACCGTAGGCAGTGATGAGCACTACGGAAAGACCGGGATCGCGACGGCGGACCTCTTTCAGGAGATCGAGACCATTGCGGTCTGGAAGACTGACATCCAGAAGCAGCAAGTCAAAGGGACGCTCTTCGAGCCTGGCCAAACCGGATTCACCAGTTCCCGCGCTGGTGACACCATAACCTTCGCCGGTGAGCAGGAGTTCGAGGCCCTCGCGTATTTCAGATTCGTCGTCGATCACCAGGATCGAGCCCTTATGCATGGACTGCTTTCCTGAGCGCGGGGAACTCAACGTGGAAGGATGTGCCTTTTCCGGGGGTCGAACGTACATCGATTTTTCCTGCATGCTCTTTGATTATACCGTAGCTGACAGACAAACCCAGACCTGTGCCGCGGCCGTTGGATTTAGTGGTGAAAAACGGGTCGAAAATGCGATGAATGTGCTCGCGAGGGATACCTGCGCCCGTGTCCGCGACTTCGACTTCGACGCTCCCGTTGTGGGCGGCGGTGCGGACTTCGAGCATGCCGCCGGCGGGCATGGCGTCGCGGGCATTTAGAAAGAGATTAAGAAAAACCTGCTGGAGCTTGTTGGCGGAGCCGCGCACAGGGGGAAGCGATTCCCCCAACTGCTTGACGATGTGAATTTGGGAAGTCTTGAGCGGGTGCGCAACGAGGGAAAGTGTTTCCTCGACTACGCGATTCACATCGATATCGGCCAAATCGGCGGCGCCGGTGCGCGAGAAGTTCAGAAGATTATTGACGATTTCGCTTGCGCGGAAAGTTTGCTTAACAATTTTGTCGATGATGTTGTGCCGCGGATCATCTTCCGGCATTTGCTTCGCGAGCATTTGAATGTAGTTGGATATGACGGCGAGCGGCGTATTGACCTCATGCGCTACGCCGGCGGCGAGAAGACCGAGAGAAGTAAGCTTCTCGGTTTGGGTCATCTGCTCTTCCATGCGCTCGCGCTGGGTGACGTCGTCGAACAGCAGGAGACGGCCAATGCGCTCGCCGGATTTGCTGACGAGCGGAGTAATGGAAACGTTGAGGGTGAGAAATTTGCCCTGATGCTGGAGCCGCTGCTTGTAGATTCCGGTGATCTGCTCCTCTTCGCGACGCACGGCGATTTCCGCGGCAAGCTCCTCGGGAAGCAGCGCGCGCAGTTGGTGGCCCACAGCGTCCTGGCGCTTCACGCCGAAGAGTTGCTCCATGCGCGTGTTCCAGGATTCCACCATGCCGCCTAGATCTACGGCGAGAACTCCAACGTTGAGAGATTCCACAATGTTTTCGCTAAAATCCTTGAGGCGGGCAATTTCAAGGGCTTTTTGCTCGAGCGAGGAGTAGAGCTGGGCGTTGTCGAGCGCCACGGCGACGTAGCCGGCGATGGTTTGCACCAACTCGACGTCGTCGCTTGAGAGGAAATCGCCGTCAACTGTTTTGCCGAGGCCGAGGAGGGCGACGGTGTGCTCGCGAATGCGGCAGGGCACAAAATAATTCAAGTCCAACTGCTCGAGCGTCTGGCGGACGGAATCGGAGACGTCTCTCGCCGCGCGGGGCGACTCAAAAAAGAGCGCCCCACGGGCGAACTCGGGCCGGGCCGGCTCGAGGAAGCTGAGATCCATAGGCTCGGAGAGGCGCACGCCCATGGAACGAGCGAGGCGCATCTGTCCGGGGTGCATCGGATCTTCCATGAAGATGGCGATACGGTCGACGAGCAGGGTCTGGGAGAGGCGATCCATTACTGAGCCGAGCATGGGATCGAAGCGCACTTCATTGGTGAGCGTGCGGCCGAACTCAATGAGGGTACGGCGGTAATCGAGGCGGTCGCGGTAGAAGAAGCGATCGAGCCGGGCCTGAATCCATTCGCGGAAAGGCTGAAAAAGAAACGCGGCGATGACGATGGCAATCATGCCGCCGACGGGGCCGGATGTCTGCGCGTGGAAAATATCGGCAATCAGCGCGACCAGAGCAAAATAGACGGCGGCGACGGCCGCGGTAGCTGCGGTGTAGGCCAAACCGCGCTTGAAGATGATGTCTACATCCATCAGACGGTAGCGAATGATGGCGTAGCCAAAGCAAAGCGGGATGAGGATTAAGCTGAGAACGGAGCTTCGCATCCAGTAACGAGTTGCGGCGTCAAAGATAAACGGGACGATATAGAAGAGGGCGAAGGGGAGACTGCCGGCAATGGTTCCACCGGTAAGCCACTTCAACTGCTGACGCAGTACACCGGAAGGTGCTTCACGGAAACTCTTGTAGAAGACGAGACCGGCGGCGAGGAAATAGATCCCGAGGTAGCTTAACTCGATTTTGTCGAGGAGAAGACGAGAGCCAAGCCAGGGCACAAACCCGAGCATGTTGAACGCAGTGCTGATATGAAAAAAGAGCAACGCGACCGCAGGCCCGTATACCAGGGTCAACTTGGACAGGGAGCGAACGCGGCCCTCGGCGCGCTCAGGAAACACAAGGGCGAAATGAAGCAGAAGGGCCGGAGCGAGCAAGCGCGCGACGATTCTTGCCCAATACACTTCATAGTCGAAAGCGTCCAGCTTGCCGCTGTATTGGAAGGAATAAAGTATGAATGAGACGAGACAGAAGACGTAAAAATGGATGGCGCGCGGGGCGTTCCAGCGGCGCACGAAAATGAACAGCCCGATGAAGAGGTACAGGAGACCGACAAAGCGACCGTAATTCTCTATGGAGGCTGGCTTTTCGGCCGGGACCGTGACTAAGGGAGTTTCAAACTCGCGGCCATCGCGGGACAGTTTGTAACGCACCTGGGTCCAGAGGCCGGCATGCCATAGGCGCCGAGTGACTTGCACCTGAGACGTGACAGGAACGTTGTTGATGGCAATCAGGAGGTCGCCGGGGCGGATACCGGCGTAGGCGGCCGGCGAATTGGGGGCCAACTTCCAGGCTTGGGCGCCACTGCTGGTGTCCAGCCAGGCCACACCGTCGTCCGGAGTATCAAAGGTCTCTCGTTGGACGAAGTTCAGCCAGGCAAAGATCATCGCAGCCAGCGTGGCAAGCGCCAGAACGACTGCTCCGAGACTGACACGAAGATTCTGCTTCATGGTGCCGGCGGAGTACACTCCGACCTGTCAAGATTATGAGGTGCAAACCGAAGTCCACATCGAGAAGACGGCCAGCACCCGGAACTGCAATGTCTTCTTAAGGTTAGGCGATCGGCGGGAGAGTCAAGCCGCTGGTATCCATTTTATGGAAGGGCACCTACAGCTTTCCGAACCTTAAAGAGCTTTAAAACTGCACGCTCAATCCGCCCCGGAACGTGCGGAAGGCGGGAACCAAGACCGCCCGGCCGTCCTGAGTATTCATCGAGACATACCCTTGGGCGAAGAGGTTGTCGCAATTTGCGATAGCTTCCCAGTGTCCAGGGGCAAATTTGGGCAGGGCTTGGCGAATTCCCACGTGGAGAAAGGGATCGAGTTGAAAAAGCGATTCGCCGTAGGCATCTAAACGCGATACAGCCTCCCCGCTCACCCACTTATAACCGGCATTCACTTTGGTGCCTGTGCGCGGCAACTTGGTCGAAATGCTCGCGCCCAACGAATTGTGCATGGTGTTGCGCAGCATGTCGCGTGTGGGAGCATCGATTACGCCAGCGGGGCTAAGCGCACCGGCATATGCATAAACGGCAGTAAGTTCAGTTGCGTCCGACAGCTTTTCGCGAATCGCCAGACGCATGCCCCAATTGCCCGAAGCGCCACCATCGTAAGCAAATCCGTTTGAGAAGTAATCCTGGAAGTAATCGGCGGCAGGGAGGCCATTACCGCGGCCAAAAACGGCGACGTGACGATTGTCGTCATGGAAAGCCGCAACCTGGAGCTTGCCGCTCGAGCCCAGATTACGCTCGGCAGCGATTTCCTCATGCCAGCCGCCTTCGAGCACGGGACGCCCGCCGCGCCAGAGCATTGTGGGAAATGAGTCGAGCTCGTTGAGAGCGGCGGCGAGTTCGCTGCCGACTTCGCGCTCGTCGGATTCGAGAGGAGTGGCAGCGCCGGGCTCTTCTGCAAAGATCAAGGCTGTGCGCCAAGCGTCGCTAATGCGCGTATCGAGTTCGAGGCGTGGGCGAAGCGAGGTGGCGGACTTGACCATACCTACGAGTACATACTCCGCGCCGTAACGAAGCAACACGCGATCACCGAATGCAATGGCTCCGCCCTGCTCAAGGCGAACGCCGCGGAATGTAGGGCCACCTGGACCAAGCTGAGATTCGCGCAACACGAGCGCGCTATGCGGACCGGCGCCGAGCGAACCGGTAGGCAACCAGACCGTGGCAATACCGCCACCCGCGATTTGGCTTTCATAATTTACCTGGCCTGCAAGCAGCAGACGGCTCGGACCGCCGAGTTTTTGGTCATAGGCAAACGCGGTGGCAGGAGCCGACGGTTGATTGGAGGCGGAACCTGGGCGACGAGCGCCATCGGTGAAGTCCAGGCGGGCGCGCGGGTGCACGACTTCGGCACTCAACGCGGTGTTCGCTGCCGATGAAGAGTCATCTTCGTTCCACTGCAGCACTGGGCGAGTTGCGGAGGCGGAACGAAGCACCCATTTCCAGTCGTCGCTTTCGACGCTGGCAGCGGAGGGTTGGCGGCGGAGCTGGTCGAGCGAAGCGAACATCGACTCCAGCTCAACGCGCACGATCGTTGTGAGGTGAGCGCTGATACGCACGTGCTGCTGAATCGTGGGCAGGAAACCTGCGAGCGTTACGCGAACCGTGTAGAAACCAGGGGTAATGCGGTCGCCGTGAAAAATTCCTTGCGTGTTGGTTAGGAGGCCGAGGGATGCGGCTTTAACGGCGGCTTCGGGAACAATTTCCACCGTCGCGCCCATTTGGGGCGTGCCAGCGGAGTCACGCACAACTCCAGAGAGCTTGCCAGCGGCAGCTTTTGCTTGCGCGGCCGACGTATCCGCTCCAACGGAAAAGCACGTCAGCACCAGGATGAAGGCCCCTAAGGATCGGAGGCGTTCCTGTTTCACGTGGTACTACCTCCCGGGCGCTGCGTTAGCGGCGCTCTTTGTTTCCAGCGGCGCCTTTACCGTAAAGTCGGCCGTCTTGGAAACGGTTTTATTCGAGAGCGTGTCGGTAGCCAGGACTTCGAGCGAATACTTCCCAGGCGCTAATGTGACCAGCGGCAGCAAACGCTCGATGGTTACTTGCTCGCCGGTTTGCTTCATTTCTTCCGAGGTTTCCTTGAACTGCATCACCTGCTCATTGCCCTTCTTCACTGTGTATTGGAAGGTGGCACTGGACTTGTGAGTCTTCTCGTCTGGCTTGAGGTTGTACACCTGCATGTAAATTCCGAGCTTTATGTTGGAGGGAAACTCGCCGTCCAACTTCGGGCGAACTTTCGACGAGCCAAGCACGAATTGGCCTGTGCCGATTTGCTTCGCAGGCACGTGCTCAAGCTGGTCGGCAAGAATCAGCGAACTGGCTTCCAGCGTGTCGTCGCCATACTTTGGAACTTGCAAGCGCGTGTTGATCACGCCGACGTTGCCGCTCTTAACATCCTTGATGACGATGTCCAGGCGGTACAAGCCCGGGCGCAAGGGAACGGCCTTCTGGTAGATAGATTGCAGCTTGAGAGATCGCTGGAAGAGACTCTCCGGGAAATCGCGGCTGACGGGATCTTCAAACGTTTGCACGACCCGTCCAGTGAGTGTGCTCACGCGGCCAAAAATATTCATGGTCGCGGAATGCACCCCGTCCTTGTTCTCGAAGGAGAGCTGGTTGTTGGGAATCTGCACGGTGACTGGGACCAGCACGGTGTCGTTAGTGACCTTCAGATAATCGGTGCGATAAGTGAAGTGCACCTGGTCGCGCACGATGCGCGCCGTGACCAGGGCTTCGAGATCTTTGTATTTAACGGCCGGTGGGCGGAACGCCTTGGAGTACTGCTCGAGACGGTTGAATTCGTTCATGCTGGCGCTCTGGCCGCCTAACGCAGTGGGGAGGTTGGTGCCGTCCGAGCGAGTAAAGCGATCCGTCTTGGAGGCCATGCCCATTTGTTCCATCAAGCTCAAGCCTGCGCCGGGCACGTGCAACAGGGCGTCTTTTTCGGACGGATCCATGGTGAGGTGATACTCACCAGAACCGCTGGGATCGACAAATTCCCAGATCACATTCTCGCCGATGCCTTCCATGTAACGATAACGCCATGTTTCAAAGGGATAGGTTGAGGTCGAGCCGCCGCCTTCTTCCATCGGGCGATCGTAGGTACCGCCGGTCGGATGCGATTCTACTTCATCCGCTGGACCCCACATGATGTACATGCGGCCGCGATCTGTCTTCCAGCCGGGAATTCCCGAAGCGAAGTGCTCGTTGGCGTAGGCTATGCGGCGATAATGCTCTTCTTTGAAATCGTTATCCGGGAGATCGGGATTGGCGCTGCGGCGCAGCCAAAACTGCTCGATGAACTGCTCGCGTTCTTCGTTGGTATCAAGTTGCAGGAAAGCTTGCCGCTCTTCGGGAGAAATAATGTAGACGACGTCTTCGTTGAGCCACTGCTTGTACGGCGTATCCAGTTCCTTGAGCGTCTTGCGAAGCTTTTTTTTCTGTTCTTTATCGAGCTTTTGCGGGGTTGGGGCTGCGTTGGGATCGCGAGCGTCTTGCGCGGGAAGCGCGGGAGTGATGACGGCAAAAGAAAGGATTGAAAAGACCGTGGTACGGGCTACCCGCAACATGTAGACACCTCAACGTCTAGGACAGTGGATTGTAACTTGGGGGAAAGTTCCCGTCAATCAGCGAATCTCCTGCATTATGTGACACTTGTGTCCCCGGCAGAGATTAGAACACGGACTGTCGAATAGGGTTGCCTGACAGTTTTTGACCTGCCCACTGGTACAGCTCGTTCTCCTGGAAAGGGCTTTCGGTCGGATTTGGTTGCGGGGACGCTTAACTACTGAACGCGCTGCTGCTGCCCGTCCCAGCCCACCAGCGTGTCAAAGATCGCGAGGACGTGACGACGGTATTCAACCATGCGCGAGAAAATGTCGCGCAGCCCCGGTTCGCGTTCGGCTTCGCGATGCCATTTTGCCAGGACCGCGGGTGGAACCTCGATATCGCGACGAAGTTGTTCCGCAGAATGGCCGCGGAGGAAGAGACCGTAGAAAAACGCGGCTTCCCGCTGCGGGACATCGAAGTCCAGCGGGACTTCCGTGGGAACAAATTGTGCCATTGTGGCCATGGCGAAAGGGCAGTTTACAGAAAAGCGTCCCGGCGTCAAGTAGTACGCCGCCCCGGGTGCTACCTGCCGGACAACACGTAAGAAAACCGAATATTAGATGCAAGTTGCGCGTCACCGATACAACGCCGGTATTGCTCGGGTGGCTCTAACAGTCTTACGATGGGAGGGGTAATGTCTGAATTTCGCAAAATGCAACGGGGATCTACGGTGGGGCGCGGGTTAAATAGGGTGCTCCGCTTTGGGGTGAGGCGCGGTTTGCGGTCTGTGGAGGTAAATCCTGAGGATTTCCGCCGGCAACTCGCGGATAAGCACGCCCTTTGGGTGCCGAATTTCAGCCGCATGCATGACGTGCCGCTGGAGCAATTGGATGCCATTGCGGAAAAACTGATTCGGCATGCGGAGCGGCTGGCACTGGCGGAAGGCGCCGGATTTGGGCTTGGCGGCATGATGACCTTGCTGCCGGATGCGAGCATCCTGACAGTCCTTACCCTGCGATTGATTCAGCGGCTTTGCCTACTCTACGGGTTTGAAACGCACGGGCAGGACGAGCGGTTGGAGTTGTGGCTGGCTGCTGCAACGGCAACCGGAGTGGACTACGGAAAAGACCTGGTCGAGAAGCAGATGTTTGAGAAATTGGCGCCGCGCATTGCACAGCGGCTGGCGGTGAAACTCGGCGAGGAAACGGCCGAGAAATGGGTGGGACGAATGATCCCGCTGGCCAGCTCGGCGATTGGCGGAATCCTGAATTTCGCATTTGTGCGCACGTGGGGACGGCGCGTGCAGCGAAACTTGCGGGAGAAGCACCTGGCTCGACGCACCTCGAACGCAAGGCCCGCGCTGGCGTTTCCTGCGTGTGATCCGAATCTGAATTAATCCCCGGTGGAAACTTTGCCTTTGCGGAAGTAGAGTGGATGCGGCAGCGCGGACGCGTGGCGCGTCTTGTGCCTTGAAGGAGTGTGGTATGGGAGCGAAGACCAGGATTATTTGCGGCGCGATTCTCTGCGGGGCGACGCTAGGCTTGGCGATTGCCGCACCGAAAGCGGCGTCGCGCGCAGCGCAGGCGGCAGAAGAACCGGTCCCTGCGTTTCACAGTGAAGCTTCGCACGGGCAGCTTCCGCAGACACTCAGCCCCTCGGAGTTCAGCGATGTGGTCGTGCAAAACGCATATACACTCGCGGCCCGAGTAAAGAAAATCCTCTACCAGCAGCCATGCTATTGCCACTGTGACCGAAGCCAGGGCCACACCAGCCTGCTCGATTGCTTCGCCAGCAAACACGGTTCGGAGTGCGGCGTGTGCATGCGAGAAGCCATCTACTCGTACGAACAATCCCACAAGGGCAAGACTGCTGCCCAGATCCGCGCAGGGATCGAACGCGGGGAATGGCGCGACGTGGACATGTCCAAGTACGCGACGCCAGTAGCGGCTAAGTAGCTTCTCGCAGAACGGCGTTCCTTGCGTCGTTTCACGTCCAACATCGGCGATCAACCTTTGTTGTGATTTCGCAATCTAAGTCGCAGCCGGAGCCTGACCGATCGATGGCAATCGCAAAAACCTTAGCCTATAAAAAACAGGAGGAAGTATGAATGTGTCCGTGAGGTTGTGGGCCTCGATGCTCGGTGTTGCCGTTTTCTTGGGTAGCGCCGTCTTACCGGCAGGGGCGCAAAACACGGGGAAGCAGCACGTTATTACTTCTGAGGAATTAAACCAGCAAACGGCGCAGCCAGCCCAGACGCGGCATGCAAATGAAAATGCCATCCGTCACTTATTGTCTTCCGAGGAGGGGCAGAAGGCATTGAAGTCCGCGAATGTCGATTATCAACGCGTCGATAAAGCGATTGGACAGTTGAGCGATGAAGAAGTGACGAAGCTCGCGGATCGCTCGCGGCAAGCGGAGAGTGATTTTGCTGCGGGATTCCTTTCGCCGAAAACGCTGGCGTACATCGTCATAGCGATTGTCATCATTGTGGTGATTGCGGTCTTGGTTTGAAGCCCGAAGCACGACGCGGCGGACGACGCGGCGGACATTTTTTCAGCAAAGCTCCTTGTCAGCACCCGCTATAATTCCGTAGACTTTGTTTGCCTAGCCAATGATGATCACAGGAGGATGGATGAACGTTAGTGGGAAGTGGTGTCGCTGGGCGGTGGCAGCAATCCTTTTGCCGTGCTTTGCAGTCAGCCCTGCGGGGGTGCAGGCGCAAGACAAACACGTTGTATCCGTTCAGGATTTGAGCAAGGACGCCGCGCGTCCGGCCAAAACGCGGCAGGCCAACGAAGCCTCGTTGCGACAGCTCTTTTCGTCCCCGCAAGCACAGCAGGCGCTCAAGTCCGCCAACATCGATTACAGCAAGGTTGATAAAGCCGTTGGTCAGCTAACGGACGAGGACACGGCAAGACTGGCGGAGCGTTCACGTCAACTGCAAGAAAATTTCGCCGCCGGACGAGCGGGCAGCCTATCGGACCGAGACTTGCTGATTATCATCGTCATCGCGGTGCTGGTGATTGCGCTCGTAGCCGTGCTGCACTGAAGCCACACTCGACCTCAACACCTTGATGTTCCGTGTATTCACGGTTGTGCTGTTAAGCATTTTCCCGGCGCTGTTTGCGCAAACGGCGCCGGGGAAGAGCGCGGGCGTGTGGCTCGAGGTTCCGTATGTAAAGCAAACGGAAGACGGATGCGGCTCGGCATCGATTGCCATGCTGCTGCAATATTGGAGCGCTCATGGCGCGCCAATCGCTGAGGGCCGGGCGAATGTCTCGGCGATTCAGAAACAGCTCTATTCACGAAAAGCTCGCGGTATTTTCGCATCCGACATGGAACGCTACTTTCGCGACTCTGGCTTTCGCGAGTTTGCGATACGCGGCGAGTGGGCCGACTTGCGGCAACACCTTGAGCAGGGAAGGCCGCTGATCGTAAGCATACAACCCAGCGGACGACCGAGCAGTTCGAAGGTACCCCTTCATTACGTCGTTGTGACGGGGATGGATTGGGAGCGGGAAGCGGTTTTGGTAAACGATCCGGCGCGCGGGAAGCTGTGGCGCATCGAGCGACAAGAATTCGAGAAAGAATGGGAAGCTGCGCGAAAGTGGATGCTCCTCGCCGTGCCCGCGGCTGCAAACTGATTCCGCTCTTTATTCTACTTGTGCTCCCGTCGGCCGGGATTGCGCAACAACCGTCCCCGGACGATGCGCGCCTTGCCACTGCGCAAAAAGCATTTGACTCCGGCGATTGGGAAGAAGCGGCGAATTTATCGCAAGGTCCTGAAGACCAACCAGCGGAGCTGGATTTTCTGCGCGGGCTGGCGCTGGCTAGAAGACAGCAGTGGAATGAGTCCCGCCAAGCATTTGCAACAGGACACCTAAAGAGTCCGGGCGATCCGCGATTCCTGGTGGAGTTAGCCGGCATTGATTACAAGCAGAACGATTTATCTGCCGCCAAACGAAATCTGCACGCGGCTCTGCGCTTGGGCTCGCGAGATAGCTACACATTCGATTTCCTCGGCAGCATTTATTTCTTGCAAGGCAACATCGATGCGGCGCTGAAATACTGGAATGCCATCGAAAAGCCGCGCTTGCGGAAGGTTTCCGTTCAGCCTCTTCCGCGGCTCGACGAGACGCTTCTACACCGAGCGTTCACGTTCAATACTCCGCAAGTCTTGAGCGGCGATGCTTTGCTGTCCACACACGCTCGGCTGGAAAATCTTGGAGTGTTTTCGCATCAACGCGTGGAGCTGACGCCGGCTGGAGAGCACTTCGACGCGACACTGCACCTTGCAGAACGCAACGGGTGGGGAGACACAAAGCTGGAAGGCGCGGTCGCGCTATTGAGCGGAGTGCCTTACGCTACCGTCTATCCTGAAATCTACAATATTGGCCATCGCGCAGTGAACTTCACTTCGTTGCTGCGATGGGATTCGGAGAAGCGCCGGGCATTTGGGGCACTTTCGACGCCGTTATTCGACAACCCAGCTCGCCGCTTTCAGATGTATTTCGATGCGCGAAACGAAAATTGGAACTTGAGCAATACGTTCTTCGATGGCGGCATGCCGTTGAGCGACCTGAACTTGCGACGTATTGCGGGGGGAGTCGAGCTGCATTCGGTGGTGAACGCTCGGTGGAGCTGGAGCACCGGGACGGAAGTTGCGAGCCGCTCGTTCCGCAACCTGCAGGGGATCAGCTTCCCCGCCGAAAAGACTTTTTTTACCGATTCCAATTCTTTCGTCTATTGGCTTCGCGCGAATCGATCGCTATTGCGCATGCCTGAACATCGCTTCACCCTGGACGCAGCAGCGCAGGGACGCATCGGCCGGGGCTTCGCGGAGAATCTCGGTGCGTTTGGGACAACGCGGGGATCCTTGGATGCGCACTGGCTGCCGCGTGCCAGCGGCGACGATTACGAAACGCAGGCGCGGATGCGGGCAGGCGCCACGATGGGCAATGTGCCGCTGGATGAACTGTTTCAACTTGGGGTCGAGCGGGACAATGATTTGTGGCTGCGAGGGCACACGGGCACCATGGGCGGGCGCAAAGGGGCTGCGCCGCTGGGACGCCGTTACTTCCTCGCGAACTGGGAAATAGATAAAAACGTGTACAGCAACGGTCTCTTTGCTGTGAAACTTGGCCCGTTTGTCGACACGGGAAAAATCGCGGATGCATCTGGCTTGTTCGGGTCACGAGAATGGTTGTGGGACACGGGTGCGCAGTGCAAGGTGCGCGTGCTTGGAAGCGTTACCGTGGTGCTGATATACGGTCGGGATCTGCGGGGCGGCCACAACGTTTTTTATCCCACCGCCGTACACTGACGTTTCTGACAAAGCCGCAACGAAACCGGCGGGCGATTCTACGCGTCCTTGTCCTATGATGCGCGTGTAAGTGCCTATCGATTTTGACGGGTCTGGTTCTGTAATTCAGGAGAGAGCATGACGAAACGATCCCTTTTTGCAGTGTGCCTTGTGATCGCGATTGTAGGTTGCTGCGCGAATCTTGCGCTGATGGATGTGCGCGCTTCGACGCGGGCCGCGGATGCGCATGGCTACTGGGGTTTCGACACGTCGAATTTAGACAAGGGCTGCAAGCCCTGCGACGATTTTTTCCAATTCGCGATGGGCGGCTGGATGAAGAGCAATCCAATCCCGCCGGAGTACTCGAGTTGGGGCTCTTTTACCGTACTGGCGGACAAAAACCAGCAAGCACTGCGCCAAATTCTGGAGACCGCGGAAAAAGCCAATGCGACAGCGGGCTCGAATGAAAGAAAAGTGGGCGACTTCTATGCGAGCTGCATGGATACGGCGGCTATCGACGCTGCCGGAACGAAACCAATCGACGCTGCGCTGAAACGCGTCGCTGATGTACCAAGTGCGCGCGAGCTGCAAATATTGGCGGCGCGGCTCCAGCAGCAGGGTGTGAGCGTGATGTTCCGCTTCACCTCCAATCAGGACGCCAGGGACAGCACGCAGGTGATCGCCACGGCGTTGCAGGGCGGGCTGGGATTGCCGGAGCGCGACTACTATCTTCGCGATGACGAGAAATCTAAAAAACTGCGCGACGACTACAGCAAGCACATTGCGAAGATGTTCGAACTGCTCGGTGATTCTCCGGAAAAAACCGAAACGGAAGCGGCAACGGTGCTGAAGATTGAGACCTCGCTTGCCAAAGCTTCCATGTCTAACGTGGACATGCGCGACCCCGTCAAGACGTATCACAAAATGAAAGTTGCCGAGCTCCAAACGCTCACACCGGATTTTTCATGGGATTCGTACCTGAAAACAGCTGGGCATGCGGACGTGACGGAACTCAATGTTGCGCAGCCAGGATTTTTTAAGGCGCTCGATGCGCAATTGACAGCGACGCCGCTCGATGATTGGAAGACGTACGTGCGCTGGCATGTGGTGGATTCTGAGGCTGCTGCGTTGCCGGAAAAATTCGTGAATGAGGATTTTGATTTCCGGGGCCGCATTTTGACCGGCGCGAAGCAAATCCAGCCGCGCTGGAAGCGCTGCGTGCAGTCTACGGATCGAAATCTGGGCGAGGCGCTTGGCCAGGTGTACGTCCAAAAATATTTTCCACCCGAAGCAAAGGCGCATGCGCTCGAGATGGTGCACAACCTTATTGCCGCGCTGCGCGATGATTTGAAAACGCTGCCGTGGATGGGACCTGAGACGCGCGCGCAAGCGAGCGCCAAGCTCGAAGCATTTGCGGTGAAAATCGGCTACCCCGATAAGTGGCGCGACTATTCCGCGCTGAAGGTGGACCGATCGTCGTATTTGGCCAATTTGCAGCGGAGCGCGGAGTTCGAATTCCAACGGCGCCTGAACAAGATCGGCAAGCCGGTGGATCGAACGGAGTGGGGCATGACTCCACCAACGGTAAATGCCTATAACAACAGCAGCATGAATGAAATTGTTTTTCCGGCCGGCATTATGCAGCCTCCCTTTTACGATCCCAAAGCGGACGATGCCGTGAATTATGGTGGCATGGGCGCGGTGATCGGTCATGAAATTACGCACGGATTCGACGATCACGGCAGCCAGTTCGATGGGCAAGGCAACTTGAAGAACTGGTGGTCGGCGGATGACTTGAAAAATTTCAAGGAACGCGCGCAATGCGTTTCGGACCAGTTTGACGGTTATGTGGTCGATGACGATTTGCACGAAAACGGCAAGTTGGTGCTGGGGGAAAGCATTGCTGATCTTGGCGGGCTGACCATCTCTTACGCCGCCTATGAAAAATCGCTGCAAGGCGAGCCGCAGCCGCCGGAGAAGGATGGATTTACTCCAGAGCAGCAGTTTTTCCTCGGATGGGCGCAAGTTTGGGGCGCGAATGAGCGCCTGGAATACGCCCGCTTGATGGCCAACACGAATCCGCATCCGTTGCCCCGGTTCCGCGGCAACGGGCCGCTATCGAATATGGCGGAATTCGCTCGCGCTTTCGGTTGCAAGAAGGGCGACGCCATGGTTCGCGAAAAAGGCTGCAAGATTTGGTAGCAAGCTGAGAGCGAATCGACTGCCGAAGCTTTAGAAGTGAAGCACGATGTCCAGGTTCGCTTGAGCGCTATTCTGCCATTCGCTGAAGAAATGCGTTCTCACCCAATCCAGTTCAAGACGGGCAGAGAGATGCGGGTAGATACGATAATCCATTCCTCCGCCGACCTGTAACCCGAAACCATTTTGGCTGAAACCGGCTGTTTGCGGCAGGATGTGCGCGCCTCCAAGGATAGTGTGCAACCATGGTTCCCATTTGCGAGCGCGCCAGGCAACTTTCGGACCGCCGCCATAACTGACGTATTTTACGTGCTGGTTCTGATTTATCGTCCCGGCGAATGCGGTATTGACGCTGCCCTCGACGCCGAGCCACTCGTTGGTGAAATAGGTTACGGAGGTATTGGACCCGACACCCGTTGCGTAATACAGGGAAGAGCGAAACCTCACCAACGAAACGCCTAACGCGAGTTGCCAGCGGTAGTCATCGCGGCTGCCATACACATATTTTGGGCTAGGAGCTGGCGAGGGTTCGGCCGGTTCGGCAAGCGCCCCCGGCTCAGCAAACGAGACTGTATTCTTAGGACGCGGTTGGGCTAAGGGCCAGAGAAGGACGTCTGAGGAGCTAAACGAAGTCGCGGCGGAAGTATCCGCGAAACCGGCAGCTACATTGGCGCTCGATCTCGCTGACATCGCGCGATCGTCTTGGGCCCGTGCAGTGCTCGAAATTGCAAGCGCCAGAAGGGCAACCGGCAGTAGAGTTTTCATTTTTGACCTCGAGAGAGATAGACCCCGGCCGTTGGCCACCCCTGTTACGGTAAACAACGTCCGCTGTGATGTCCACGACATTTAAGAGCCAAGTTACACAGACCACGGCTTGGCATGGGGATAGCACCGTTTTTCATTCGCTAGAAAATGGAGCCAAGTAGATAGCTGGCTGCGTTCGTTCCTAGTGATGGACTTGAAAATCCGATACCGCAGACTCGCGGATACGCGGCGCGAGACGCTCCGCAAGGGCGAAGCCGCCGAACAGCAAGGTTGCGTAAACCGCGTCGCCGGCGAACGTGTTCCAGAAGAAGGGAATGCCAGCGAGGTAGCACGCCGCGAGACCTGCGCCACTGCGCGGGTAGCTGTTCAGAAATGCCCAGACCCCGAAGTTGGTGATCAGGAAAAATTGCAGAGCTCCCAGGAACGTCGCTCCCCCGATACGGAAGATATTGCGTTTATGGCTTAAGAAGCGACCGATTCCCACGCTGATTAGGAAGCTTCCGTAGACCAGCGGACTAAGTTTGTTGAAACCGATGATGGCATCGGTGGCAAACATCACGAGCAACGGAAACAGAAATCCCAAGCGGCGGTCTCGCACCATGGCGCCAGAAAACAGAGCGATGGCACCGACCGGAGTGAAGTTCCAGGGGTGCGGAGCGAGCCGTAGGCCAGCGGCAAATACAATCATGGCGAAGATAAGAATGGTTCGGACCACAAATTCGTGTTTTTCAGAGTTATTTTGTTCCACTTTATTCTCCTTTCGAGGATAGGCGCCCAGCTAGCGCGCTGCGCGCAGCGGTGTCGCGGCTGAGAGCAGGTCACAATAAATGAATGAATCGCGCTCGAGGATTTCGCCGGCGCGAACGGGAATGGGATTCCGGAAAATAGGACCGTCGAAGACGAAGGTGTGGAATTCGCCATTTTCGCCACAGGGATCGACGTTGTTCGGCAGATCCCTGAAGAATTGCTCGTCGAGCTCGCGGCCGGCGAAGGTGCGGTCGAGAACTTTCGGATCTACGCACGCGGCGATGGCGCGAAATCCGACGGAATGGAATTGGCGGATGAGGTCGCGAGTGTCCCGCTTCCAGATGGGAAACAGTGCGGTCATGCCGATTCGAGCGAGGTTTTTTTCGCGGTACGCTCGAAGATCCTCAAGGAAAATATCACCGAAAGCGACGGTTCGCACGCCAGCGTCGTATTGGACGCGCAGGGCTTCTTCCATGCGTGTTTCGTAAATGGGATTTACGCATTGCGGTGGAATGCGGACCTCGTGCAGCGGCAGCCCGATGGAATGGGCTTGCTGCATGAGAAGTTCGCGGCGGACGCCGTGCATGCTGATGCGGTCGTATGTTTCCGTCACGGTGGTCAATAGCGCCGTGACGCGGACGTCAGGGCGCTGGAGAAGCGCGTACAGCGCCATGGCGGAGTCTTTGCCGCCGGACCAACAGAAGAGGATAAGCTCGGGCACAGGTTAGTTCCTGCCGCTGAAGCGGTAGTTCATGCCGACTCGGACATCGCGTCCGAGGGCCGGAAAGCCAACGGCATCCTGGTATTGCTTGTCAAAGAGATTGGTGGCGCGCGCGTAAAGCGAAATGCCGCGACCGATGCTGTAACTGCTCGCAATGTCGAAGCGAGCGTAGCCCGGATTGCGCGTAATGCCGAAGCCCAGGAAGTCGCTGTCGGTGCGGGCGCCAGTGAAGTATCCGGTCAGGCTGAGAGTCCACGCGCGGAAGCTGGCATTGAGAATCAGACTTCCGGAATTTACAGGACGCCGCAGGAGATGGTTCCCAGGCAACTCGACACTGGCGAATGCGTTAGGTGCTTTGAGGACGCGAGTGTCGTCGAAGGAATAGTTACCCTTGAGGCCGAACCAGCGACGCGGGCGAAAGTCGCCGGAAAAATTAGCGCCACGCGCGCGGGCGAGATCGGTATTAAAAAATGTACCAGTGCCGAAGGTGCACGCGGGCGTCGTGACGGCATCGAAGGCGAAGCTGACGATGTCGCGGTAACGATTGTCGAAATACGTGGCTGAGAGGCGAAGCTTGTCGGAGTCAAGGAGTTGGTCTATGCCAGCGTCAATCGTGCGGCTGCGCTCGGGTTTGAGCGTGTTATTACCGGGGAAGCAGGGATCGCTGCCGAAAGATTCGTCGAGAGAAGGCTCTTTGATTCCCTGGCCATAGGAAAAGCGCACGCGGGTGTCGCCCCAGAACCCGGCGCCATAGCGGAGAGCAAGAACAGCTCCCGCACGGGGAACGACGCGAGTGCCAAACGTGGTGTTGTCTTCAGCGCGAATACCGGCGCTCAGCGTGAGGCGAGAAATAGGGAGCCAGCGCGCGTCGAGGAATCCCGCTTGATTATTGCGGCGCGCATGCTGGCCAGAGAGAGTGCTGGGAAATCCGTTTTCTACTTCATATTCATAGCCAGCCGCAACGGCGCCGGTGCGAAACGTATAAGCAGATTGCTCGCGAAAACCCGCACGGTTGAACTGGTCGATGCTGGTAAAAAAGGGAGGGTTAGCATTCGTATCGAGCGTGCGATTTTCATGACCGCTCAGCGTGTGTTGCCAATGAGCGCCGGTATGAAAGTCCCAAGCGAGATTGACCAGCAATATTTTGAGAGCCTCGTATTGCGCGAGATTGGGCGGCAAAAACAGCGTTGGGCCGGGAACGCCGGCAAAGCTGGAATTGTTTCGGACCGTAAGGCGGAGATGGTCGGCATCGCTGAAGCTGTAGCCAAAATTCCCGGCGAAACTACGATCTAGGAACGCATCGTTGGGGCCCTGGCCGTCCGTTTGGAAATAAGAACTCGCGGCGGAGTAATCGAAGCCACCGAGCAGTCCGCTGACCTGCGCACCCCCGCGTCCGGAAGAGAAGCTGCCGCCTTCGCCGAAGAGATTAAGCTCAGGAATGCGGGTTTCGCCGCGATGGCTGAAGAGTTGGACGACTCCGGAAACCGCGTCGGTGCCGTACAGGGCGCTTTCCGCGCCATGCACCACTTCGACTTTGTCGACGTTATCGAGCGTCGCGTTGGAAAGATTGAGGAAACCGCCCGGCTCGTTGAGCGGCGTGCCGTCGACCAAAAATTTGGTGAAGTTAGAGTTCCCCCCGTCGAGGAAAAACGTGGCGAGACCGCCCTCACGTCCAGTGCGGGCGATGGCGGCGCCGGACATTGTGGCGAGCGCGTCGGGAAGAGACACGAGCTGGCGCCGATCGATTTCCTCACGGGAGACCACGTCTACGGAAGCAGGAGTCTGGCTGAGTTCCAAGGGCTGCGCATTAGCAGTGACGACTACGTTTTCGGCGAGCTGCGAAATGTCGAGGCGCAGGTCGAGTTTCCGAGACTCACCTGGGACAAGTTGAATTGTCAGATCGCGAGGCACAAAGGCGGCATTTTCAAAGCGGATGCGGTAAGTGCCCGGCAGAAGCGACAGAGTATAGCTTCCTTCGGCCGAGGACGTAGTCTGGGTTGTCTGCGGGGAATTCGGTTCTTCACGAGTAGCTACTACTCGGACGGATGCGATGCCATAGCCGGAAGCGTCAGTAATTTGTCCGGAGAGTTGTGCACTAGATGAATTGGACTGGGCTTGTGAATTAAAACTTGAAGCGAGCAGAAAAAAGGCGAGAAAAGCAACACGAATCGATGAGTTCATTTTTGTCCTCCACTCCCGCACGCGTGGGAGCTTGAAGGTTGGCCTGGCGATAAGTGCATCGCGCGGGCTGCGAACTTCGCCGGTCTCCTGGCTTGGCGGGAAAATGCGGCCCTGATTGCGAGGGCCTGTGCGTGGCCTTCCCGCGACGCTGCCTGGCTTTTCCAGTCTGACCCTAGCCGGGTCTGCCAAACGCTTCGCCGCAGTGGCCTGCGCAGTCTGATTCCGCCGTACAGTCGCGCGTCGGCGACGGCTTCCCTGTTGTCTCTCGAATTGATCGAGAGCGGAACAAGCGCAACCTGTTTAGGTCGCCCGTCTTCCCGAGCACGAAGTTCGCGATGATTGTTGGGGGCCAATGCCCGCTGTGGATGACGATGTGCCGCGTTAAGATACGGCGCTGGGGTTAACGAGAAAACATCTACGTCGTTGGCAGCAAATTCACACGAGGACGACCGTTCGGACCTTTCTCGACCGTGAGCGGCGTCTGAAACACTTGTTCCAGCAAATCGCGCTGATACACGCTTGCGGGAGAACCCACCCGTAAGCTTTTGCCTTTTTGCAGCAGCACAACCTGGTCCGCATATTCCGCGGCAAGGTTGAGTTCGTGTGTGACGACCACAACCGTGTAGCGATTTTCTGCCGCTAGGCGACGCAGGGTGGCCAGGAGATCGATCTGCGCACCGATGTCCAGATGCAGCGTGGGCTCGTCGAGCAAGAGGAGTAGCGGTTGCTGGCACAAAGCTCGCGCAAGAATGACGCGCTGCCTTTCGCCGCCGGAGACCTCATTCATCCAGCGATCGCTGAGATGCTCAGCGCCGACTTGCGCAAGCGCGTTGCGGACAATAGTGACGTCAGCCTCGTTTTCAAAGCGCAACGTGCGTCCGTAGGGATGACGGCCTTGCAGGACAAACTCCCAAGCTCTTGCGGGGAAGAGCAGCGGAGTTTCTTGCTGCACCATAGCGATGCGCTGAGCGCGGGCTCGCGGCGCTAGCGTGTGGGTAACGAAGCCATCCAGCAGAACGCGGCCGGAGAGAGGCGCTAGAGTACCGGCGATCAATTTGAGCAGGGTGGATTTCCCGCTGGCATTGGGGCCAAGGATGGCGATGATTTCGCCGGGACGAGCCTGAAAGCTGTTGGCTTCGAGGGTGAAGAGCGGTGCTTGCGACGGATTGGCTGAGTAGGCGTAACTCACTTGTTCGACGCTGAGGCGAACTTCGCTGGCGGTGCGAGGAGCGTCACCAAGATTGGGCCAGCCCGGGGATTGGGCGGGGCTGCTCATGCGGATCCTCGCCTCAGGAGATAGATAAAGAGCGGCGCGCCGGCGAGCGCGGTCATGGCACCCACCGGAAGCTCGGACGGCGCAACGACGGTACGCGCAAGTGTGTCCGCCAGGACCAAGGCTATCGCGCCACCGAAAGCGGCGGTAGGGAGCAGAGTGCGATGATCCGATCCAAAAAGGAGACGCATTACATGTGGAACGAGAAGGCCAACGTAGCCGATGGCGCCACTGACAGAAACGGCCAAGCCGGTTAGAACCGATGCAGCTATATAAACCACCAGGCGCACACGCCGGACATCGACGCCCAAGTGCATTGCTTCCTTTTCGCCGCTGAGGAGCAGATTTAGATCGGAAGCGGTCGTATAGATGGCGCCAGCAGCGGCGAAAAATCCTACGCCGAGAACCCAGCGCAAGCTTTGCTGCAAAGGGGTTGAAAGATCTCCCATCAACCAGAATTGCATGCCGTGCAGGTCGCGACCTGCCGTAGTAAGGAGAAACATGATGATGGCGGACAGAAAGGAGCCGGTGATGATACCGCCCAGCAGCAGTGTCGCCGTATCCATTTGGCCTTGCCGCCGCCCGAGAAAATATACGGCGGCTATCGTGGCTGCCGCACCCAGAGCCGCACCGAATGGAGTCAGTAAGACGAGCAGCCAGAGCGGCAAAGCAAGGTGCGGCTCGGCGATGAGCGCGAGGACGGCTCCGAGAGCAGCTCCGCTGGAGACTCCAAGCACGTATGGATCGGCGAGCGGATTGCGAAGCAAGGCTTGAAAGCTGGTGCCAGCCACGGAGAGAGACGCGCCGACGACAATCGCGAGGAGGATCCGCGGCAAGCGAATTTCGATCACGATCATGCCGTAATCGCTGGAGAGCGCTTTCGTCTGGTGGAGCAAAACACTGATTAGGTCGCGGCCGAGGCCGTAGAGGGAAACGGGAACGGCTCCGAGCTTGAGGGCGACAACTACGACGACAAAAAGGATGGCGGCCAATAGGCTGCACTGTAGAAAGAGCCGTCGCAGCGTCAGCGGGCGCATGGTTGTTCCTTCGAGGGCGCCGTGGGGTCGCTTAGCACATGCGACTTGGAAAGTGCGAGCGCTGGCGGCTTCGATGATTCCTTATCGTCCTGGGGCTCTTCGGTGAAGGCCTCCGGATGCAGTTGCCGGGCCAGGTCTTCGACGGCAGACACAAGGCGAGGGGCGGGACGGTTGATGGCGTCGCTAATTTTCGCGTAGCGACGATTGCGGACAGCGTTCAGAAGTCGCCAGCCGGGGAGTCCCGCCAGAGCATCAGCACTATGCGGTGCTGCGCCATAATGCGATTCCACAAAGATTAGAAATTCCGGTTGAAGACGTACGACTTCCTCGAGGTTGACTTGGGGCCAGCTCTGCGAGGAATCGATGACGGAAACGGCGCCGCCGTGGCGCAGCGCATTGGTGAGGCCTTCTTGGGCACAGCGTAAGAGCGCCTCCGCCTTGGCGTATTCGCCCCGCCCCTCGAGCGACACTGCGAGGTTGATGAGCCCCGTTTGATTCTGCGGCTCCAGTTCGAGCAACGCCTCAATGTCGCGCCGTACTCCCTTGCCTCGATGATCTCCATCAAGCAGAACAAAACCGATAGGCCTTCTCTGCTCGTTCAGTTCCGATACCACATCCCGCAATATCCGCGCCGAATCTCCCGAACGGAGTTCGACGTTTGGGAATTTACCGGCCAACCGGATCGCTACCTGTGGATCGATATCCACCGAAATCACCGCTTCGGAAAAGCGCGACAGAACCCGCAACGATC
>Ga0137418_10000053_pt1 | contig 77337 bp, 59 predicted proteins | sample CZODoug3_1_2_16f_FD_122242 | JGI IMG/M metagenome (GOLD analysis project Ga0137418, IMG submission 122242) | Vadose zone soil fungal communities from Angelo Coast Range Reserve, California, USA - CZODoug3_1_2_16fungal (Hybrid Assembly) | ecosystem: Environmental > Terrestrial > Soil > Vadose...
TACGAGTCCGTCACGAGGCCGCAGCCATGTGCGGGCGACTCTGATCGGCGCGGAAGCGGAGCGCGGCGGCGATGTTGCCGACTTTATCGAACTCGGAATCGTTCTTCACATAGAACAGTTCGATGTCGCGCCGGATCGCCAGGGGGATCATTGCGTCGCACACGTCTTCGAGTTCGCGAGTGACCTTTCCGCACACCACGCAATAGGGAACCATGTGCGAATCGACGTGGCCACAGCTGTTGCATTCGACCGCGTGGGCCGTGTAGTTCTCGCCCAGCAGTAGGGCCTGCACTTCCCCGAGTTCGAGCGAACGCAGAACCCGGCGCAAGCCGGTGACACCACGGCCGTTACCCTTCGCCAGGCTGAGCGTTTCGCGCACCAGGGTCTCGCGGCGCTGCTCCTGCGCGTGTCGCAGGGCGTGGCTGGCATGCTCGTGAATCTGTTCCAGGGTCAGGGACGCGACGTCGGCGGGAAAATGGCCCAGCAGCCGCTGTTTGACGTAGGCATGCAGGTGCGATTCAAACTCCGACCAGTTGGTGTCGTGGCAACCGATGACCAACTTCTCCCAGAGGCCTCGCTCGACTTCCTCCTGCAGGCGGTCCGCGACTTGCTTGTAGTGCTGTTTGGCCTCGTTGGCGACGCGGCGCTGTACGTGCCCAGCGTTGTAGCCGGCGTAGCCGTCGCTGCGTCCGCGAGGAAGGTTATGGAACAGGCCGCCACGCTCCTTTAATTCGTCGAGGCGCAAGTCAAAGAAGCGCCCCCGCTGGCGGTCAACCAGGGCCACGCACAGCTTGGGCTGCGCACCCAGCAGCGCGGCCAGCGGCTTCAGATGGAAGCGCCGGTTTACAACCAACTGTGTTCCGGGCAGTTGGGGAGGAAGATCAAACTCGCGCCAGATCTTTTTCGTGCTCGAGGCAAACACCGCCTTGGCACGCGCCTGATTGCCGTGCAAGTTGCCGGCAATTTCGAGAATGCGGTCGAGGTCTTCGCGGGCACAGCCGTTCTTGCCATGTTTCTCGGCTTCGCGCAGTGCCTGGCGGACCAGGTCCTTGGCGAGAATGGTTTCTTCCTTGTGCGACTTGTTCTGCGGGGTGCGGGGCTGAAAGTAAAAGCTCAGGGCGCAACCGTCTCCATTGGATTGGAATGCGGCCAGCTCTCGGATATCCTCGCGGGTAATCATCACGATTTTCTCCTACGTGCTGAGAAGTGAATTACGCGGTACTCGATCGTGCTACCAGTGCTTGCTTGGACGGAGTGGCGAACAGCGGAGACTTGCGCAGGTGCTCGCTGGCCACCAACACGGAAGCACGCACGGCGTCGGGCTCGCGGTCCGTGATCGCGGCGATTTCGTCATGAGTGAAGCCTTCCACGGCATACAGGATGAAAGCTTCCCGGGCGGAACGGTCGGTGCCACGAAGGGCGACTTCGACCAGGTGAAGCATCTCGTCGGAGGAGGCGATCTGCTCGGGGGTTGAGACGCGGCGGTCGGCGATAACGGTTTCGCCGAGGATGGCCTCGTCGGGTTGGTGAAACTGGAGTTCGGCTTCGTCGCTGGCCTTCACATTGCGCTGGCGGGCGGAGTCCTGGAGATGAACGTTCTCGCTCCCATCGTGATCGCGCGAACTCATCTCGTCCATGGCACGTATGGCCAGGCGGTACAACCAGGGCTCAAGAGCGAGCCGCTCGGGCTTGTCGCTGCCGTCACCGAGGGCGCGGGCGATGGCTTCATCGACGACTTCTTCCTTCGAGATCGATTCGTTTTCGATCTCCTCGGAGGTTTCGCGGAAATAGAGTTCACGTTCGACGAAACGCTCGAAGCGCGCAAGGTTCACGTTGACGTAGGTGCGAATGTCGTCGGAGGAAACGATCGGGACCTGCACCGCCGCAATCGTTTGCTCGAACGGCACTTGCCGTTCGGGGCGCGTTTCGGTTCCCCGCCGCCAGCGCGGCCACTTGTGGGAGGAGCGCAGGAGATCCTTGTGGCGGATGATCTGCTGAATCAGGTCGTCGAAGGCGGTCTTTACGGCCGTGGAGGGCGCGGACGCTTTCTTCTGGACAGCCATCTGCCCGGAGGGGAGGCGAAGGTTGAGTGAAACGACGACACCCTCGCGGGGCGAATTTTCCTCGATGAGTCCCTTGAGATGAACGAGTTCGGGGCGGAAGGCCTGCAGACGCTTGCGCAGTTTTTCCACCTGCTGGTGCACTTCTTTTTCGATGTCAGGAGTTTTGCGGACTTTATATCCGATATGAACGTTCATGAGAGCCTCGGAAACCGGGAGCAGACCCGGTGAAGCTATCAGTACCCTTACAAGTCGGATTCTACACCCACCGCGAATGGCGCAGCGCGGTTTTGCAAAAATTTACGTTCCCTGTAGACCGAGAGCGTGTGACGGATGCACTTGGGGAAACTAGATCTCAGATCTCAGGTCTCAGGTCTCGCATTCTCAGCGAAAACACCTATTGGTAGGCTCGGCGAAAACTCCTATTCGCAGGGAACGCAAGCCTTACACCTAAGACCTGAGACTTGATTTTATAGAATTCGAGATTCAATCATGTTTCAGGCGAACGGGGCGGCTTCGAATCAGCGGCCCGCGAGGAAACGGGGGAAGCCACGGTTTTGGTGCGGTCGGAGTCGGCCAGGCACTTCTTGATCGCCCGGCTTTCCATCGGGTCGCTTTTCAAGCGCAGAACCATCACCCCGAAGACGACCAGTGCGATCAACGCCGTTACCGCGAGAACCTCCATGGGAGCCTCTTGATTCTAGACCGCTACCGTTACAGATGTCTCGGTGCGCGTAACGCTTCGGTAGAGGGTGTCGCGTTCGATCGGTTCTCTGCCTGCTTCCGTGATGAGGCGGACGAGTTCCTGGCGGCGCATACCTTGCGGGGTGGTGGCGCCGGCGTCGTGATAAATCTTTTCTTCGATTACCGTTCCATCGATGTCGTCGGCGCCGAAACGCAGGGCGATCTGTGCGATTTTTGCGGTCATCATCTGCCAGTAGGCCTTGATGTGCGGGAAGTTATCGAGCACGAGGCGGCTGACGGCGATCTGTTTGATGTCGAGCATGCCGGTGCTCTTCGGCAGGTGCTCGAGCGGCGTGTTCGCGGGATGGAAGGCTAGCGGGATGAACGTCTGGAAGCCGTGGGTTTCGTCTTGCAGGTCGCGCAGTTTGAGCAGGTGGTCGACGCGGTCTTCGTCATTTTCGACGTGGCCGTAGAGCATGGTGGCGTTGGACTTGAGCCCGATCTGGTGTGCGATCTTCGCGGTTTCGAGCCACTGGTCGCCGTCGATTTTGTGATCGCAGATGATGTGACGCACGCGATCGGCAAAAATTTCGGCGCCGCCGCCGGGGAGCGAGTCCACGCCGGCAGCCTTCAACTGCTCCAAAGTCTCGCGGATGGAAAGCTTTGCGCGCTTTGCCAAGTAAGCGACCTCGACCATCGTGAACGCTTTCAGATGAACTTGCGGAAAGCGCTGTTTGAGTCCTCGGCAAAGATCCAGAAAGTATTGCAGCGGCAGATCCGGATGCAGACCCCCTACGATGTGAAATTCGGTGAGGGCTTCACTGTATCCGGAGGCCGCAGTCTCAAAAACCTCTTCGAGCGCCATGGTGTAGGCGCCGGGGGTGTCCTTCTTGCGGCCGAAGGCACAAAGACGGCAGGCGGCTACGCATACATTCGTCGGATTGATGTGGCGGTTGACGTTGAAATACGCTCGGTCTCCGTGCAGGAGTTCGCGCACGTGATTGGCGAGCCAGCCGACGGCCAGGATGTCCCCGGTACGGTAGAGGGTGAGGGCATCTTCGGTGTTAAGCCGCTCGCGGGCAAGGACTTTGTCTTTGACCGGAAGAAGGCGCGCGTCGTCGGTCTGAAATGAATGCACGGTGGACATGCATCTTGATGATAGCGCAGCGGGCGGGGAAAGTCAGGCGCCGGTTCAGCCCTGCAGGTCTCAGGTGTCAGGTCTCAGGTCTTAGGTCAATCCCAGTCGCCGGTCATCCAGGCAAGATCGGTTAGCGTGGGTTGAGTGCCTGCCGGCGGGGTCGGGCGAGCCTGATCTCGCCCCTTCCAACCGACACCACCAGGGCAGCCATCGCTGCCCAGCCGGCACGCTTCAGAATGTTGGACTGGATGCTGCTGTCAGCGCTTGAACAAAAAGTCGGCTGCCAAGAAAAAGAAGAACACGACTGCGATCACGCCGTTCATGGTAAAGAAGGCAGCGTTGAGCTTCGACAAGTCGTTGGGTGAGACCAGCGAGTGTTCGTAGGCGAGCAAGACGGCCACCGCGACTACGCCGGCAATCGCCAGTTTTCCCAAGGCGAAGGTTATGAGCAGCGCGATCAGCAGGAACAGCATGATGACATGAAAGATGCGGGCGACGATCAGGGCGCCGCGGATTCCGACGTAGCGGGGAACAGAGTGCAGGTCGGCGGCACGATCGAACTCATAGTCCTGGCAGGCGTAGAGAACGTCGAAGCCTCCAACCCAGAAGGTGACAGCGGCGGTCAGCAGAAGGATGCGTGGATCGAGCGATCCGCGGACGGCAATCCAGGCAGCGGCCGGGGCGATTCCCAAGGCGAATCCGAGCACGAGATGCGACCAGCGTGTGAAGCGCTTGGTGTAGGAGTAGAGCAGGACTACGGCCAGAGCCACCGGCGACAGGATGAAAGTCAGGTGGTTCAGCTGCGAAGCGGCCAGGAGGAAGACGGCGCAGGAGAGGACAACGAAAGTCGTGACGAATGCCGGGGTCAAGGCGCCGGCGGGTAGAGCGCGGGCCCGGGTGCGGGGGTTAGCGGAGTCGATGGCGGCGTCGGCTACGCGGTTGAACGCCATGGCGGCCGAGCGAGCAGAGATCATCGCCACGATGATCCACGCGAGTTGATGCGTTGCCGGCAGGCCTCCGGCAGCCAGCATGGCTCCGCACAGAGCGAAGGGAAGCGCGAAGATGGAGTGCTCCCACTTGATCATCTCCAGGGTCGTGCGGAGGTTGCGGAGAAGGGGCACGAGATGATTTTAGCTGATGGGGTCAGGTCAGGTGTCAGGTTTTGGCTCTCAGGCCTTGGCTCCCAGATCCCAGATCTCAGGTCTCAGGTCTGGGATGTTGTGCCGTGGCTTACCGCAAAACCTAAGACCCTAAGACCTGACACCTGAGACCTGAGACCTTCCAAACATCACTCCGGCGGGTAGCCTTGTTCTCCGATCAGGGGCACGAAGCGGCAGGCGACGTGTTGGGAGATTACGGGTCTTCCCTGCTCTTTCTTGATGAGTTGGAGGAGTTGGCCGTCGGCGGGGCCTACGGGGATGACCAGACGTCCACTCTCGCGCAGTTGGTCGAACAGGGCGAGCGGCAACTGGGGCGCTGCTGCGGAGACGATGACGCCGTCGAAGGGCGCGCGCGCGGAAAAGCCGGCGCTTCCGTCTCCGACCTGGATTGTCATGTTCGTGTACCCGAGCCGGAGGAGGACCTCTTCGGCCCGGGCGGCCAGTTCAGCGTGACGCTCGATCGAGTAGACGTGTTTGCTCAGCTCCGCGAGCAGCGCAGTCTGGTAGCCGGAGCCGGTGCCGATTTCCAGAATCGTTTTTTCGGGAGACGGGTCGAGCAGCTGCAGCATCAGCGCGACAATATAGGGTTGGGAAATGGTCTGACCCTGGCCGATGGGGAGCGGATTGTCGTCGTAGGCCTGATCGCGGTGGGGCTCGGCTACGAATTCGTGGCGGGGGACGCGATTCATCGCCCCCAGGACGCGCTGGTCGCGAATGCCGCGCTGTCGGAGCTGGGATTCGATCATGTGCTCGCGGCGGGCGAGGGTGGGAAAAGGTTTCAAAGGTTTCAAAGGTTCGAGTTTCAAGAGCTGACTGGCCATCTTACCTTTGGCTCGGATTGAAATCACGCGGGGCGGTTTGACGGGGGTGAAGCGGAGAAAAAGCGTTTTACCGAAAAAACGCCAAGGTGGCGCGAAGGACGCAGAGAAAAATGCGTTTTTGTCGTCGGAGTAGTTTGGATGTGGCGGTTGTTGTGGATGGGCGGGGAAGGGCGGCGTGTGATTGAGGATGCCGGTCCGCGTGGGGGACCGGCCTTTCTGTATTCGGCGAAGACTGCCTGGCGGATTCCAGTTCCCGGTTAGAAGTTCAGAACGATTCCGGTTGAGAAGCGGCCGTTGTTCTGGGTGTTGCCGAAGAAACGGGTCTGCAGGTAATCGCCCTGGAAGCGCCAAGCCAGGCCGGGGATGAGACGGTAGTCCAATCCTCCGCCCAGAGCGGTGCTGAAAGATGTGTCGGAGGCCGAATAGCCTTGACCGCTCGCGCTCACGTGGCCGGCGCCAAACAGAGCATGGGCAAAAGGGCGGAATCTGCCGGCCGGGGCCGACACGCGGGGGCCGAACAGGAAGTTGTACTCGCGGCCATCGACATTGAAGACGGTCGTACTACTGCTCGGAAAATTGTTGGTTCCGTAGTGGCCGCTGAAATCGGCGACGATCCCCACAAAGGGCAGGACCTTGCCTTCCAGAGACGCTTCCCATCCGTTCAGGTTGGAGCGATTGTTACGGTTGAGGTCGGCGCTTGCGTAGGAATATCCCAAGAATGCGTTGCCTTTGGGGATCTGGGCTACGGCGAGAGAAGTGCATGCGAAAAAAGCCAATACTACGAGCAGATTGCTGGTGCGCACAACCACGTCCTCCTTGTGGTGGATGATGGCGGTTAGATGCGTGGAGGGGGGGTGAGGGATGGCGGAGTTTTGCGTGGCGAGAACCACCCTGAGCGCTTACGCAGCACGGGGCCGAGTGATTCACGAATCCTTCAGAAAATTTCTGCCGGGGTCTCTGTCCTGCCAGTGGGCGCGGGCTCCCTCGACTCCGGCGCAGCATCCGCCGCGCCTGCGCTCAGGATGACAGTGTTTGGGAAGCGGGCCCGTTGCGAGGGCGAGAGGCCTCACCAGAGACGGGCGGCCCGGGGGGACAGCTGGCGCTACTTTTTGCGCTGGCGGATTTTGACGTCGAAGCTGACTACGCCGTTCTGATCGCGGGTGCCGACGATTGAGACGTTGCGCCGAATGTAGTATTCGCCTTGGATGATCTGCTGCGAGGCCTGCGAGACGTTCTGGCTGTAGGTAAGCGTGAAGTTGTTGGAGATCTGCTGTTCGATCGTCACCTGGGGGCCACGGGTGGGGTTGGTTTCCGTGCTCAGCCCCTGCGGGTCGATCTTGATTTTGCTCACGCCGAAGAGCCTCTGCACCCGGTTGCTCACGGTGGCATTGAGAGCTTCGCTCAGGATGAGGTTCGAAGCAGTTTCACTGAACGCCGAACTTCCGGACTGCGCGAGTTGGGCAGACTGTTCACGGGTTTGGCCGACGGCCAGCAGGGCGACGATGTCGGCCTCAGGCAAAGGCGGATCGGAGCGATACTTTATGCTCAATGGTTTGTCGGTCTGGCCATTGACGCTTACCGTGATGTCGTAGTCGCGGACGCGGGTGGTGGCCTGCAGATCCAACACGGGCTGGATGCTCACAGGACTCTGGAACATCACTTCGCCACGCTCCAGGCGATATTTGGCGCCGTTGAAGCTGATTTCGCCTTCGAGGACTTCGAGGCGTCCGAGGACAGCGGGTTTGGCCGCGGTGCCGCGCAGGCGCAGATCGGCAGCGCCGGAGAGCCGGGCAATCGCGGTCTGCATTTGCAGGTCGGACGCTGTGACCACGTGAACGTCGAGCTTGATGCGATAGAGGGGGGAGGTGGCGGGCGGAACGACCACCGACTGCCGGCCATTGGCCACATACGCGGCGAAGTCAAACCCGGGTGTGATGGCGAGCTTGGTCACAATCACGTCGCCACTGAGCGTGGAGCTTTCGCGCGTGCCGTAAAACCGGAGATCGGCGTTGGCGGTGGAGCTGACACCGGCCGGGTAGCGCAGGCGAACATCCTGAGCTTTGGCGCTGAAATCGAAATTGATCTGACCTGCATAGGTCGTGGCTTCGCCACCGAGGGTCAGCGTGCCGCCACCGCTATGCGCGGTGAGATTCTCGACCTGCAGACGGTTCTTGTTAAAAACGAGAGAACCGTTCATATCGCTCAAGCCGCTGGGAAGATCGCGGTATGCGATCGCTCCGTGGCTGACGTTCGCCCGTCCCTCGAGGAGGGGATCGCCCATGGGGCCGGTCACGGTCATGGCCACATCGACCATGCCGGAGGAAGTGAAGTCAGAGTTCAGCGTCTGGATGAGCTGGAGGTTCAGGTGTCCATCGGCGGCGAAGTCGAGATCGCGGTTACCGACGAGCGAGGCGGTGCCGTGCGCGGAGAAATCGGTATCCTCACCCACAATGTGCAGTTGCTCGAGGCGCACAACCTGCTGGGCAATCGTGAACCGCAGGGGACCCTGGTTCTTGAGCTTCAGCTCGTCCACGTTGACGTCGAGGCCGTCGAGGCTCGCGACCACATTCATCTCGCGGGGGGTGCGCAGTGAACCTCGCATCTGGAGCTGGCCACTGATGCCTGAATGACCGATGACGCGGCCGTTCAGGTAGTCGTGCACGATGGAATCGACATCGAGGTGGTCGAATCGCAAAGCGAGGTCGGCGAGATAGTTGTCCCGGGGGCGAACGTTCCCCTCGAGACTGAGTTGGCCGTGCTCGAAGTCGGAATGGGCGGCGAGGCGGATGGCTTCCCCTTCGGTCCCGGCGTCTATGGCGAGGTTGCCGGTGCGCTCATGGTCGAGGGTCAAGTCCCGCACCAGAATCTTCGCGTTGATGGCGGGCGCTCCGGGAGTTCCGGAGCCTTGGGCAGTGAAATCCAGGCGACCTTCGACCGGCACGCGGGTGGTCTGCAGTTTGGGAACGCGGGTTAGATCGAAGTTCTTGCCCGTAAGGTTGAAGTGATAGGCACGGGTGCTCGGATTGTAGGCGGCTCCGCCCGTGGCCTCGGAGTCGTAGTAACTGAGATGAATGTTGTTGAGGGACCCTTCGCCCTTGGACCAGCGCAGATCGGCGTCGAATTGCTGGAAGGGCTCCCCATAAGCGACGGCGTCGGTGACTTCGACGTGTCCGTCAGCGTGGGGATTTTCGCGAGTGCCGCCTGCTTGCATCGTCAGGTTCATCCGGCCGGTGACGGGGTAATCGTAGCCCGCAAGGGCTTCGAGTTCCGCAATATTGGCGTTCTGCAGGTTGATGTTGGCGGTGAAGGCGTCGGTCGGGTTGAACTGGCCCCTGGACAGAGCGGCGCTCAAGTCAAAATAGGCCGACCCATCACCCCGGAGGGCAGTGGCATGACGGATGGCGAGGTTGCGCGGAGAGACCTGGACATCGGCGGCAAGGGAGTCCCAATGGACTCGCTGCTCGGGGGCGCGATCGGTGGCGGGAATGAGCGAATCGAAGTCCTGGATCTGCAGGTGGCCCGCGAGGCTCGGAATTGGGAGCTTGCCGCTAGCGGTTCCGGTAAAGCGGACGCTTCCGTGCACGGTGACCGGAAGGCGATCGGGGCCGTGCAGAGCGGCGATGAGCGGCTGCAGTTCGGCCAGATCGGTGGTTCCGGCGGAAATTTGGAGGGAGGCGCCGGCGGCAAGCTTGCCCCTGGCGTGGATCTGGGCGGAGCGCGTAGCCGCATCGAACTCTGCAAGTTCGAGTTCATCCGAAGACCCGCGATAGACGCCGCGCGCCGCGGCGGTCACGGGAAGCTGACCTGCCTCGGGATTCGCGGGGGGGGCAAGGTTGAGGGCGAACTCGACTTCTGCGCGGCGCCCAGAACCGGTCCAGCGGGCCTCGATGGTCCCCTCGGTCGTACCGGCCAGCTTCAGCCGATCGAGCGGGTAGCGGGGAGTGCTGATGGCAGCGGCTACCGCTCCGGCGGAGACCTCTTTCAGGCGCAGGCGAAGGATGCCCTTCTGTTCCTCGGGCTTCTTGTCTTTTTCCTTCGCATTGCGAATCGGCGGCCGAGAAGAGAGCCAATTGGTGATTTCGCCGTCGCCCGTGACCGAACCGCCCAGCAGGCGTCCTTGAGCTTTCGACCATTTGATCTGGCGGTCATCTACGGAGAAGTCCGAACTGAGGTTGGCATCGCGCAGCGAGAGCTGGTCGTCACGCCAGGCGAAATTCTTCAGTGCGGCTTTACCGTCGGAAGCAAATTTTTCAGCAGACCAGGATCCCTGGCCGCTGAGTTCGAGGACCCCGGCTCGCACCTCGGGTTGCCGGGCGATGGCGGCGGCCTCAGCGAGATCGACGGTGCCGGTGTAACGGGCTTCGAGTTTGGGCTGATGGAAATCGGTGAGCCGGCCGCTGGCTTCCGCATGCGAGCGGGCGGAGTTCCATTTGAGGGTACTCACCTCGACGTCGTTCTTGCCCAGGCTGAAGTGGACGGCGGCCATCCAGGAGAACGGGCGGTAGTCCTGAAATTTGGTGTCGACTTTGCCCAGCAGCAGATGGCCGTCATAGCGCCCGCGCAGGAAGGAATACGTCATGTCGACGGAGACCTCTGCGACGCTGAAGTCAAACGGAATGCGCTGATCGTTCCACAATAACTCGCCGCGGCGGACATCCAACCGGTGGATGGATAGCGAGAACAGCTGCTCGACCGGGGTCTTGGTGGAAGTGAGCCTCACTCCGGGCGCCGGCTGGTTCGTGCTGCCGTCGGGATACACGATCAGGTGTAGGACGGGATGCTCGAGGACGATGGACTTGAAACCGAAGCTGGTCTCGAGCAGGGAGATGACCTTAATACGAGCGACCAACCGATCGACATGCGCCAGTGGGACTTCGCCGGGAGCTTCCCGACCGTGAATGGTGAGGTCGCGAATCTCGGCCTGCAGACGGAACGGAATGGTGTGATAGGCGCCCAGTTCGACGCGGCCACCGGTGGCCCTTTCGATCGTGGAGACGATGCGGCTGCGGACCAAGGCCTGGAAGGAATCGGTTGTCACGTACCAGGCCGCTGCCCCCAAAAAGATCGCGCCGAGGAGGAAAAACAGCAGGAGATATTTCCGCCCCTTGCGACCTCCGGGCCTGGGACTCACATCGGTCACTGGCCCTGCCCTCCGGGTAACGTGGGTGGACTCGAGGCGGCGACCGGGGTACGGATCTTGCTGCCCGCGCGCAGACTCTGCAGCCAGGAGGAGAACAACTGGTTCACTTTCTCCTGGGTGAGAATCTCGCGGATTTTTCCGGCAACCTGTGCGAGGGGAACATCCTGGGCGCCGGCGCGGCGCAACTGGGGCAGGAGTTTGTCGCGGTAGTACGACTCGATGCTCACGGGATCGATCTGGATGGAGGGACGCAGGCGCGCCTCGACCTGACGAAGGACCGCGATGTCATGGGCGACGCGGGCTTCAAGCTGTTTCTCATCGAACCCGTATCCGGCGAGCGCCGCCTGCCACCCGCCGGTGGAAGTCGCAGCATACTGGCTTTGGATTTTCTGGATGCGCTGTTTCACTTCTTCCGCCGGGGGCAGGGGCGACTCGACGCCCTGGGCTTGTTCGCGGAGCAACTCCTGGTCGATGAGGCGGTCAAGCGCGGCCCTGCGATCCAGGTCGGTGAGTTGATCGAGCGGGCGACCGTCCACCAGGGCTTCGAAACGGACGGCATCGTCCCAGTCGCTCTGCAGGATGACGTGACCGTTCACAATGGCGACGATACGGTCGATCACGTCGGCGGCGAGGACGCGGGTGGTGGTTCCGGCCAAGAGGAGAAGCAATACGAAATGGGGGAACTTTCGCATCAGAAGGCCTGCCCAATACTAAAGAAGAAATTGAAGTGACTGGCCCGCTGCGGAACGAAAATCACGGTTTTCTTAACTGTCTCGAAACTGGGAAATGCGGGCGGATTCAGATTGTACCCGAAATCAAGCCGGATCGGGCCAATCGGAGTCTTGTAGTGCACCCCCACCCCAATCGCATGCGAGATGTAGTTGAAGTCACACTGGGTGTAGGTTTGCTCGTGCAGGCAGAGCTCGGAGTTCTTCTGACGCCAGCGGAACAGATTGTCCACCATGTCGGACGTTCTGGCGAAAACGTTGCCCATGTCGTGGAATAGGGCGAAGCTGATGTTGTTGCCGACGAAGGGCAGCTCCGCCGGGGGGAGTCGCAGCTCGAGCTGGTTCAGAAACAACGCGCTGCCCCCTACCGGGAACCCGGTCCTCAAGTCACGTGGCCCCGCCTGATTTAACCCGAACCCGCGGTGAGAGTTGCCTCCGCCGGACAGAAGGCGCTCGGGGAGAGGGATCAGGTTGACGGTGGAGGAAGCCTTCAACAGCTCGGCAGGCTCGAGGATTACGGTATTGCCGAACGGGGTCTGCACACCCACGCGGGTGGAGCGGGCTAGCACAAACCGCTTGGCCTGGGGACGATGTTTGCCGAACAGGTAGTAGGTGGAGTTCTGCACCAGGATGCGACTGAAATCGGCTTCGGAACCGAAGTAGCTTGCGGCCACCCCGGCGTCGACGGTGGTGTAGTTACCCTTGGTGGAATCCAGCGGACTGTCGCGCCGGTCGCGGATGTAGGTGAAGCCGGGCATGCCCACGCGCGTGGGTTGGGACAGGAGCGGGATGAGGTTCTGGCTGATCACCAGGTTACTGGCTTGCACCCGGCGGTAGGTGAAGCCGTACACCATCTCGCTGGGGGGCCGTCCGGCGCACTGCTGAAGGGAGCCGATGCAGTGGTGAACTTGGGCGGCCCCTTCCAAGCGCTTGGAGGTGAAGGTGGTGATATCGAGGGTGTTGTCGTAGAAGCCCGTGAATGACAAGGTCAGCTTGTCGTTATCCAGCCAACCGGGAGCGTTGTAGCTGACCAGAGCGCGTTGCTGGAGCCGGCCCAGATGTCCTTTGAACGTGATGGTGTGATCCAGGCCGCGAAAGTTCAAGCGGGTAACTTCGAAGGAGACCCGCGGGCTCGCGCCGGTCTTGCCCTGGGGAACGTTGGCGCTGGTGTCGGGCTGGCCGGTCTGCACTTCCAGGCCCAGACCGTAGTTGAAGGTGTAGCGTTTAGCTTCGTGGATGTCCACCAGGACGTTCTTCGAGGGGTCGGCTCCGTTGGGGTTCTGGACGGCTGTATCCACCTGGCTGAAGATGCCGAGATCGTAGAGTGAGGCTTGGGTATCGAGCATATCCTCCTGGCTCAGGGGCGAGCCCGGGGTGACTCTTAGTTTTCGTTGCACGACATAGGGGCGGGTATGAACCAGTCCTGAGACCAGGACTTGATCGACGAAAAACTGCTCGCCTTCCTGGATGGTGAAGGTTACGTCGATGCGATCGGCGACGCCCGCCACGGGCTGAGTCGACACCTCGAAGCTGGCGTTGGGAAAACCATTGTTAAAGTAATAGTTGAGGATCTGATCGCGCGCCTCGGCCAGGTTGTAGTCGGAGTACGGCTGGCCCGGAGCAACACTGATCAGTGAACGAATTTGATCTTCGGGCATCTTGCGGTTGCCGACGATCTTAAGATCGCCGACCAAGGTCTGCGGCCCTTCCACCACCTGCACGCTGATGGCGAGCTGCTTTTCCTTGCCGCCGTAATTGTCCTGGACGTGGCTCTTGATCTGGATCTGCCGGAATCCGTTGGCGCGGTAGAGTTCCTGCAGTCCGTTGATATCGCTGGCCAGCAAGGCATTGCTGAATCGGCCGTGGGTAAGGAACCGGGCCACGGGCTGCACCTGCATGCGGGAGCGTAGGGATTCCTGGTCGAAGTACTTGTTGCCGGTGATGGTCACCTTTACCAGCTTGTGGCGGAGGCCAGGTTCGATGATGTAGATGGCGCGCAATTCGTTCTTCGCCGTGTCGGATTGTTTCTTCACGCCGACGGTCGCGTCGAAATAACCGCGGGTCTGCAGGTAGTCGAGCAGGTTGCGGCGCCCTTCGTTGAGCAGGTCATCGTCGAGCGCGTTCTCTTCGTAAACAGGAACTTCCTTCCGCAGCACGCCTTGGCGGATTTTGAAGCCTTCGACGCCAATGTCGACGGTGGGGCCCGGGTCGATCAGGAAGCTGTAGTCGACCTTGTTGGTTTCCGGGAGGTAGACTCGTTCGGCGATGGAGACCTGCGCGAGCAGGCGCTTCTGCTTGAGGTATTTCTTGCGAATGCGCTGCAAGGCGTTGGTCACGCGCTCGGCCGTCACTCGGTCGCCGGTGTGGACTCTGGCGATGTCCTCGATCTGGCCCTTGGAGTAGCCCGCGGCGCCCTTCACAATGACTTGTCCGACCTGGGCGGGTGGGCCGGGCGTGATCCGGAAAACCACGTCCATCTGGTTGGTCTCCGGATGAGGATGCTCTTCAAAGGTGAGCGAGGAGCGATAGAAGCCGTTATCGGACATCAGCTGGAGGATGTTTTTCCGGGCGCGATCGAGCTTTTCTGGACTATAGACCTCACCCAGCTGAAGCTTGGTGGCACTGATGATCTGATTGGCACTGGGGCGGCCGTGTTCGCCTTCTACGGAGACGGCTCCGATGAAGTAGTTGCTCACGAGGGAAAACGTCAGGATCACCTGACCGTCACTGGTTTTGTCGGCTTCGACCTGGATGTCGGCGAACAGGCCGGTGTTGAACAATATGTTCAGGCTGTCGCGTACATGGTCCCGATTGAGAGGCTCACCGACTTTCTGGGGAAGCAACTGGCGGAGATGGTCCTTTTCGCGCTCGGCGACGCCGGTAAATCGGATTTCGTGGACGGGGAGTCCGAGGTAGGTCGAGGCTGGACCGAGGGGGGATGCCGGAGGCTGTGCGGGAGCAGGCGCCTCGGTTTGCGTGGCCGGGGAGGCCTGAGGCGGGCCGGGCGATTGCCGAGCCAAGGCCACCAAGGGCAGCAGCCACACGACCGGGATTGTGCACCACGATGCCCGTGCTCGCAAAAATAGTCCTCGACCCGGCTCTGAATGGCTCTCTGTTTCGATGAACGGGCGGAAAGCTTCGTTGTATAGAACTCGGCGCCGCGCCTCCGGCCCCGGTCCTGAACAGTGCCGGGATTTATAATAATGGTTTCCTGGCTCGCGATTGATAACGTCTTTGGAACTCTACGAGCGATATTCGCGGCAAGTCTTGTTTCGCGGCGTGGGCGCAGAAGGCCAGCGCAGGCTGGCGACCGCCCGGGTGGCGATCGTGGGCTGCGGTGCAACCGGATCGGCGGTGGCTTCCCTGCTGGCGCGCTCGGGCGTCGGAACGATTCGCATCATTGACCGCGACTATGTCGAGCCAAGCAATCTCCAGCGGCAGACTTTGTTCGATGAGGCGGATGCGCAGCAGTCTCTGCCGAAAGCAATCGCTGCCGCGCGGCGAATCGCGGCCTTCAATTCCCAGATTGTGGTTGAGCCCAAGGTGGCGGACCTGACTCCTGACAATGTTGAAGGATTGCTGGAAGAGGCCGGGCTGGTTCTTGATGGAACCGATAACTTCGAAACCAGATACCTGGTGAATGACTACGCGGTCAAAAACGGCGTTCCCTGGATCTACGCGGCGGCTGTGGGCAGCTATGGCGTCACAGCGAACCTGTTGCCGGGAACGACCGCCTGCTTGGCGTGCCTGTTTCCCGATTCACCGCAGGGAACGTTTGAAACTTGCGAGACCGCGGGCATTCTGAATTCGGCGGTGAACCTGGTGGCTTCGATCGAGGCCAGCGAGGCACTCAAGTTGCTGGTGGGAGCGATGGACAGGGTGCGGCGGACCCTGCTCTCTTTCGACGTCTGGTCGAACGAGCGCGCCGAAGTCGATGCGGCCAAACCGCGAACCGGATGCCGGGCTTGCGGGGAGCGCGACTTCGTCCACCTGGCGGGCGAAGGGCGAGCGCACATCACGCTCTGTGGACGGGATTCCGTGCAGATCCACGAGCGGCATCGGCCGGTGGATTTCGGAGAGATGAATGAGCGCCTCAAACCACATGGGACGGTGCGGCACAATGACTTCGTCCTGAAATTCTGGCACGAGCCCTATGAGATGACTCTGTTCCCCGACGGCCGAGCGATCATCAAGGGCACAACCGATACGGGCCTGGCTCGCAGTCTGTACGCGCGCTACGTGGGGAGTTAGTTCGGTTTGGTGGCTCGTTGAAAACGGTTTATCTCCTGCAGTTTATAGGCATCTTCTTGCGCATGCCATGAACTGCGACGGTCCGGAGGTGCGGAGAAAAGCCTGAAAAGGCGGCAGATCCCACCACAATACCGGGCGTTGGGGAATCCTGGCACACCACCTGCTCTGTGGGACACGGAAAGTTCTCCTGGAGGTTGGTATGCGCGTACACGCGGTTGCAATGGTGGTCGTCATCTTCTCCGCTTTGGCCCTCGGTCAGACCGGGGTCCGAGGTGCTGCGGGTTATTGTTCGTATGGATGTGGGCCGTTTATCCCGTTGGTGACCACGCCCAGCGTGTCGTTCCAAACGGTCTCGTCGTCTCCGGCGGGGGCGACCGACGCCACGGGCGGACTACAGGCCGGGGCCAGAAATTCCACGCTCTCGATGATCTCCGGCAACACGGACGCTGTGCATACCGAGGTGGTGTGGTATTCGGGTGGAGGCAGTCCGCTGGTGTCTCCGGCGGTTCGGTTGCCGCATGCGGAAGCGATGGGCAGGATGGGCATGCAGGGCGGCCCCGAGCACATGGAGCACGGGCACGGGGAAGAGGCACGCAACCACTGGACCTATTACGCTGGCCGAGAACAGGCTGGCAGTCCGGTGGAGGCAGCGGCGATTGCCAAGGGCGCCAAGAAAGCCTCGCGTACCTATACGAACCAGGATGTGGAACGCGTGAGCCAGAAGAGCGAGGATTTCAAGAAAAAATAGCTCGCGCGACAGATTGGCTCTGGATTTCGAAGGCCCGGCGGCTCCGGGCCTTTTTCTTCTGTGGGCAAACCCCGCCGTCCGGTGGGATGAAGCTGTCCTGAAGCGCAGAGCTTTGGGGTGTGCCGATCCTAGCCTCAATCTGCTATCTTCTCTGCTTCCGAGACCTTCAGTGTTCGATCCACTCGTCCGACAGAATGCCTATGACGGAAACCGCGCGTCCGGAGCCATCCCGCTGGTACCGGTGGTTTGTGCTCATTTTCGTGAGCCTGACGATGTTCGGGAACTACTACGTGTATGACTCGATCGCGCCGGTGGCCGATCTGCTCTCGAAGCAGCTGGGATTCTCGGACGCAAACATCGGATTGCTGCAGGCAATCTACAGCATCCCGAATGTCTTCATGGTGCTGCTGGGCGGATACGTCGTGGACCGGATCGGCACTCGCAAGGGCATCTTCATCTTTGGAGCGTTATGCCTGGCGGGGGCGGTGCTGACGGTGCTGTCGGGCCGACTGGCAATCATGGCAGCCGGACGACTGGTGTTCGGTCTGGGCGCCGAATCGCTGATCGTTGCGGTGACGACCGCGGTGGCGAAGTGGTTTCGGGGGAAGGAGCTGAGCTTCGCCTTCGGGATCAACCTGATGATCGCGCGCTTCGGGACATGGCTGGCGCAGAACTCGCCGACCTGGGCGAAACCGGCCTACAGCAACTGGCGCTCTCCGCTTCTGATCTCGGTCGTGTTTGCAACGTTCTGCGTGACCGGAGCGATCGTTTATTGGGCGATGGAAGGGTACGCGGAGAAAAAGTTTGAACTGGGGAATGCGGGCTCGACCGACAGGGTGGTTTTCAGTGACATTTACAAGTTCGGGGTGTCTTACTGGTACATCGTTGCCTTGTGCATCGTGTTCTACGCGGCGATCTTCCCTTTTGAGACTTTCGCCATAAAGTTTTTCATGGAAGCGCATGGCACCAGCCGTGAGCTGGGCGGGTTTCTGGTGAGTATTCTGACCGCCTTCACCATGTTTGGAACGCCGACCTTCGGGCTGTTCGTCGACCAACTGGGCAAGCGGGCCCTTCTGATGATGGTTGGCTCGATGCTGTTAATACCGGTGTACTTGATGATGGCCTACACGCAGGTCAGCCTGTATGTGCCGATGGCCATGATGGGAGTGGCCTTTTCGCTGATTCCGGCCGTGATGTGGCCTTCGGTGGCCTATATCGTCGATCAATCGAAGCTGGGAACTGCCTACGGGCTGATGACGATGATCCAAAACATCGGGTTGGCGGGGTTGAACCTGCTGGTGGGCTGGGCCAACGATTATGGCCATGCCAGCGCCGAGAATCCGGCGGGATACAACCTGGGGATGTGGATCTTCTCTGGGTTGGGATTCCTGGGGGTCGCGTTCGCCTTTCTCTTGCGGCAGAGGGAACTGGGGCCGCACGGGCATGGACTGGAGACGATCACCACCAAGACCGCGGCGTAGGTTCTTGGGTCTTGGGTCTTGGGTCTTGGGCCTCAGGACGGGAGCCTGCAAGCTGCTTTCTGCGCAGGCCGGGTTTATGGTGACCAGGGTCACCTGTGGGCCTGCTTGGGCCAAGTCAAACCAGCCCAATGGGTTTTGTTATTCTGGATGAGGAACGGGCTGGTGGGGGTGGCAAAATGGCCCGCAAGCATTACAACGTAAAGATAGTTAGCCGCATCTGACAACATGCGGCCGGAAAAGGCGACTTGACCGACCGAAAAGAGCAGCCAGGCGATCGGCTTTCTGAAACGCAGGCGATTGAGCGGGCCAAGCAAGGGGACTCGGGAGCTTTCGAGTTCCTCTACAGCTTGCATAAGCGCCGCGTGTATTCGCTTTGCCTGCGCATGACCGCCAACACGGCGGAGGCGGAAGACCTGACGCAGGAAGCGTTCCTGCAACTGTTCCGCAAGATTGGCACGTTTCGAGGCGAGTCGGCGTTTTCGACCTGGCTGCACCGCATGGCGGTAAACGTGGTGCTGATGCACCTGCGGAAAAAGGGGCTGCCGGTGGTCTCGCTCGAGGAAACCACCGAGGGCGACGACGATACGCCTAAGAAGGATTTCGGGGCCGATGACCCCGTACTGGCCGGGTCGGTGGACCGGCTGCGGCTGCAGAATGCGGTGGATCGGTTGCCGCCGGGATATCGGACGATCTTTGTGTTGCACGACGTGGAAGGTTACGAACACAACGAGATCGCCACGATGGTGGGCTGTTCGATTGGAAACAGTAAGTCACAGTTGCACAAGGCGCGGATGAAGTTGCGCGACTTCCTCAAGACGAGCAGAGCCGAAAAGGCCGGATAGCCGTGAGGAGATAGCGCAAGCGGTACGGGAACGGGAGCAGTATTTGGGGGAGAGTTGTATGACCTGTGCAGAGTTTCAGCATCAGTTGCCAGACTTCCTGGAAGAAGGTGGCAGCGCAGAATTACAGGCTCATCTGGAGGGTTGCGCCACTTGCTCGGGGTTGGCCACGAGTCTTCAGACAATTGCCAGAGAAGCTGGGATGTTGCAGGCTTCGCAAGAACCGAGCCCGCGGGTGTGGAATTCCATTGAGATCGCGCTCAGACAGGAGGGGCTGATTCGTCAGCCCCAGCCCCGCGCTCACCGTTCTATTCTTACCCCCCTAACCCGGCGCTGGGGCGCCGCTGCCTGGCTGGTTCCAGCCGCAGCTGGGTTGCTGGTGGGGGTGGCTGTGTTCCTGTATGGACCGTCGAAAACCCAGCAGCTGGCGGAAGATTCTGCTCCGCCTCCCATGGTCGCGGTTTCGACCGGCGACCAGAACGACGAGCAGTTGCTCGAGGAGGTGGCGTCGCGCGCTCCCATGATGCGGGCCGCATACGAGAGCAACCTCAAGGACGTCAACGCCTATATCCGGGATGCCCAAGATTCCGTCAACGCGGACCCGAACGATGAACAGGCCCAGCAAGCGCTGATGGACGCCTACGGACAAAAATCCATGATTTACGAGATGGCTTTGGATCGTTCTCTGCCATAATGGCTGGAGGAAACCCGCGCTGCGGGTCGCCGCGGCACCCAGGGGGCGGGGGAGAGGACTTATGGAGCGCAGTCAGAAGGCCGCGAAGCTCACCGTCGTTGTTTTGGTCACCCTGACAACATTCGCTGTTGCCGAGACCAAGAAGGAATATCGCTTCAACGTTGGGGTGAAGTCCACTGTTTCGATCATCAACCAGTACGGAGCCGTGACCGTAAGACCCTCCACCGGCAACTATGTGTTGGTGAATGCGACAACCTATTCCGACAAGGTCGAAGTGGATCAGAGCCAGAGCGGCAACCGGGTGGACGTGCAATCGCACTTGTTGCCGGGCGCGACGGCGGACAATTCGCGGGTGGACTATGAAGTTCTCGTGCCTGCCGACGCCAGCGTGACCCTGCAGTCGACGACCGGTCCTCTGCGCGCCGAGAGGTTGCAGGGGGACGTGGAAGCCGAAGGCGCCAATGCCACCGTCGACGTGCGAGATATCTCCAGCAGCCACGTGCATGTGAAAACCATGAACGGACCGATTACGCTCAGCAACATTCACGACGGGCACGTGGAAATTGATTCGGTAAGCGGGGACGTGACTTTGAATGCGGTCACGGGTCCGCTGGTGCGGGTGAGTTCGACCAGCGGGAAGATCCGCTATGACGGCGATTTTGGCTATGCGGGCGAATACCGCTTCAACAGCCACTCCGGTGACATCGACGCGACCATTCCCCAAGATGCGTCGGTTGACGTGAAAGCGCAGTCGGTGCACGGCCAAGTGCAAAACGATGTACCGCTCGAGCCAAAAGCCCACACTTCCTTCCTGGTGAAGGAGGGGAGTTCCTTCGCGGGCACCATCAATAAAGCGGCCTCCTCGGTCTGGCTGCGAACCTTCAGTGGTAAAATCCACCTCAAGAAACGCTAGAAAATCGGGCCGGGACGCCGACATGCGCTACCCGGGAATCAACCAGCATGAAGGGCACGCCAGAGTCGCGCCGGGACATAGGGGCGCCCGCGGCCAGGTACGATGCGCGGGTGCGCGCCGTCATTCTGGTGGGCTTCATGGGCGCCGGGAAGACCAGCGTGGGTCGCGCCTTGAGCGGGCGATTGGGCTGGCGTTTTGAAGATCTCGACGACCGGGTACAAGCGCGGGAGCGCCGGACTGTGGCGGAGATTTTCCGCGAGTCGGGCGAAGCTGAGTTTCGGCGCGCCGAGCATTTTGCGCTTCGCGAGTTACTGGCAGAAGCCGAGACAGGACCACCGCTGATCGCTGCCTTGGGCGGTGGAGCGTTCGTGGAGGCAGAAAACGCTTCCCTGCTGGAGGGTTTGGCGACACCCACCGTATTCCTGGACGCGCCAGCGGAGGAGTTGTGGCGCCGCTGCGGAGCAGACGTGGTAGAGCGGCCCTTGCGCCGTAGCCCAGGGGAGTTCCGCCAGTTGTACGAAGTGCGGCGGCCCCGATATCTCGATGCCCGGCTGCGGGTCGAGACGGGCGGCAGGGAGATTGAGCGAATCGTGAGCGAGATTGTCGATAGCCTGGGGCTGAAGGGCGGGGTCTCAGGCGAGGAGAGGTGACGTGAAGTTTCAAGTGACGATGCACATAGGCGTCGCAGGCATCCTGCTGGCGCCCGTGCTAGCGACAGCGGGCGACAAACCGGCCGCTGGGAAGATGGTCGATTCGGGCTCGTTCGGGGTGTTCCTGAATGGGCGCAGGATCGCAACGGAAACTTTCTCGATTCAGCAGAACGCCAACGGCAGCGTGGCCACCTCGCAGTTCAAGACTGAAGAAGACAAGGCTGCCCAGTCGTCTGAACTCCAGCTTACGCCGACCGGTGAAATCCGGAAGTATGAATGGAAGGAACTCAGTCCCGGGAAGGCTCAGGCTACGGTCGCGCCCAGTAACGAATTTCTGATGGAACGCAGCAGCCGGGGGCCAGACGAGAAACCGGACGAGCTGCCGTTTCTGTTGCCTGCTTCAACCAGCATTATTGACGACTATTTCTTTATCCACCGCGAGATTCTGGTCTGGCGCTATCTGGCTGCGGCTTGCAAGCAGGAGAAGGGCGCCACGCAGTGTCCGGCAAACCAGAAAACGCAGTTTGGGACGATGAACCCGCATCAGCGCTCTTCCCAGCCCTTGAGCGTAGAGTTTTCCGGACGTGACAAGATCGCCATCCGGGGCACCGAACAGGAGCTCAACAAGTTTGTTTTGAGGAGCGAGGGCGGAGATTGGACGATGTGGCTGGATGACCAGTTCAAATTGCAGCGGATTGTAATTGCGAGCGACAATACGGAAGTCCTGAGAGACTGAAGAAACAGCAGCCGGAGCCGATCGTGGCCAGGGGTCGATCGAGTGGACTTCGAAGGGTCGAGCTGCTGACGAGCGGATTCGGCTACTCCCATGCCAATGGCTCTGATTGACACACGCACCGCGCGCGCAATCTTCACAGTATTGCTGTTTGCGCTGGGTCTGGGGTTTCTCTACGTGGCGCGAACGACCCTGTTCGCGTTCCTGTTTGCCATCTTCTTCGCTTATCTGATGGATCCGGCGGTGTCGCGGCTGGAGAAATGGCTGCATGGGCGGGGCCGGGCAATCGCAGCCATCTACATTCTGCTGCTGGCTGGCCTGGGGCTGTTCTTTTTCTCGGTGGGACCGCAGGTTGGACGGGAAGCGGCCCGGCTGGGGCAATCCTTGCCTGATCTGCTGAGCAAGGTCAGCTCCGGGGATATCGCGCACGATATTGGCAAGGAGCACGGCTGGAGTTCTGCGACCGAAACGAAGTTTAGGGCGTTCCTCATCAGCCACTCCGATGACATCAAGCGCTACGCAGAGCGGTTTGGGCTCCGAGCGGCGGGTGTAGCCAAGCAAGCCTGGCTGATTCTGCTGGTACCGTTGTTGGCGATCTTTTTTCTAAAGGACGGCCGGACGTTCAGCGAGGTGGCGCTATCGGTGGTTCAATCTCGTCCGCAACGGGAGTTCCTGCAGGCCGTGCTGACCGACATGAACCAGATGCTGGCCCAATTCATTCGGGCGCAACTGACGCTGGCGGCGCTGTCGTTGGTGGTCTATATCGGGTTCCTGGGCGCGATGCGCGCGCCCTACGCTCTGGTGTTGGGGACGGCCGGCGGCGTGATGGAGTTCATCCCAGTGGTGGGGCCGCTGGTCGCGGCGTTACTGATTTTGAGCGTGGCCATACTGATGAGTTACCCGCACTGGCTGGTGTTATTGATCTTTCTCGCGGCGTGGCGGCTGATACAGGACTACGTGATTTCGCCCCGCATCATGGGCTCCAGTTTGGAGTTACACCCGCTGGCGGCGATTTTTGGCGTGATGGCGGGCGGAGAAATTGCTGGCGTGCTGGGCGTCTACCTCTCGATTCCCGTAATGGCCAGCTTGCGGATTGTCTGGCGGCGCTGGCGCATCTATGTCGAAAAGAAACGCTTCGGGCCGCTGAACGAGTATGCGTTCGGCAGCGAGATCCAGCCGCGAAGGTAGGACGACGGTTCTCGGTTCTCGGTTTTTCAGCTCACTGCCCTGCTCCACGCGCTTCCTGGCTGAGCTGTCCCCACCCCAGTTTCCACTTCCAGACTGCCAAGGAACTCGGCCGCGGCGACCGCTGCACGATCAGCGGTTCGGGGCGCCTGGCGCGCTCAGCGGCGACGATGACCCATCCCTGGAGGAAGAGGGTCTCGCGAAGTTCTGGCCTGGCGGAGGGCTCCTCACTTGCGAAACACTGCGGATAGGTTCAACGTGATCGAGGTCTTGCGGCCCTCGCTGCCGCCCGCGCGGGGTTCCGACAAGCCGTGTGTTGTAAAATTTGAAGCAATATCATGCAGACCAAGATCCCCGTCGGAATCCTGGGCGCCACCGGTATCGTGGGGCAGCGCTTCGTGCAAATGCTCGAGCACCATCCGTGGTTCGAGGTGGCCTGGCTGGCGGCCTCGGACCGCTCGGAAGGCCGCGCCTACGCCGACGCGGCTCGCTGGCGGTTGAAGACCTCCATTCCCGACCGCGTTGCGAAGATGACGGTTTCGCCCGCCAGCCCCGAGGGCGCGCCCAAAGTCATCTTTGCGGCGCTCGACGCCGGTATTGCGGCTGAACTGGAGCCTCGTTTCGCCGAAGCTGGCTGTGCCGTGGTCTCAAATTCCAGCGCTCTGCGCATGGCGACGGACGTGCCTCTGGTAATCCCGGAAGTCAACTCGGGCCACGTAAAACTGATCGAAACTCAGGCGTGGCGGCGCAAGTCGGGTGGTTTCGTAGTGACCAATCCCAACTGCTCCGCCATCGGACTGGTGCTCGCACTCGCCCCATTGGATCAACGTTTCGGGCTAGAAACGGTGATGGCCGTCACGATGCAAGCGATCAGCGGAGCGGGTTATCCCGGGGTGGCATCGCTGGACATTCTGGGTAACGTGATTCCTTACATCGCAAAAGAAGAAGAAAAGATGGAGGAGGAGACGCAGAAGCTGCTGGGCAAGCTGAATGGGACGAGAATTGTGCCGGCGACCTTTGCGATGAGTGCGCAGTGCAACCGGGTGGCAGTGGAGGACGGCCATACGGAATCGGTCTCGGTGAAATTAAAGAACAAGGCCAGCTCCGAGGAGATTATCTCGGCGTGGAACTCCTACACAGCGGAGCCGCAGAGATTGCGCTTGCCGAGCGCTCCCGAGCAACCCGTGATGTACCTGGAGGCAAAGGATCGTCCGCAGCCGCGTTTTGACGCGGATCGCGGGGCGGGTATGACCACAACGGTGGGGCGGTTGCGCGCTTGCAAGGTTCTGGATTGGAAGTTTACGGTGCTTTCGCATAACACGATCCGCGGGGCGGCAGGGGCAGCGCTTTTGAATGCGGAGTTGCTGAAAGCGCAGGGATACCTGGGGTGATACCGGCCAGCGGCTGCGAACCGCGCTCGGCTCTCGATGGCACTGGGCGTGGGGGCAGCATGCCGTCGCGCCAGCCGGCGCTGGGACGCCGGCGCGGCCTTTCCACGCGGGACGCCTTTCGATGATCGTGATGAAATTTGGTGGCACTTCGGTGGAGGACGCCGAGGCGATCAACCGCACGGCGTCCATCGTCAAAGGGCGCGTCGCCAGAAGGCCCGTGGTGGTGGTCAGCGCCCTGGCCAAAGTCACCGACACGCTGCTGAAAATGGCGCAGGCGGCCGGGGCCGGCGACCGCGAGGCTGCTCTGGGACTTTCCCGCGGGCTGCGGGAACGTCATTACAACACGGCGGGTGAACTTCTGGGCACGGGCGTGTTTACACAGTTTCACAGCGTACTCGAAGCCGACTTCGACGCGCTCGACGAACTGCTGCGCGGAATTGCCGCCGTGGGCGAGTTGACGCCACGCACCACGGATCACGTCGCGGCCTACGGCGAATTGCTTTCCAGCAAAATCGTGACCGCGGCGTTTTCTGCGCGGGGACTGGACGCAGCGCTGGTCGATTCGCGCGACTGTGTCGTGACCGATGGTGCGCACACCCGCGCGGTCCCAATTTTCGACCAGACGAACGAGCAGCTGGCGTTGAAGGTGAAACCGCTCGTGGACCGCGGGCGCGTCCCGGTGATGGGTGGGTTCATCGGATCGACGCGCAGTGGAGTCACCACCACCATCGGGAGGGGCGGATCTGACTTTTCTGCTGCGATTGTGGGAGCCGGATTGAACGCCGAAGCCATCGAGATCTGGACGGATGTGGACGGCATGCTTACGACCGATCCGAATCTTTGCCCGGATGCGCATCGCATCCGGGTCATCAGCTTCGATGAGGCAGCGGAGTTGGCTTATTTCGGCGCCAAGGTGCTGCACCCGGCGACGGTTCTGCCGGCGATCCAGAAGAATATTCCGGTGTTTGTGCTGAACTCGCGAAATCCCTCGTGCGAAGGGACAAAGATTACCGCGCGGGCACCGCACTGCAATAATATCTTCAAGGCGATCGCGGCCAAGAAACGCATTACGATTGTGAACGTGGCGGCGCCGCGGATGCTGCTGGCGCACGGGTTCCTGAAGGCGATCTTCGAGGCGTTTGACCGGCACAAGGTGGCGGTCGACGTGGTCTCCACTTCTGAGGTGAGCGTGTCGCTGACGGTGGACTCGAACGAAGCGATCCCCGCGCTGGCAGCCGATCTCGCGAAGCTGGCGGACGTGAAGTACGAAGGGCGCAAGGCCATCGTCTGCCTGGTAGGCGAAAACCTGCGCGAGAGGCCGGGCGTTGCGGCACGTGTGTTCGGGGAGCTTTCCGATCTGAAGATTCGTATGATTTCCCAGGGAGCGTCGGAGATCAATCTGACGTTTGTGGTCGACGAGGAGGAGGTGCCGGGGGTGATCCGGCGGCTCCATTCCGCGTTTTTCTCGGAGTTGGACCCGGATGTGTTCGCTTAGGGCGGAAACTTTTTACGGCGGAGGGCGCTGAGAACTGCCGCAGAGAGCCGAGCTTGAGGGCTGCGCCGGGACCGAAGCTTATGAACCTACTGATTCTTGGTCGGGGGAAGACCGGGTCGCTGGTCGAGGAAGTCGCTCGCGGGCGGCGGCATCGCGTCCGTGTGCTCGGCGGGCTGGAGAACAAGGACGGTCACGGTCTGACGGCCGAGGCGTTGCGCAATGTGGATGTGGTGATTGATTTCACGACGCCTACTGCCGTTCTGGGAAACATCCAGGCTTGCCTTCGTCTGGGCAAGCAAATGGTGGTGGGGACAACCGGCTGGCACGGGGAGATGGCAGAGGTGCGCGAGCGCGTCGAGAACGCAGGAACCGGATTGCTGTGCGGGGCGAACTTCTCCATTGGTGTGAATCTGTTCTTGGAGGTGGTACGGGCCTCGTCTGAGGCCCACCGGCACGGGTATTTCGGGCAGATTTTCGAAAGGCATCACCAGCACAAGAAAGATGCCCCCTCGGCGACCGCCCTGGTTCTGCAGAACATCGTCAGGGAGAGTTCCGGGGCCGAACTGGAGATCATTTCGTTTCGCGAGGGCGACGTGGTCGGGATGCACGAACTGGTGTTCGATTCTCCGAACGACCGCATCTATCTGTGCCATGACGCGAAGTCGCGGCGCGGCTTTGCCGAAGGCGCCGTATTGGGAGCCGAGTGGCTGGGAGCCAAAAAGGGCTTTTTCGAGTTCAAGGATGTGTGGCGAGACCTATAGCGGCGGCCGATGGTCGGACGGTTTCCGGGCAAACTCCTTCCCGCCAGCGGTCGATCTGGTAGGCCGATAGATCCGGTTCCCTGGGGACACTCGTTAGCGTTATCTTAATGGTATGCAAGTGCGTGGATGTGGAACTGCGCTGGTCACTCCGTTTCATCAGGACGGCTCGCTCGACGAGGCTGCCTTGCGCAACCTGGTCGCCTGGCAGGTGGAGTCGGGAATTGATTTCCTGATCCCTTGCGGAACCACCGGGGAAACTCCGACTCTGTCGCACGACGAGTGGTTGCGGGTGATCGACATCACGATTGAAGTGGTTGCCGGACGCGTGCCGATCGTGGCGGGGGCGACTTCGAACTCCACCTACGAAGCCGTGGAAAAAGCAAAGGAAGTCGCGTCGCGGCCAGGGATTCATGCCATCCTCACGGCTTCGCCCTACTACAACAAGCCGACGCAGGAAGGACAGTACCGGCACTTCAAGTCGATCGCAGAAGCGGTCGACAAGCCGCTCATCCTGTACAACGTCCCGGGGCGGACCGGAGCCAACATCGAACCCTCGACTCTGGGACGCCTGGCGGAAGTTCCGAACATTCTGGGCGTGAAAGAGGCTAGCGGGAACATGACGCAGATTGCCGAGGTCTGCAATACCGTGCCGGAACACTTCCTGGTTTTTTCCGGCGACGACGCCCTCACGTTGCCGGTCATGGCGTTGGGCGGCGTCGGAATCATCTCGGTGGCGTCGAACGAAATCCCCCGGGAAATGGCTGAGATGACGCGCGCGGCGCTAAACAACGACTGGACCACGGCTCGCACGATCCATCGGAAATATTTGTCGCTGATGCAGGCCAACTTCATCGAGTCGAACCCGCTTCCCGTGAAAGCGGTGCTGGCCATGATGGGCAGGATCGAAGAGGTGTATCGTCTGCCCCTGTTGCCGATGCGGCGCGACACCCGCTCGCGGCTTCAGAAGATCGTGGCCGAGGTGGGGTTGATCACGAAGCCTGCGGCGCCCGCGCCGGATGCGGCCGAGTTCTACGTCTACGAAAACTGGCTGGCCGGGCCGCACAAGATCGTGCTACATCGCTCGAGCTGCGGCCAGTGCAACCACGGCAAGGGACGTCCTGCTGGGCATGACGCCAATCACGCGCGCTGGCATGGCCCCTATGGAACGCTCGCCGAAGCCCGCCAGGTCGCGCATGACATGCCGGGCGTGCTGATCCGCAGCGAGTGCAAGTGCATTTGAGGATTGAAGATTTTCAATTATCGATTGCCCATGGGCAATCGACCATCAAGAATTCCTTTATACTGCCGCGAAATGCAATCCCTGAAAACTGCGATTGAGCGCCTTGCGTCCATGGGCGAGGTGGAACAGAAGCCCGAGGCGCGCCAGGTCTTCCTGGAATTCCGCGATGCCCTCACGCAGGGCAAAGTGCGCGCCGCCGAAAAGAAGGGCGAACGCTGGGTGGTGAATGCGTGGGTGAAGCAGGGGATCCTGCTGGGATTCCGGATCGGTGAGTTGACTGAGATGGGCGACACCGCGCTCTCGTTCGTCGACAAGGACACCTTCCCTGTCCGCAGATTCACGGTGGCGGATCGCGTGCGCGTGGTGCCGGGGGGATCTTCGGTGCGGGTGGGGTCGTACGTGGCGCCATCTGTGATCTGCATGCCTCCGATGTTCATCAACGTGGGTGCATACGTCGATGAAGGAACGATGGTGGACTCGCACGCACTCGTGGGATCGTGCGCGCAGGTCGGCAAGCGCGTGCACCTGAGCGCGGCTGCCCAGATCGGCGGGGTGCTCGAGCCGGTGAACGCGGCTCCAGTGATCATTGAAGACGACGTCCTGGTGGGCGGGAACTGCGGTGTGTATGAGGGCACGCTGGTGCGGGCACGCGCGGTGCTGGGGGCGGGAACGATTCTCACGCGGTCCACGCCCCTCTACGACATCGTGCGCGGCGAGGTTCACCGGGCGACGAGCGAAAAACCGTTGGAGGTTCCCGAGAATTCCGTGGTCGTGCCGGGATCGCGAGCCGTGAAGAGAGGTCCGGCGGCGGATTGGAATCTGTCGCTCTACACGCCGGTCATCGTGAAGTACCGCGACGAGAAAACCGATCGCGGGATTGAGTTGGAGGAATGGTTGCGGTAAGAGGGATTTCCCTTCGCCTTCGCGCTGCCGGGAATCAGCTCAACGATACCCGCAGCAGCCCGCCGCTGGCCGCGCCGTCCAGGCTTACCTTGATCATCGCCAGCCCCGCGACAATCGCGTCGGCTTCTTTCAGATCGTCCACGGGATAGGTGCTCGGGAGCGAGATCACTCGCATCCCAGCGCCGTGGGCGGAGCGGATTCCCGCGGGAGCATCTTCGACCGCCACGCATTCGGCGGGGTTCACTTTCAACTGTTCGGCGCCCTTCCGATAAGGCTCCGGATCGGGCTTGCCGTGCTTCACGTCATCGGCGGTCACCAGTATGTCCGGGATTGGGACACCGAACCGGCGCATACGCGTTGTGGCCAGGTAACGGGTGCCGGAGGTGACGACACACCACCGCCCTGGGGGGATGGAATGGACCAACTCGACGGCGCCAGGCATTGCCACGATGTCGGTGGCGGCGGCCTCACGCTCTTCGATCTTCCGGGTCTCGGCTTCGGCGTCCAGGTGGGGTGCGACCCGGCGGACGACTTCCACGGTGCGGACACCGTGGGCGGCCTTCAACACCAGAGCCGGATCCAGTCCACGTTCTTGCGCCCAAATGGTGTACTGTTGGGCGACCACACGGGTGGAATCGAGCAGAACGCCGTCGAGATCGAAGAGAATGGCGGAGCAGCGGAATAGCGACATAGAAGATTTCGAACAGCTTACCCTGCGGAGACGCCAAGCGCCGATTCTGGCGAAACCGAAGACTTCCGGAACTGAGTTCTCTGGTCCGCGCTTAAGGTGACAACAGCGGCGTATGGCTGGCTACCGGGAATGCCTCCTCGGCTGCGGTGCGACCGCGAACTTCCAGGTGCTTGTTACGGAAATGGCTCAAGGCCCGCCCTGCCCAGGCACGCACGAAATAGTAATTCAGCCCCGCGCCAATCAGGGAACTGGCAAGAGGGATGAGACGCCCCGCCCACTTTTCGACCACTTCCCCGCTGGCCTGCGCGGCGATCCGTTGAATGACCCGCGGGACGAAGCGATTGACCACTTCCTTCTCCAGCAGTTCTCGACTTATATCCACGCCAGCGGCGCTGGCTGCGGCAATCCACAGTTCGGCCATTTCCTCGTCGGTATTGAACTCGAAGCCATAGATCAGGCTGAGCTTCTGGATCGTTCGCATGGTGATCGCGGAAAGGATACCCAGGTCCGGCACGATCGTCACCATCCCGCCCAAGCCCAAGCCCGCGCCTTCTGCAGCCGCCATTTTCATACCGCTGCGGATCACCGATGCCGCCACTGCATCCAGATAGCCCAGTTCCACGCGGTACACTCCCTGAAAACTGGTAATGGGGAGGTCGTAGGCTGCGCGCAACTGCAGAAGAAATTTTGCGGGATCGACCTTCACGGTCTCGTAGGCGCGCGTCAGGCCGCGCACCAGGGCGGTCTCGACACGCCGGCCAAGCCAGGATTTCGGCTGCTCTTGAGCCATGCTGGTTGGATGCGCGCCGGTGGAGTTCCGGCGCGAAAACCTCTTATGACCCACACGGTCGCACCCCACGCGTCGCAGCCAAGGGACGCAGGCAGCGGGAGCTTGGCGCGGTCAACCTGCCGGTTGCCTTCGCCGGCGTATTCCCTGGGAGAACATGTCCTCGAGGACTCGGGAGAGAGCGCGAGACATGGAGGTCCTTCGACTCCCGATCGCCTCTCGCAAGCGACTCCTCCACTCCCGATGCGAGTGCTCATCAAAGGGTGCGGAACCGAGCTCGGTCCTGGCGCGTGTGCTAGCATCATAACTTCTCATGCCATCTGGAAAATTGCAGCTCGTACCGCTGGGCGGACTGGGCGAGTTCGGCATGAACTGCATGGCCGTGCGTTGGGGCGATGACATCATCGTCATCGATGCGGGCCTGATGTTCCCCGAACCCGAGCTGCTGGGCGTCGACATCGTTGTTCCTGACATTTCCTACCTGACCGAGAACCGGCAAAGAGTGCGCGCCATCGTGCTCACGCACGGGCACGAAGATCACATCGGAGCCCTGCCCTGGATTCTCTCTGAGCTTAACGTGCCGGTGTGGGGCACGGAATTTACGCTCGCCTACGTCGAGGACAAACTGGAAGAACATGGTCTGCTGGACGAGGCCGATCTGCGCGAGATTCGTGCGGGCGAGCGCTTCAAGATAGGCCCCTTCACGATTCGTCCCATCCGGGTGACGCACAGCCTGGTGGATTGTGTGGCCCTGGCCGTGCATACCCCGCTGGGAGTCGTGATTCACACCGGTGATTTCAAGGTTGACCCGACCCCGACCGACAACAAGCTGTTCGACCTGCACGGGTTTGCCGAATATGGCAAGGAGGGCGTGCTGGCGCTGTTGCAGGATTCGACCAACGTCGAGCGGAAGGGCTACACGCCCAGCGAGCGCGCGGTGCGGCGGAAATTCGACGAAGTGTTCGCGCGGACCGAACGCCGTCTGTTTATCTCCTGCTTCTCGTCGTCCATCCACCGGATCAAACTGGCGGTGGAGCTGGCCCACGAGCACGGCCGCAAGATTGCGTTCATCGGCCGGTCGATGAACAGTTCTGCCGAGATCGCCGAAGATCTGGGCTATGTCGAGATTCCCGAGGGGCTGCTGATTCATCCGGGCGAAATGAAGAATTTCGCGCCGCAGAAAGTCTGCGTGCTGATCAGCGGCACGCAGGGCGAGCCGATGTCAGCTCTGTCGCGCGCCGCCGTCGACAACCACAAGCATGCCAAGATCGAGAAGGGCGACACGGTGGTGCTGTCGTCGCGCATCATCCCGGGGAACGAGAAAGCGATCTACCGGATGATCGATCACCTGTTTCGGCGCGAGGCGCACGTGATTTACGAAGACGGGTCTTCGCCGCCGATCCATGTCAGCGGGCACGCCAGCCAGGAGGAACTGAAGCTCATCATCAACCTGGTGAAGCCCCGGTATTTTATCCCGGTGCACGGCGAGTACCGGCAACTGAAGCTGCATGCGGAGATGGCGGGCGCGATGCACGGATCCGTCGGGAAGGTCATTCTCATTGAGAGCGGCGACGTTCTTGAGTTCGATGAACTGGGCGCCCGCAAAGCGGGGCGTATCCATGTGGGCCGGGTGTGCATCGATTCGGGCTCGCGCACCGACGTGGTGGAGGACCTCATCATCAAGGACCGGCGGCACATCAGCGAAGACGGGATCGTGCTGCCCATCATCGCCATCAACAAGCTGACCGGAGAAGTTGAAACGACGCCCGAAATCGTGACCCGCGGCTTCAACCCCGGCGAGGACGGCCTTATGGATGGCGCGAAGCAGATCGTGATGCAGACCCTGGATGCCTCAAGCGATGAGGAGAAGGCCGATTACGGCGTCATCAAAGAGAAGATCCGGTCGGATTTGAAGCGCTACATCTCCAAGCAGACGCAGAAGCGGCCGCTGATCATGCCGGTGATTTTGGAGATCTAGCCCGCGGGAGCAATTCCATCGTAACCCTCGACGACATCCGACAGGCGCAAACCCGCTTGCGCGGCATAATTGTGCGGACGCCTCTGCTCGAAGCGCATCTGGTGGACGCTGGCGCCGGCAGCACGCGCCGGTTGTTCTTGAAGCTGGAGAACCTTCAGCCGATCGGCGCGTTCAAGCTGCGCGGCGCCTATAACAAGATTGCTTCCTTGTCAGAGGAAGAGCGAAGGCGGGGCGTAATTGCGTACTCCAGTGGCAACCATGCGCAGGGAGTCGCCTACGCGGCACGAGCGCTGAAGGCGAAGGCGGTGATCGTGATGCCACGCAATGCGCCTGCCATCAAGCTTAGAGCTACGGCGTCGATGGGAGCGGAGATTGTCGCCGTCGGTCCGGGCAGCGGGGAGCGCCAGCTCAAAGCGGAAGAATTGGCTGCGCAGCACGGATACGTGATCATCCCTCCTTACAACGACGAGCAGATCATCGCCGGTCAGGGGACGATGGGACTCGAGATTCTCGAGGAGTTGCCCGAAGTCGAGACCGTGCTGGTGCCGGTGGGCGGCGGAGGCATGATCAGTGGCATCGCCACTGCGATCAAGCTCAGCAAGCCTTCCGTCAAGGTGATCGGCGTGGAACCGGAACTGGCGGCCGATGCCCAGGCCAGCTTTCGATCCGCGAAGCTCGTGGACTTCCCCGCCGAGCAGGTTACGCGGACCATTGCCGACGGGTTACGCACGCAGAGTATCGGTCCAATCAACTTTGAGCACATCCGGAAATACGTGGACGATATCGTGACCGTCTCCGAGGATGAGATCCGCGAGGCCATGCGCCGGCTGGCTGCCGATCCCAGGACCGTGGCTGAACCGAGCGGAGCCGTGGCGGTCGCGGGATTTCTGTTTCGCGCCGATCCGCTGCCTCCCACTACGATCCACGTGGCGGTGATCAGCGGCGGGAATATTGAGCCAGCGATGCTGGAAGATATTCGGCAGGCGTAGAGCGGCGCCCGCGGGCAGCGCCCGCGCCACACCAAACCCGGCACGGTGTAAAATCGAGTTCCGCTCTCATCTTCACGGTTGAGGTCCATTCCATGCCGGTTTCCGCGAGTACGCGGATCGCTCCTATTCCCGTGTTTTTTCTTCTCCTTCTCATCGTCGCCTTCATGCCAATCCACACCGTCGCTTTTGCCTCGGGCGAACGCGGCGCCCTGGTCAGGGTGGCCAACATTTACCTGTCGCCCGATATCAATTCGGCAAAACTCGCGGAGATCGAGCGGGGGCGAGAGCTTGTGATCCTCGAGAGCACCCGCGATTGGGTGCACGTCGAAGCGCTCCTGGGTCCGGAGAAGACGGTCGCAGGCTGGATTCTCGATAAGGGGCTCGTCCGCAGCCTCAACCCGGAGGGAGACAAGATCCTGTTTGGCGAGGGCGCGGATTCGGAGGACGAAGCCAGCCGGCGACACGGCCGCAGAGGAGCCGATCAGGACGCCCTTCGTTTGTATTACCGCGTCTACGACTTCTTTCCAGCTTCGCCGGTGGCCGGAGAAGCTCTCTACCGGGCGGCGGATATTCGCTGGCAACTGGAGCGGGCGGATGTGATGTCACGTCCTTCGGCGCGGGAGCGTGATCCCATGCTGCGCGAAGGCATGAACGAAGAGTGGATGCACGAGGTGATGAAGAAGTTTCCCGGCACCAAGTGGGCCGATCTGGCCGCATTTCACATGATCGAGAACAAGCTGTGTGGTGAGTGGCAAGGCTCGTCGAAATGCCCCGAGAAAGAGGCCGAGTTGTACGAGAAGTACGCCAATGATCGCCCGCAATCTCCAGCGGCTGCGCAAGCGCTCTACCTGGCGGCGTCACGGCGGGCAGCGTTGATCGAGATTTACAAGACCGAAGAGCAAAAAAAGAAGTCGGAAGAGTCGCGCGCAAAAGCTCTCGCGCTCGCTCAGAAAACGCTGCAGCAGTACCCGCAGTCTGACTGGGCGGCGCGGGCGCAGGGACTGATGTTCCTGGTGCAGCAGAATGTGCCGACGTTCGGGAACGCCGTGGAGTAAGACGAGCAGGCGGCTTGGGGCTGGCCCGGACCGAGATCGAAAAAGCGGCAAAACCGGCACGGACACGATGGGACACGAAGCGGGGGCCTAGATCGAGGGCCTGCGCATTCCTTGGTGTCCTTGCTGGCGCGGAGAGGTATCCAACTTCGTAATCTATCCGCCACCAATCTCTGGGATACTGGTGCTTCTTGCGGAGGAAGCTTGAACCCCTACTTGCTGTCGCTGCTGCTCGGCATTATTGAAGGATTGACGGAATTCCTGCCGGTAAGTTCCACCGCGCATTTGCGTATCGCCGAGAGCCTGTTTCACGTTTCCCTATCCGACGGCTACTGGAAGATGTACTCGATTGTCATTCAACTGGGGGCGATCCTTTGCCTGCCAGTCTACTTTCGCGACCGGATCGCGAAGTTTCTCTCCACCTTCCCGGCGGGAGAAGGCGGTGACCGAACGATACTGACTCATCCACTAGGCCTGACTGGGGTTGCTTTTGTGGTGACGGCGGTCCCCTCTTTTCTGATGACTAAGCGGATTGGGAAGAACCTGGAGAGCCTCTACGTCATGGGCGCTTCCCTGCTGATCGGCGGCATCGTGATGTGGGTGGTGGATGCGATGAAGGCGCCCTGGGAGAGAGCCGGACCGGGCGCCGCCGGGAGCACGATCCAGACCTGGAAGATGGAGGACACTCGCCTCGGCCAGGCGATCTGGATTGGCGCCTGCCAGATTCTGTCGGCGGTCTTCCCGGGAACGTCGCGTTCGATGTCGACGATCGCGGGCGGACAACTGGTGGGGATGTCGCGCGCTTCGGCGCTGGAGTTCTCATTTTTCCTGTCGATGCCGACCATGATCGTTGCCACCGGCTACACGCTGCTGAAGTCGCTGCGCGGGAAGGGCGAGAATCCGATCGGGGTCTCCCAGATCACCTCTGCGCATTGGCTGATCCTGGCCATCGGATTCGTGGTCTCGTTCCTGGTGGCTTATGCCAGCGTCGCCTGGTTTATGGCGTGGGTGAGGAAGCGCGGGTTTGCGCCCTTCGCGGTCTATCGCATCATTGTGGGAAGCGCGGTGCTGGCGTTCGCGGCCAGACTGGCGGGCTAAGTTGGCGGAAAAATTGAACGTCGGCTTAAAGCCTTCATTGACAATCTCATCCCAGCGCGGGATTTGCCTCCCCTTCGCCCCTGAAGCTAAGTCGATACGGGCGGCTGATTCCTTGATTGTCGGTTGCGACCATTCTTGGCATAATCGTAAGGCTCTGGCGCACTTCGGACACTGTTGGCCGTTTTGTCTTCAAACGCGGCCGGTGGTGCGGAATACGCCCTAATGAAGTTTCTTTCGCGCGTTTTCAATCCGACCAGTAACCGTCGGCTCAACGAGCTGATCGGTTTTCTGTTGTGCGTCTCCGCGCTCCTCCTTTTCCTCGCGCTGGCTTCCTATTCTCCCCTGGACCCCTCCTTTAACAGCGCCTCGGTTTTGACCAACGCGCGAGGAGCGCGCAACTGGATCGGGATCGTGGGTGCCGTCGCCTCCGATTTGTGCTTGCAGTGTTTCGGGATTGGGGCGTTCCTTCTGCCCATTTTCCCCGCCCTGGTGGGCACGCGCTGGTTCCGCTCCCGCAAGGTGCAATCCCCGGTGGCGAAGAGCTTGGGCGGACTCTGGCTGATCGTGTTCGTTCCGGCGTTCCTGTCGCTTCTGCCGGGGCATCTGCGCTGGCTGCATGTCATCCCGATCGAGGGCCTGCTGGGGCGAGTGGTGGGAGATGTGCAGGTGCATTACCTGAACCTAGCCGGGGCTTACATTGTGTGCGCCACGGTGCTGGCCGTCGCGCTCTATCTTTCGACCGCATTCTCGTTCTCTAGTATGCAGGTGTGGCTGCCGACTCGCTTCGCGTTTGTGTTAGCGCTGCGTGACCGCTGGCGTGACTGGCGGGAAGAGCGCGCGAAGAGAAAGATGCAGAAGGAACTCGAGAAGCGGCGGGCAACCAAGCCGGTGGTCAGCACGCAGCTGGTGCCGGGCCGGCTGGCGGCGCCGGTCTTCGAAGTGCGGGCGGGCCGCCCGCTGGACAGCCGGCAAGATGCCGGCGCGGCCCCTTCTGGAGCGGTGCGGACCGGGATTGACCGCATGCTGGCGCCTGAGCGGGAGGGGTCCGTCGCGGCTGCGAGTAAGAGCGCTTTCCTGACTGCGGCGGCTGCTCAGTCGGGAGTCATTGTTCCCGAGGTCACCGAGCGGGCCGACAGCGGTTCGAGGGCCAAAACGACTCTTCCACGCATCGCGGGCGGCTACAAGCTTCCTCCCAGCGCCCTGTTGCATCGCGCAGATGGCCAGACTTCGGTTGACGCGGACGAACTGAAACTGCTCGCGCGGGTGCTCACGGAGAAATACGCCGAGTTCGAAGTGCATGGCCAGGTGACCCAGATCAATCCCGGGCCGGTGGTCACGACCTTCGAGTTCAAGCCGGAAGCCGGGGTAAAGTACAGCCGCATCACCAACCTGACCGAAGATCTCTGCCTGGCGCTGAAGGCGGAGAGCATTCTGGTGGAGCGCATGGCCGGCAAGTCCACGGTCGGGATCCAGGTGCCGAACCGGGAGCGCGAGATCATCTGGCTGCGCGAGAACATTGAAGCGCAGGAATTTCTGGGATCGAAGTCCAAGCTCACGCTCAGCCTGGGCAAGGACATCAACGGACGCATCGCGGTCGCCGACCTGGCGGCCATGCCGCACTTGCTGATCGCTGGCTCCACGGGTACCGGCAAGAGCGTGGCGATTAACGCCTTCATCATGTCGATCCTGTACAAGGCGACGCCCGACCAAGTGCGCCTGATCCTGGTGGATCCAAAGCGGCTGGAACTAGGCAACTACGAAGGCGTACCTCACCTGTTTACTCCGATCATCACGGAGCCAAAGCTGGCCGCGAATGCCTTGCGGAATGCGGTCCGCGAAATGGAGCGGCGGCTGAAGCTGCTGGCGGAAAAGGGCGTCCGCAACATTGATCAGTACAACCGGCTCTTTGAGGACGACGGCACGCCCAGCTTGTTCGGGGAAGATTCAGACGAGCAGCCGATTCCCTACATTGTGATCATCATCGACGAGCTGGCCGACCTGATGATGCTCGATTCGGGCAACGTGGAAGAGTCGGTCACGCGGCTGGCCCAGATGGCGCGAGCGGTCGGAATTCACCTGGTGCTGGCGACCCAGCGGCCCTCCGTAGACGTCATCACCGGACTGATCAAGGCGAACTTCCCGGCTCGCATTTCGTTCCGCGTGGCCACCAAGGTCGATTCACGTACCATTCTCGACTCAAACGGAGCCGAGGCGCTGCTGGGGCGTGGCGACTTGCTTTACCTGCCTGCCGGTTCTGCGCGGGTGCACCGCCTGCATGCGCCCTTCGTTACGGAAAAGGAAATCGCCGCGGTGGTCGAGTTCTGGCGGGCCCAGGGACAGGCGGAGTATCAGGAAGCCTTCCTGCAGGCGCCGCGGGAGGAGCGCGAACCGGGTGAGCCCGGAACTGAGGGTGGCGAAGGTGGCGCGGCCGAGAACGATCCTCTCTACAACGATGCGGTTCGGCTGGTCGTGGAATTCGGCAAAGCCTCGACTTCCCTGCTGCAACGGCGGTTGCGCATCGGCTATGGGCGTGCTGCGCACCTGATCGATCTCATGGAGCGGGATGGCATCGTAGGTGCGGCGGATGGTCCCAAGCCGCGCGAGCTGCTGAAGCGACCGGATTGGATCTCGGAAGTGGAGGAGTCGATGCGGTGAACGCTCCACACGCCCGGTTCTGGAGAGGGCGACCCCTGAGGGCCCTTTTCGTGTCCGGAAGCACTCTCCCGCGGGAGCAGGTTGCACCCTGCGACCGTTCAACCGTCACAGACCCTGTGAAACTCCCTGCCGTTATACTCCTTGCGTGACCGCTGAGACCGACCTGCTGGCAGCGCTGCATCGCTACTGGGGATACAGCTCGTTTCGTCCCTTGCAGGAGCGCATCGTGGGTAGCCTTGTCGGTGGACACGACACGTGCGTGGTGATGCCTACCGGAGGAGGCAAGTCCCTGTGTTACCAATTGCCTGCCCTGGTTTTGGGTAAGACAGCTGTGGTCGTGTCCCCGCTCATCGCGCTGATGCAGGATCAAGCTGCCAGTCTGGCGCAGATGGGAATTCCAGCCGCGGTGCTCAACAGCACGATGGCCGGCAGCGATCAGTCGCAGGTTATACGCAAGGCTCGTAAGGGCGAGTATCGGCTGCTGTATCTGTCCCCGGAGCGTCTCGGGCGGGAAGACACGATCGGCTGGCTGAAACAGGCGCCCATCGCGTTTTTCGCGATCGACGAAGCCCATTGCATTTCGGAGTGGGGACACGAGTTTCGTCCGGAATACCGGCAGCTGAGCCGCTTGCGCACGGCGTTCCCGGACCGGCCCATCGCTGCCTTCACGGCCAGCGCCACGCGCCGGGTGCGGCACGACATCCTGCATCAACTTCAATTGCGGGATCCGCACAAATACATTGCCAGCTTCCACCGGCCAAACCTCCGCTATGTGGTGAAGGAGTGCGCCGGCAACTCGCAGCCGCAACTGCTGGTGCGCGCCCTGAAGCACTACCGGGAGGGCAACATCATCGTGTACGCGCCCACCATCGCCCGCGTTGAGCAGACCGTGGACTTTCTGGAGGAGCAGGGCCTTCCCGCGGTCGCCTACCACGGCAAGATGGAGTCGGACGAGCGTCGACGGAACCAGGAGCGCTGGATGTCCGATGAAGTGCGAGTGCTGGTGGGTACGATTGCTTTCGGACTCGGCATCAACAAGGCCTCAGTGCGCGCAGTCATTCATCTTTCGTTGCCCAAGTCGATCGAGCAGTACTATCAGGAAGCGGGCCGGGCGGGGCGCGATGGCCAGCCCGCGGACTGCATCCTGCTCTGGCAGAAGCGGGACGCCGGGCTACTGGCGCACTTTATCGGACAGATCACTGATCCTGCCGAGACCGAGCGGGCCTGGCAGCGATACCGGCACATTCGTGATTTCGCCGAGGCGAACCAGTGTCGGCATCGGCAGATCTGTCTGCATTTCGGCGAGACGCCGAAGTGGATGACCTGCGGTGCCTGTGATGGGTGTGGCTCGAAACCCGAATGGCTGGCGGCGCCCGTCCCGACTGCGCCTCGCAGGCGGGGCCGGCTTCCTTTGCCCATGGTTTCGGTGCCGGAGATCGCGAGCGTCCCGGAAGTCAGAACAATCGGGGAGGTCGACACCGCCTTGCGGGAATACCTCCGTGAATGGCGTCGAGCCACGGCAAAACGGCAGGCCGTTCCGGCTTACGTCGTCATGCATGACACGTCCCTCGAAGAACTTTGCCGGGTCCGTCCCACCTCGCTGGTCGAACTGAGGGCGGTTACGGGCTTCGGTGAGCGCAAGGTCGACTACTACGGAGAGCAGATTCTGGGGGCGCTGACAAATTTCGCCCGCGGGGCGCGCGCCGTCGGGACGCCGGAGAAAAAAACGACCCCGGCCGGGGAGACGGTGCGGCTGCTCGCGCAGGGAAAGACGTTCGCCGAGATCGCGAAGCTTCGGGAACGTCAACTGGGCACCGTGGTTGGCACAGTTGCCAATCTGGTGGAAACAGGAGAACTCGAATTTGAGCAGAGCTGGGTTGATCCGGCGAAGCGAGCCCAAATCGAGGCGGCCTGTGCCCGCCTGGGAACGCAATGGCTGAAACCTCTCAAAGAGGCCGTTTCCGCGGACATCACGTTTGAAGAAGTGCGGTTGGTGGTGGCGCGGCTGCGCCGAAAAGAGCTTCTGGAGAAGCAATCGGCGAGCGCCTGAAGCGCTCGCGAGGGCCGTCTGACGACCGGGGAAAGTCTAGCCCCGGGTCCCAGTCTCTGTCCGCAAGCCCCGCACGGCGAGGACCGTCAATACGGCGACCGCCATCAGCATCGCCACCCAAAGAATTCCCTTGTGGCGCTCCGACCAAGGACGGTCGTCGGGGCGGCCTGCAAAAGCGGCGTTCTCGAGGTCGGGCCCCAGTTGGGCTTGCGCCGCGCCGGCGTCTTCATGAAAAAACTTGGCGTAGTCGTAAACCGGAGCGGCCAGTTTCTGGTCGCCGTAGTAGAGCTTGAGATTGGCTCTCCCTTGGGGCTCGAAGTGGAGGCGGCGCTCCACGGACTGGGGCTGGACGGCGTCAAAGGTCAACGGCTGGTCGTCGCCGTTGTCAACCGTGATGGTCAAGTGGCCGATACGGCCGCCGAAGACGCTGACGGCCAGATCTTCGGACTCTACCGTCGTGCCGCCGCGCTTGATCCGGATGCGGCTGACGTTGCCGGCTGCGACCTGAACTCCTCTCTCATCGACCACACTCACGGCTCGGCGAAAATTGACTCGCGCGGCCGGAACATCGAACCGGATACGGTCGATGGGCATTCGGGCGGGGAGATCGCAGGTAATGACGGTGCTGCGCTTTTGCTGGTCACCGACGCGGCAGGCGCCGGCGTCGGTCCACTGAGCCTTCTTCTCCTCGAGCTGAGCGACCGTGGCGCGCTTCACCTCGTCGGGCAGAATGCCAGGCGACAGGCGAACATGGACGTAGCGGAAGCTCCACGTCGGAAGAGCGATGGTGGAGTTTGACCCCAGATTCTCGCGGGAGAAATCGAACAGGGTTGAAGGGCTCGGCCACGGGGCAAGAACGTCCCTCACGAGCGCGTCTCGTCCTTCGACTGACGCGGTCACGAGAAAGTCTTTGCGGTCCAGGGTCAGATGGATGCGGTTATATTCCGTGACCGGCGCGAGGTCGAGGTCGAACTCGGTGCCATCGCCCCGACGGACAAGGTTGAGGATCTTCACTTCGGCTTCCCGGCTGGACGTTCCTGCCAGTTCGGTCTTGAGCTCGTACGGCACCTGGCGCATGCCGTCGTAGAGTCGCAGATCCCCCAGGTCTTCGCGTGCCTGGCCCCAGAGATACTGGTCGACCACCACGTAGTTCTGCCGGCCGGGCGTGGCAATGGCGACCTCACGCACGCGCGCGAAATAGGGGATGCTGGGCTCGGGATCGCCTACCGCGGCGAAACCCAATGCGCAAAACAGCGCTGCGGACAGAATCATCACGGCCTACGCTGTCCCTTCGGGTTTCTTGCGGCCGCTCGACAGCTGCAACCAGTCGCGTTGATAGACGAATGAAATTGCCAGCAGCAGGACACCCAGCACGATGAAGCTGACGATGCGGTAGCCGCGATCGAGTTGAGAAACGTCGTAGACGAACACTTTGACGGCGGTCGCGGCAATAAGAACCAGCGCCTGCCAGCGCACAAAGGAAGAACGACGCCAGAAGCCGACGATCATGAGCAAGGCGCCGTACGCCATCCACAGCGTCGAGTAGGTGAAGTCCTCGGCGATCCGAATGCTGCGGGCGTTCGCCCAGTGGGTGGGATCATACCCTCGCTCGACAGGCGTGGCGGCTGCCGTCTCGCGCGCGTAATAGTCCGCGACTTCGCGACTGAGGGCAACCAGAGCGAGCACGTTCAAGACGACCACGGCGATGGCCGCACCCTGGCGGCCGACCTCATCGCCACGCTCCACTCCATACCAGGCGGTGGCGGCCAACACTGCAATTGCAACCGCGAACGTGCCCATGCGGGCGTTGAAAAGCAGGGTTGTCACATTGAAGTCATCGATTTTAGACAACAGCCGAAGAACCCCGAGTGCGAGCGCGCCGACGGCGAATCCGCTCAGGAAGGTCGAACGAATTCGATCTCCCAGCCACAGGAGAACGCCTGCCTCCACGAACCAGCCAATCGTGATCCAGTGGCCATCGAGACGAATCGGGATGGCGATGGTGATGAAACCGATGGCGAGAGCAAGATGAAGGAAATGCAGTTTCTGGGCATTCTCCGGGTCGGGGAAGCGATCGCGAGCCTGACGGCTGAGGTAGATGTAGACGGCTGCCAGCACCAGGGCAAACCATGCCATGGCGTGCCTGTCGATCTCCTCGTACATCGCATAGACCTGGAGAAAATAAACAACCGCATTCACGAACGCCAGCAACAGCGGGATCGCCGTAAAAGGCGCGGCCTCCTTCTCCGGACGGCGCGCAAGCAGCGGGGCGATCGCGAAGCTGGCGAAGAACAGGGTGGCAAATGCGACCGTCCAACGGATCTGGCTGCGGTCATAAAACTCGGAGTACCACACGATGTAGAGCAGCAGTGTGCCGATGTAACTCAGCCCCAGGAGGCGGCGCCACGGCTTGCGGGCAACCATGACGACGGCCGCCAGGTCCAGCAGTGCAAGATAGGAGAACAGCTCGAGTTCTCGGTTCTGACCGGTGGAGAGCAACATGGGGGTGATGAAACCACCGGCGAGGGCGAATGCGGCTAGAATCTCGGCGTCCTGAGCAACCGCCATGACCGCGGCGGAGGCCGTTACGGCCAGCATGGCGACGAACGCGACTCCGCTTGGGATGAGGATGTACACCTGGAAGGCAGCCCACAGCGACAGGTACAGCACGCTGATTCCGACCGCCTTCAGGGAATACGAAAATGCCAGATAGCCGTGCGAGCGGAAGCGTTCGCTCCAGACCACCACGGCAATGCCCGCCAACACGCCGATGGTCACGCGTCCCGCGGGGCCAATCCAATTGTTGTCGAACGCAAATTTCAGGAAATAAGAGACCCCCACCAGGAGAGCGGCGATCCCGATGCGGTTCAGCCAATGAGAGCCGATGCGGGATTCGAGATCGCCTTCGCGCGTTTCCGGAGCAATAAGAACGGGCTTCGCGGGAATCAGGGTGGTCTCCCTAGCCGCGAGCGGCGTGGCGCTTGGCAGGGGTGGTGGCGGTGGCGTAACTCTGGGAGTTGCGGGGGCAACGACTGCGGAAGCCTCGCTGGTCTCCAGCCGGCGTTCGAGCTGATGGACGCGTAGGACCAGGTCGCGGACGATTTCCCGGAGTGCCTGCAGGTCATTCTGGGTGTTGTCCACTGGACTCCTTGCGGCTGATTTCTACGGCATTATCTGCGAAACTGGGATTGCTTTCACCTTATTTCCACTGAGGGCGACTCATGAAAGTTCTTACCGATTACCTGAAGTTCCATACCCGCACGCACCGCGCTTACGTGCACATCACGCCGCAGGTGGAGGAAATCGTCCGAAAGAGCGGAGTGCAGGAAGGCATGGTGCTGGTGTCGGCCATGCACGTCACCGCTGGAGTCTATGTCAACGACCATGAGAGCGGATTGATGGAGGACATCGACCAGTGGCTCGAGGGGCTGGCCCCCTTCCGCAAGGACTACAAACACCACGACACCGGGGAAGACAACGGCGACTCGCATCTGAAGGCGCTGCTGATCCATCATGAGGTGATTGTGCCGATCACCGCAGGCAAACTGGATTTCGGCACGTGGCAGCGCATTTTCTACGCGGAGTTCGATGGGCAACGGGACAAGAGAGTGATCGTGAAAGTGATGGGAGAGTAAGGAGTTGGTGGTTGGTCGTGGCCTGGGCAGAATCGACTCCCAGGTTTCTTGCCGTAGGCCGGAGGAATCCGTATCATCGAGCCTTCTCACCATTGAGCACTCCATTACCATGACTCACACATTCCGGTTTCTGTTGATGCTCACGGGTTCCGCTCTGATGCTGGCCGGCGTCAGTGCACCTCAAACGCCAGACTCTCCCGCCCCAGCGCCTGCGCAGGAAAAGCATCTGCACAACATCCGCCAACTCACCTTCGGCGGCCAGAATGCCGAAGCTTACTTCTCCGCCGACGGCAAGAAGCTGATCTTTCAGTCCACCCGAGACAACGTGAAGTGCGACCACATCTTCGTCATGAACATCGACGGCTCCGATCAGCGCATGATCTCGACCGGCAAGGGCCGCACCACGTGCTCGTACTTTTATCCGGGTGGTAAGAAAATCCTGTACTCGTCTACCCATCTGGGCGGCGCCGATTGCCCGCCCAAGCCGGACTATTCCAAGGGCTACGTCTGGGCGATTTATCCCAGCTACGACATCTTTACCGCCCATCCCGATGGTTCCGATCTGAAGCAACTCACCACCACCCCGGGCTACGATGCTGAGGCCACGATCTCCAACGATGGAAAGAAGATCGTCTTCACTTCCATCCGCAACGGGGATCTCGACATCTACACCATGGACGCCGACGGTACGAACGTAAGGCAACTGACCCACGAGCTCGGCTACGACGGCGGCCCCTTCTTCTCGCCCGACCGCAACCTCATCGTCTACCGCGCCCATCATCCCCAGACCGAGCAGGAGATCAGCGACTACAAAGACCTGCTCAAGCAAGCCCTCATCCGCCCGACGTATCTGGAAATCTGGTTGATGAAGGCCGACGGCAGCGACAAGCGCCAGATCACCGCCCTGGGCGCGGCCAGCTTTGCGCCCTCGTTCTATCCCGATGGCAAGCGCATCATCTTCTCGTCGAACGTGGGTTCTACGGGCGGGATGGGCAACTTCGAACTCTACGCGGTCGATGTGGACGGACGGAACCTCGAACGCATCACCAACACGGACGGCTTCGATGGATTCCCGATGTTTAGTCCGGATGGAAAGAAGTTGGTGTGGGTGTCGGGCCGCAGCGGCAAGGTTCCGCACGAGACGAACATCTTCATCGCGGACTGGGTGCCGTAGAACGCAAGGGCCTTTGCCGCAAAGTCCGCGACCAAGACCGCCAAGCGCGCAAAGAGTGCTCGCTTGGCCTCCTGCGCGTTCCCATGGCGCACTGCGCGCTCAAAAGTTTTTCCTTCCTTCCTGGTGCGGGCCTGGTTGCCCCGATGCCTGCTGCTGACCGAGACTCCGCCACACCAGCCACACAACCATCCCGATCATCCCGCACCACCCCAGCAAGTGAATCACCGCCGAAATTTTCGTGTCGTACTCGAGAACTCCCAGGCTCGTGAAGATCGTGTTCCAGTCATGCTCCACGTAGTCCGAGTCGCCCGTCGTGACCAGCGGCAAAGCCATGGCTCGCGCATCCGCCATATAGGTCGCCGTGTACAACCAGTTCTCGAAGAAAAAGAACCCACAGAAAGCAAATGCGGAAGTCTGCCTCTGCGTGAAGAAATAAGCGGCTAAGAGGAAGGGCGCCAACCACTGCAGCAGCGTTCCACCCCACACGCCCAAGGTTGGCCCAAACCATCCGAACAGCAAATGGCCGCCCTCATGGACGACCAGGTTCGCCAGGTCAATGAAAAGAAAACCCCCCTGGCTGTGGAAAACATAACCCAGGAACAAGCCGTAAAACACCACCCACATTGCAAGAGCCCAACGTGGCACCGGCTGCCACTCGGTTTTCCGGAACGCCGCCCAGACCTCAAGCATTCGCTGACCTGCCAAAGCAGGATTTTAGGCTGGCGGAACCGGCGGCTTCAGTTACGGAAGTTTGTATGCGGTGTTCCTCACCTCCGCTTTTGCCGGGAATGAACCCTGCGGGAAGATTGCCGAAACCCTTCGCGGGTCTGCCCGCTGCATCTCACGGGCCCACGGGATCGCGGATGGTGCAGTCCACGGAAGTCATTTTCACCGCCGCGGTTTCGGCATGGCAGCGCGCCGAGGCCGAGATTCTGCCCCGCCACCGAGAGGTCCAGGCGGCTGGGTGAGGAGGCGCAGGGGAGCCTGGTCACGCCGCTTCCATGTTCTTTTCTCTTTCCAGCAACCCAAACCAGCGTCTCAAGAACCCCACGGCGAATGCACGATCCGATCCCGGGAAGATCAAAGTGGCTCGGTCTCTCAAATTTCCAGCGAAGATTGCTACAGAAGGCGTCTGCCGCCGGTGGGCGCCTTGCCCTCTTTCCCGCCTTAAGGTTTTAATCCCTCTGGGCCTGCGTCTCCCATCACCAGCACGGCCGGTGCGGTTTGCTGTTACATTCTTGCTTATTCTGGAAGTAATTCCGGTTGTTCACTCGCAAGAACGCGTTATGAGAGCTCGCCAATGGATCACGGTCGGGATACTGCTGGTGCTTGTCGTCGGCACCATCGTCGGCCTCTTCCTGACCGACAATGCGCGGTCGATTGCCTCCTCGCGGGCCAAGAAGAATGCGTCGTCTCAGCAAGCGCCTGCCGTAGACCAGAAGCCTGTGCAGACCGCGCGCAAGCTGGGGGCCCTCGCTTCGATGCCGGAAGAACAGGATTTTGCCCACGAAGCCCTTCGCCTTTCCGACTACGAAGTCGATCTCGCTTTCGCCGACGCTCTCCGCGAAGCCACCGAGCATCCGCCCGCGCCCACCGCGGAACAGCGCGAATTGAGCGCCCGCTCTTCCAGAGCCGAAGCGGTGGTCAAGACCGACCAGGACGAGATCGCCCGCCTGACCCGTCAACTCGCATCCGCCAGCGGCGGCGACAAGGAGAACGTCGAGGACCAACTCGAGGTCCGCAAGGCCCAGCTCGAACTCGACCAGGACGAACTTGACGACGCCAAGGAGGACTTGCAACGGGCGGGCGGCAATCCGCAGGGTAAAATCCAGCGGCTGCTCGAGGAGCACGAGGCAGGACACACCGTCGCTGGTCCCGCAGCCGCCACCCAGGCCGCGGGCGCGGCCTCAGCCGATTCAGGCTATCAAGCACAGAATCTCGCGCCCCAGATCCGCGCCTGGCTCGCGCTAGAGAACAAGCGGGCGTTGCTCGCCCAGGCCCGGCAGGACGCCCTAGATGACGTCCCCGTCCTGACTCGTGCCCACGACGCCTTCGACCAGCGTGTGAAGGCGCAGGAGGACCAGAAGCAGGCGGTGAAGCAAAAGGCCGCGGGACTGGCCAAGGGCGAGGCTCCCGCCAACGGCTCATCGAAGAAAGAAGAGGCCAAAGAGGCCCTGATTTCTCTGCGCCACCTCTCTGAAGACCAGAAGGCGGTCTCCGACCTCGACAAGCGTATCCAGGATCAGCAGGAACTGGCTGACGTGTACGCAAATTGGAGCGGGCTCCTGGCCACCCGCCAGCGCACCACCCTTCACGGCATGCTGCAGTCCGTGCTCTGGATTCTCCTGATCCTACTGCTGGTCTACTCAGTCGGACGGCTTATCGACCGCTACTTCATCGATCTTTCCGCCGACAAGAAACGTCTGGTCACGCTCCGAGCGGTAGTGTGGTTCGCCGTGCAGGCGTTCGGTGTTTTGTTGATCGCCTTTGTGGTCTTCGGCGTTCCCAGCCAGACGCCCACCGTGCTCGGCCTCGCCGGGGCCGGCCTCACGGTTGCGCTCAAGGACTTCATCGTCGGCTTCGTGGGCTGGTTTGTGCTGATGGGACGCAACGGCATCCGGGTAGGCGATTGGGTCGAAATCAACGGCGTAGGCGGCGAGGTGGTCGAGATCAGCCTGCTCCGAACTACATTGCTTGAAACCGGCAACTGGACCGACTCCGGAAACCCCACCGGCCGCAAAGTCACGTTCGTCAACAGCTTCGCGATCGAAGGCCATTACTTCAATTTCTCGACCGCCGGCCAATGGTTATGGGACGAGCTCACCGTGTCCGTGCCCGCCAGCCAGAATCCTTATCCAGTGTTCGAAGCCATCCAGAAACTGGTGGTGAAGGAGACGGAAGCCTACAGCCATACGGCGGAAGAGGAATGGCAGAAGGCCGCCACTCGCTATCGCGTACAGTCATTCTCCGCGAAGCCCGCGATCAATCTGCGCCCCACCGGCGGGGGCGTCGAAGTCCACGTGCGGTACATCACCCGAGCCCAGGAGCGCCAAGCGAACCGTGCTCACCTCTACGAAGCGATCGTGGAGCTGCTCCATGGCAAAGACACCGCAACGGGCACGGCCAGCGCCTAGCGGCCAGAAACGGGGTTCGAAGCGCGATCCCTGTTTTCGAGATCCTTCAGAAGGTACGACTTGGCGTTGCCGGGTAACCGCGAGTTCTGCAATATCTCGCGCACCTCCGTCCCCGGCATGGTCCGTGCAAACTCGACCGCCCGGGCGAACGGCGTCTTCTCATTCCGCAGCAGCGCCACCCGCACTTCACGACGCAACGACCATTGCGGATGATGGCACACGGCTTCCACCAATGCTGCCGGCGCATCGGGACGCATCAACACTCGAACGATCAACCCTTCCGTCAGCCGGGAATTTTCCAGGGCAGCCCGTACCAGCCGCGCTTCCCCGTCCCGCAGCAACTCTCCCGCAACCCGTCCCGACGCCCGGTGTGCGAGCGTCAACTTCTCTCCCCAAGAGATCGTCTCCAGCCGTTTCAAGAGGGCCTGATCGGCCGCCAGCTTAATATGGGCCGGCGCCACCGGCGTGAGGGCCACCTGCATGAGTTCGAAGGTATACAGCTGTCGCAACAAGGGCAACGAAACGTGGCGCGGCGTCTTGGGATGCTCCACCAGCGCCAGTTTCACGTTCCGGTGCTTCAACGCGGCGCCATTCCTCCCGAGCTGCTCGAGCATCTCCGCCGACAGGTCCGGATGCTTCAGCAGACCCAACGCAAGATCCGGCGTCAGGGACGCGTCCGCAGCCATGGCCCTCAGATTTTCAGGATCTTGGTTTAGAAGAACAGACGACCGGGGCGATGCGGGTTTCACAGGCTCGGGAGCCATCTTCACGCCTTTGCGTTCATCGGAGGCCATCTTACGCAATCCTGTGCGGCCGCAGGCTAACCGGCGACCTTCCCGGCGGCCGGTTTCCGCGCCAGTTCGAGCGCACCCAGCACGGGCTCAACGACCGTCGGATTGACCGTGACGTGCGAAAACTCGGCCGCCAGACCATGGTAGAAAACCTGCCGCACCAGCGCCGACTGACGAAAGACTCCCCCCGCCATGGCCACTGGGACTCGGCCGGCCCCCGAGAACAAGCGTCGGATGGCACGTTTGGTCAGATCCGCCAGCTCTCGCCCGGCCCCGGTCAAAACCGATCGGGCCAGTGGGTCACCGGAATCCGCCGAGGAGAGTACGACTGGAAAGAGACCGGAAAAATCCGGCGGCGGCGCCGCGTTTGCCATGCCTACCAACTCATGGAGAGAAGCGAGTCGCCAAGCTCTCTGGATTGCCCCCAGCAGAGCCGGGTTCTCGCCATTTTCCTGCGCTCTCAGGACCGTGCCGACGGCCGTTCGGCCCACCCACTGTCCCGAGCCCTCATCGGAAATCGCGAAGCCCCACCCGCCCGCTCTCGTGGTCTGGCCGCGTTCATCGCGTCCGTATGCAATCGAGCCCGTGCCTGCAACCGTAACGACTCCCGGCCCGCTGCCGAAGGCCGCCTGCAGCGCAATCACGGTATCGCCGACCACCTGCACGCGCGCGGGCACGATCTCCGCCATGATGCGAGCGACAATGTCAGAAACCTCCGCTCGCCCCGCTCCCGAAGCGCCCACGCACGCGCTTTCAATCTGTGCTGGTTCCACGCTCGCAGCAGCACAGGCTTGGCGCACGGCCTCGTGCAGCCCGGCTCGCGCGCGCATCTCTCCTAAACGGATCACGTTGCTCCCACCGGCAGTCGCCATGCCCAGTACGGACTGTCCATCGCCGACCGCGCAGGTGGTCTTGGTAGCTCCGCCGTCGATTCCGAGGTAGATCGCCACGCGCTAGTTCTAACACAGAGGCCATGAGAGGTGGCTGGACTTTCACTCCCCGCCAGCGTCCTTCAAGGCCATAATGGGTGCATCCGTCTTTTCCGACGGCATCCGCGCCCGCATCTTGCATGGGACTGAATCATCTCGATCTCGCCGTCATCGCGCTCTACCTCGTCGGCATCACCCTGTTTGGCTTGCGATTCCGCAAGCGCCAGCGCACTCTGCGCGACTACTTCCTGGCCGACCGCAACATTCCCTGGTGGGCGATTGCGCTCTCCATCGTCGCCGCCGAAACCAGCACGCTGACCATCATCAGCATCCCCGGCCTGGCCTACGACTCGAATCTCAAGTTCCTGCAAGTCGTCATGGGATACGTCGTCGGCCGCGTCATCATCAGTTTCGTCCTGCTCCCGCACTACTTTCGCGGCGACCTGTTCACCGCCTACGAACTGATCGAACGGCGGTTCGGAAAGAGCCTTCGTACTCTGACAGCGGCTCTTTTCCTGCTCACGCGCGCCGCCGCCGAAGGCGTGCGGGTCTATGCGGTTTCCATCGTGGTAACCATTGCCCTCGGCACGGGCGAGATCGCCTCCATCGCCATCATCACCGCGCTGACCCTGATCTACACCTTCGAGGGCGGCCTGGCCGCCGTGATCTGGACCGACGTCGTACAAACCGCCATCTACGTCGGTGGCACGCTGGTCGCGGTCTTCACCATCCTTCATCTCGTTCCGGGCGGCTGGCCCGCGATCCGCCACCTGGCCTCGGAGGCTGGCAAACTCCAGATCTTCGACTTCACTCCGGACTTCTGGAAGCCCTATACCTTTTGGGCGGGCCTCATTGGCGGAACCTTCCTCACAACCGCCAGCCACGGAACCGATCAACTCATCGTCCAACGACTCCTGGCAGCCCGTAACCAACGGCAGTCCGTCACCGCCCTGCTCACGAGCGGCATCGTGATCTTCTTCCAGTTTGCGCTCTTCCTGATCGTGGGTGTCATGCTCTGGGCCTACTATCAGCTTCCCTCGGCCGCATTCGGAAAAGCCGACTTCATCTATCCCAAGTTCATCGTCAGCCGCCTGCCCCACGGCATCTCCGGCTTGCTGGTTGCCGCGATTCTCGCTGCCGCGATGTCCAATCTCAGCGCCGCTCTGAACTCGCTGTCCTCAAGCACGATGATGGACTTCTACGTCCGCCTTCATCCCCAAACCGGCGACCGGATGCAGCTTCGACTCTCCCGTGTCTCGACGTTCCTCTGGGCGCTGGTTTTGTTTGCGCTGGCAATCTTGTCCCTGCACAAAGTCGCCCGTGTCATCGAGGTCGGGCTGACGATTGCCTCGGTCGCCTACGGCGCACTGCTCGGCGTGTTCCTGCTCGGCGTCCTCACAAAACGCGCCCACCAGACCGGTGCCATGATTGGCATGTTCTTCGGTTTCTGCGCAGAACTCTACCTATGGCTGGGAACTCGAGTTCCCTGGACGTGGTATGTCGCGATCGGAACGGTGGTGACGTTCGGGGTCGGGTACGCGGTAAGTCTTCTGTCAGAGGATCGACCGCCGTCCGGGTAGCCTCCGTATCGCTGGACCGCCGCACAAACGGTCCTCCTCGAAATTCTCATTGTGATTTACTGTCAGCTAAGTTTCTGAAAGCCCCTACCAGGGTAGTTTTGGGCCGGGAATACGGTCGCAGATGCCCGGTAGGATGCCCGTCATTTGAGCCCAGAAGCGATGATTGCGCGCTTTGCGGATCGGATCGGGGTTGGGGTCGTCCGGAAGGCGGCGGCGCGCCGAAGGGCTCCCGGCCGCGGTTTTATTATCCTGGAGCTAACTCGACCCAGGGTGGGTTTCGATACGCCGGAAAATCTTAAACCGCAGGGAACATGCAGAGAAACGCCCAAGAGGATGTCCTGAGGGGACGAGCCCAGGACGAAAGAGCCTTGAACGGCACAGAGCGCCAAGTGGAATCGCGCGGTTCTGAAAACAGCGGTTTGCGTCCTGGGCGGCCCGGTCGCGCCTTTTGCGGTCAAATGCTTCTACGGTTTTCTCGTATACTGCAACTCCTCGATGCCCGCGACCATTCCATCGAACTCCACTCCCCAACTCGCCCGGGACCTGGGAGTCAGCCATGCTACTGCGATCGTCGTCGGCACCATCATCGGCAGCGGCATCTTCCTGGTCCCCTCGGAAATGATGCAAGCGGTCGGATCCGCCAAACTTGTATATCTCGCATGGTTCGTGGGCGGCCTGCTTTCGTTCTTCGGCGCCCTTACCTACGCCGAACTAGGCGCGATGAAACCCCAGGCCGGGGGCGAGTACATCTACGTGCGCGATGCCTACGGTCCGCTCGGCGGCTTCCTTTATGCGTGGACCACTCTCCTCATCTCTAAGCCCGCATCGATCGCGACCGTTACCACCGGATTCGTGCGCATCCTGGGCACGTTCTCAATGTTTTCTTTCTTCTCCCACCGTCTCCTGCTAAAACCCCTCGCGGTCACCTACGGCCAACTGGCCGCCATCGCAGCCGCCGCACTCATCTCGTTCCTCAACTACGTCGGTGTCAAGAAAGCTGGAGAGTTCCAGCTCATTTTCACCCTCCTGAAAGTCGCGATCATCCTAGGGATTGTCGTCGTCTGCTTCGGCTATCGCGGCGGCTCCGGCTGGAACAACTTCACCACTACCTTCACCGGCGCCAAGGGTGGTATTGCCGGATTCATGGCCGCGCTGGTCGCGGCCCTCTGGGCCTACGACGGCTGGAACGACCTCAACATGGTCGCCGGCGAAATCCGCCACCCGGAGCGCAACATTCCCATCGCGCTCATCGTGGGCGTAGCCATGGTCGGAGCGCTCTATGTGCTCGTGAATGCCGGAGTGCAATATGTGCTGCCCGCCGCTGCCATCGCCATGTCTCCGCGCCCCGCATCGGACGCGGTCGCCTTGGTAGCCGGCGCGTTTGGCGCGAGTATTGTGTCCGCCGGCATGGCGCTCTCCATGCTGGTGACTCTCAACGGCAGCACCATGAGCGGCGCGCGGGTACCTTTCGCCGCGGCCCGTGACGGGTACTTCTTCCCCTCGCTCGCGGTAGTGCACCCTCGCTTCCTGACGCCCTCGGTTGCGATCCTGGTGCAGTTGGCCCTGTCGGTCGCCCTCTTGCTGTTAGGCGGCAACTTCCGCCAGCTGTTTTCTCTCGCCATCTTCGCCGAGTGGCTTTTCTACATGATCACCGGCAGCACCGTGTTCATCTTCCGCGACCGCGACCCGCACGCCAGTCGTCCCTACCGGGTCTGGGGCTACCCGCTGGTGCCGATCTTGTTTGTTTTGGCCTCCGCCGTCCTGCTCTACTACGCCTTCACCGACAATCTTCTGAACTCCGCCGTGGGATCTTTGGTCATCCTGGCGGGCATTCCGGCTTTCTACTACTTTTCACGGCGTCTTTCGCGTAACTCCCTGAAATCCCTCGTCTGACGCCGGTTTCGTGCCGTCATTCCACTTCGGCTACGGAGTGGTTACCAAGGTACACCGGCGGCAGACACGTTTACCCCTCGTCCGATCTCCCGTACCTTGAGGCTTCCACCCGTGGATCCTCCCCGGCCCGGGTTTCCCATTTTGGAGCATTTGCATGGCTACGCCTTACAGCGGACCACAGTTCGGGCTTCTTCCTGATCGCCGGATCAGCTGGCAAACGCTGGCCACCAGCTACGGGATCGAACTCATGTTCATCCTCCTGCTGGTAAACATCGGGTTGCTGTTTCCGGAAAAGCTGCAATTGAAGCAGACCTATCACCTCACCGAGTTGATCCCGCTGACCGGGCATCGGCCGAAGCCGTTGCCCCGGTCCAAGGCACCCGTGGTCCGCGCCAAACTGCTTCCGCCCGCTCCGATCGCCGCTCCGCATCTGGTCGTGCCGCGCGAGATCCGCGCAGTCCGCAGGCCCGAGCCTGAGCCAGAAGCTCCCAAGGTGGTCGTCAACAATTTCAAGGCGCCCGAACTCAAGCAGATTCCCGGGGGAGCGCGTCCGCAACTGATTCATACAGGTGGTTTTTCCGCCGGGAGTTCGGCCGTCCCAACGCTCAACGTCCCGGCCCAGAAAGTTCAGACCGGCGGCTTCGGCGATCCCAATGGACTCAAGGGTGAAGGCAAGCCGGGCGCGCACCTGGTCGCCGCCAACACCGGCGCCTTCGACCTGCCGCAGGGCCCAGGTTACGGGAACGGCACCGGCGGCGCGAAAGGCATGAAGGGCACGGTCGCCAGCGCGGGGTTTGGCAACGGGGTCGCCATTGGCGGCAAGGGCGATGGCCGCAGCAATGGCCGGGGCAACACCGTGGCTACCGGCGGCTTCGGCCAGCAGGAAGTGTCTCATGGCGGGGCCAAACTGCAGCTCGCGGATTCCGGTCCCCCCACCAATCAGGTGGAGATTACTTTTAAGCCAAGTCCGGTTTATACCGACCAAGCCCGCCAGCTCCGGCTGGAGGGAGAAGTTTTGCTCGAAGTCAGTTTTGGGGCCAACGGACAGTTGCACGTCAATCGCGTAGTCCGCGGCCTGGGTCATGGGCTGGATGAAACCGCCGTCTCGGCCGCCAACAAGATGCGATTCAAACCAGCTCAACGAAATGGTCAGCCGGTGGATTCCACCGCAATCGTGCACGTCGTTTTCCAGTTGGCGTACTGAAGAAACATGGAGATGAGAGCTATGCGTACCTTAAATTGGATGGTCCCTGCTACCCTGCTGCTTTCGCTGAGTGCGGTAGCGCAGAACCCGGCCGATGCCCAGCCGACGTCGCAGCCGGCCGCGGTCCAGACGCTCACTCCGGCGCCGACGCCGGACCAGGCACAACCTCAAGCCACACCCCAGTCTGCGCCGCAGGTTCCGTCACCGGCGCCGGCGGCCAACGCGCAGCCTGAGCCTCCGCAGGCCGGCCCGCAGCCCACGACCATGGATCAGGTGGTCGATCGCTTCGTCCTGCGCGAGAAGGGGCTGGTGAAGATGCTCCAGACCCGCACGCCGGTGGTGGAGACCTATCTGCAGAACCTGGCGCTCGATCCCGCTCTTGGTCCCGTGCCCCAGGACGACAAGTACTTCCTCGGCCGCATGGACCTCAGCAGCACCATCGATCGCAAGGACTACATCAAGGACGACCGGAGCATGGAAAAGCACCTGCTGGGCGGCTTCAGCAAGCTCTTCAAAGTGCAGTACCAGCCGCTCGGTTTCTCCTGGATGATCTTCGCCGATCGTAACGACTTCGATCGTCAGCACTATGACTTCCGCTACGTGCGCCGCGAATTCCTCGGTGACGTGCGCTGCCTGGTGTTCGACGTGACCCCCAAGAAGGGCAGCGGTAACGGCCGCTTTCTGGGTCGCGTCTGGATTGAGGATCAGGACTACAACATCGTCCGTCTCAACGGCACCTACGCGCCCCGGCCGCGCAATTCCTTCTTCTTTCACATGGACAGCTGGCGCTTGAACCTGATTCCCGGCTACTGGGTGCCCGCCTTCATCTACAGTGAAGAGGGCGACTTCAGCGCGGGAGCCAAGAATCAATTGGCTTTCAAGGCCCAGACCCGCATCTGGGGCTACGACCTGAAAAAGGACGGCCAGTCCGACGAACTCACCCACATCCGCGTCGACAGCGTGCAAGACGACAGTGCCAGCGCCCAGGACGCGACGCCCCTGGCGGCCGAGCGCGAATGGCAGCAACAGGCGGAAGACAACGTGGTCGAGCGCCTACAGCGCTCCGGTTTGCTGGCTCCCGCAGGCGACGTCGATAAGATTCTCCAAACGGTCGTTAACAACATCGAAGTCACCAACAACATCGATTTGCCCCGCCCGGTCCGTACGCGCGTCCTGCTCACCTCGCCGCTCGAGACGTTCAGTGTGGGCAACACCATCGTGATCAGCCGCGGCCTGGTCGACGTCCTTCCGGACGAGTCCAGCCTGGCGATGGCGCTCGCGCACGAGCTGGCGCACATCGTCCTCGGCCACAACCTGGGCAGCAAGTATGCCTTCAACGACCGCATGCTCTTCTCCGATGAAGCGACTTACCAGAACCTCGGCTTCAAGCACATTCCGGAAGAGGAAGGGGCGGCCGACAAGAAAGCCATCGAGTTGCTGAAGAACTCGCCCTATGCCCAGAAGCTGGACGGCGCCGGCCTGTTCCTGAAGGCGCTCAACAGCCGGGCGGGCGCGCTGGGCGCACTGCTCACGGCTCACCTCGGTAACAACATGGGAGAAGCCGGCGTGGTGACTCGCATGACGCAGCTGATGAGCTCGGCACCCGCCATCGACTGGAACAAGCTCGACCAGATCGCCGCTCTGCCGCTCGGGGGCCGAATCAAGCTCAACCCCTGGGATGACAAGGTCGAAATGGTCAAGTCGCAGCCCGTCGCCATCACCTCGGCTCGCGACAAGATGCCGTTTGAGGTCACCCCATTCTTCCCGCGCCTCACCCGCACGGGCAGCACAGACAACACCGGCGCCGCCGTCGGCAACGCGGCCAACAGCGCACCCACAACCACTGAGAACACCAAGTCCGCCGACTAGCAACATTTAAACAAAAAAGTTGAAGGACACGCGAAGGTCGGGACCGGAAGCAATTCCGGATCGCCCGGCCTTCGCGTCTTTTGGATTACGGTGCCTGGAATTCACGCAGTGGGAGACGCGCGGTCTTGCGGCCTTACGTCCCTTGGCGTCCTTTGCGGCTCGTCTTATGTCTAGGAGCCTTTCGCGAAAGCCCTACTGTCCCAGCCCATCCCCCTTGTGATAATTCGGGTAAGCCGGACGCTTGTACTCCGGCGTCGGATGCTCCTTCAGCAGCTGCTGCACGACCTCGACCGCCTTCTCCAGCTGCGGATCGTGTCCCTGCCGCACCGCCGCCGGATCGTAGTCCACGTCGTAATCCGGCGCGATACCGTGGTTCTCCACTTCCCAATCCCCGTTCAACCCGTAGAGCGCCCAGCGCGGAGCCGTAACGTACCCGCCATCGACCAACTCCGGATAGCCTCCGATCCCGATCAATCCGCCCCAGGTATTCTTCCCCACCAGCGGCCCAATGCCAGCCTTGCGGAAATACCATGGCAAAGCGTCTCCGCCCGACCCCGCCTCTTCGTTGATGATCATCACCTTCGGCCCGTAGATCGACTCCGACGGGCTTGTCCAGTCGGCGCCATCGCGTGTCACCACCCGACTGCGCATCGGCCGGTTCAGGAAATCGACCACCCAATCGGCCAGTTGTCCGCCCTCGTTGAAGCGCTCGTCGATGATGACGGCCTCCCGGCCGACCTGTGCGAAATAGTAACGATTGAAGCTGCTGTAGCCCGCGCCGGCGGTATTCGGCACGTACACGTATCCCACGCGTCCGCCGGTGAGTTGATCGACCTTCCGCCGGTTGCTCTCGATCCAGTCAAAGCGTCGCAGGTTCTCTTCGCTCTCCACCGGAACCACGGTCACGTCACGGGATCCCTTACCATCGGCACTCGAACCCACTTTCAGCAGCACTTGCCTCCCCGCCGTCTCCTCAAAGAAGCTGTAGATGTTGTCGGAGGAGTGCAGCTCGCGCCCGTTCACCGCGAGAACATAGTCCCCCGCCTTCACATTGACGCCCGGCTGCGTCAAGGGGGCCTGTAATCCCGGATTCCAGTTCTCGCCGTCGTACACCTTCGTGATCCGGTAACGCCCGTTGTCCTGGACGTAGTCGGCGCCCAGCAATCCACCTTTCACTTTCTTCGGCTGGGGGTGCTCTCCCCCACCGACAAACATATGCCCGACCGTCATCTCGCCCAATGCTTCCTGGAACAGATAGGTCAGCTCACCACGCGACGCAATACCCTCAAGGTAGGGCTCGTACTTCTTCGCAGCCTTGTTCAGATCGAGTCCGTGGTAGTGCGGGTCGTAAAAGAAGTCGCGCTCGATCCGCCAGGTCTCGTTGTAAATCTGTTTCCACATCGCCCGGGGCTCAACGTAAACCTCCATGGCGTCCAGTTTCAGCGGCCCTTCCCCTGGCTTTGGTGGACCGCTTCCGCTGGGAGCTTCTCCCGTTCCAGCCATCGCCCATTGCTCGCCCTTGCGGTAAAGGATCTTTTCCCCGCCGAACGACACCGCATAGTCGTTCACTTCGTCGAGAAACTTGTCCACCTTGCGCTTTTCAAGGTCCCACTTGTAAATCGTCTGCTTCAAGTTCTCCTGGTCGTCCTCGGTGATGACCATCGGCCCTTCCGAAATGAACAGAATCCCCGCCTTCCCCGGGGCCATGTTGACGTAGTTCCTCGCGGGAATCGGCAGAGACAGAATGCGTTGCGAAATTGCCTCGAAATCAATTTTCACGACTACGGGCTCTTCCTTCTTGTCCTCGTCTTTTTCTTTATCTTTATCTTTATCGTTGACCTTGTCGGCGTTGGTCTTGTCCTGGTCTTTGGCATCCTTTGGCGAGTCCTTTCCCTTGTGCTTGTCGTCCTTCTTCTCGTCCTTGCCCTTCTCCTCGTCGCTCTCCGGGGCCAGCGGAGAAACCTGATCCTTGGCCAGCACTACCACATAAACGCTGCGTGTCACCAGCCGGTTGTTACTCGACATGTCGAAGCCCACCGCTGCCGGCCCGAGGTCCGTGCTCGCCGTGAAATACAGATATTTCCCGTTCTTATCGAAGGACGGATAAAGCGCATCGCTCATCCCATCGGTTAGCTGATATGCCTTCCCTTGCTCCACCGAGTAGAGGAACACGGCATGGAAGTGGCTAGGCAGTTGCTTCGTGTAGACGATCCACTTGCCATCCGGCGACCAGCCCTGGTTGAAGGTCGGCCCCTCGTAGTAGTCCGTATCCACCTTCACTGGGGCGCCCTTCTCCACATCGACGTACCACAGGTTCACTCGCTTGTCGCTGTACGCGATCTTCTTGCTGTCGGGCGACCACACTGGCGAATAGAAGAACGACGGCGGATTCCCCAGGTTGATCTTCTTCACCTCGCCCTGCCCGCTCTGGCTGCGGATCTCCAGGTTGTATTCGCCGGAAGCATCCGAGAAATCCGCCACCGACTTGCCGTCGGGCGACCACGCCGGGTCGCGCTCTGCCACTGCCTGCGTTCGCGTCAGGTTGCGGATGTCGCCCTTGTCCGAAGGCACCGTGAATATCTCCCCCCAGGCCTCCATCACGGCCCGCGCCCCACTCGGCGAAATCCCAAAGTTCCGAATCCGCTTGGCATCGACTTTCACGAAGTGCGGACGCACCTGCGGGAAGTCTCCCTCCACCCGCACGTTCACCGTTCTCGTCTCGTGCGTGCCCAGGTCGTAAAGCTTCAGCCTGCCGAACTGCTCAACCACGATCGCGCCCGGCCCGGCCGAAGCTGACTTGAAATCCAGCCCGTCGTTCTTGATCGCCTCGCTCACCTGCTTCGTCTTCGTGTCATAGGCAAACAGGCTGATCGCCCCGTTCCGATCGGACAGAAAGTAGACGGTATCGCCGACCCACATCGGATTGAAGTCGTTCGAGTTCTCGCGCGGGACCTTCTCGACGTGCGAATCCTTCAGGTCAGCGATCCAGATGGGCGTGGTCTGCCCGCCGCGATACCGCTTCCAGGCGGCCTGCCACTGCCCGTGGGGAACATAAGCCACGTGCGTCCCGTCCGGCGAGAGCGCGGCGGCCTCCACCACGGGCAGTGGATATTCGGTCGGAAAACTGCCATCGACCGCAATCGAAAACAGTTTGGCATTAAAGTGATACGAACTCGACCGCGTGGAAAGAAACAGCACGTTCTTCCCATCGGCCGTCCATCCAATGACATTGTCCGCTCCGGGATGATAAGTCAGCCGCTTCGGCACGCCCCCTGCCGCGGCCACCAGGTAAACATCTGGATTCCCGTCGTACTCCCCGGTAAATGCCACCCAGTTTCCGTCGGGCGAAAATGCCGGCGCCGTCTCCGTTCCGATTCCAGAGGTCAGACGCCGCGCGTCTCCCCCCTCGCGCCCGGCAATCCAGAGATTGGCGCCGTAGTTGAAAACAATCTGCGTCTTGCTGATGGCGGGACGCCGTAGCAGCAGCGGCGGATTGTTCTGGGAGAAGGCAGGGGAAACGAGCAGGAAAAGCGAGCAGACGAAGTGCTTGCGCATGCAGGAGGCTCCTCTAGAAAAGTGACCGGGAATGTTAGTGCGGGTGAAGTGCGGAGGTCAATTCCTGGGAGGAAGCGAAGAAGCCATCGGGCCCAACCCCCGTTTGGGAATACACCCCGCCGAGCACAGCCCATCGGTTTGATTACCCTGGTACCTCTCCCGCTTTCTCCAAGAATTCACGAAATATTGATCTTCCCGTAAGAAATTCGCCGCACACTAAGAGGTGCAGAACCGCGTCCGGTTTCGGGCGGTCCTCGATCAGACAACCCCCGGAACCCGACCGCCAGGAGGCACACCCATGCGCAAGCTGACCATCGTCTTCTTCGACGCCGGTGGAGGGCACCGCAACGCCGCTGAGGCGCTCAAGAGCACTCTGGAAGCGCACCCTGGGCGGTGGAATGTTCAACTGCTCAACCTGCAGGAGCAGCTCGATTCGATCGACGTCATCCGCCGCGCCACCGGAATCCGCATCCAGGACGGCTACAACCTCATCCTGCGCAAGGGATGGACGCGTCCCACCCCGCAACTTCTGGTCCTGCTGCGCGGCCTGGTGCGGCTCTACCACGGCCGGGTGGTCTCGGTCCTTGAGAGGTACTGGCGGGAGAACCCGACCGACCTGGTGTTGTCGGTCATTCCGCTATTTAACCGCGCGCTTGCCGAAAGCATCGGTCACGCCACGCCCCGAACGGCGTTCGCCACTCTGCTGACGGATCTCGCCGACTGCCCGCCCCACTTCTGGATTGAACCTGAATCTGAATTCCTGATTTGCGGGACGGAACGCGCCCAGCAGCAGGCACTCGAGATGGGACACGCGCATCACCGCATCTTCAGAACCTCGGGCATGATCCTCAAGCCGAAGTTCTACGAGAAGCCCTCTGTTGATGTCGCGGCGGAAAGGAAGCGGATGGGGCTTGATCCCAGCTTGCCGACCGGAATCGTGATGTTTGGCGGTCACGGTGCACCGGTCATGCTCGAAATCGCAAAGCGGCTCGATCGAGTTGTCGACCGCCTCCAGCTGATCATGATCTGCGGCCACAACCAGAAGCTGCGCGCTGAACTGCAAGCGGTGCGCACCAGGGCCCCGATGTTGGTAGAAGGATTCACGCGGGACGTCGCCCACTACATGTCGCTGGCCGACTTCTTCATCGGGAAGCCCGGTCCCGGCAGCATCAGCGAAGCCCTGCAGTTCCATCTCCCGGTCATCGTGGAGCGCAATCAGAGAACCATGCCGCAGGAGCGTTACAACACCGAGTGGGTCACCGAAAAGCGTCGGGGAATCGTGTTGCGCAGCTTCGCCGACATTGGGCTGGGCGTGCAACAGCTCCTGCAGCCAGAAACCTTCGCGGACCTTCGAGCCAATGCACGATCCTATTCGAACCGGGCGCTGTTCGAGATCCCTTCCATCCTGGAGGAGGTGCTCGAACGCCATGTTCCCCACTTCGTGCCCGTATCTCCGGCTTTCACGGATTCGCGTCAAGTCGGGCAGGGTGCGGCATGGGCTGGCTCCAGTTAGTGGAGTACCGTGTCCCTGGAATACCTGGAGCCGCGCCCTTTCGAAGCGGTCGAACCCTTGTTCCGTGAACCTGGGGGACAGGGGTAGGAGTACTAGGGAGCGGGAAAACCCGGCTCACGAGCGGTGAGGGGGGGCGGGACTGAGCGATACGCTTCGGCCAGCTCCGGCGTCAGCGCATTGCTTCGCGCGATCTCGCCGAACAGGCGTCCGCTGCCTCGAACTGTCCTGTCCTGAGTTTCCGGATCCAACTCAACCAATCCGAATCGCAGGTTCCATCCCTCGGTCCACTCGAAATTGTCGGTCAGTGTCCAATGGAAATAGCCGCGAATATCGTGCCCTTCCTGGATCAGGCTGTGCAGTTCCTTGACCACATTCACGATCAACCACGGCCGGATGCGGTCCTGAGCATCGGGAACGCCATTCTCCAGGATGTAGATCGGCTTCCCCAACCGCAAGACGCGTTCCACCGCCACCCGCACTGCTTTCGGATACGCCTCACCATACGGTCGCTCCACACCAGAGTCTCCCTGCGGAACGCTTTCGGGGACGAAGATTCGCCCAAAGAGATGGGCGACATTTCGGAGGTCAAACGCAACCTGCAGGCGGTTGTATACGTTCAGCCCGACGAAGTCGCACGCCCCTTTGACCTGGCCCGCATTTCCGTCGAGCAAACTAAACGGAAACTGAAGATGTCCTCGCTCGACCAGCCGGAGAAACGTCTCATTGAAGGTCTCGTTGAGGAGGTAAGCCACCCAGCGATCCAACATCGTCGCCACCGGCTCGAACACGACGTAGTGTTGCGCCCAGCCCACCTGGGCTCCGGGCTGCAGCTCATGGATGGCGCGATAGGCCAGCAGATGGCATTGTGCGAGCACGCTGGTCACGCGAATCGCAGTTCCGATCTGCCCCGTCTTGCCCGGCGGGAACTCGCCCAGAACGTATCCCGAGGCCGCATAGACGTTCGGCTCGTTGAACGTGACCCAGCAGTCGCACAAGTCCCCTAAAGCCTCAACCACCCGACGGGCAAAGCGTTCAAAGCGGGCAGGCGCCTCGGGATGAAGAAATGCTCCCTTTTCCTCAAACCAACGCGGATTCGTGAAGTGGTGCAGGCAGACGATGGGACGAATTCCACGTTCGACCAGTCCATCCAGCAACTCACGGTAGCGCTTGAGGGCCGCTGGATCCCATCGATCCGGTTCCGGCTCAATGCGACTCCATTCCACCGAAAGCCGCAGAGCATTGAGGCCCATATCGGCTGCCAGATCGAAGTCACGTTCTGCGCTGGTCCACCAATCGCAGGCTAGACCTGAACGATCACCGGACTTGATCCGGCCCAATTTTTCCCAGTCTGCCCACTGGCTATTGTCGTTGGAACCTTCAACCTGATAGGAAGCGGTGGAAACTCCCCACAGGAAATCTTCGGGGAACTCTAAGCGCGGATGGGTCGAATCGGTCTCAGTCAATGGCTTTCAGGAGGTACGCGTGCACACAATTCCATGCACATTGTAAACGGATTCGCGCCCTAGCAGGTGGGTGCCCGCCGAGAGGTTCAACTTAGGTAACAGCAGCGCGGCGCTCAATCGCCCGCAACCACATGCGGCGAATCAGGGCGCTGCCCCGGGTAGATCACGCGCCAATAGGCTCCAAATCGCCGCCACGGCAAACCCGGGATGGCGCAGGCCGCTTGAACTCCTCCGGCGTGGGACTCTGATCCTGTTGCGATCCCGGTGGGGCGATCGCGATGGCGCCGAGGACAAGCTCACGCTCAGGCAGGTCGGCCAGCAGAACGAATTGTGTTCCGGTAGCTCGGTCGAGGATGGGCTCGTGCAAGGGCGGATTCACGATGCTTTTCGGCCCAGGACGGCCGAAACGCCGCATCCAGGTAAGGGTGCGGAGAAGAAGATGTCAGCAGCGGTAACCGACCGCACAGCCTGATAAACCCGCTCCGCCGGGACGTCGACGCGCGTGGAGTGATATTCACTGAACTGGTGCACGGGCATGAATTGGTCCAGCTCTGTCGACCGGGTCATCCCTCGCATTTCGCATTGGAAGATCAGTTGCTGAAAGCGATTCATCTCGACGCTCACCCACCCTCCGCCTTCTTCGGCCCCTTGCCCGGCAGTCCCACCGGATTCTCATGCGTCTTCTCACGGAATCCGCCCTTCATCCCCGCGGCCAATCCCACGCTCGACTCCCCAAATTTGTCCCGCAACCGGTCGGCCGCGGCCAGAGCTTGTTTCCAACGCTGCCGCCGGTCGCCTTCGAGCAGATCAATCTGTCCAGCGGCTTGCTCAAACGACGACGCGTGCACCCCCAGCAACCTCACCTCGGCGCCCGCCTTCCAGTTCTTGCGAAACAGCGTCCGCGCCTGTTCGAAAACTTCCGTGTCCAGCTGGGTCGGCGCCGCCAACGAGTGCGCACGGGTAATGGTCGTGAAGTCCCTGTAGCGTAACTTCAGCTGAATCGTGCGCGCATACAGTTCATGTTCCCGCAAACGCCGCGCCACCATTTCCGAAAGCCGCATCAGCGTCGACTCGAGCTGCTCCTGGGCTCCCGTGTCTTCATTGAAAGTGTGCTCATGGCTGATGGACTTGGGATCGGAGTTCTCACCCACCTCAGCATCGAACCATCCACCCGCATCCTCTCCACGCGCTTTCCCGGCTAGCGCCAGCCCCCACTTCCCGAAACGTTGTTCGAGAGCGTCATTCTCCAATCGCGCCAAATCCCCCACCTGCCTGACCCCCAGCACGCGCAGATTCTGCTCCATCACCTTCCCTACGCCGGGGATATCCCGCACGTCGAGCGGCGCCAGAAACTTCGCTTCTTGCCCCGGCACCACCCATAGCACGCCATTCGGCTTGGCCTTCGCGGAAGAGACTTTCGCGATGAGCCGCGATGCTCCGATTCCGATCGAGCAATTCAGTTGGGTCTCGGCCTTCATCTTTTTGTGCAGCGTGTGCGCTGCCCGCAGTGGCGGACCGTGTAACCGGTCGGTGCCCGTCATATCGAGGTACGCCTCGTCGATCGATGCCATCTCCACCAGTGGCGAGAATGTGTTCAACACCTGGTAGACCTTCGCCGAGCACTCCCGGTACCGCTCCGGGTGCCCGTTCACAAAAACTGCCTGCGGACAAAGCTTCGCCGCCGTGCGCAAGGGCATCGCCGAATGGACTCCAAACTTGCGCGCTTCGTACGAAGCTGCCGACACGACTCCTCGCTCATTGCGCTGTCCACCCACCACCACAGCCTTCCCTTTCAGCGCGGGATCAAACAACTCTTCCACCGACACGAAGAACGCGTCCATGTCGACATGAAAGATGGTCTTCATCCCGGAAGAGGAAGGATCCATGTGGAAAACCAGTAACCCGGCGTGGGACTCTCTTGGCATTTTATCAACGTTTCATTTCCCAGTAATCACACACCGTAACAATCGAAGATCATCACTCTGGCAGCGACTCCCGGCGCTCCTAGTCTGAGCGGGCGAGATCCTGTCTAGTGCCCCGCTCCGTTTGCTCGGAACCAAACCCGAGCCGCCGCGCGCGCCGACCTCTCTTGGATGGTGAGCTATTTGACCAGAATTGTGGGAAAGGCCCGCATAGATTGAGACTTTTCACTTTCGACGTCGCGATTTCTTGCCCGAGTTTCGTGCTATTCCGCAGTCCCATTGCGCGCCAATTCTACGTGGCGTGATTCAATCGTATTTGTTACTTCTACTTGGGTTGTTGTGTTGACAAAGCGTACTCAGACTGTTCGCTATTGCCCGGTAGAAATTGGACACAACGCTAATGAATACATTGCGACTGAACAAGCTCGCCGGCCCGATCATAGCGCCCTGTCCAACGCGCGCAGAATTCGGACTCGGTTTCGCTCCTCATGTGTACTCCGGCCATCGGTCTGCCATCTATGTCAAAGTACTTCTCCTCGACCTTGTTGTCGCGATTGTCATAGACGTACCTGGTCTTGTGTTGTGCCTTGCCGTACCAGCGAATAGGCTCGCTCCGGGCGCCGAAGTAGGCGACCTCTGTTTGGTTACCGCGTTCGTCGTATTGAAACTTGCGCACAGCAAATCCGTCTACTCGGGAGGCAAGGCGGCCATCGAGACCGAGACAACTCTCCTCAATGCGCCTTTGCCGGTCGTCATAACGGTTGACATGCTGAGAGCACCCACCCACGGAAATGGGCGCCCCATTCAGTTTGAAAATGGCCTCGTCGATCATGTTGCCATATTTGTCAAAGTGTTGCAGCCTTCGAGCGTATCCTTCCGATGTTTCGAGCGGTTCTCCCTGCAAACCGTAATATCCGTCTTCTACTGGGCTATTGTGGCTGTCGAACGTTCTCTGTATCGAGTGGTAGCTTAACTTCAGCATAACTGGCGTGTTGTCGATCCCAAAATAAGCGCTTTCAATTTGGTTCCCACGCTGGTCGTATCGATTGACAACGCGAGCGTATTCTTTGTCCCCGCCCGCACGAGTCAGTTTCCCGTGAACGTCAAAGTATGACTGTTCGGTAACATCACCCCGCGGGTCATATTTAACGCGTTCCACTGCATAGCCATCGCTGCTCAACACTGGTTGGTGTTTAAGGTCAAAGAATGCCAGGTCGGTGCGATGGCCGCCTCTATCGAACGTGGCCTGGTAACTCGCGTAGCCTTCTTTTTTCAGCACCGCCGGCCGGCCATTCGGATCAAAGTATGCTCTGCGTGTTTCGTCCCCCGCGGAGTCATAGTCAGATGTCCAACCCGCGATTCCCTGCTTGTTGTCGCGAACAGGCTCATTGCGTACACCGAAGTATGCCGTCCGCGTCCTCTTTCCTAACAGGGGATGAACTTTGGAGGGGCCAACATTATCGGCTGATCAGTAGAGACTGAAAGCTTCGCATAATCTGGAATAGCCTGAACTTGACTTGACTGACGGGACAATTGAATTGCTCTCGACTTGCCGACAACCATCTCGCGTACACGCAACTTCAGTGTTGCAGACAATCCGCAAACCACCAGAAATCTAACGATGGAGCGTTATTGCGAGCGGCGCGGAGGGGCATACAATGGCTCGATGTCCACAAAACCCAATGCGTTGATAGTTTTCCTCCTGGTTCTAGTCCTCACAAACGGCATCGCGGCCCAAACTCCCGACGCTTCCGGGTCGTCAAACTATGACATCGCTGCTTTCCCCAACATCATGGTTCCTATGCGCGATGGTGTGCGCCTCGCAACGAACATCTATCGTCCAGCAGAGGACGGGAAAGTTGTGGAAGGCAAGTTCCCGGTGATCCTGGAGCGCACACCATACGGCAAAGACAATGATGTTTATTATGCAAACCACTGGGTCAAGCAGGGGTATGTTGTCATACTGCAGGACGTACGCGGTCGATTCAACTCAGGAGGCACCTGGCGATTTTTCCGCGACGATATTCACGACGGCTACGACACTGCCCAGTGGATTGGCTCGCAACCCTGGTCCAATTGCGCCATTGGCACTGTCGGAGGTTCGTACCCCGGCGGAACACAGCATGCACTTGCTCTGTCGAACCCGCCGTGTCTGAAAGCGATGATTCCAGCGTATGCGACCTCTGACACAGGACGCGTCGGTTTGCGCAATAGCGGAGCCTTTGAACTGCGATGGATGAACTGGATTTTTAACCTTTTCGAGCCGGAAGGTGACCCTGACGGAGCGAAGAATACACAGGCAATGGCGAAGCTTGGAGAGCAGGTGCGCGAATATGTGAAAGGATTGCCGCTGCGCCCTGGCACAACACCGCTTCGCCTCGTCCCCAGCTATGAGCATTGGCTCATCGAGGCCATGTCTCACGGTGACAATGACACATATTGGAAGGATGTCGGCATGGACGTAGTCGATCACGCAGATGAATACAAGGATATCCCTGCCTACCATCTCACCGGCTGGTTCGACTCCAACCTGGGGGGCACTAGTTTAAATTGGATTGCGCTGAGCAAGACGAAGCACAACCAGAAGTTGATCATCGGACCGTGGTGGCATGGCGGAGCAAGTCACACAACCGCCGGAGAATCTGAGTTTGGCCCCTCGGCAAGTATCGATCCTGACCAGCTCACTTCGCGTTGGTTCGACCACTGGCTTAAGAGTGTCGACAATGGCGTGGATCGCGAGGCCCCTGCTCGCCTTTTCATCATGGGGGACGGCGATGGACATAAGACGAGCGACGGACGCATCTTCGTCGGGGGCCACTGGCGCGATGAATCGGAGTGGCCGCTCAAACGCGCCATACAGACTTCCTACTACTTGCACTCGAATGGCGTGCTCTCGATCGAAAAGCCTTCGAACGAACCTCCGAACAGCTACGAGTTCGACCCACACCATCCTGTTCCGACGATCGGAGGCAACATTGCAGCACATTACGGCCCGCTGTCGCACCACAACACGATCGAGCGTCCCGGTGATTCAGGAAACCTGATTGAACAAGGACCTTACGATCAACGCTGCCGCGCCGAACTCTGGAACTGCGACGACACGCGCCCGCTCTCCGCTAGAAACGATGTGCTGGTTTTCGAGACTGAGCCTCTGAAGGAAGACGTCGAGGTCACAGGACCCCTATCGGGAAAGCTTTGGGCATCGTCCACTGCGCTCGACACCGATTTCACTGCCAAGTTGGTTGACGTTTACCCACCAAGTAAGGACTTTCCTGCGGGGTTCGACCTCGGTGTTCAGGATGGGATCATTCGAGCACGCTATCGCAATTCACTGGAACACGCAGAACTCATGAAGTCTGGGGACGTTTATCAAATTTCTATAGACATGTACCCGACCGCAATGATTTTCAAGAAAGGTCACCGCATTCGCGTCGACATCTCCAGTAGCAATTTCCCGCGTTTTGATGTTAATCCAAACACCGGGGAGCCGCTCAACGACAACCGCCGATCTGCGACCGCTGTGAACACGATTTATCACGATGACCGGCATCCATCGCAGATCGTGCTTCCGATCGTCCCAGCTGTATAGAGTCGGATGACCGAGCTGACCGGAAATTGAGATTGCCAAGTCCCGGGTTCCACGTCGCCCTCACAACAGCGCGTGTAAGGTCAAGTCTCGGTCATCACACATAATCAGGATGCTCCCAAGGAGGGGGACATCATGCTGGTTCGCTATTTCAGACGGCCATCAGGTATCGAGGAACTACGCAATAACACCGGTGGTTCTCTGCTTGAAGGATTTGCCAAGGAACTGTCCCGAGGTAGCTACCAGTGGGTAGCAGCGCGCAAGCACATTGGGACGGCGGAGCACTTCTTCCATTGGATGGCCCATCGAAAGCTGACGATCACGAGCGTTGAAGAACGATGCGCACAGCAGTTCCTCGATCACTTGAAACGATGCCGCTGTCGAGGACACCATCCACCCCTGAAGCCTCACCGGCAAGAGTACAGTGTCGATCTTTGGTTCGCCTATTTACGGCGCGCCGGCATAGTCACGACGCCAAGGCCTGCTGAGCCTGCAACCGAAACACCATTGTTAGCTACCTTCTGCGATTGGATGCGTCAGCAGCGCGGGGTTTCCGACACTACTCTTTCCATCTACCGCTTCGCCCACATATCGCAGCTTTCCTCCACCAACAACGGTTGCCAGTCGAACGCCAGGCCAGCCCGAACACCTGTGATTCGTATGCGGACGCTTTCAGGCTCCTCTTCGCATACGCCAGCGCTCATCTGAAGATTCCACCATCACAGTTGCAGTTGGAGCACCTTGACGCCGCACTCATCACAACCTTCCTGAATCACTTAGAAGCAACACGCCGGAACGCTGCTGCTTCCAGAAACATTCGTCTCGCAGCCATAAAGTCCTTCATGGGTTACGTGGAATATCGCGTGCCGTCTGCTCTCGAACGGATTCGCTGCATTCTGTCGATTCTGACCAAGAAGACAGACACGCGCCTGGTGCGGCATCTGACGGCCAGGGAAATGCAGTCAGTCTTGGATGCCCCGGATCCGGCAGGCCGTGTGGGGATTCGGGATCGAGCGATGCTGCACCTTTGTTTCGCCGGTGGATTGCGAGTATCAGAACTAGAACTACACCCCGCCGTCTCCGTGCTCCTAGGTCGTGGCCCTCGCTTGCCGCGCCCTCTCATACACCTTCAGGTATTCCTTCGCCGACGCCCCCCAGGAAAAATCCCGGCTCATCCCGTTGCGCATCAAAACCTGCCACGACGCCTCATCGCGAAACGCCTGCAAAGCTGCCCGGATCGTCAACAGCAACGATTCCCCGTTGTACTCATAAAACTTGAACCCCGTCCCCTTGCCGGTCCGTGCATCCCAGGACTCAATCGTGTCGTCGAGTCCGCCCGTGGCGCGCACAATCGGCACCGTCCCATACTTCAGGCTGTAGATCTGGTTCAACCCACAGGGTTCGTAGCGCGACGGCATCAGAAACATGTCGGCCCCCGCCTCGATCTTGTGCGCGATGGCGTTGTCATACGCGACTTTCACGGCAATCTTCTGCGGAAACTGTTTCTGCAGCCGCAGGAGCATTTCTTCGTACTCCTTGTCGCCCGTCCCTAGCACCACCAGGATCATGTCCTCCCGCGCCATCCGGTCCATGATTTGAGCGATCAGGTCAAACCCCTTCTGCGCCGCAAAGCGCGAGACGATTCCGATGACTGGCAACTTCGCGTCCGCATTCTTGATCCCAAAGGTCGCCAGCAGATCCTGCTTATCCTTCGCTTTCCCGGTGAGGTCCGCGGGCGAGTACTTCGCCGTCGTGAACTTATCCGACTCCGGACTCCACTCGTCATAATCCACGCCATTCAAAATGCCTGTGACTGTGGCCGCCCGATCCCGCAACACGCCCTCCAAACCAAACCCGTATTCCGTTGTCTGGATTTCCTGGCTGTATTTCTTGCTCACCGTGGTTATGTAGTCAGAGAACGCCAGGGCACCCTTCAGGAAGTTCACCTGCCCGAAAAATTCCATCTTCGAGATCGTGAACAAATCCCACGGCAGCATCAGCAGCGGCAGAATCTCCGCTGGAAACAAGCCCTGATAGCCCATGTTGTGAATCGTGAACACGGTCCCGACGTCCCGAAATGCCGGGTCTTCCGCGTACAAGGACCGCAGCATCACCGGGACCAGCGCTGACTGCCAGTCATGACAATGAAACACCTGCGGCACGTCCAGAATCTTGGACGCCTCGATCACCGCGCGCGAAAACATCGCGAAGCGCTCGGCATTGTCGGGATAGTCCCCGACCGGGGTCCCGTAAAGACCCTCCCGATCGAAGTACGGCGGGTACTCTACAAAGTGGTAGCGCACTCCGCCGCTGCTGCCCGCCCTCACTAACGAGCAGAAGCGGTACTCGTCGTCATAGGGAACGGTGATACTGCGCACGACGGTCTGCGGATCGGTTAGCTTGGTTTGTCGATAGCGAGGCAGATACACGCTGATTTGGTGGCCCTGCGCTGCCAGCGCGCGCGGCAAAGCACCTACCACATCGGCCAATCCACCTGTCTTTGAAAAAGGGACACCTTCTGAGGCCACGAAGGCGATATGCATGAAGACGAACCTCCCAGAGAAGCCGCGGAAAGCCCGGCGCAGGATATGATGAATAAGGGGCGCAGTCGGAAAAACTGCCCTGCACTTGGAATGCGCGGGTTAAGCTCTGTCAGTCTATCTGGGCCCGTGAAAGAGGGTCAACGTGCCAAAGGTCGTAGCTGAGCGCACAAAACGAGAGCGGAAGCCGAAACTCGGACAGCACTTCCTTGCCAACGACTCGGCGGCCCTGGGTATCGTCGAAGCACTGGGCGACATCTCGCAGAGCACCGTCCTCGAGATCGGTCCCGGCCGCGGCGTGCTCACTTCCCTGCTCGCCAGGCGTACCCGCCGCCTCATTGCCATTGAACTGGACCGCGTACTGGCTGCCCAACTCCGCATGAAGTTCACCCTCTACCCGAATGTTGAGATCATCGAAGGCGACGTGCTAGCCATCGACTTCGGCACGCTCTTTGGACCCAAGCCCGGCTCCTCGCGCCCCGGTCTTTTGCACACCCCTGAACCGGTTCGCGTGGTCGGGAATCTTCCGTACTACATCACCTCCGACATACTCCTGCGGCTGTTCTCATTCCGCCAGGGCTTCGACACCCTCGTGATTATGGTGCAGAAGGAGGTCGCGGACCGGCTGGCCGCCGCCCCGGGCAGCCGCGACTATGGCTTGCTGTCGGCCACCGCACAGCTTTATGCCAAGGTCGAAAAACTGTTTACGCTTCCACCCGGCGCGTTCGCGCCTCCACCCAAAGTACAATCGTCAGTGGTGCGGCTCACCATGTCCTCCAGGCTCGACAGCCTGCACGTCCCGGAAGAAGAGTTCATCAATTTCTTGAAGCTCTCCTTCGGGCAGAAGCGCAAGACGCTGTGGAACAATCTGAAAGCGCAGTACGCCGAAGATTCCTTGCGCGCTGCCTTACAGGAGGCCGGAGTGAAGCCTGCGGTGCGCGCCGAGGCCGTGCCCCTCGAGAAAAAGGCGGCTATCTTCCGGGCGCTGGCCCTGAGAAACGGTAGCCTGTCCAAGCCAGGCAAGTAGCCCTGCTTCCGAAAGGAGGTCCTCCATGGGCACGAGCAGCGTTCGTCATCCCGCCGTTGCCGGCCAGTTCTATCCCCGCCATGCGACCGCTCTGCTGGCAGACATCCGCTCCTACCTCAGCCCCACGACCGAACCCGTCCCCGCCCTCGGATGCCTAGTCCCGCACGCGGGTTACATGTATTCCGGCGCCGTCGCCGGTGCCGTTTATGCCCGGCTGGACATGCCCGCGTGCTGCATTCTGCTCTGCCCGAACCACACCGGCTTCGGACCGCCCCTCTCGATCATGACCCAGGGCGCGTGGGAAACCCCGCTTGGCACGGCGCCCATTGACTCCGAGCTCGCGTCGGCCTTGCTCGCTAAGTTTCCGTTCCTGACCGACGACGCCGACGCGCATCGCGCCGAGCACGCCATCGAAGTCCAGCTGCCTTTCCTGCAGATGAAACGCCCTCAATTCCGCTTTGTCCCGATTGCCATTGGCACCAGACGATATGAACCCCTCGAATCTCTGGGAACGGCCATCGGCGAAGTCCTGGCTGCACGGAACGAGCCGGTCTTGGTTCTGGCTTCGAGCGACATGAACCATTACGAATCCGACGAAGTCACCCGCGTCAAAGACCACAAGGCCATCGAGCAGATTCTCGCTCTCAATCCACGCGGGCTGTATGACGTGGTGATGAACGAAGACATCAGCATGTGCGGCTACGGACCCGCGATCGCTATGCTGACCGCAGCCCAGCGCCTGGGCGCCACCAGGGCGGAGCTCATCAAGTATGCGACTTCAGGGGATGTCTCCGGAGATCGGAAAATGGTCGTCGGATACGCGGGGATCGCGGTGCTGAAGTGAGTTAATCTCCTCGACCGACTCGGCCCTCGAGGAGAAGCCAACCACAATGCTGACGAGGATGCCCCACACACAATAAAGGGCGACCCGAAGTCGCCCTTATCCAACTCTGCTAGCCAGCTTTAGCGCGGCCGGCCGGGTGGCGCCGAATGTCCGCCCGAAGATCCACCCGTACGCCCACCGCCGGTGCTCATGTGTCCACCGCCGGTGCTGCCGCTGCTCACGTGACTGGCGCCGCTGCTCGGACGAGTGCTGCCCGCTGCGCTCGACCCGAATCCCGGCGAGCCCATTCCCATGCCCCGCGCGGGAGGCGCCGTGCGCACGGTCGCAAATCCGCTGCGCTGCACCTCATGCGACACCTTACCCAGATTGCTGACCGTACCGCGCGGGATTCCCAACCCCGCCGTGCCGTTCTGCACCAACACGCGCCGCGCAGGCCCGCCCGCCGTCACCACCGGACGTCCCACTACCACCGTCCCGCTGCCTTGCTGCGGAGGCCGCGGTGTTGGGAACCGGTTGGGAGGATTCGTCAACCGGGGCACGGTGTACCACCCGCCGCCAAAGGCGCCAGGCGCCCACATCCAGCCATAGCCCGGAACCAACGACCAACTCCCGTAGCGATACGGCATCCAGCCCCATGGGTATGCCGAAACCCAGGTGTACCCGAAGCCTGGATAGAACATCCATGCGCCATCGGCGAACGGGCTCCAGCCCACGTCGGTGAAGTAGGGTTGCCACATCATTCCGTACCCGGGAATGTTGCTATAGCTGCCATAATAGTTCAGGTCGCTGACCCCGTAACCATAGGGATAGTTGCTGTACGACCCCTTGCTCGCATACTCCTGCTGGTACTTGACCTGCTGCTTGTCCCAGGCATCGTAAGGATCTTCTTCGATGTTCTTCGCGACCGTATATTTGTCGCCTCCCAGAAGATCGAACGTTGCCGAGTTGTTCTTCGAGAGGTTCACGGGACCCGATGCACTCTGTACTTCGAGGTCCCCCTTGAACACGGACAGCACCGCATCAGATGGGTCGACATCCAGGCGGAAGTGCACGGGCCGGGTGAGTGGGACGGTCTCGTTACTGAAGGCCAGCGTGAATTCGTCGTCCTTCTGCTTGGCCAGGTAGTTGACGTAAGCCTGCCCGGTTCGCAGAGTCAGGGTGGAAACCCGGCCACCTGAATCGCGTAAGCTAAGCTTGGTGAATTCCATGCTGCTCTTGGGGGTAATCCGCAGCGTGCTCCCGTCTTCAAACTCCACTTCCGCGCGTCCATTGTCTTTGGTCGCCAACTTCATGCCTTCGACCATCGGCATATTGAGGAATGCGTTTTCGTAGCCCTTTCCCGCGTTGCGGTCCACCTGCACCGTGCCTTCCACGTTGCTGAGCCGCACAATGCGCACCTGCGAATCCGCGAAGGCCGGTGTGACCATCAACGCGAGCGCCAGCCCCACCATCAGAACGAACGACCTGCCCAAGCTTGGCTTCGACATACGTGCCTCCCGTAGACTTCTCTTCCCTTAATTAGAGCACGGTTGGGACCATTTAGTTGTCAAGGTTTTCAGTGACTTGCCGCCGGACCCCGAGAGGCCCCGTCCCTCCAGATGGCCTTCGGACAGGCCAGTCACCCGGTAACGTCGTCCCTGACCAAGCGGATCGATCAGAGCAACGGTAACCCTATGGTCCTGAGGCTTTTGGCGAAGCGAACTCTACGCTCTCTGCAGCCGTTCTCGGCCTTTCCCGGCAAGAAGCCCATCTTAGCGAGTCCAGGCGGTTCCGTTCGCGTCCCTGGCGGTCAGCTTTTTTCCGACAGCCCAACGCTGTCGGTCCGAGGTGTTACCGGCTCGCCGCCACTCCGCTTCCGCTCAGCAGGCGCTGCGCCCGTGCCCGCGTTACGTTGATCACCGACGGGTCGGCCACAATCCGTTGCAGGATCGGCGCCACGGCCTGCAACTCCTCCAGACTCTTCTCGTTCACCATCTGCTCCATGCGCTTCAGCTCTTCCTCGAGCGCCAGCTTCTGATAGTGATAGTAATAATCCAGTCGCCGACCAAACTCGAGCGTCGTAGAAATATTCTGGAAGACCGCCGTTAGGTCCCGCACCGCCGGAATTGGCGAGTAGTTGTAGGCTGCTTGCGTGCTGCGCTGTCCATCCCTGTAGGTCAGGACCTTCGCGCCGGTCGAGGCGAGGTTGCGCTTGCCCGAATCCACCTTTTCTTCGAAGTACCTGGCCTTGGCCGCCAACTCGAAGATCCGTACGCGCGTACCCGGCGAAATGGTGAAGTCCAGATGGAACGGATCTCCCGGATCGGCGTCGACCGTCAGCTTGCCAGTCGAATCGTAGCCGGCGTGTCCATCGGAGGAAACCGTCAGCACGTAGTGATCGGGGATCGATTGGGGAAAATCGAGCGAGAAGCTCACCGTAGCAACGGCCGGCCTCGGTTCCTGCGGCCATCCCGGCCACGACAAAAGCAGCACGCCAAAGAACAAGACCGCCCGAGTCGCGGTTGCCGGAAGAGACAGGGAAAGCGCAATCATAAGGGAATCGAAACGATTTTAAGGCCAGAAGATCAAAACCAGGGAGAGCGGTCGGTCCTGAAAAGCATGCACTTTCACGTCACCGCAGCGCCCCCTGGCGGTGTAGCGTGGCCGCCGTGTGCAAATGACAAATGGCAATTGCCAGCGCATCGGAGGCGTCCACCGGCTCCGGGAGTTCCGCCAACTCCAACAGGAGCGTCACCATATGCTGCACCTGCTGCTTCTCCGCCTTCCCGTATCCCACCACGGCCGACTTGATCGACAGTGGCGCGTACTCCGCCACTTCCAGCCCCGCCGTGGCAGCGGCCAGCATCGCCACTCCACGCACCTGTCCCAGCTTCAACGCCGACTTCACGTTCACCGCGTAAAACACATCCTCAATGGCGACCTCCTCAGGCTGGTGTTCGCGAATCAATTCCGCAAGCCGCTCATAGATACGGTTCAGACGCACCGGCAACGGGTCTCGTGGGGAAAGCTTGATCGCGCCGTTGGTCAGGCAAACCAGCTTTCCGGCAGGCACCAGCTCCACCACACCGTAGCCCGTGTACTCCGTCCCGCAGTCGATGCCCAGAACGCGCATGTTCGTCCAGTGTATCGCGTCTCGGCAGTGCCGGACTATGAGCGCGATGGTTCGTACTGCTCAACCGGGCCATCCATGCCGAAGACTCCACGCCCAGCATTTCAAATTCTCTGAAACGAATGCCCTCGCTCCCTCACTACAGTGAAAGCTTCCTGCCGCCCGGGAACCGATTTGCACGTCAACCGTGGTCCGCTGGACCCAGTGTCGGAGTAGGGATCGCGATTGCTCACGACCCCCTCACAGATCCGGACGGGCGGATTTCCCGCATCCGGCTCTTACCTCAGGTGATGACGCCAAGACGGCGGAGAGGATAGGGATGATAGATTCGCGGTGGTGGCAGCCAGCGGTTAATCAAACGCCGCATCCGGTCCCAAAGGACGCGGCCGTTCTGGCTGCGCCGGGACAGCACGCGTTGCCCGAGCCAGCCTACCTGGAACCGAAAAGTGCTCAGCGCCGGGCCGTTCATGGGCACGCCATAGTAGCGGATGTGTCCACCCATGAGCGCTCGCAGCCACTGGCCCACTTCCGGGATAGGAAGGTGCATGCGTCGTTTGAGCTCGGCTTTCACCTCGCTCAGCTTCGCCTGCAGCCGTTTGCGAATCGTCTGCCGCAACACCGTAAAGCGTCCATTGCTGCTCTTCTTTCCGCAGATATGGGGGTGAGTAGGCCGGCGGAATTGCACCACCGGCCTCTCGCAGAACCGAGCGTGAGACTCTCGCCTCACTCGGCTCCCATCAGGCAAACCTGCCGATCATACGGCTTGTCTGTCGCACGCATCGAGGTCCTCCTGTTTCCAGTTGCTTCGGTCATGCGACCGCCTGATCCGACCCCTTCGCTCCAGCCCCATTACGGGCCTTCTTCGCTCCTACGAGTCGGTCCGCCCCAGTGCTCCGCATCGGTACGCTCGCCTCGCGGTTTTGGCCGCTTGGGCTTCTTCCTTAACATCAGAGCGACTGGTTCCTGCAGTTCCGCGCAACAGCCTGCATCCGCTTCACGCCCCCTCTACGCCGGTCGCCGTCCGCTCAGTCATCAGGCACCCCGCGGACTTGTCCCAGGTGGGCTTTACGCACGTGGTTTCGACGACACTTATCTTCTTAACGACGCGTCTTCGAAGGGTTCACTTTCGTTCGTCTCTCGGATGCTCACCTGCACGGGTTTATACCCGCGCTTTTCCTCCAACGCTCACCACCACGGCTCTTTACCGCAGCAGCTTGGATCGGTTTGGGATCTGCTCCTGAAAGCCGATCCCGA
>Ga0137418_10000054_pt1 | contig 77150 bp, 67 predicted proteins | sample CZODoug3_1_2_16f_FD_122242 | JGI IMG/M metagenome (GOLD analysis project Ga0137418, IMG submission 122242) | Vadose zone soil fungal communities from Angelo Coast Range Reserve, California, USA - CZODoug3_1_2_16fungal (Hybrid Assembly) | ecosystem: Environmental > Terrestrial > Soil > Vadose...
CTGCGCGAGGCGTGCCGGCAGATGAGCGAGTGGAGAGCGCGTGCTGGCAACTATTCCCATCTCACCATCAGTGTCAACCTTTCTCCTAAGCAGTTTCTGCAACCTAGTCCTGGCCGCAAAGGGATTGCTACGGCACCGCGCAAGCGAAATTGAAAAGTTCATTTCGGAATTGGAGCGATTGAGCACTTCCGGGCGCGGGTACAATAGGAGTACCCCGCCCATAGCAGCTCCCAAATGGGAGAACGATGGCAAAAAGGTCGTATCAAAAGGGCTGGATTCGCCCCAAAGGTAAGAAGTGGTACGGGTATTACGAGGTAAAGAGGTTCAATCCTGAAACGGGACAGGAAGAGTGGAGGACGGCAGCACCGATTGCTCTCGGCCTTCGCTCTCAAATGAACAAGTTTCAGGCTCGTGATGCTCTGGCGAGTGAGATTGCGAAGCGGACGGGAACTACTCCCAAGCGGCAAGCTGATATGAAGGTAATCACCTTCGGTTGGTTCATTCGCAATCGCTGGCTGCCACTCAAGGAAGCAAACTGGAAGGAAGAAACAGCGCGAGATAGGAAGTGCATTATCCAAATGGATTTGATCGATAAATTCGAGAACGTTCCTCTGGAGCACTTCGACAAATTCATGTTGCAGGTTCACTTGAACGATTTGGCAAAAACCCGTTCGCGCGACCGAGTGCTTCAGATTCGCGCGTATCTGCGGGACATTTTCGCCGAAGCGGTGGATCAGGACTTCCTTCCCAAAGACCCAGCGCGGAAAGTGGAAGTGCCCAAACAGTTAGCGGACACCGACACCACGACTTTGAGTTGGGATCAATTAAGAAACGTGCTGGCAAAGTTAACCTTGAAAGATAGGTTGATTCTCGAATTGGACATGACCGACGCTCTGCGTCCAAGTGAACTGTTCGGACTTCGCTGGCGAGATTTTCATCATGACGAGTACCTGCTGGAACTGCGGGAGACGGTGTACCGGGGCAAACTTCGCACCTGGGGCAAAACCCGGAAGGCGCTGCGCCCGGTGCATATCCCGAAGGAACTAGCAGACGATCTTTGGTTGTGGCGGCAGAAATGCAAGAACCCCGCGCCCGAAGGCTTCATCTTCCCAAACCGGTTGGGCGGATTCATCGATCCGCAGAATTATCGGAAGAAGATGCGGAAGTTGGGCGAGCACTTGGGACTGCCGAAGCTGACCTTTCAGGTGATCCGGCGCACGATTGCAACGTTGGCTCAAAAGAAAGGAACGCCCAAGGACATTCAAAGCGTGTTGCGGCACTCGCGCCTCGCAACCACCACTGATGTTTACATGCAAGAGATTCCCGAAAGCGTGAAAGCAACGGTGGAAGCGATCAACAAAGAACTGAGGCTGACGCCACAACTGGCGGAAGCTTCTTGAAATTTCCGGCCAATTTCCGGCCAGACGCTTCGAGGTGGGTCCGCTAAGTTATTGAAGAATTGGTGGACCTGGTCGGGTTCGAACCGACGACCTCTTCCATGCCATGGAAGCGCGCTCCCAACTGCGCCACAGGCCCACTTCACGAGGGAAAGACCGCGTCAAGGGATGGCTGAATAGCTTCATTGTCCCCCAGCGCTGGTGGATAGTCAAACCTTGCGAATGCTGGATTTTGAGAATGTGTCGAAAATTAGTATGCTGGACGCGAAGCGCCTAGTCCACACAATGAACCTGAACCCGACTCTAGCCTCTGTTGTTTTCCTTTCTTCGGTTTTCTCGGCCTGTTCTCTCCAGGCGCAGGCGGCTCCGCCTCCCGTGCCCTACGCGTCGGTTAGCCAACTGAACGGGATGCTTGCGCAGCTGGAAGAGGCCTCCGAAACCACGCTGGCCGACCTGGGTAAGCTGCGGGTCGAAAAGTGGAAGATGGACTCGGGCTTCAAGAAGCAGACCCTCGCCAATGTGGATTCCATCAAGAGAAATCTTCAGTCGGCTCTGCCGGAGATCGTCACGCAGCTGCGCAACTCGCCCGAGGACCTCGCCGCGAGCTTCAAGATCTACCGCAATCTGGATGCGCTCTACGACGTGTTGGCGAACGTGGTCGAATCGGCGGGCGCGTTCGGGTCGAAGGATGAGTTCCAGTCGTTGTCCAACGATTTGAATGTCCTGGAGAGAAGCCGCCGCGCGTTTGCGGATCGGATGGAAAGTCTCACGGCCTCCAAGGAGGCGGAACTGAGTCAGCTCCGCACCCAGGTGAAGACCTTGCAGGCAGCAGCCCCGCCGCCACCACCGAAAAAGATCATCGTGGATGATAACGAACCGAAGAAACCGGCGCCTAAGAAGAAGACCGTGCCGAAACCACTTGCGAAGCCAGCAATGGCTCCGGCTCAGCCTGCCCAGCAGGCCCCACAACAGCAGCCCAAGTAATCTCTGGGCCCGCCTCAGAGCGCCGGAACCTGCCTAACCTGCATTCGGATGACTCGGGCGCGAGCGCTCCCGTCGGTCCGGCCGGACTGCCGTGCAACCTTGGCTCCGTGGTCATATCTATTGAAAACAAACCTCTTAGTTTGGGAACTCCTGACACGGCTCCGGGGTCTATGTAAGCAAGCGTTGACTCTGCTTTCGGACCTGGGACCGATGGAGACGCCGCAGTTGAGTTTATAATACGAGGTGCGCCGTGAGAGTCATGGCGGGAGCAGCCACCTTGGGTGATTTGGCAAGCGCGATCGGAGCTCGCGAGCAGGAAGCCGCGATCGTCGCAGAACTGAAGGCCGGGTCCGAGGAGGCCTACGCGTGGCTGATCGGCGAATTCCATCAGCCGATTTACGGGCTCGTGTATCACATCCTCACCGATCCGGCGGACGCCGCGGACACAACGCAGGAAGTGTTCCTGAAAGTTTTTCGCGGGATGAGGCACTTCCACGGTGAGTCAAGCCTGAAGACGTGGATTTACAGGATCGCGATCCACGAAGCGTCGAATCGCAGGCGGTGGTGGTTCCGCCACAAGGCTCAGGAAACATCCATAGAGCCGCTGGACAATGATGGTTACCAGGGCAGCGGGCTGGCCGCGAAGGAGACTCTGGTGGATGACCGGGAGTCTCCGTTCGACCATGCCGCGCACGAAGAAGTGCGGGCCCGGGTCGAAGAAGAGTTGCGTAAGGTGCCCGAGCCCTATCGCAGCACGCTGATCCTGCGCGATCTGGAAGAAATGTCATACGAGGAGATCGCCGAGGTCATGGACGTGTCGCTAGGGACTGTGAAGTCGCGTTTGACGCGCGGCCGCGAAGCGCTCAAGCGGCGTCTGACTGGATACATTCGGGAGGTCGGTCCGGAGTTGGGACTGCTAAGTCCGCCAGAACCGGTCCGTAGTTCACGATGCCGGGTGGTTGGTGGTGGGGAGGAAGTTGAGGTGACGTCATGAAGTGCGCCGAGGCCAAGTCGATGTTCTCGCCGTACCTTGACGGAGCTGTCCCCGGAACCCAGATGCATGCCCTGGGCCTGCACCTGGACAAGTGTTCTGATTGCAACCGGGAGTATGCGCTGCTCCGTCAGACACAAGAATTGCTGGCCAGTGTGGGACGCCGCAAGCCGTCCGCGGATCTGGCCTTGAAACTCCGAGTCGCGATCTCGCGCGAAGTGGCCGAGGCGAAGCGTCCCCGCTTTCAGGGGCTGCTGGTTCGCCTGGAGAACGCCTTGCACCCCTTCATGGTCCCTGCGACCGCAGGCATCGTCGTGGCGGTCGTAATCTTTGGGTTCGTGATCGGTCTCACCATGCCCGAATTGCAGGCCCGCAATACCAACGACGTGCCCCTGATGCTCTACACCGGCCCGGAGCTGCAGGAATCCTCCTTCGCAGCGACTCTGAGCTCTGTGAACGAAGACTCGCTGGTGATCGAGGCCTACGTCGACGCGAACGGGCGCGTGCAGGATTACCGCATCATCTCGGACCCGGACAATTCACAAAAGCTGCTTCCCGAAGTGAAGAGAATGCTGATCTTCACGACGTTCCGGCCGGCGATGTCGATGGGCCGGCCAACCTCCGGACACGCCGTGCTTTCGTTCTCGAAGATCAGCGTGCGGGGATAAGAGAACTTAAATCTTGTTGGGGCTGCCCCTCGGCCAACTCTGCGGAAGCCGCGCGGCGGAAGCCTGAAAACTGAGAGCTGACAGCTGAGAGCGGCTCTGGCGGCCCTGCCGATTGACCCCCCGCGCAGAAGCTCTTAAACTATCGATGGTATCTCCCACAGCTTACCGTCCTGCTGGAGGTTCTCCTGAGTTCCTGGTTCCAACGTTCGACTTTTGCCGCGCTGTGCGCGCTGCTGGCACCGGTGTGCTTGGCCCAGAACACTCCCAAGGTAACGCTGGACACCAGTGAGACGCTGTTCACCGTCATCGCGTCCATCAATGCCTGCGGATACGACCAGGAACTGAACGCTTCCGACCCGTTGCGCGCCGAAATCCGCTCCGAGATCGGCCAGGCTACCCACAACTCCGATCCAGCGCTGGAAGCGTCGAACCTGATGTGCCAGTACTACCACGAGCATGTGCGGCAAGATTCTTCGCGGGATCTCTCGCAGTACATCTCGTTGAGCCTGTACCTCGGCGACCCGCCGAATTTTGTGCCCAGGGTTGCGGAAGGCGACCTGCCGCCGGATGCCATGGGGGTCGTGGGTTTTGCCAAGCTGGCGGCGAACTTCTATGACAAGGCAGGACTGCACAGCATCTGGCAGAAGCACCGCGAAGCCTATGCGCGGCTGACAGACCGCTATCACGAACCGCTCTCCAAGACGTTGTTCGACACCGAGATCTACCTGAAGCTCCCATCCGCGGGCTATCTGGGCCGCGGGTTCGCCGTGTACCTGGAGCCCATGGGAGCTCCCGGGCAGGTGAATGCGCGCAACTATGGAGCAGACTACTACGTGGTGATTGCCCCCGCCGGTTCGGCGCTCAAGATGGACCAGATCCGCCACACCTACCTGCATTACCTCCTCGATCCCCTGTCATTGAAGTATCCCACCTCCGTGAAACGACTCGAGCCGTTGCTCGATTCGATCAAGACAGCATCCATCGACGAACCGTTTAAGACCGACATGTCTCTGCTCATCACCGAGTGCCTGGTGCGGGCAGTCGAAATCCGGACGCAGGGCAGCGGCAAGACTCCCGAAGCGGTGCGCGCTGACAACGTCGAAAAATCGACGCAGCAGGGCTTCATTCTGACACGCTACTTTTACGATTCCCTTGTTCCGTTCGAAAAGGATCCGGCGGGAATCCGCAATGCCTACGCCGGTTTGCTCAACGGCATCGACCTCAGGAAGGAAGCCAAACGCGCCTCCGAGATACAGTTCGTCAGTGAAGCCTCGCCGGAGCTGCTTCACCTCTCTCGGTCCAACGATCAACATCTTCTGCAGACAGCCGAGAAGCGTCTGGCCGTGGGCGATTTGAAGGCCACTCAGGAATTGGCTCAACAGGCGCTGGACGAGGGCCGCGAAGATAAGGGACGGGCCCTGTTTGTCATGGCGCAGGTGGCTGCCGCTAACAAGGATATGGCGGGGGCGATGGGTTATTTCGAGCGCGCCCTCAAGGTCGCCCAGGAGCCGAAGGTCGTCGCCTGGTCGCACATTTTCCTGGGCAGAATTTACGACTTACAGGAGCAGCGTGACACGGCCGTGGACCACTATCATGCAGCGCTGAACGCCGGCGGTGCGCTGCCGGAAGTTAAGGCCGCAGCAGAGCGTGGTCTCGAGCGGCCCTATGAACCACCCGCGGCCCCGCCGCAGCCCAACGTAGGACCGTGAGAAACTCGATTCTCCAGATGCGAGAGTCGCAACCCAAGGAGAGAGCATGAAGCGAGTAGCGATGATCGGCGTGGTGCTGACCGTGGCGACGTGCAGTTACGCGCAGGCCGATAAGCCCGCCACCCAGACTCCGCCCGCACAACCAGGAGCCGCAGCGGCCGCGACTCCGCAGGCCAAGCGTCCCCCGCAGGCGAAGACCCAGGCGGAGTTCGATGCATACAAGGCCGTGGTCGCCTTGACGGACGCCCCCGCCGCTGAGAAGGCTTCGGACGATTTCGCCACGAAATTCCCGGACAGTGAACTGCGGCTCATGCTGTACAAGGCCACGATGCGGAGTTATCAGCGCACCGGGAACTCGGACAAGATCGTGGAAATGGGCCGCAAGGGCCTCGCCATCGATGCCGACGATCCCGAACTTCTCGTGACCGTGGCCAGCGAACTAGCCGAGAAAACGCGGGACACCGATCTCGACAAGGATCAGCGCCTCGACGAAGCCATGAAAATGGCCCAGAAGGCCATCCAGACGGTCGATACCGACGTGCCAATTCCCCCGAATACACCGCAGGAGCAGATCGACGCCTACAAAGGGCAGTTGCACTCTTTCGCCTACTCCATCATCGGAACCCTGGAGTTCAAGCGGGACAATTTCGCGGCCGCGGAGGCCGACTTACGTAAGTCGATCGACGCGTATCCTTCGCAACCGGATCCGGTGGTCTTGCTGCGGCTGGCCATTTCCCTGGATCGCCAGAGCAAGTATCCGGAGGCGCTCAAGGAAGCGAGCCGTGCGGTTGAGTTGACCAAAGACGATAACGGAGCCGGCAAGTTGGCACGCCAGGAGCGCGACCGGCTGACCCAATTGGTCCCCGGAGCGGCAAAGCCGCCTGATCAGCCGAAGAACTGACAGGCACTTCGCGAACCGGCGTCGGCTGGCCCCGAGGGCTGTTCGGCCGGCAAGCGGAGCCGGCTTCGCCTCATCACGGCTGGGGGAGTTGGCGGCCAGCCACAAGTTGCATGAAAGCGAGAGAAATTGCGGTGCTGGAGGGGCTGTTGGGATACCACTTCCAATGCCCGGAACTCATCGGCCAGGCGCTCACGCACAGCTCCCAGGCGCGAGAACAGGAAGCCTTGCAACTTCCGAAGGCAGGCCTGAAGTCGGGAGACAACGAACAACTGGAGTTTCTAGGTGACACTGTGCTGGCACTGGTCACCAGCGAGGAACTGTTCCGCCGGTTCCCGAATTTTCGCGAAGGGGAACTCTCCAAGCTGCGCGCCCACCTGGTGAGCGAGAAGCACCTGATCCAGGTCGCACAAACTTTGGAACTTGGCCACTATCTCCGGCTGGGGCGGGGCGAGGAAAAGAGCGGAGGGCGCGGCAAGACGGCGCTCCTCGTGGACGCACTGGAAGCCGTGCTGGCGGCCCTCTATCTCGATGGCGGTCTGGAGACCGCTCGCCGGTTCATTCTGCAAACGGTAGTGATCCCGGAGTTGGAGAGGATGAATCCGGGGAGCACCGGCGTGCCGGTGATGGATTTCAAGTCGGCGCTGCAGGAATCTTTGCAAGCCAGTGGCCGCCCGCAAGCATCGTATGTATTGGTAAAGGAGGCCGGTCCAGAGCACAGCAAAACCTTTACGGTGGAGGCGAGGCTGTATTCGACTGCCGGACACGGGAAAGCGGAGTTCACGGGCCGGGCCGAAGGGTCCACCAAGAAAAAGGCGGAGCAAGACGCCGCCCGCCAGGTGCTCGAGCACCTGGCTTCGCCGGCAGCCGCGTCCGACACCAAAAAAGGCGAGAAATCGGCGCCGCCAGCACGCCCGTCCCCATGACGACATCCTCGAACCCGGGCAAGGACTCCACGGACTGGCTGACTTCGCTGCAATCCCTGCTAGCCACTGTAGTGATCGCGGTTTTCGTCATCACCTACATCGTGCAGGCGTTTCAGATTCCCTCCGAATCGATGGAGAGTACCCTCCTGATCGGCGATTACCTCCTGGTGGACAAGCTCTGTTACGGCGGTGGAGGTGTGGGCGACTCGATCATTCCTTACCGGCAGATCCATCGTGGTGACATCATTGTGTTCCACTATCCCGTCAATCCGGCCCAGCATTTTGTGAAGCGGGTGGTGGGTGTCCCGGGCGACCGGATTCACTTGGTGAAGAAGCGCGTCTTCATCAACGGTGTACCCCTGAAGGAACCCTACGTGCGCTACTTCAAGCCGGAGGCAAACCCCTTCCGGGATGACTTTCCGCGATTGGACGTTCTGGACCCGGGGATCAACGCAGAGTGGTGGGTGCAGATGCCGAAGCTGGTGGAAGATGGTCAGCTGATCGTGCCGGAGGGCCACTACTTCGCCATGGGAGATAACCGGGACGATAGCTCCGACAGCCGCTATTGGGGTTTCGTGCCGCGGGAGAACATCATCGGGCGCCCGCTGCTGATTTACTGGTCGATCCGCAACCCGGACAGCGACCTGCAGGGCTCGCCTTCGTTCGGTGATAGACTTTATCACTTCGCTTATGCGGTGACCCACTTCTTCCAGATCACCCGCTGGGACCGCACATTTCGGCTTGTCAGCTAGCGAAGTCAACGTCCGCAACCAGGGAAACGAACGCAAGTGGCTCAGAAAGAGAACATCCCGGAGAAACAACGCGAGACCACGGTCGAGTTCCTGGCCTCGCTGGCGGCGGTGCTGGTCACCGGCCTCTTTATCATTACGTTTGTTCTGCAGGCATTCGAAATTCCCTCCAGTTCGATGGAGGATACGCTGCTGATCGGGGACCACGTCTTCGTAAACCGAGAGCAGTTTGCGCCGAAGACGAAGTGGGTAGGCCCGCTGCTGCCTTATCGCGAAATCAAGCGCGGCGACATCGTCGTATTCCTCTCTCCCGCGGAACCGGGCCTCTACGTGGTCAAGAGAATCATTGGCATTCCCGGCGATCGGATCCACTTGCGCGACGGTGTCGTGTACCGCAACCGGGAAAAGCTCATTGAACCTTACGTCATGCATAAAGGGCCGCTGTTTTACGACCCGTACCGTGACAATTTCCCGGCCGTGCCGCCCTCGGAAGCCTACAACGTCACCCCGGACTGGCAGCTGCTCATGCGTGCGCACATCGAGGGCGACGACATCGTGGTTCCGAAGGACAGCTACTTCGGCATGGGCGATAACCGGGACGTCAGCCTGGACAGTCGCTATTGGGGATTTATCCCGAAGGAGAACGTGATCGGACGGCCGATGTTCGTCTACTGGTCGTTCAACACGCCGCCCGACCAGTACCGGCACACCGACGTCAGCGAACGCATCGGTTTCCTGGTGCATGTGGTCGTTCACTTCTTCGACGAAACGCGCTGGCGGCGCACTTTTCGGGTGGTTCAGTGAATTTCTTGCGGTCTAGACGCGGCCTTGTGGCAGTGGGCGTTGCCATCCTGCTGGCCCTGTTCCTCGTGCGGCCGGGGGCCACGCGCCTCAAAGTTCGCATCGCGAACTCCGTCGGCTTGGCTCTGCAGCGGCAGGTGGAGATCGGCAGCGTCCGGCTTCGCCTGCTTCCCCAGCCCGGCTTCGAGCTCGAGAACTTCGTCGTTCATGATGATCCGACGTTCAGCGCCGAACCCGTACTCCGGGCACAGGAAGTGACGGCTTTTCTCCGACTGAATTCCTTGCTTCGCGGACGTCTAGAGATTTCGCGCCTCAGCCTGACCGAACCCAGCCTGAATCTCACACGCAACGACGACGGTCACTGGAACATCGAGCATTTGCTGGAACGCACCGCCAAGACCGCAGTGGCGCCCACAGGCAAGGCTCCGTCCGAGTCGCGCCCGGCGTTTCCCTACATTGAGGCCGAGCGCGGCCGGATCAACTTCAAGTTCGGCGCGGAAAAGAAGCCCTTTGCCCTGACCGAAGCCAACTACGCGTTCTGGCAGGACTCCGAAAATGCCTGGGGCATGCGCCTGAGGGCGCAACCTTTGCGAACCGACTTCAACCTCAGCGACCTGGGCCAGATCAGGGTCAGTGGTACCTGGCTGCGGGCCGCAACCCTGCGCGAAACTCCCGTCCAGTTCAACCTGCAATGGGATGATGCCCAGTTGGGCCAACTGACGAAGCTGCTCTCCGGCCAGGACCGCGGTTGGCGTGGGTCGGTTCGGGTAACTGCCGGTCTGGTAGGCACGCCCGCGGATCTGGCCATTCGCAGCGACGGCTCGCTGGAAGATTTTCGCCGCTACGATATCGTTGAGGGTGAGCTTCTGAAGCTGACGGCTCATTGTGATGCTCACTACAGCACCCTCGATCATGGTTTTCACGCGATTCTCTGTCAGGCTCCGATGGGAGACGGCGCGATCGCCATGCGCGGTGAGGTACTGAAGTGGCGGGGGCCGCGACGTTACGACTTGAACATCACGGCGGAAAAGGTTCCCGTGCAGTCATTGCTGTCGGTCATCCGCCATGCCAAGAAGAATTTGCCCGATGACCTGCTGGCCGGCGGAAGGGTGGAGGCCCAGTTCCGCCTGCGCGCGACCGACACCAGTCCGCTGGAACTCGAAGGCGGCGGACAGACCACCGGCTTCCGCCTGCAGTCGGCGGCCACAAAATCGGAACTGGCCTTGGATACGCTTCCGTTCTCGCTGCTGACACGCGCTCCGGAAAAGCCTCCGAAAAAAACTCGCGCCCGGCGCAATGCCACTTCGATGAAGGCGCCGGATGAACCCCACCTGGCTGTCGGTCCGGTCCCGCTCAAGCTCGGGCGCCCAACCCCAACTACCGTTGCAGCGTGGATCACCCGATCAGGCTACAGCGTCTCGCTGGACGGAGAGGCCGAGGTGCAACGCCTGCTGGAGCTCGCCCGTATCCTGGGCATACCCTCAGCTCGCCCAGCCGCCACCGGATCCGCCAAGCTGGATCTGCGGATCGCCGGACAGTGGTCCGGATTCGCGGGTCCGAAAACCACGGGAACCGCGCAACTTCACTCCGTGCAGGCCAAGGTACGCGGTCTGAACGAGCCGCTTGAAATCACGACAGCCGACCTGAGCATGGGTGCCGCCGAAACCAGAGTCGAGGCGATTTCCGCCTCCGTCGCGGGCACCCGCTGGACCGGCTCGCTCTCATTCCCGCGTCTTTGCAGTTCCGTCCAGTCCTGTCCCATAACCTTCGATCTTCACGCCGACGAAATTGCTACTGACAAACTCAATGAGTTGCTGAATCCTAATCCTCCCAAACGGCCCTGGTACCGATTCTTGTCTTCGACATCCCAGGTCAGCCCCTCCTTTCTGGCGAGAACCCACGCCGCCGGGAAACTCGCGGCCAACCGCGTCGTGATTCATAATCTGGTGGGAACCCGGGTCACGGCACAGGTCGAACTCGAAGAAGGTCAGCTGCATCTGTCGGACGTGCGCGGCGAGGTGATGGGGGGCAAACATCACGGCGATTGGCGCGCCGCTTTCACAACGAAACCAGTGCTGTATTCCGGTGCTGGAACGCTCGAGAGTGTGTCCCTGGGCCAGATCGCCGAAGCTATGCACGACAACTGGATCAACGGCACTGCCAACGCCAGGTACAAAATCGAAATCAGGGGTCTCTCCTCCGGAGAGCTTGCCGGTTCCGCCAACGGCACTCTGCAGTTCAGCATGCGCGACGGTGTTCTTCCCCACATCATGCTTGCTGGTGGCCCTCTGCGGGTACGGCGTTTTACCGGGCGCCTGGACTTTCACGGGGGCGAAGTCGAAATGCAGGAAGCGATCCTGGATTCGCCGAGCGCGAGTTTCGCAGTCACGGGCACGGCTTCCATGAATCGAAAGCTTGACTTCAAGCTGGTGCAAGAGGGCTCTTCGGCATTCAGCGTAACCGGTACCCTCTCCGAGCCACGGGTCGCCCCCGCGCGTCACGCCGAAACTCGAGCCGCTTTGAAACCTTGAATCGTCGTTCCGCGTAAGTGCCCTCAGGTCCCCTTGAGCCTGGTCATGGGCGGCCCCTTCGCAGCGCTCCTTTCTGTCATAATCAGGCGCTAAGGCCATGAATCTGTCCTACGCATTGGTGCGGAGCAAGCTGAGCCGGTGGGGTCTGTGGCCCACGAGTAGGGTGGCTTGGGGAGCCTGGTATGCGCTGGGCCTGGCCTTGTTTCTTTGGTTGCTCCAAAGCCTGCTTTCGGCCTTGAAACTGTTCTCGGGAGAGAGCCTGGGTTGGTGGGTGGGTTTCCTCAGCTTCATCTCGATTCTGTTTTTCGCCGTCCTGGCGTTCCGCTGGCTCAAGGCCAAGCTGCTGTGGCGCCTCCGCAACCGGCTCATTGTCGCCTACGTTTTCATCGGCGTAGTCCCGGCGATCCTGTTGATCGCCATGGCCTCGGCCACCCTCTATCTGTTGGCCGGACAATTTGCAAACTTCATCGTGACCTCCGAGATCCACCTGCACCTGCACAGTGTGGAGGCCGTAAACTCGGCCATCGCCCACGAACTGGCAGCGAAGCTGGAGCGCGGCGAGTCGCCCACCATGGAATTACTCGACAACCTGCGAAAAACCGAAGTGATCTGGAAGCATCGCGATGTCTGCGCGTGGCAGGAAACAAAGCCGCTGTCCGTTTGCGGTGGCGCGAAGGGCAAGACCCCCTTTGCGTTTCCCTCCTTTATCCACGGTCCCTTCAGCGAGATCGTGCGCGACCATGGCGATCTCTACCTGCGCACCGCCACCGTGTTGCCGGTGCGCTCGGGGAAGCTCACCGTCGTCTCCAGCGAACCGCTGGACCAGGAGCTCGTGCAGGAGATTGCCGCCAATCTTGGGGAAATCACGCTGTATACGGTCGGGTTGGACCTGCGGGGGCCGTCCAATACCCACGCGCCCGACAGCGCACCGGCCAAGTCCGCAAGCGATTCGAATTCGGCAGGCCCGGGCGTTGTCGTCCGGGAGAGCAAGAGCCAGATTGCAGTCGAGAGCGGCGGGGACGTCCCGCACGCGACCTTTACCGCGGGCGCCTTGCCCGCCGCTGCCAACACGTTCGATCACCAGATCACCTTCGGCACCCCGCTGCCGGTAGTCGATTGGGAGACCGGCACTCACGAGCAGCGCGCGCCCCTGGTACGCGTTCAGACGCGTCCCTCCGTCCTCTATAGCCGCTTGTTTGCCGCGTTGGGAGACTTTGCCAAGGGAGTGGAGTTCATCCTGCTTGGGATTGCCATCGTGTTGGCCATCATCGCATTGCTCGCGCTGGTGATCGGTGGGAGCCTGACTCGTTTCATCACCGGCGCGGTCGCGCAGCTTTACAAAGCAACGCAACACGTGGATCGCGGAGATTTCAGCCATCGGATCCCGGTTAAGTCGAGCGACCAGCTCGCCGAACTGGCGAATTCATTCAACACGATGACCGCTTCGATCGAGCGCCTGGTTCTCGAGCAAAAGGAAAAGCAGCGGCTCGAAAACGAACTGGTGATCGCTCAGGAAGTGCAGGCTCAGCTGTTTCCGCGCGAGATTTCCCAGCTAGAGTCCCTTGAGGTTCATGGATTCTGCCGCCCGGCGCGCACGGTGAGCGGCGACTACTACGATTTCCTTACCATCAATTCAGAGAAGTTGATCCTCGCGGCCGGGGACGTAAGCGGGAAAGGAATCTCCGCGGCCCTGTTGATGGCGACCATCCACTCGGCGGTACGCGCCTACAGTATGGTGGGCATCCCGGTCCTGCGCGAGCCCATCGCAGTCGGCGCTGGGGCGGGATCGGGCATGATGCTGGCTTCCGGAGCCGAGGGCGTTGAAGTCTCCCCCGGCACGCTTCTGGCGCTGCTGAACCATCAGCTCTACGAGAGCACGCCCCAGGAAAAATACGCCACGCTATTTCTCGCTATCTACGACGGAGGCTCCCGGAAACTGACCTACAGCAACGGCGGCCACCTGCCTCCCGTCATCATGAGCCAGGACGGTTCGATCCGCCGTCTCGACCAGGGCGGCATGGTCGTGGGTCTGTTCGACAATCTCTCCTTCGACGAGGCCTCGGTCAACCTCAATCCCGGCGACGTCTTTCTCGCCTACAGCGACGGCGTCACCGAGCCCGAGAATGATTTCGGCGAGTTCGGCGAGGAGCGCCTCATCGATCTGGTCCGCGAAAATCGTGACCTGCCGCTGTTGGAAATCACCGAGCTCGTGACGTCTGCCGTGGATGACTGGATCGGCGACAAAGAGCAGCCGGACGACATCACACTGGTGCTGGCGAGAACCCGCTGACAAGCCGCCGCGGCGGAGTCCAAACGGAAGGACCTGGGAATCTGCGGTGATGTTACGGCCCGGCGGAGCAGATCCCCGAGCCAGCACGCTGTCACAAGGTGTAAAGTTACTGACCGAAGCCCGAATGGATGTCGATATGAGGAGGTTATTGCTATGAGCGCAGGTACCCTGACGCCGTCCGAGGCCGGAGTTTCGGGCGATTACATTGAACAAGTACTCACCCTGGTGAAGGCCAAGAATCCCGCCGAGCCTGAATTCCACCAGGCTGTCCAGGAGGTTTTCGACTCTCTGCGACTGGTGCTCCAACGGCATCCTGAATATCGGGAAGCCCGCATTCTCGAACGCATCGTCGAGCCCGAGCGCGTCATCATGTTCCGTGTTCCGTGGTTCGATGATCTCGGAAAGATCCAGGTCAATCGCGGATTCCGCATCGAGATGAACAGCGCCATCGGCCCCTACAAAGGAGGGCTGCGCTTCCATCCCTCGGTAACGCTGGGCATCCTAAAGTTTTTGGCCTTCGAGCAAGTCTTCAAGAACTCCCTGACCACGCTGCCCATGGGCGGCGGCAAGGGCGGCTCCGACTTTGATCCCAAGGGCAAAAGCGACAACGAAGTCATGCGTTTCTGCCAAAGCTTCATGTCCGAGCTCTATCGCCACATCGGCCCCGACACGGACGTGCCCGCGGGCGACATCGGCGTGGGTGGACGCGAAATCGGCTTCCTGTTTGGCCAGTACAAGCGCCTCGCCAATGAGTTTACCGGCGTGCTCACCGGCAAGGGCCTGAGTTGGGGCGGTTCGCTGATCCGTCCCGAAGCCACCGGCTATGGCTCGGTGTACTTCGCCGCGGAAATGCTGAAGTCCCGCAAAGACTCTCTCGATCGAAAGCTCTGTCTCGTGTCGGGCAGCGGCAACGTTTCCCAGTACACGGTTGAGAAACTGCTCGATCTGGGCGCGAAGCCGATCACCCTCTCCGACTCCAACGGCGTGATCTGCGATCCCGATGGCATCGACCGCGAGAAGCTGGCCTATGTCATGGAATTGAAGAACAATCGTCGTGGACGCATTCGCGAATACACGGACAAATTCAAGCCAGCCATGTTCATGCCGACCGACACCAAGTCGGATTACAACCCGCTCTGGAACATCAAGGCCGACTGCGCCTTCCCGAGCGCCACGCAGAACGAAATCAACGCCAAGGACGCGGCCAATCTCATCAAGAATGGCGTCAAGGTCGTCGCCGAAGGTGCCAACATGCCGAGCACGCTCGAGGCCACCAGGCTATTCCTGGAAGCCCGGATCCTGTATGGACCGGCGAAGGCCGCGAACGCCGGTGGCGTCGCCACCTCCGGTCTCGAGATGGCGCAGAACAGCGCCCGTCTGAGCTGGACTCGCGAAGAGGTTGATGATCGTCTGCACAAGATCATGATCGCGATTCACCAGAACTGCTACGAGACGGCCGACAAGTACGGTACCCCCGGCAATCTCGTGAACGGTGCCAACATTGGCGGCTTCCTGAAAGTCGCGAATTCGATGCTCGACCAGGGACTGGTTTAAGTCTCCAGTCGGAAGATTCATCGCAGGCGGGGTGGACGAATCCCTCCCCGCCTGTTTTCATTAGTTGTGACAACCGCCGGTCGGATTCGCCCATGACCCTGAAATACGCACCCGACGTAGCCATGGACGCGCAGAGGCTGTTCGAGGGCTTCGAGAACCTCATGCCCTTCCGTGTGCGCGACATTCTGCTGGTCTCCAGCCTCTACGACTCTTTCATCCTGCGCGAAGACGGTCGCCTCAACGAACTCCTCATCGGCGAGTCGCTCGAACTCAATCTCCAGCAGATCCCCGGGATCACGCAAGTCTCGACCGGTGCCGAAGCCCTAGCCATCGCGCGTTCCAGCCCGCGCTTCAACCTGATCGTCACCAACCTCGAAGTAGGCGACATGGACGCCGCCCGCCTGGCCCGTGAGGTCAAGAAGGCAGGACTCGATATCCCGGTGGTGGTGCTCGCCTACGACTACCGCGAGCTAAAGGATTTCGTAGCGCGCAATCCGGTGAACGACATCGAGCGGGTGTTCCTCTGGCAGGGCAATGTCCGCATGCTCATCGCCATCGTCAAGTACATCGAGGACAAGCGCAACGCGCAGCACGACACCGCCGCCATCGGCGTGCCCGTCATCCTGGTGGTCGAGGACAACATCCGCTACTACTCCTCGTTTTTGCCTGTGATCTACACCGAGCTGATCACGCAATCGCGCCGGGTGATCCGTGAGGGCATCAACGTCGCCCACAAGCTGTTGCGCATGCGCGCGCGGCCAAAAATCCTGCTCGCTTCGAACTACGAACAGGCCGCGGAACTCGTGATGAAGTATCAGCCCTACCTGCTGGGTGTTGTCTCTGACGTGGAATTTCCGCGACGCGGAGTGCTAAGCGCGGAAGCCGGCTTCGAACTGGCCCACCTGATCCGCGAGGCCGTCCCGGACGTGCCCATCGTTCTGCAGTCGAGCCGCACCCAATTCCGGGAGCGCGCCGATGCCCAAGGACTGTCGTTTCTGCGCAAGCGTTCGCCCACGCTGCTGGGCGATTTGCGCCAATTCCTCACCGAGCAGTTCGGCTTCGGCGACTTCGTATTTCGTCTCCCGGACTTCTCCGAAGTAGGACGCGCCACCGACCTTGGCTCGCTCGAGGCCATGCTGCAGGAAGTCCCGGCCGAGAGCATCGTGTACCACGCGCAGAGCAACCACTTCTCGCATTGGCTGATGGCGCGAACCGAATTCGTCCTCGCTCAGAGACTTCGCCCTCGCAAAGTTTCCGATTTCGCAAGCGCCGAGCACCTGCGCCGCGACCTGATCGCCTCCATCGCTGACTATCGCAGCGAACAAAGCGAGGTGCTGATCGGAGACTTCAGCTCCGCCGCCCTCGCCTCGACCGATGCCTTCTTCCTGCGCATCGGGGGCGCGTCCCTGGGAGGCAAAGCACGCGGCCTGGCCTTCATGCGCCACCTGCTCTGCAAACACCGCGTCCAGCAGCTGTTTCCCGGAGTCCGGGTGACGGTCCCACCCGCAGTCGTTCTCGCCACCGACATCTTTGACCGCTTCATCAACGAGAACAATCTGGCGGATTTCGCGCTGCACTGCGCCGAGGACCACCAAATTGAACAGCGCTTCCTGGAAGCCTCGTTCCCCGCCTCGGTACGCGACAGCCTGCTAGAGTTTCTCGCTGAGGTCCGCTACCCGTTGGCCGTGCGGTCTTCGAGCTTGCTGGAAGATTCGCAGTACCAGCCCTTCACCGGCGTTTATGAGACCTTCATGCTCGCGAACCACGACGCCGATCTGTTCGCGCGCCTCGAACAGCTGATGGAGGCCGTCAAGCGCGTCTACGCTTCCACCTTCAGCCAGCACGCGAAGGCGTATGTCCGCGCGACGCCCTACCGGCTGGAAGAAGAAAAGATGGCCGTCATTCTCCAGCAGGTGGTGGGCACGGTGCACCACAAGCGGTTTTACCCCGATTTCTCCGGAGTCGTACGCTCCCACAACTTCTACCCAGTTCCGCCCATGAGCTACGGAGATGGAATCGCGGCGGTGGTCCTGGGCTTGGGTCGTGCTGTGGTCGACGGCGGAAAGTGCCTGGCGTTCTGTCCACGCTACCCGCGGCACCTCGTGCAGTTCTCCTCGGTGGAAGACATCCTGACCAATTCGCAATCCGACTTCCTCGCTCTCGAGCTGAACCATCTCCAGCGCAGCGAAGAAGACTCAGTCGCGGCCCTGCGCGAAGTTCGCTTTGGCCTCGACGCCGCCGAAGCCGACGGCACCCTGCAGTGGGTGGGCTCCACCTACTCCGCCGACAATCAAGCGGTCTACGACGGACTGAGCCGCCCGGGCGTTCGCGTGGTGAGCTTCGCCCCGGTGTTGAAGCACGACGTTTTTCCGCTCGCGCCGCTTCTTGACCAGCTCACCAACATCGGCGAAGATGCCTTCGGCCGCCCCGTGGAAATCGAATTCGCCGTGCGCCTGCCGTCTCGCCCCGGCGACACTGCCGACTTCGGATTCCTCCAGATCCGCCCCCTCGTGCTCTCCCGCGAAGGCGAAGAATTTCGCATGGAAGACGTGGACCCCGCCACCCTCGTCTGCCAGAGCTCCAAGGTGCTGGGCAACGGCCGCATCACCGACCTGCGTGACCTCGTAGTCGTTGATTTCCATCGCTTCGAGCGTGCACACAGCCGCGAAGTTGCCAAAGGCGTCGCGCATTTCAACGCAAAGCTGAACGAGCAAGGTCGTCCCTACCTCCTGATCGGCGTCGGACGCTGGGGTTCCACCGAGCCCTGGCTCGGGATTCCGGTGGAATGGGACGAGATCTCGGGAGCCCGCGCCATCGTAGAAGCCGGATTCCGCGATCTGCGCGTGACCCCGTCGCAAGGCACCCACTTCTTCCAGAATCTCACCGCCTTCCAAGTCGGGTATTTCACCGTCAATCCCGACGCAGGCGAAGGGTTTGTCGACTGGGACTGGCTGGTCTCGAACCCCGCGGTCGAAGAAGACGGCTGCGTACGCCACCTGCGCTTTGACTCCCCCCTTGTCGTGGTAATGAACGGCAAAACCAGCCAAGGCCTGATCTTCAAGCCTGAAGCACCCCCGGCCACGTAGGCCCGGACGCCCCCGTCCGGGCTGCCGAGCACCGGTTCGGTGAAGTTCCCGTCGAGAAACTAGCCGGGCTTGACCCGGCCGGGCAAACGAGGGCGTCTGCCCTTACACGTCCGTCAATGATCCCTCGCCCTTGCGCGTGATCCGCGTCATAGCCCGATGGAGATGGTTTCGCCACAATCCCAGGTAGCACCTGCGGGGTCACCGTGCACCGCCCGCAAGCAGAGACCGGGCCAATTCGTCATCCTGCGCCGCTACCAACTCAGCGCGCATCCCGCTGACCATGGAGCGCTCCGGCCGCGAGCGCGCCACCATCAGCATCGTCGTCCAATCGGCCCGTCCTAAACCCCTGCCTGCTCAATTTGCTGGAAAGCGGCGGCAGCATCCTCGACATCGTCGGCTGCACGGCAAGCCCCCTGAGATCGGCGAACTCGGCACGGCAGCAGTCATGGGCGGTGGAGTCGGTACGGCGGTTGGCTTATCCCACTGCAGCCGCCCTTAAAGCGGGCGGGCAAGCGCGTCATCGCAATCGTCGGCGCATGCAACAAAGAGCTGGTCATAGGGGAGCACGAAATGAGCGAGGTCAGCGACCCGCTCATGATCACCACCGACGACGGTAGCTGCGCCGACAAGGGCTGCCTGTGCGCCCCGCCTGCTCGAGATGTTGCAGTGCGCCGAGTCGCAGGCGCGGGCCGAAGAGGAGACTTCGCTGATAGCGGAAGACCTCGATGTGAGCGTTCTCGGAGAGCGCCGGCTCGCGACCCTAGGGGAAGTCCGGCAGAACGGAACGGTCCCCCCGCGAAGCAGCATCCGGCGTGCTTTTCGAGAATCCATTCTGGCCGCCAGTCCGGGCGGATGCGCCATAGCCGTGGCCATCCCCCTTCCTCCGCGCAGAACACCCCATGGACGGGGCCGACAGCCTTGGACGGCCCGCCCCGTGCCATCAGGAGGTCTTCGCTCTATTCGGTGATTGCTGTCTGATCCCACGAGGGAGGACGATCTGCAGCCGGATCACCTAGGGTCGTAGGCGACGACGTTCACAGCCAATTCCTTCACTTGCGCGGAACGACTTGCACCTTCGCGGTCACCTGCTGTCCTTTTTCCATGCCTCCCAGAATTACCAGACCATTGCGCGTGACCAACAGGCCGCGATGGTCCATGGTCGGGTCAGGAGTTTTGTCCGTGACCGTCTCCCACTTGCCACCGCGGACGTCGAAGGCAAACGTGACCGGGGAGGGTTCCGATGGGTGGCCGTCATAGCCGATTCCGTTGTAGTTGTAGGGATTGTCAGTGCCGCCCGAGAAGTAGATCTTATGATCTTTTTCAGACGCGCCCGCCGCGATGCGGTAGCGGGCCGTGCCCGGATGAGCGGGCAGCTTGGTCCACTGGACCTTGGTGATGTCCTTGTGATCAATCTTGCCCATCCAGCATTCGTCGGACACGACGTATGGCGGAGTGCCCGAGGGACTCTTGAGCGCCCCGTCGACGTAAACGATGGTGTCGTCCACAACGCCGCCCGCGTGTCCGAATACGGGCGTTCCGGGAACCGGCGTGGCCTGCTCCCATTTGTCTTTCTCGATGTCGTAGACCTGGACGTTGGCGACGGCGTCTTTGTTCGACCAGCCGCTGACGACGTAGAGATAACGATCGCGGTAAACACCCAGCACCGAATCATCGATGGGGACGGGCAGATCCGCGCCGCGATACCAGCGGTGAGCCTCCGGCTCGTAGACCGACACATCGCGGACCGTGATCTCGCCGTCCTGGCCATCGAGTACGTAACCACCGAGCAGGAATACTTGTTCGCGCGCCCCGATCGCCGAGGCTCCGAGCCGGCCCGCAGGTCCGGGCACGGCGTGCAGTTCGATCCATTTGCCGGTCGCTGGATCAAGCGAGTAGGCCGTGTTCGCAATCGAATCCCAGGTTTTCTTAGCGCCCATCCCCATGAATGAAAAAAGAACTTCATGCTTGCCGATCTTCAAACTGGCGACCGCGTTATTGGAAACGGGCGCTGGAAGCAGCGGCACTTGGGCCTCGGCTGCGGGAAACACCCGCGCCAGCCAAAAGACGGAGAGAATCCAAAGACACTTCTTCATCGTGAGCATGACAAACCGGGAAGCTTACACCGGCGGTGAGCAATTCGGAAAGGGGGAGTACGGATCAGAACCAGGTTCGGCTGCGATACGCTCGGTACTGGTCGCCGAATTTGGCTTCGAGCAGCCGGGCTTCGTTACGGGCGCGCGCCGTCTGCATCGCGACCACCAGCACCGGGAGAAGCCACAGGCCAGGTTTCTGCAGGATCAAGCACAGCCCGGCGAGGGCAACGGTCCCGAACACGTAAATGGGATTGCGAATCCTCGAGTACAAGCCATGAGTGACGAGCTTGCGCGCCCGCGCCGTTATCGAAAACGACCGGCCAAGCTGGAAACGCGCCATGAACACCAGCAACGTGCCGGTCACCAGCAAAACCGATCCGACGGCCCGCTGCGCATTCCACGGCCCCGGCCAGAGCCATAGGAAGGCGAACAGGACCACGGCGGCCAGGCCCTGAGAGCCCAGGAACAGATAGAACTTCAGATCGTCCATGCGGGACTCTACTCCACCAGGCCTTGCCGTATTCCGTGAATAAAGTCGGTGTACGCCGGTACGTGACCGGCCTGCCGAATGTCTGCGGCGATCTGGCCGCGATGATAGGCCGAGTGCATAAACACGTGCGTGAGAATGTCGCGCACCAGGCTGTTCCAGGATTCTCCCTTACTGTTCTTGTAGGCGATGGTCCGCTCGAGCACGCCGGATCCGCCTGCAAGAAAATTCCGCCAATCCCCAGAAAGCCCACGCACTTGTTCGTCGCAGCGCTCCACGGTGAGTTCGGGCCAGACGGGAAGGGGCGGTTCGCGCTGGAGGAGGCGGGCCAGCCAAACGTGTTCGGCCCCAATGATGTGCGCCATGAGCTTCAGGGAACGAGCGGGCGGAGTCCCAACCGCCCGAAAACTTGCCATCATCTCAAGGTTGGCCCACTCATCATAGCTCGCCAGCTGCTGATAGTGCCGAAAGAGGTCCATCGTCTTTCTCCCCCAGTCTCCGCCTGCGTCTTTTCGTTTGAACGTCACCAATCTGTATTCGGCGACCTGTGCTAGGCTGACTAACGAATGAAAAGGATTGGGCTTCTGCTGCTTTGGATGCTGGTGAGTGGCGCCGCGATTGTGGCTCAGAACCCGGCCCGCCAAGCCACGCCGCCCGACGTGTTCCTGATCACGATCGACACGCTCCGCGCCGACCACGTGCGCTGCTACGGCTACGACAGGATCGAAACGCCCACCATCGACGGGCTCGCCAAAGATGGCATTCGCTTCACGCACGCGTTCACGCCCAGCCCGGTCACGAACACTTCGCACACCACGATTCTTACGGGCCTTTTGCCCAGCACCCACGGCGTAACGGATTTCGCGATACCGCTGGCCTCGACACATCCCACGTGGGCAGAGCTGTTGTCGACACAGAGATATCACAGTGCCGCGTTCATCGGCGCGGTTATTCTTGACAGCAAAGCCCTGGCCCCCGGACTGGATCGCGGCTTTGATTTCTACGACAACTTTCCCGAACATCCCAAAACCAAAGCACGTTGGGGACGCGTCGAGCGCCGCGGCATGGAGGTGGTCGAACACGCGGAGGCTTGGCTGACCGCTCATCCGCGCGGCCCGCATTTTGTCTGGGTGCACCTCTACGACCCCCATGACCCGTACGAGCCCCCGCCACCCTATTCCGCGACGTATCAGGATCGTCTCTACGATGGCGAGGTCGCTTACGCCGATTCGGCCTTGAAGAATTTTCTTGCCTACCTGAAGTCGCGAAGCTGGTATCAGAATGCGCTGATCATTGTCGTGGGAGATCACGGCGAAGGCCTGGGTGAGCATCATGAAGAGACCCACGGGATCTTTCTCTATGATTCCACCACGCATGTGCCGCTGATTGTCAAACTCCCGGGGCGAGCAACGGAGGCGAGGGTGGTCGATGCCCAGGTGCGCACCACTGACATACTACCGACGGTCCTCGACCTGGTGAACGTTTCACCCCCGTCCCGGCTGGACGGCCAGTCTTTGGAAGCCTATTTGAGGGGCACGGATACGGCCAACCGCACGGCTTTCGGAGAAACGGACTATCCCCTGCGCTTCGGATGGGCGCCGCTGCGCTCCGTACGGACAGCGGGTTTCAAGTTCATTGAAGCGCCCCGCCCGGAACTCTACGATCTACGCGCCGACCCGGGCGAATTGAACAACACCTATGCTGCCGGGAACACCGACGCGCACCAGGCACGGGCCCTGCTCGCGGACTTGCGAGCGAAGGCGCCGCCTCCATCTGCGCCCGGCGACGGCGCAACCGCCGCAGGCCCGGAGACTTTCCAGCTGCCTGATCCCAAGGACAAGATCGAGGAACAGAATCTGCTGCATCGGGCAATGATCGCGTCCGAAGGAGACCAGCCCACGGAAGCGCGCGCGGCGCTGGAGAAGGTCATCAAGATGGACCCGATGTCTGCGGTCGCGCTGCGGCAACTAGGAGAACTTGAGTTGCAGGCTGGAGACTATCCCCAGGCCGCCGGGCATCTGAAAGCCGCAAGCCGGATCCGCCCGGACGACGCGGCGGCAGCCTACGATCTCGGTCGGGTGCTCGCCAGGACAGAGGATCTGGCGGGAGCGCGCGATGCTCTGGAAGCAAGTTTGAAGCTTACCCCGGGACAGATGGCCGCTCGGATTCTGCTCGGCAACGTGTATTTGGGTCTGAAAAACCCTGTCGCGGCCGAGGACCAGTTCGAAGCCGGGCTACTGTTAGAGCCCAACAACGCCGAGGCCAAAGCGGGGCTCGTTAAAGTGAAGGCCGCGCAGCGCTAGAGATAGCTGGATTGTTCTGCGGCAGATACCCTTGCGACAGCATTCTGGAACTATCTCTCTGCTTCTGAATCAGCAACTGCCGCTCTTGCCATTTATAATCATCAATTCGGCCCCGGGCCGTATTCCCTACAAGAGAAGGCACCTTTGCTCGACTTTCTAGGCGACCTGCACCGTAGTCACATGTGTGGCGTCCTGCGCGCCTCCGATGCTGGCAAAAAAGCGGTCCTAATGGGATGGGTGAACCGGCGCCGCGACCTCGGCACGCTGATCTTTGTCGATATACGCGACCGGTCCGGCGTCACGCAGGTTGTGTTCAGTGAAGAGCTGAACGCCGCGATCCACGCGAAGGCCGAGCTGCTGCGGAATGAGTACGTCATCGCGGCGGTCGGCACGGTCAAGCTGCGCGATGCCGATACGGTGAATAAGAACATTCCCACCGGAGAAGTGGAACTGGTTGCCGATGAATTGCTCATTCTGAACGAGGCCAAGCATCCACCGTTCCTGCCGAGCGATACCTCGCTGGCGAATGAGGAGATGCGGCTGAAGTATCGCTACCTCGACCTGCGCCGCGACGCCATGCAGTTCAACATCGAACTGCGGCACAAAGTCGCGCTAGCCATTCGCGACTGCCTGGCCTCGCAGGGGTTCTTCGAAATCGAGACGCCGTTCATGACTCGGTCGACGCCCGAAGGCGCGCGAGACTACTTGGTTCCGAGCCGCGTGCAGCCGGGGTGCTTTTACGCGCTCCCGCAGTCGCCGCAGTTGTTCAAGCAGATCCTGATGATCTCGGGCTTCGACAAGTATTTCCAGATCGTGCGCTGCTTCCGCGATGAGGACTTGCGCGCCGATCGCCAGCCGGAATTTACGCAGATCGATCTGGAAATGTCCTACCCGCAGCCGGAGCGGGTCTGGGAGACGGTGGAAGGATTTCTCACGGCCGCGTTTAAAGCGGCGGGACATGAGATCAAGACGCCCTTTCCGCGCATGGATTATGACGAGGCCATTCGGCAGTTCGGCATCGACAAGCCGGATCTTCGCCTGCCCGCGCTCGCGGAAGTGCGCGATTGCTTCACGGCGCAGGAATTGGAAACTCTAGCCGTACACCCGGAGCTGCCGGTGGTCGCGATTCGCACGCCGAAGGTGGGTGAGCTCTCGCGTAAAGAGCGCGATGACATCAAGCCTCTGTTCAATTCCAAGGGTGGGGCCAAATTGTTTGAAGATTTCAAGCGGCTCGAGAAGAATTTCCCGGATGCGACCAACAAGATCCTGGAGAGGACGGGAGCAGCGGCCGACGACCTGATCGTGCTCGTGTCGGGCGCGGCGCAGTCGAGCGGGCAGGATCATCCGGCGAGCAAGAGGAAAGTCACGCCCCAGGAACTCGCGATTTACGCTTCGGCTGGTCTGTTGCGGGTCGCGCTTGGGCAGAAACATGCCGCCAAGCACGGTCTGTTCCAGCACGGAGATTTCAGATTTCTGTGGGTGACTAATTTCCCCATGTTCGAGTACGACGAGCAGGACAAGCGCTGGGTGGCAGCGCACCATCCGTTTACATCGCCGCATGAGGAAGACATGGACAGGTTGGAGTCGGATCCGGCGATGGTGCGGGCACTGGCCTATGACATCGTACTGAACGGCACCGAGCTGGGGTCGGGGTCGATTCGTATTCACCGCCAGGATATTCAGCGGAAGATTTTTCATGCGCTCGGCATGACGGAGGAAGAGGCAAAGTCACGTTTCGGATTCTTTCTGGAAGCACTCGAATATGGGACGCCCCCCCATGGCGGGATTGCGCTCGGGTTGGACCGGATCGTGATGATCCTGGCGGGCGCGGACAGTCTGCGCGAAGTGATTCCGTTCCCGAAGACGGCTGCGGCGAAAGATCTGATGGTGGATGCGCCCACTCCGGTGACCGACCTCCAACTGCGGGACCTGGGGATTCAGGTGAAGAAGAAATAGCGGTGCCCGCTGGGCCTGGGTCGTGAGACGATCTTTCGAGGTCGGCGTCACCTGCCAGCCATCGAGCGAGAGCAAGGCGTCCGGATCCGATCATTCCACAACCCACGGAGCCCGTGTACAGCCTTGCCGTGATCGGCGCAACTAGGTTACCCGAGGCCGGCATTGCTTCCTAGTTGTCATTGGGTGAATCTGGCCACTGAACTCATGGGCAAAATCCACGTCCTTTCCGAAGCTGTTGCCAACAAGATCGCGGCTGGCGAGGTGGTGGAGCGCCCCGCTTCGGTGGTGAAGGAGCTGCTCGAGAACGCCCTCGACGCCGGGTCCACGCGCATCAAGATTCAGGTTGAGGCGGGCGGGAAAAAGCTCATCCAGATCACGGACAATGGGTGCGGGATGGTGCGCGATGACGCCATGCTCGCCTTCGAGCGGCACGCGACATCGAAGCTGAAGAACGCCGAGGACCTGCTGAGTGTGGCGACCCTGGGGTTCCGCGGCGAGGCCCTGCCTTCGATCGCTTCGGTTTCGCGCCTGCACCTTGAGACTCGCGCCGCCGAAGAGCCCTCGGGAACGGTGGTGGAAATCAATGGTGGGAAGATTTTCAAGATCGAGGAAGCCGGGCTGCCGGTCGGAACCTCAATCACAATTCGCGATCTCTTCTTTAACACGCCCGCCCGCAAAAAATTTCTGAAGGCCGAGACCACCGAGCTATCGCATATTGCTTCGTGGGTGACGCACTACGCCCTGGCAAATCCCGACAAGCATTTCGAATTGCACTCCGCCACTAACGCGCTGCTGGTGGCCCCGCCGGTCGCAGGCTACGGCGAGCGGGTGTACCAGGTTTTCGGAGGGGATGTGCTGGACCAACTCATCCCGGTCGCGGCCCTTCAGCCGCTGGAGCGGATCGGTTTACCGCAGCCGCCGCCCTGGCGCCGCACTGAAGAGGATGAGGAGCCAAAAGATCCGGGAGAGGTGCGCATCCATGGCTTCGTTTCGAAACCCGAGATTCAGAAGCTCAACCGCAACTCGATCTACATCTTCGTGAACGGACGGCTCATTCGCGACCGAATGGTGCAGCACGCGATCACCGACGCTTATCGCAATATCCTGCCGCCGAGCGTGTTTCCCGTGGTGCTGCTGTTTCTGGAGATGCCCGGCGCGGAAGTGGACGTCAACGTCCACCCGTCGAAGACCGAGGTGCGTTTCCGGCAGCAGACGGTCCTGCACGATTTTGTGCGCGACTCGGTGCGCTCGGCATTGATGAAGGCTCGGCCGGTGCCGCAGTTTGTCTCTGAGATTCACGCGCACCCCACGGCCAGTCCGTCGTTGACGCCGGGCGCTCGTGAAACGGTGGAGGCTTCGGCCGCGTGGCGATCTCTGTATCAGCCCGCGAACCCGGCGGGATTTACTCTGCAAGCGCCCGTCGCGCCCGCTGTGAGTGGGCGATTTCAATTCCAGGGCGGGATTGCGGTTGAAGCGAACGCGGCGGTCTCACTCGCGCGGGCCACGGAGCTCGTCCCGGACGACGGATGCACTCCGGCTTTGGCGGAAGAGCCCGAGGTTCCCAGTGCGCTCGCGCCGTCGCTGGCGTCGCTCAAACCGCTGGGTCAGATTCGTGAGTCGTTCATTCTTGCCGTTAATCACGAGGGCTTGTGGATCCTCGATCAGCATGTGGCGCACGAGCGCGTTCTGTTCGAACGGGTCCTCAAGCAACGCGCTGCCAAGGGAGTGGAAAGCCAGCGCCTGCTGATGCCTTTGATTCTGGAACTCACACCCGCGCAGCAATCTGTCTTCGCGGAAATTTCCGACGAACTGGCCTCGAATGGCTTCGAGGCGGAACCCTTCGGGACGCGCAGCGTGGCGGTGAAAGTCGCGCCCGCTGGGATCGACGGCGCTCAGGTCGAGCACATGCTGCACGAGTTGCTGGAACAGTTTGCGCGTGAAGACCAGAAGCTGAATCTGGAAAAAGTTCGGACGCGCATCGCAGCCTCGATTGCCTGCCATGCCGCCATCAAGGTCAACATGCCACTGGAGCGGAACAAAATGGAGTGGCTCCTGGCCGAGTTGGCCAAGACCGACTGCCCGATGTCCTGCCCCCACGGAAGGCCGGTCGTACTCCGCTACTCGTTAAAAGATATTCAAAAGGCGTTCAAACGGATTTGAAGAAGCAGCTTTCAGTTCTTAGTCCTTGACTTTCTCATGGCGTACGGATGGCTGAAGGCTGAAAACTGAGAACCGAAAATCGCGAACTCACCCGCCTGTGTTCTAATCAATAAATGACCGATTCCGAATTGCAGCAGGCCCGCGCACAAAAGTGGCACTTGGATGGGCGCCCTGTGCGCACCCTCGAAGAAGCGCGTGCGTTTTTGGAGTCGGTAGGATTCTGCCTGCTGTATCCGGTGCGGCCGCCGGTGCTGGCGCCCACGTTTGTCGGCTGCTGGGTCGGAGCCGACGATCGTTTGCCCACCTGGCAGCATGCGTTTGCCGATCCGCGCGCCCAGGACGCGAAGGAATTGATGGTGCGCTTGTTGCGCGAGCGGGGGGCTTTCGAAGCGAATCTCTTCGACGAAAATAACGCCTTCCTGGTGGCCGCCTCGGTTTTCCCTTATTTCTATGCGCTGGTCGGAGAACGCAATCCGAAGCACGCTCCCAAGGTTGGCCCGCACTCTGAATATTCGCAGCTGGCTTGCGATGCCTATGAGGTCATCCGTCGCGATGGTCCGATTTCCAAGCAGAAGCTAGGGGAGACGTTGGGGGGGAGTCTTTCTAGTGCCGCGCTGGACCGGGGCCTCTCGGAATTGTGGTCCAAGCTGCGGATTACTCGAGTTGACTACAAGGCCAGCGAAGGCGCGTTCTGGGACGTGCTCTATCGGTGGGCTCCGGACGCGGTGCGCGAGGGAATCAGCCTGTCGGTGGGCGAAGCGCTGACGGCGCTGCTTTCGAAGTATCTAGATTGCGTGGTTGCCGCCGATCAGCAGGAAGTCGAAGCCTTCTTCGGCGATGTCGTGCCGCGTTCGCGGGTGAAGGAAGCGGTCAATGCTTTATTGGCGGCGCGCGAGTTGAGCTTTGTTCATACAGGTGCTCGGTCCCTGATTCAGGTAGCGCCTCCGCGGTTGTCATCCGAGGAAAGATCGCAGGCGCACTCGGCGCGCTCTGCCAGCGCGCCGCGGCGACCCTAGATGGCGCAGTCACCGGCCCCACCGAGTGGGAGATTTCCAACCAACCGATCGCTTCTGATAACCTGTATCGCCTTGGACATACCGCTGCCTTCCCAATGGACGCTTCGCCTTCAAGCAAATTGATCATTGCCATCGACGGCCCCGCGGGGGCGGGCAAGAGCACAATCGCCTCGCGCCTGGCACGCAAGCTCGGCTACGTTAATCTCGAAAGCGGCGCTATGTACCGCGCCCTGGCCCTGAAGGCGATCGAGTGGGACGTCTCTTTCGACGACGAAGCCGCGCTGCGCAAGCTGGCCGAAGGGGCGCGCATCGTGCTCGAGCCCACCATCGGCGGCAATCGTGTGCTGCTCGACGGCAAAGACGTTTCGGCGCGAATCCGCGACCGCGACGTAACCGAAGCAGCTTCCCGGGTCTCCGTGCACCCAGCCGTCCGCGCATGGATGGTCGCCCGCCAGCAGGACCTGGGTAAAGATGGCGGCGTGGTGATGGAAGGTCGGGACATCGGTACCGAGGTTTTCCCGCACGCCGATTTGAAGATCTTTTTGGATGCGGACCCGGTGGTCCGCGAGCAGCGCCGTCTCGATCAAAACCGAATCAAGGGACCATCCCCGCAGTCCATTGCAGCGGAGTTGCGCGAGCGGGATCTGCGGGATCGCACTCGGGCTGCCTCTCCGCTGGTGGCGGCTCCGGATGCCGTGATGATCGATTCGACGAACTTGGCGGAAGACGACGTTCTGCGTCGGATCGAAGAATTGGTGGAAGCGAAGCTCGGGGCGGGGTGAGGAAGATTCTTACGCACTCCCAGGGGAGCGCCCTTCGTGGATTCTCTGCGAGCTTTGCGGTTGAGCCAGCTCTCAGTCTGCCTTGTTCCCTGTGCCGCGCAACCGAGACCTGGATATTCAACTTGGTTGCGCTCTGGACCGTGACTGTGCTTTTGCGCGCACTGGCACTGGCGCATTGATCGGAAACAGTTGACTGGCCCCCCCTTAGCAATTCCGCCGCAGCTTCTTAGGCAGGGGCTTTGGCGGCACCGGGGCGATTCCGCTTCGGAAGATCCCTCGCCCGCATTGGTCCATGGTCTCCTTGACTTAAAGCCGACTTGAAGTCGTACCTTGCTTATGCCGGCGGACCAATACCGCCGGGGAGGAATCCATGAAGACCTTTCTCGCGCCTGTCATTGCGCCGGCTTTGCTTTGCGGGCTGGTGTCATGCCAGAACGCGTTCGCTCAATCACCCGACGGTGCGAATGGCAAGAAACAGGTGAGCGCTTTCGCATGCGACCGTTCGGCTTTGACTCCGGGGCAACGCAAGCGCCATTTCGAGGAACTCGGTCCGGCCCTGCGCGCCGGCAAAAAGAGCGTCCGCGAGCTGCCGGACGGGTTCGCATTCGAGTTTCCGGCTGACCTCGCTACCTTTCAACTCGCTGCAGATTGGGTCGCCGGGGAACACCTCTGTTGCTCTTTCTTGGATATTGACCTGCACTGGGAACGCGAACGCGGTCCCCTGTGGTTGCGCTTGACGGGGCGGGATGGTGTAAAGCAGTTTCTTCAGGTCGAAGGATCGGCCTGGGTCAAGCCCTGATTCCCGCTCGAAGAATTCCGGCATGGGCGTTGACTGGTCGGCGGTGAGAACCGGAGCGAGAGCCAGTACATGCCTGTAAGGAGAACTCCCGTGAGGAAAGTGATGTGGGTAAGCGCGTTACTACTATGTGGGTTGTGCGGTTTCGCGATGGCGCAGACGGAAAGGTCAGGCGCGACTCGAACCCCTGGTCAGGTGCTGGAGGAATGGGTCGCGAACATCCAACAGGAGGTGGTTCCAGCCGCCGCCATGCCGGAGGACAAGTATGCCTTCGCTCCCCGCAACGGTAAATTCGCCGGGGTGCGGACCTTCGCCGGGCAGGTTAAACATCTGGCTGCAGTCAACTACCAACTGGGCTCCCGCGCACTCGGGGAAAAACCCCCGGCTGGCACAGCGGATGAGAGCGCGCCCGAGTCGGTAAAAACAAAAGCTGAGATTCTCGAGTACCTGCAGGGCTCGTTCGCCTGTCTTCACCGCGCCGCCGCCCGCCTGGATGCAACAACTGTGATCGAACCGCTCCCGGGCGCCCAAGACACCCGGCAGCAGACGCGCCTCGGGTCGCTGGTGGACGCGCTCGCCCATTCCTCAAATCACTACGGGCAGATGGTGGAATACTTACGGATGAACGGCATTGTCCCGCCCGCCAGTCGCTGAAGATTGACGGGGGGGCGCACTTAGTCTGCCGCAGATGACGATCGACTGGAATCGATCCCCACCTGGTTGGTGTCGATAGCGGTCATTTCATCCAAACAGCCGCTAAACAACCCTTCCGTGAGGCCAGCTCTAGTTCTCCGTGGGTTCGGAGGGCGCGCCCCTTCCCGGCACCTTGGGTGGTTTGGGCGGCTTGGGCGGCGCGGCCGCTTCGGCGGGGACTTCGATCGATCCCTTCCGGATCGCGATCGTCCCGTGCTCGCTGTTCAGTACCAGCCGGATGGCGCCGTTGCCCACCGTGCCAGTTGCCGTGCCCTGGTTGTCGTCGTTGCTGACTTTCAAATCCGGAAAGTCGACTTGTACTTCTCCACCGCGAGTCCGGGCGTCCACCTTGAATCCAATCTTTTCTGGCACTCCGACCGTGATGTCCCCATGCCGGTTGTCGACCTGAACGTTGCCCGCCGACTTGAGCCGGATTTCCACTGGACTGTTCTCGTCCTGCACCCGCACGTCCCCGGAGACGCCCTCTAGCGTCACGTCCTTGGAGCGGGTCGTCAGCCGGATTGGGCCGGTCAGGCCGCTGGCGCGCAGGTCGCCCGAGTCAAGGTCAAGGTCGCCTTCGAGTCTGGCGAACTCCATGTCGGTGCGCGACGAGTTGAACTTCACCGATTTCCCAATCTTCGAGAGCTTCACGCTCTCCATGAACTCGCCGCTCAGGTGCGCGGCGCCTTTCACATCCGTGAGCGTGACGTTGTTGGAGCGCCCGGCGATCATCACGTCGCCCGAGATCTGCGACCCTCTTACCGAGCTGCGGTCCATGTTCAGGGTCACGTCGCCATTCACGTCATCGACGTTGACTTCGCCGCGCTGGCTCGAAATCTCAACCGCACCGTCGCGTCCCATCACATTCACGTCGCCCCGTTGCGAGGAGATGGTGAGGGGCGCTTTGCGCGGGATGGCTACACTCAGGTCCGCGATGACTGTGTGCTCGCCGGCGCCGCGTGTGTTGGCGTTGATCGTGACCAGGTTCCCGCTGACCGAGATCTGCGGCTTGGTCTGCTCATTCCATTTATTCGCTTCCTCCTGGTTCTCGGCCCGGATCTTCTTCTCGTAGGTCACGCGGATCTGGTCGTCGTTCGAAACGCTGACGTTGACCGCGCCCCGATCGTTGACGATCTTCACGCTCCCGCCCGAAGGCAGTGCCTGGGTGAGCGACGGCTGATCCTCGAAGTCGAACGTCCTCCCGAAGAACGGGATATCGTTGTCTCCGATGTCGACGTGGTCACGCAAATCATTCCAGTTCACACGCACGATCTGGCTGGCAGTCAGGCCGGCCACAATCAGGAAGATCAGGAGGAATACGCCGCCCGCCCCGATGCCAGACGCGGCCAGGCCTTCCTGCTTTGCACGGTAATGCTCAACCAGTTTGACTGCGCCCCACAGTATCAGCAGCACTGGCCAATAGTGGGCGAACCACACCCCGAGCCGTCCCCACGAGATCAGGTGCAGGTTCCCGAGCAGGAAGATGACCCCGACGAAGATGAGGATGAACGGACCCGTCATCGAGCGGCGCCGTCGGGGAGGAGCGACCACCGGGCTAGCCATGGCTCACCTCGCTGGGTGGCACTTCCGATTGTCCCTGCGGTTCCTGCGCAGAGCCTGCACCCGCAGGGGGCGCGCTAGGCGGGAGCACGGGCGGCCCGCCTACATGGCCTGCATCGGAGGCATTGCTCTGGAGCAGTTTTACCGCGCCAATCACCAGGAGAATCGCTGGCCAGGTGCGCCAGATGCTGATTCCGAATTCGTCGAGCAAAATCAGGATTCCGGCAGCGATGAAAATCACCGGCCACATGACGCAGCGCATGCGGCACCGGTCGCACTCGCAGACGGCACCGGTCGAGCCGAACATGCCCCATCGCCTCGCCAACATCCAACCGCCCAGGAAGACCAGGATCAGCGACCAGTAGCGGCCGATGTCGTAGTCGAATACCCCCACTGTGTGCAGCATGAACAGCACGCCCAAGCCGATCAGAACTACGGCGCCCGTAGGCACATTGTTGCGATAACGTCCCTCAGCGGCTGGAACGTTGGTCGCCGCCGCCGGGCTGGACACGCTCGTAGTGGTCGAGCGAGTTCCGTATTGTGGCGTCGGCCCGAACATGCGCTCGAACCCAAACGGATCCGGCACGGGTTGTCCCAACTCGAGGGCATGGGCGGTCTTGTAAGCGTCAAATACCAGGTAAAAGAAATACGCAAAAAAAATCGGGATCATGATGGGGCCAAAGCGAGCCGCCATCCAGATCAGGCACACAAACGCCATGACGTGGATGAAACCCTTCATGAACTGCCCGTTGTACATGGCTCCGACGCCGGGGATGAAACCGAGAGTAGCTGCCAAGCCCGGACTGGGCACGCGTTCCGTCGTGTAAGCGGCGGCTGTTCCGGCTCCCGGCGAACCGGGCAGCGGGGGTGGGGGAAGGGCACCGGCCACGCGCTCGGCGAGGCAGTGCTCACAGAAAATTGTGCCCCGTACATCGCGGGCACAAGTGGCGCACAGCGGCTTTCCGCACGTGCGGCAGTAGGCCACTGCGGCAACTGAGTTGTGCGTGGCACAGTTCATACCAACCTCCTGATCGTGGTCACCGACACGGCAGGTGGATCTTCCGGAGCAACGGCCAGCACGGGCTGGTTTTCGTCGCGGCTATAATTTCTCTCCTGTCTGGGCTCGGGTTGTCCACTGGTATTATCTTTGCGGGTTTTGTCCCGCTCTTTCTCCTTGGGGCCCGGTTCGGCGGGTGTGGTTGCCCGCTTGAACTCCTGCACTCGCGACTCGATTTCATACACGAGGCGGATATTCTCGTAGTACTTCACCACTCGGGCCGACGTGGTGTAGTACGTCCTCCGCAATCCACTCCGGCTCAGGTCCGCCTGCTTCAGATCGGTCGGCTTCACCCCGGCTACGCTCAAGGCGACCGACAGGGAGAAAAACGCCATCCCGAAGGACATGGCAAACCGCGGCTGCCGCACTGTACCCCACACCGGCGTGAGGAGCGAATCTACCCATTCCCGGATCCGTTCCCCGAGCGACGGCCGATGCTTTGTCGGAACCGTGGACTGCAGACGATAACTTTGAATCCCGCTGCTCGCGGCCAGAATGTCATTTACCAGGTTGGCTGGAGGCTCCACCTCCGTGAGTGACTTCAGCCAATGCTGCCCCGCCTCCACCTCGGCGAACATCGGTCCGCATTTGGTGCAAGCGCGGGCATGAGCCCGAAAACGCTCCTGTTTTCCACCGGATAACTTCTGGTCCAGCGCGTCAAACAGGAGAGCTTCGAACTCGTTGCACTGCATACCGTTATGGGATTCACCTGGCATCACATCACCTGCCTGTAGATACGTTGGAGGAGACGTGCAAGTTCCGCTCGCCCCCGGTTTATTCTGGACTTCACGGTTCCTTCCGGAACCTTGAGAACGGCAGCGATTTCCCGGTAGTCCATGTCCTGTAAGTCCCGTAGAATCACCGCTTCCCGCAGCTCCGGCGACAGCTTCTGCAGGGCCTGGTGCACCGCTTGCTTGGCCTCCCGGCTCTGCACCCGGGCGTCGGGCGGGGCCGACTGATCCTCGATCCGGTCGCTGAGGGGCATGGCGTCCTCATGGTCGGATGGCGCGGCATCGATCGAGTCCGTGACCCGATCCTGCTTGGTCTTGCGGAAGTGGTCCACCAGCAGGTTGCGGGTCATGGTCGTGACCCAGGTCATGAAGGCGCCGCGCTCCACGTCGTAGGAGTTCAGCGTGCGATACATTTTGATGAAAACTTCCTGGGTCAGATCCTGGGCATCGTCAGAAGTGCCCGCGAAGCGATAGCAGATATTGAAGATGCGCCGGTGGTAGCGCTGGACGACTTCTTCCCAGGCGACCGCGTCCCCCGCCACACAGCGGCGGATGAGACCGTTGACGATTTGCGCGTCTTCCAACCGGTACTCCCGGGAACTCCTGGTTTTTCAGCCGGAGACGGTGGTGCCAGACCCGGCACACCCCTGGCATGACATCACACGAGCAATACGTTGATGCGCGACCAAAAGTTCGCAAACTCGGCAGCAAGTCATTATGCGGCAAGGAATTGTAGCAGGCGAGAAATCGCGGCGAAGCGCCGACCCAACGCGGCGGGCGATCCTAGCGCGTCTCGCCTCCGGCGAGGCGTCGGTGACAGAGCTGGCCAAGCCGTTCGCAATGAGCCAGCCGGCGATCTCCAAACACCTCAGGGTGCTTGAACGCGCGGGCTCGATTCGGCGTGGCCGTGACGCACAACGCCGACCGCGCCGGCTCGAGGCCAAGCCGCTGGCGGAGGCTACCGGGTGGCTGGAGGGCTACCGCCAGTTCTGGGAGAGTAGGTTCCTGAGCTTGGACGCCCTGCTCGACGAGATGAAGACCAAAGAGACAAAACCTGGACGCACCAAGCGATAGAGGAGATCACCGATGAAGAACGCTGGAACTCTGAAACTAACGGCGCACGGCGACCGGGAGCTCGTGATGACACGGGCCTTCGACGCGCCGCGCAGCTTGGTCTTCGACGCTTTCACCAAGCCCGAACTGGTCAAGCGGTGGTTACTCGGCCCGACGGCTGGTCGATGCCGGCCTGCGAGATCGATCTGCGGGTGGGAGGCGGCTTTCGCTACCTGTGGCGTCACACCAACGGAAATGAAATGGGAATGCGCGGCGTGTATCGCGAAATTGTGGTGCCGGAGCGGATCGTTTCCACCGAGAAGTTCGACGAGTCCGGTACCCCGGTCAGGCAGTGGGCACGATCGTTCTCGTCGAGCAGGGCGGACAGACCACCCTCACCCAGACCTTGGCCTACGAGTCGCGTGAGGCCCGCGATGCTGTCCTTAAGTCCCCGATGGAGCAGGGCGTGACTGCTGGCTACGACCGCCTGGCAGAGCTGGTGGCGGAGCTTGCCTCAAGGAACAGAGAAATGAGAGAGGGAGTCCATGAAACGCACATCCACGCCGCGTTCTTCGAAGCATCGGCGCCCTGCTCGCGGGCGTCGTCCTCTCGCTGGGCAGCGGCGTGGTGCTCCATGCGGCCGGCGTCTTCTCGGCATGGGGCCAGCCGGTGGGCAAAGCACTCCTGCTGCTTCAAACCGCCCATCGCGCTGTCTACGGGGTCGCCGGCAGCTACATCACGGCGTGCCTCGCGACTGATCGCCTTGCCGCAAATATTGTGGCACCGTGGTGACGTGGAACCAGGGGCCGACATTCGGTCCCCACTGGTATCCCCTCGCGCTAATCGCGTTCGCGCTGCCGATTGCCTGGGTGGGCGGCAGACTCCGCGGCAGGCAATCGCGCGCACAACCGGCGTTATAGGGAGGCTATTTTGTCCCCGGGTGCCCCACTCTTCGTTTTTTGAAGGGTGGGATTCCACCGCAGTCTCCCGGTTGGGATGTTTCACCGTGCCCCCGCCCCTGCCTACATTCCACAGTCCTCTGCACGCTCGGAATCTCTCCCCAACTCCCGAGGTGGCCCGCCGCAGCGCACCCCCGGTCCAATCCTTCCCCTCCAGAAAAGTCTGCCCTCTGTCGATCTCGCGCTCCCTCATTCGACATACCAGTAGAGCCAAGGAAGCGGCCTCAAGGAGCGGATATGACGCGGCAGCACACACCCACCCAGACCCTCAAATCAATCGCAGGATCGGTGCTTGTCGGGCCCGGGCTTTTTATTCTTTTTGGGAATCTGGATGGGGCCGCAACCCGGTTGAACCAGCTCCTCGGCACGACTCCGGGCGAGGGGCTAGGGATACTATCCTCTGTCATCCTGGCGGCCTCATTTGATCACCAGCGGTTTTTGCACGGCCTGCTTCAGATGTTCTGGCCGCCGCTGCTCCTCGTTATCGTCGGAGCGGCATTGTTGTGGGATGCCTCTACGGATGAAGTCAAAGCATTGCCGACACCGAGCTAAATACTCGTGTAAGAAACATATGGGAAATGTCGATCTCGGTGCCCCTCGTTCGACGTGTAAATAGAGCCTGGGTTCAGCAGACCGTACGGAAAGGTTTGACGCCGTACAGGAGAGATCCATGTTGATCGTCAAGACAGTTTCTATCGCTGTCGCAGGCCTGCTCGTCGCTCTTCTCGGCCTTGCCGCGACCAAGGCTGACACTTTCCGTGTCCAGCGCACGACGCGCATCCAGGCTCCGCCAGAAGGAGAGGGCAACGGTAAAGTGGGCAAGGGGCGCATGGAGATCACTGATGCATCTCCACTTTCGAAGGTCACCATCAAACTGGATTTCGTCAGGCCGATCGAAGGCCATAACGTCGCTGAATTCACGCTCAAGGCCGAGGGCGACTCCACCGGCGTCACGTGGGCCATGCAGGGTCCCAATCCTTACATTGCAAAAGTAATGAGTATTTTCTTAATTATGGACAATATGCGAGGCAAGGAATTCGAGACCGGCCTTGCGAACCTCAAGGCTCTTACCGAAAAGTAAGCCGCGGGCCGCCCCCTCGGTTTTTGAAGGGTGGGATTCCGCAGTCGTCTCAGCTCTTGGATTTTCCTGTCGCCGAGGAGAAATCACCTCAACGGGCCACGGACTGTACCCACCCGGCCAAGGCGTGCCACGCGGCAGTCTTCCCGATAGGTAGCCTTATCTGATACATGAAGATGAGGAACGCGCTCGCCCACAGCGTAGCGCGATGCACCTTGCGCGTCGACCACAGGTCGTAGGCCACCAGGATGAGCAGATACAGGTAGCAGACCAATGCCGCCCTGGGCGCATTTCTGTGGACGAAGGCCACGGGCCAACGGGCGATGGCGGCGATCATAAGATCGATCGTGGCGATCAGGATGAGGCGCTTGTGCGCCGCGGGATGGGAGCGATTGCGGAACGCAAAAAAGATAAGCGTCGCAAAAATCAGCATATCCGTCAGCGGGATGATGTAGAAGAATTGCGGATCCCGACCCGCCGGGCCGGCTCCTCGCACCAGCGCATCCGTTGCCGCCAAAACCCCCAGGATCACCATGAGACACGCGAGTAAGAAGCCTGCAATGCCGAGCCGGCGATGGATGTCCACGCGCCCGGCTGAGACCAGGGAGGTTTGCGTCACCAACAGAAGAATCCAGCAGGTGAAGGCCGCCCCGTGCAGGTGGATGATCAGGCTGGGCAGCGGCGCGTGGAACATTCCTGCCAGATAGTAGGTAGGCGCAAAGCCCACAAAAACTGTGGCCAGCATGAGCAGGGCCATGCCCGAAAAGAAAAAATGGTCGAAACCGCGTCCCGGCAGGCTCGTCGCAGGCTTCGCAGGAACGCCGGGATGCGCTATGGCTGTAGCCATCGTCTCTCCGTATCCGAATGATTTGAGTGGGATTTGTTGCCGCCCCAGGGGAAGTAGAACCAGTGTAGGCCTGGTTCATTTCGGATTGCCAGCGAAATCTGGGATTTGCGCTCACTATGCGGGTGCCCCGCCGTTCGTTTTCTGAAGGGTGGGGATTCCACGGTCGTCTGCGCGTTTGGAGTTTTTCGTCACTCTTGAACCGCCCGCCCGTCCCTGGTGCGCACCAGGGATTCCTCCCCTTCCGCATCGCTCGCCCCGCCTGAGTTATCTAATACGACATGACCTATGAACTGGCAGTTTCCGTTCTGGATCTGGTCGGGATGCACATCGGCGAGCCCGCAGGCAGCGCCATCGCCCGCTCGGTGGATTTAGCCCAACACGTAGAGCGTTTGGGCTACACGCGCTTTTGGCTGGCAGAACATCACTCGATCGAGGGACTGGCCTGCTCGGCGACGCCTGTGCTGATTGGGCGCGTCGCAGCCGCCACGAAGACCATCCGGGTGGGCAGCGGGGGCGTCATGCTGCCCAACCATGCCCCGCTGGTGGTTGCCGAGCAGTTCGGAACCCTCGAGGCGTTGTATCCCGGGCGCATCGACCTGGGCCTGGGGCGAGCCCCCGGAGGCGCCTTCCAAACCATGCAGGCGCTGCGCCGGGATTTGCATCAGACCGGGGATGACTTTCCCGCGCTGCTGGAAGAGTTGCGGACGTACCTCGGTCCAGAAAAGCCAGGACAAGCCGTGAAGGCAATTCCGGGGCAGGGAAGCAATGTGCCGATCACGCTGCTGGGCTCGAGCAGCTTCAGCGCACAACTGGCCGGGATGCTGGGCCTGCCCTTCGCATTCGCGGCCCACTTCGCTCCGGAGTATCTGTATGCGGCCGCCCGCCTGTACCGGGAGCGGTTCCGCCCGAGCGACGTGTTGCCGAGGCCCTACATGATGGTGGCGGTGCCGGTGATGGCGGCGGAGACCGACGCGGCCGCCCGCCGCTTATTTACAACGCCCCAGCAGCGGTTTCTGCGACTGATCCGGAACCAGCCGGTGGAGCTGTTGCCGCCGGTCGATTCGATGGAGCCGCTATGGCAGGACTCTGAGCGGGCCGCGGTGGAAAGCAAACTGAGCGAGGCCATAGTGGGATCGAATGCGACGGTGAAAGCGGGCTTGGAAAAGTTGGTAGCCGAAACGGCAGCCGATGAGGTAATCGTCGTGACCGACACCTATGACCATGCCGACCGCCTGCGATCCTATGAACGAGTGGCCGCGGTGGCGAAGGAATTGGGGGTAGCAGCCTGAGGCCCAAGACCCGGGACCCGGGATTCATTCGCTCGTAAAGTAATCCACCGGCACCGGGTTCTCGAATAGCGAATAGTCGCGGGTCACAACCGTAATACCCCCTTCGGTGACGAAATAACGTTGGCGATCGGCTTCGGCGTCGTACCCGATGGTCGTGCCCTCGGGGATGTGCACATCGCGATCGATAATGGCGCGCTGGATCCGGCAGCGCCGGCCGACGTTGACGTGCGAAAACAGGATGCTGTTATCCACCTCGCTGTAGGAGTTCACGCGCACGTCAGGGGATAAAACGCAGTTCTTCACCGAACCCCCGGAGACTATGCAACCGGCGGAAACGATCGAGTCGAGCGCCGTCCCGGTGCGGCCCGCTTCTGCGAACACGAACTTGGCTGGCGGATACTGCCGCTGGTGCGTGCGGATTGGCCAGTCTTCATCGTACAGATTGAACACCGGCGAAACGGAGACGATGTCCATGTTGGCTTCGTAATAGGCCTCAAGCGTGCCCACGTCACGCCAGTAAAGAGCTTCCTTCTTGTTCTCGTCGACGAAGTCGTAGGCGTAGACGCGGTATTCGTCAACCATGCGGGGCAGAATGTCTTTGCCGAAGTCATGGCTCGACTTGGGGTCCTCGGCGTCTTTGAGCAAGACCGGGATGAGCACATCGGTGTTAAAGAGGTAAATGCCCATTGATGCGGAAATCTTCTCGGGATTCCAGGGCGAGCGAAGATCGGTCTGCTTCGGCTTTTCCTGGAAACCGTTCACCCGGTGGTCATGGTCGATTTCGACCACGCCGAAACGGTATGCCTCCGCAGGTTCGATCTGAATCGTCGCCAGCGTCACGTCGGCGGCCGAGTGGCGGTGCTCCTCGAGCATCTTGCCGTAATCCATCTTGTAGATGTGGTCGCCGGAAAGGATCAGCACGTGCTTGGGCTGCTCCGAACCGATGGAATAAATGTTCTGGTAGACCGCGTCGGCAGTGCCCATATACCAGTTCTCGCTCACCCGCTTCATGGGCGGCAGGATCTCGACGAACTCGCCCATCTCCCGCGCCACAATATTCCAGCCTTCGCGGATGTGGCGGTTCAGGGAGAGCGCCTTGTACTGCGTGAGGATGTAGACCTTGCGCAGATCCGAATTAACGCAGTTGGAGAGCGTGATGTCGATAATGCGATACATCCCGCCGAAGGTGACGGCGGGCTTGGCCCGGTCGCGGGTGAGGGGATAAAGGCGCTCACCGGCGCCTCCGGCTAGCAGCACTCCCAGCGTGTCTTTCATCAGACTTCCCGGTTCGTGTGTTTACGGTTCCGTTGATCGTCGCAGCTACGCCAGCCCGTAGCGGGTCGGGCGGCGCTTCCGCTGCGAAACGGTAGATGGTAGCACAAGGGTCGATACTTGCGGCGGATACCGGACCAACTGAAGTGGCCGGTGTCTGGAATGCCCGATTGCTTTTTCCGGAAGGACTTTGCCACCGAGCCGCAGAAGTCGCGGAGGAAATGCGGGCCACGTCTCTAGGCAGAAGGAACTTGAAAAAACTAGTGATAACGCGTGTGTTGCCTGCGCCTGATTTTCCAGACCGGAAAGAGCCGCCGGCTAAGCCACGTCCTCATCAATCTTGATGCGCAGCGACTTGAGGAACTTCAGATCCTGATCGTTGACCTTGAAGGTTGGATTGCTGGTCAGAGTAGTCACCAGGGAAGTCTTATCGCTCGACTTCTCCCCCTGCTTGCTGACCCCGATGGTGGCTTCCAGCACCAGAAAAATGTCGTAGCCCCCCTCCTTGATCCGGGAAACGACCTCCGCAATCTGGTCGGAATCGGCTAGGGATTCGTTGATCGCCTCGCCTAGTTCCTTCATCAGCTGCTTGAGTTGCTGGTCCACGGAAACCCCCTTCCCGCCGACGCGCCACAGGTCCCTGTGATCTTAAATTCTCGCGCCGTGGCTATTGTAACGCCGAACATTGATAAAATCGACCGGTGGCTGGCATCCCTTTGGCGCGTAAGTTGTGGATCATCGCCCGGGTGGCGAACCAGCAGGCTGGACGCAGCCGGTCAGCGCGGGCCGTGATGAACGCCGTGCGGGCGACGGCGGGGTCGTTTGGACGCGTCCTGCACCAGCTTTGGCTGGAGGTTACGGGCTTTGTTTTCCTTGTGCTGGCGGGGATTGGGGGGATCGCGCTGAGCCGCGAGTATGTGAAGTATCAGGCCGGGAAGGCGGGGCCGGGCCGCATGCTGGTCGCGGTATGCTTCTGCGTGACTTTCGGTTATTTCGGGCTGAGTTCGTTCTGGCGGGTCAGGCGGAAAAGGCAAAGCTAACCACCTAAGGACACGAAGGTACACGAAGCAAAGCTGAAATCCAGGCGGGAGCAAGAGCGGTGAAGAGCGCGAAGGCCAAGCCGAGCATGGAGCGGTGAATTCGAGCCAGGAGCGAGCGTCGTGAACCAGCCCGATCGCCGGTTTTGGCTATCCGTTTTTCCTTCGTGATCCTTGGTGTCCTTCGTGGTGAAAGCCTTTATGACGGAAAAACTCAAAATCGGCCCCGCCAAGCCCGCACCGGAATCTCCCGATCCGGAGACTTCCTCGCACATTCCCGTTCGCTCGCTGTACACCGCTGTGGACCTCAAGGGGTGGGATCAGGAGAGAGAAGTCGGCTATCCCGGCGAATATCCGTTCACCCGCGGGGTGCAGGCCACCATGTACCGGGGGCGGCTCTGGACCATGCGGCAGTACGCGGGCATGGGCGATGCCGAGGAGTCCAACAAGCGCTACAAGTATTTGCTCGCCAACGGGACTACTGGATTGTCGGTGGCATTCGATCTGCCTACGCAGATTGGGCTCGACTCTGATAACCAGCTGGCCGCGGGCGAGGTGGGCAAAGTCGGAGTTGCAATCGACTCCATCGAAGATATGCAGCGGTTGTTCGCCGGCATCGACCTGACGAAGATTTCCACCTCGATGACCATCAATGCGACCGCTTCGATCCTGCTGGCTTTGTACGTCGCAGTGGCCAGACGGGAGGGGGCTGACATTCGCAAGCTTTCCGGCACCGTGCAGAATGACGTGCTCAAAGAATATATCGCGCGCGGGACGTATATTTACCCGCCGCAGCAGGCCATGCGTATTGTCACCGACCTGTTTGCCTGGACGACCGAGAACGTGCCCGACTGGAATACGATTTCGATTTCCGGCTATCACATGCGAGAGGCGGGATCTAGCGCCGTGCAGGAAGTGGCATTCACGTTGGGCAATGGCATGGCCTATGTGCAGGCGGCGATCGATGCTGGGTTGGACGTTGACGAATTCGCGCCGCGGCTCTCGTTCTTCTTTAATGCGCACAGCAATTTCCTGGAGGAGGTGGCCAAGTTCCGCGCGGCCCGGCGTATGTGGGCGCGCGTCATGCACGAACACTTCAAGGCGAACAATCCCAAGTCGTGGATGTTGCGCTTCCATGCGCAGACGGCGGGTTCCACACTGACCGCACAACAACCCGAGAACAACATCGTGCGCACGGCGATCCAGGCGATGGCGGCGGTGCTCGGAGGCACCCAGTCCCTGCACACCAACGCGTTCGATGAGGCGCTGGCGCTGCCCACTGAGCAGTCGGCGCGGATCGCGCTGCGCACGCAGCAGATCATCGGGTACGAGTCGGGCGCGCCGCACACCATCGACCCGCTGGCCGGGTCGTACTACATCGAAAGCCTGACCAACGAGATCGAAAAGCGCGCGGCGGAGTACCTGGGCAAGATCGAAGTGATGGGCGGGATGCTGAAGGCGATCGAACGCGGGTATGTGCAGCAGGAGATCCAGAATGCGGCCTATGAATACCAGCGGGCCGTGGATCTCGGAGAAGCCGTCGTGGTGGGGGTGAATCGGTTCCAGCAGGAGGAGGAAGAGAAGCCGATTCCGATTCAGCGCATTGATGAAGCGCTGGAAACGAAGCAGGTGGAACGGCTGCGGGCGCTGCGGGTGCGGCGGGATGCGGGCGCGTGGCGGGCGGCGTTACGAGGCGTGGAGGAGGCGGCGCGGTCAGGGGCGAACCTGATGCCGCGGATTCTCGCGGCGGTCGAGGCGAACGCCACCGTTGGGGAGATTTCCGATTCTATGCGGAAGGTGTTCGGGGAGTATCGAGAAGCCGTGGTGATTTAAAGAAAGCCCCCTAACCACGGTGGACCCAGGGGATTGCAGGAAGAGCGAAAGCCGTTAGCCCGCAAGCGCAGCTCGCTCTCAGATGTAGGACAGCCACCAGTCCTTCCTGCGCTGTTTTAGTTCGGCGAACGCGCGACACGGAAAATACAGCAGGACGACTGCGCTGATCCACATCAGATACACCAGCGGCAGGTGATAGCCGTACCCGTCGGGCGTGTCTCCAAAAATCGCGCCGTGGAACAGCCACCCAACCGGTTCGCCGTGTAGCGCCGCCACCAGCACTGCCAGCAGGTGAATCAAGTACAGATGAAGAACATAGAAGAACATTGGGACGCGCCCGAAGGTCAACAGCACTCCCGTTCCCTGGGGCAGGTAGCTTTTGTCGAGCCAGGCCAGCAGCAGAAACGATGGGCCGAGCGTCATGAGCAGGAACTGCAGCGACGTCGGATACTTCTCGACGTCCGTGAACAGGATTACGGTTTTTTCAAGCGTCGGCTGGATGTGAAAATCGCCCTGCGAAACTCCGCCCTGACCTGCAGGCGGGTTCCCGTAGAGGTTGCTCAGACGCAGCAGGATGAAGGCCGCGATCAGGACCGAGCCCAGGATCGCCAATAGCTTTCCCCGCCGTCCTCGCTCCAGAAGGTAGAGCTGCCCAAATACATAGCCCGCCGCCATCACGCCCACCAGAGGGATCAGCGGAAACAGGACGAACTGCTGAATGTGGAACGGCAGGAGAACTCCCCCGCGCGCGTGCAGCATCGTCCATAGCCAGGCGAGAGAGCCGAATTGCTTCGGGCGCAGGGGATCCAGCAAATTGTGCGCGACGATCATGCCGATCGAGAGCACCGCGGTCCAGGCCATCGGCAGGCGCACCACAGCCGCCAGGATAACCATGGACGCCCCCAGGGCCCAGATCACACCAAAGAATCCGAAGGGGATTTGAAACGTCCAGGCAGTTCCGACCACGGTGAATTCCAGGGCGATGAGCCAGAGGCCGCGCGTCCACAGAAAGCGGCTCAGGTCGGCGGGGGTGTGTCGCCGGCCGTAGAGGAAAGCTCCCGTTCCCGCCAGGAAGAAAAACATAGGCGCACAAAAATGTGTGATCCAGCGTGTAAAAAACAGGGCGGCGTAGGTCTGTGTCAGCGTTTCGGGCTCGAAGCGGACATTGGTGAAGAAGTCGCGCGTGTGGTCGAGCGCCATGACCACCATGATCAGCCCGCGGAAGATGTCGAGGGAGATGATGCGGGCGGAGTCGGTTGCTACGGTTCCAGCTGCGGCGGCCCCGCCGGCGGAGGCGGTCGAGGAGACGATTGTGGACATTGTGGTTCCTTCGGGAAGGCGTGCCATCCTATCGCAGTCAGACGGAGGCGGGAAATGAAGGTTAGCCGGGGGAAGGAACTGACATTTTGTTGCGCTGGGTATTTTCGATACGCCCCTGCGGGGCTCGGTGGGGACGACGACGCTGGAGTTTGTGATGCTCCCAGCGGGGAGGAGGTCGCTCGTGACTCGAGTACAACGGCGGGTCGCGGTTCAATCGATCTTTCTCGACTTGGTTCCGCCCGAGTAGTGTTTTCGGGGCAGTGTGCGATATGGTGCAGACGAGTTATCCCGGACACTGCCAATATGGGTCTTTCAATGATTGACCTGCGCGGGTGAGGTGCCAGCCCGGCTCCCGCAGGACTCGGTGAAAAATGTCTGGACACCAGAGAACCCACACGATTCTTCATTTTTGCTGCGACCGCGCCGTTCTTAGCTGGCGCGGGAAGTTTCCGGGCGACGTGGGGTATCGCGTCCTGAACTCAAGCAACGGATTTGAAACAATCGAACTGTCCGCGGGTGGATGCCGTGGTGCTGGACCTGGACCACAATAGGGATGAGGTAACGCTCATTGCACAGAAGATCAAACGCCTTCGACCGCAGGTTCCCACTATCGTGTTGACGGAAGGGATGCTATCGGTGGAGGGCGTGCGTGAATGGGCGGACGCGCTGGTGCCGAAGGAAGATGACCCTGAGGCGCTGGTCCAATCGCTGGAGAAAGAACTAAACTAACGGACCACCCTGACCCTGCCGTTTAACTTCAAGAATACGGTTTGCGGCCTGCTCGAAAACGCGAGTCGCTCCCCCAAAACCAGGACCTCACCCGGAACAATGACCCTGACAACGACAATGACGAAGACCATGACGACTCGCCACGCTGTTTGTGGTACTCAACGCTAACCCCCACGGGATGAGTGTGATCCGAAACCAACCGGGGGTCTTGGGCGCACCAACAATCCGGACTGCAGCAGAGTTGGGACCCCGTCAACGGGAGAGAGAGACGAATGCGAGATGTGGAAAGCAGCTACCGTTGCTTTGTACGTGAGAGTTTTCTTGCCTCCCCCCTTTCCGACGGATTTTTCTCACGACAAAATCGATTAGGTTGCCTTCACCAGATTATCCCAAGCCCATAGGTCCGTTGCGCGGTTCAGCCGGTTTCTTGGAGCCAACCATTTTTGGTGCAAAGGAGTGTTTTCGATGCGACAGCCGATCTCTCGGATCAGGTCTTGGCGGCTCTCTGTTCTGGTCGGGTTGGGGTTGTTGGCGCTACTGGCGAGCGGCGCGGTGGTACCTGCAGGCGCGCGGCCTGCGAACGCATGGGCTGCGCCTGCGATACAGATCACACCCAATCACGGGCGGTGTGGCACGGTGACGGTGGTCACGGGGCAAGGCTTTGCCCCTCATGAGCAGCTGGCGATCTACAAGCAGACCCGTCCGTCTTTCGTGCACGAAACGGATACTACGGGCAGCTGTCTGGGTGTCCCGTCCGCTGTTAGGACCGGGGACCCTTGTCCGGGATAGTCACCATTTTCGAGACCGGACCGACATCGGGGTTGAAGGCCACCACCACCTTTACCGTAACCCCCTGAAGGCGCTCGGGCCGGCAACTGCTGCAGCCCCTTTGCGTCGGTCTAATCTCGCGGAGGTCTCTCCAAAGCTCCGTTTTGAGAGGGGGGTGTTGCTCGGGCGGGTGCGCCTGCTCGGTCGGACGGGTGACCGATTGCCCGGGCAGCATGGCGACTCGCCCTGGGGAGCGGCCCTGCGGAGCGAGTCGCGCTAGTCGGAAATCCTGTAGTCGCTGGCTTCGCGGCAGGCGCTGCAGTAGTAGAGACCGTCTTCCCAGAGGCGAACGTCGAGTTGTCCCTGGCAGAAGGTGCAGTACTTTTCACAGTCGCAACGCTCCTCGATTTGTTCACACTGTCCGCAACGGGGTTTGGTCTTGCTAGTCATAGTCAAACTTTAGCGCTGATACAGCGGGGCGGGGAACGTGCCGTTGGTAACCATCCAAGGCACTCAATCACAGGGGACACAGAGGATCGCTGAGGAACTCTGGAGCGGGATTCGCTTCCCCCGCCGCCGTTCCCCGCTTCGGCAAGGGTCAGCCGCAGGTGATTGCAGATTTCTTCCCCTTGGGATCCACTGCGCCCCCTAGGGTTATAACCTTTCCCGGTTTGACCGTCCGAAAAAGCGCGTGATAGGGTTATCCGTTCCACCACTTCGCAGACCAGCCACTGCGCATCCGATTGAGGGAATCTACTTGCCTGCAGTCGAGGCGATCACGCCGACCATCCGCAAGACCGCACTGAACTCCGTCCATCGCCAGATGGGCGCAAAGATGGTCGAATTCAACGGGTGGGACATGCCGGTAGAGTATCCGTCCGCCGGCGGCATCATGGCGGAGCACAACGCCGTCCGCACAGGTGTGGGAATCTTCGACGTAAGCCACATGGGGGACATCCGGCTGTCTGGGCCGGAGGCGCTGGCGGCGGTGCAGCACATTTCGATGAACGATGCTGCGCGGCTGGCGGTTGGGCAGGCGCAATACTCGGCCCTGCTGTATCCGGAAGGGACGTTCGTCGACGATGTGATCGTGCATCGGCTGGGTGAGAACGACTATCTGCTGGTGATCAACGCTGGCACGCGCGAGAAAGACTTCAACTGGGTTCGGGACAATACCCACGATTTCAACTGCGGCGTCGAACATCTCTCGGACGACTTCACACAGATCGCGATCCAGGGACCGAGGGGCGTGAACCTGCTGCAGAAGCTGACGGATGCGGATCTGGCGACGGTGAAGTTCTATTGGGTGACTCGCGCCACGGTGTGCGGGCTCAAGAACATCTTGATCGCACGCACGGGCTATACCGGCGAAGATGGGTTTGAGATCTACATCCCAGCCGACGAAGCCACCAGCGTAAGGGTGTGGAACGAGATTCTGCAGGCTGGCAAGGAGTTTGGGGCGGTCCCCTGCGGCCTCGGTTCGCGCAACACCCTGCGCCTCGAAGCTAAGCTGCCGCTTTACGGGCACGAAATCTCAGACACCATCAATGTCTGGGAGGCCGGCCTTGACCGCTTCTGCAAGATGGAGAAGCCGGACTTTATTGGCCGGGCGGCGCTGGAGACGGCCAAGCGACTCGGGTTGAAGCGGAAGCTGGTGGGGCTCGAGATGGTTGAGCGTGGGATTGCCCGCGATGGGTACAGGATTCTCGATGATGGGGGGAAAGAGACTGGGTACGTCACCAGTGGATCACCGGCGCCGTTTCTCAAGAAGAGTATTGCCCTGGCTTACGTGCCGCCTGGATTCGCAGAAGTGGGCACCGCCGTGAAGGTGGAGATCCGCGGGCTGGGCGTGAAGGCGCAAGTGGTCCCGACACCGTTTTATAAACGGCCGAGGAACAGTTAACAACCGAGTCCACAGAGGAACGCAGAGGAGTGCTTGTCGAAGCCAGAAGGCTGCGGGGAAATCCCTGAGAGCGCAGCGCATAAAGGAGTTAGTGACATTGCGGCGGTTACGCCACGCCTGAAGGCGTGCCCCGATCGAAGATCGGCGTTTTTCCGCAAGGCTGTGAAGGCATGTCCGGATGCGAATCGAGAGTTGCTCCGCAGCCTGCTAGAAGCAGGAAGCGAAAAGCTAAAGAGCCAGGAGCTAGAAGGTAGATGCCCTATCCAACTGACCGGAAGTACACCAAAGAACACGAATGGATCAAGGTCGATGGTTCCAACGCCACCATCGGCGTCACCCACTACGCGCAGGACTCGCTGGGTGACATTGTCTTTGTGGATTTACCGAAGTCGGGTTCGGAGATCACTCAGGGCAAGACCTTTGGCACGGTGGAGTCCGTAAAGGCGGTTTCCGATCTCTATGCGCCCGCGACCGGCGAGGTCACGGACGTCAATGCAGAGCTGGCGACTGCGCCGGAAAAGATCAACAAGGATGCAAACAACACCTGGATGATCAAAGTTACGCTCAAGAATCCAGCCGAACTGAGCGGCCTGCTTTCGGCCGCGGATTACGAGAAGTTCGTAAGCGAAGAGAGCGGGCACTAAAACATTGCCACTCGCCAATTGCCAAGTTTTAATTGAGAAGCCTGCTACCCGGAGTGCGCTTTGCACTTGGCAATCGGCAATGGAAAATGGTCCTCAATCGTTCTGCCTTCGTTGACATCTATATAAAGTTCCTATGCGCTATTTACCTAAATCTCCCGCAGACCGTGAGGCGATCCTGAAGGCGATCGGCGCGCGCTCGATCGATGATCTATTCGCGCCCATTCCCGCCGAGTATCGCCTCAATCGCGACCTGAAGATTCCGCGCCAGATGGCGGAGTCGGAAATTGTCGATTGGTTCCGCCAGCGTTCGAAGGAAAACGGCCTAGACTACACGAGCTTTCTGGGCGCCGGGGCCTACATGCACTACCGCCCGGTGATCATCGATTCACTGATCTCGCGCGGTGAGTTCCTCACCGCCTACACGCCCTACCAGGCCGAGATTTCCCAGGGAACGCTGCAAGCCATCTTCGAATTTCAGACCATGATCTGCGAGTTGACCGGCATGGAAGTGGCCAATGCGTCCATGTATGACGGGTCGACGGCCACGGCTGAGGCGGCGATGATGGCGGTTCGCGTAACCGGACGCAGTTCGGTAGTCGTTGCCCAGAGCCTGCATCCGGAGTATCGGGAAGTTTTGGCTACTTACGCGCATCACCAGGGCATGCCGTTGGTGACGGGGGGATTCACCGATGCCGGTCGGCTGAACCTGAAAGAGCTCGAACAATCCATTACGCCGGACACGGCTTGCGTGCTGATCCAGTCACCCAATTTCTTCGGGACCGTGGAAGATGTGGCCGCCCTGGGCGAGATTGCGCACCAGCACGGCGCGCTGCTGGTGGTTTCGATCGCGGAGGCGGTGTCGCTCGGAATCGTCGAGCCGCCGCGCGAAGCTGACATTGTCGCCATGGAAGCGCAATCGTTCGGCGTACCGCTCGGATTTGGCGGTCCCTACTGCGGGGTGATCGCCACGCGCGAGAAGTTCGTGCGCCACATGCCGGGGCGGCTGGCCGGGCAAACCACCGACCGTAACGGCAAACGGGGCTTCGTGCTCACGCTGGCCACGCGCGAACAGCACATTCGCCGCGAGAAGGCCACCTCCAACATCTGCACCAACCAGGCTCTGGTGGCGCTGATGGTCAACATTTTTATGACGGTGTACGGCAAAGTGGGGTTGAGAGAACTTGCCAAGCAGAACCTCGCGAAGACCGCTTACGCGGCCGACCAGTTCGGCAGACACGCCCGGGTGCTGTTCCCGGGCGCTCCGCGCTTCAACGAATTCGTGGTCGAAACCAGCGAAGACCCTTACGTGATCAACAGCCGTCTGCTGGGGCACAAGCTGGTCGGCGGTCTGCCGCTCAAGAAATTTTATCCGGAGCTGGGCAATGCAGCACTCTGGTGCTGTACCGAGATGACCACGCGGACGGCGATCGATACCGCGGTCGGCATGCTGGCCGAAAGCGAAGCCGAGGAACCTAGCGGCGAGCACGCCGTGGAAGAGGTGGCGCGATGAAGCATGTAACCCGCAAAGCCACCCGGCATGTCAATCAGAACGAAGGCCTCATTTTCGAAAAGTCTTCTCCGGGGAAAGCCGCGTGGAAACTGCCCCTGCTCGATGTCCCGGAAGTGAACACCGCCAAACTCCTTGGAACCGCCGAACGCAAGGACGTCGGTCACATGCCCGAGGTCAGTGAGATCGAGATCATCCGCCACTTCACGCGGCTTTCCACCTGGAACTACGCGATTGACCTAGGCATGTACCCGCTGGGCTCGTGCACCATGAAGTACAACCCGCGCGTGAATGAAGTGGTGGCGCGTCTGGAGGGCCTGGCCAACGGGCATCCTTACCAGCCCGAAAAGATTTCCCAAGGGGCGCTGCGCATCCTCAAGACGCTGACCGAATGCCTGCTCGAGATCACCGGCATGGATGCGATCACGTTGCAACCCGCCGCCGGAGCACACGGGGAACTCGCAGGCCTGCTGATGGTGCGCGCCTACCACCACGCGAAGGGCAATCCCCGCAAGAAGGTGTTGATCCCGGATTCAGCCCATGGCACGAATCCCGCGACGGCGGCGATGGTCGGCTATTCGGTCGAGAATCTGAAATCGAACGAGCGTGGCATGGTGGAGGTCTCGGCGCTCGAAGCGCAGATGAACGAGGACGTCGCCGCCCTCATGCTGACCAATCCGAACACGCTGGGCGTTTTCGAACAGGAGATCCACACGATCGCCGAGATCATGCACGCCAAGGGCGGCCTGCTCTACATGGACGGCGCCAATATGAACGCACTGGTGGGCAAGGTCCGTCCGGGCGATTTCGGCGTGGACGTCATGCACCTGAACCTGCACAAGACGTTCTCGACGCCCCACGGCGGCGGCGGCCCAGGCTCGGGTCCAGTCGCGGTAAAACAGGCGCTTGAGCCGTTTCTGCCGAAACCTGTGGTCGTCAACAAAAGCGACGGCACGCTGGCGTTCGAGTACAATCGCCCGCAGTCGGTCGGACGCGTACGTTCGTTTTACGGAAACTTCGGGATGTTTGTCCGCGCGCTGGCCTACATCTTAGCCAACGGCCCCGACGGCCTGCGCCAGACCACCGAAGACGCGGTCCTGAACGCGAACTACATCCGCAAAGGACTGGAAGGCGTCTACGATCTGCCCTACTCCACGCCCAGCATGCATGAAGTGGTCTTTAGCGACAAACTGCAAGCGAAGAAAGGCGTGAAGACGATGGACATCGCCAAGCGCCTGATCGACTACGGCTTCCACCCCTACACGACGGCTTTCCCGCTCATCGTGCCGGGCGCGCTCATGATCGAGCCTACGGAGAGCGAAGGCAAAGAAGAGATGGATCTCTTCGTCGAGGCGATGAAGTCGATCGCCGAGGAAGTGGAAGAAGATGCGCAGACCGTGCTGGACGCGCCCCACACCACGCGCGTCTCACGCCTGGATGAAACGGCTGCGGCCCGGAAGCCGGTGTTGCGGTGGAAACCGGCCTGAGTCCAGCCACACCTGAGTCGAACCACAGAGGGCACAGGGGATCACGAGAGATTGTTCATTTTTCAATCCTCGATTGTCGATCGGATCGGAAACCTGCTCGCCGGCAAAATTGTATCCGAAACATTTCATGATCGAAGTCTCCACATCCCCTGTGTACCTCTGTGCCCTCTGTGGTAGTAAGGCCTGGTCTATTGCTTCTCGGAGATCTCGATCGTCGCCCGCGTGTTCTCCCAATCCAGATACATGTGGCAACCGTTGCCCATCTCGTGGAAGGAGATGGTGAAGTTCTCCACCGGACCGCTGGTCTTCGAGATACTCATATCGAAGCGGCCCAGTTCATCGCCTTCGTACTTGTAGGGAATACCCCACTCTGCATTCTTCTTGTTGACGATCAGCAGCCACTTGTTCTGGTTGGGAACTGTGAAGATGGTGTAGCTGCCCGCGGGAATGTCTTTGCCGCCGATGCTCAAGTTGGCATCGCTCACGAAAGTGGTTGCCTCATTTGCGCCCGTACGCCAAACCTGCCCGTAGGGGACAAGTCCTCCGTAGATCTGACGGCCCTTTGCGCGGGGACTTGAATAGTCCACCCTGATGCTCTTGCCGTCAGCGAACTTGCACTGCGCACTGGCGGGCGGGCTGGGGCGCTGCTTCTCTTGCGCAACGGCGAACAGGGTGAGAGACAGGATGGTGAACATCAGGAAGGCATGTTTTCGCATGAATTCTCCTTTTTTGAGCGCTTAGCCCTTGGCGTTTAGGACTCGCCATTCAGCAAGCAGCACACACGATCAGGCATTGGACGTGCGAGACGAGATTGGGTGATCGTGGGACGTGCCTTGCCCGTTGAAAGGCCAAATGCCAAGTGTCAACCGCTAAGAGCTGTTTTGCGCCGGGTCATTATCCTCCACCGACCGCACACGTTACAATCGACCCATGCCGGTATTCGACGAAAAGCAGGAAGAACTGGAACACTACCAGACCATGATGGGAGTTCCGCGCGGGCGTTTGGCGGTTACGATGGATCTGGTGACCGACGCGATGTCACTGGTTGGGCAACACGGCGTCTATTGCCAGAGCCAGCGCTGGCCGGGGAAACCCGTGATGGATATACAGATCGTGATGAAGAGTCTCGCCGACGCGAAGGAACTCATCCAGAGCGTGATGGAAGAGCTGAAGAGAAAGAACTAACGGCAGAGTTTCGCCGGAGGCGGAACTCTTTACAGTGCATCAAGATCAGTGCAATCTCATCCCAAAAACAAACCACGAAGGGCAACCAAAGTGTGCACGAAGTTTCATGAAGGGAAGCCCTTAGACACTCGCAGACGGAAGTATCGTGGCCTCAGACCGCTACGGCTTCACCGTGACCATCACCACTCCGTGCGATGGCACCGAAGCGGAGAACTTCCCTGTGAATCTTCCCAGGTCTTTTTTCTGCCAAAGATCTCGTACCGGCGCCGACAGATGATTCGGGTACTCGAGATCTTCCCAATGGACGGCAATCTCTTGCTCCGCGCTCCCCCGATTGAATAAGATGACTGCCCGGCTGCCGTCGTGCAGCGGCCTCGCCCATACCTCCAGGTCGCCGTCTTTCCAGACACGCCGCCCCTCACGCCCCAGCGAATCCTGGCTGACTGCAATCACTTCCTGGTTCGTGAGAATCTCCTGGATTTCAGGCTTCATGTCGCGCAGATCATTGCCCGCCATAAGCGGGGCCGCAAGCAACGCCCACAGGCTGAAGTGCGAGCGGTACTCGGTGGTTGTCATCCCGCCATTGCCGACTTCCAGCATGTCAGGATCGTTCCAATGGCCTGGCCCGGCGAACGATTCGAGGCCCACTTGCTGATCCACGATGTCGACCATCCCGTACCCGCAACAACCGCCATCCTGCCATTTGATCTTGCCTTGCCACTTGTCTTGGATATCGCCGGTGGTGCGCCACAGGTTGCCGCCGACTTCTTTGCCCCATAGCCACGGCTTGGCCGTGCCCCACTCGCAGATGCTCAGCCCGATGGGCCGGCCGGTGGTGTCAAGCGCGTTGCGAATGTTCGCGTACGAAGACCGCGCATCCTGCGAGGTGGTGTTGCACCAGTCGTATTTCAGATAGTCAACTCCCCAGGCCGCGTACTTGAGGGCATCCTGGTATTCGTGTCCCAGCCCGCCAGGGCGCCCGGCGCAGGTCTTCGAGCCCGCATCCGAATAAATTCCGAATTTCAGCCCGAGCGAGTGCACGTAGTCCGCCAGCGGCTTGATACCTCCCGGAAAGCGCTGCGGGTCGGGGACGATGTTGCCGTCCGGGTCGCGCGCCACTTGCCAACAATCGTCGATGACGACGTACTGGTAGCCCGCATCCTTCATGCCGGATTTCACCATGCCGTCGGCCATGCCGCGGATCATTTCGTCGCTGACGTTGCAGCCGAACTTGTTCCAGCTGTTCCAGCCCATCGGTGGAGTCAGCGCGAGAGAGGCTGACGGACTTGGGCTCTGCGCAAAGAGCACTGTTTGGACCAGCACAGTGAGAATTGCGATCAGGACTTGTGTCATCGATTTCATGAGCCGAGCCTCGAAAGTGCCGTGACCTTTGTATCAGAGCGACGGATCGGGGAAAAGGACGCCAGTCAGGCTTCCGTTCCAGAGCGATTCTGTGGAGCTTTCTTCGGATCACTGCGGTCCGGGGTTGCGGTTTGCCGCCTATCTTCAGAACGAATTCGCAACACTTGCAACTCCCGATTGCGGAGCTGTTCAGTCAAAAGCTCGCGATTACTGTCGATGAAACGGTTCCACGAAGGAGAGTTCCAAGCTGTCGGGATGGGGATGGTCCCCCGAGCGCGCTTCCGAAACTTTGCGGAATCACCCGCGGATTCCTCCGGCCCCAGACTCGCCCTCCGCCGGTCCGTGAAAAGCACAATCGAGCGCAGCTTGGAAAACACGAGCAGGTCGGAGGGAGCAGTCTGCCCTCGCAGAAAATGTAAGCATCTCCTGGGTAGATGGATCCAGAACGTTGGCCAGAGACGCCTGCCAGCGGCCCGAAGGAATGGATTTCAGCGTACGGCCGGCCCCCAACCAGGTTGGCGGCAGGCGTGACGTAGGCCGCGAAGTCATCCTGCACGAACACCTGGCCGGGCGTAAGTCCGAGGAAATAGGAAGCGGCGACAATCGCTCCACTCTCCGGGTAAGCCCAGCAGTGGGGCATGAAAGAAGCAGGCTGCGCGGTCAGCGCCGGTTGCCGGCGTGGGGGAAGGGGCTGTTTTTCCAGGGCGGCGCAATGGTAATGCAGACGGAGAAGTTTGAGGAGTTTTGATCCTTAGCTATTAAGACGAGCAGAAGGACACCGTCCCGATCGGGACGCTGCTTCCGAGGCTACCTGCGCCGTCTCGAAAGCCATGGGTGCCGTTCGCCCTCTTACTTTGGATCCCCTGTGTGCTTTGATGTGGTTAAGCTGTTAGCCTAGGCCAGCGTATACTTGCCCACTTCGATCACCCGTTGCGCGATCTGCTGGCGCAGTTCGATCGTGTTGAACGGTTCGTACTTCGCCAACCGCCGCAGTATGGCTAGCTGCGTCCGTAGCATGTCGCCTTCGGCCACGGCGGCGATGACTTTCTTCGCGGCCGCTTCGGTCTTCTCCATCGCCTGCGTCAGGTAGACGCGGGTCATGGCCAGCGCCAGTGTCGCGCCCTCCTCCCCCTTGCTCTCGACCAGCTTTTGCGCGCGGAGCACAGACGATTCCATCGCGTACGTCTCGATCGTCATGTCGGCGATGGCGCCCATCACTTCCTGCTGGTCCTGAATTTCCTGCATGTATTTCTGCGTGGCCGATCCAGCGGCGAAGAGCGCAAGCTTCTTGGCCTGCGCGACCAGCTTGCGTTCTGCCGCCAGTGGCCCTTCGAGATCCTCGCCCATGGTTGGCCCGGAGAGCACTTCATCCATCAGCTTCTTGATGGCAGGCATGAGCGGCAACTGGCCCGACATCGCCCGTTTCAGCAGGAAGCCGGTGATGATCAGCCGGTTGATTTCGTTCGTGCCCTCGAAGATGCGGTTGATGCGGGCATCGCGATAAGCGCGTTCGGCCGGGTATTCTTCGACGAAGCCGTAGCCAGCGTAGATCTGCATGGTCTCGTCGACCACGTAGTCGATCATCTCCGAGCCCCACACCTTAATGATCGAGCATTCGACCGCATACTCCTCGATCGCCTTACGCGTCTCCTTGCTTGCGTCGGCGCCGGACTTGTCGACTTCGTCCAACGCAACGTCCATCATACCGACGGTGCGGTAAACCATCGATTCGCCCACATAGATGAGCGTTGCCATGTTGGCCAGTTTCTCGCGCACCAGGCCGAAGTCAGCGATGACTTTGCTGAACGCCTTGCGCTGTTTTGCATAGCCGATGGCATTCTCGATCGAGACGCGTGCCCCGCCTACGCACATCGCGCCCAGTTTGAAGCGGCCGATGTTCAGAATGTTGAAGGCAATTACGTGTCCCTTGCCAATTTCGCCCAGGAGGTTTTCGACCGGGACCTTGCAGTCGTTGAGGATGATGGGGCACGTGGACGATCCGCGAATGCCCATCTTGTGCTCTTCCGCGCCCACCGAGAACCCAGGGTAGTCGCGCTCCACGAGGAAGGCAGAAAACTTCTCGCCATCGACTTTCGCAAACACCGTGAACAGGTCGGCGAAGCCGGCGTTGGTAATCCACATCTTCTCGCCGTTCAGGATGTAGTGCTTGCCATCTTTCGAAAGTTCGGCGCGGGCGCGGCAGTTCATAGCGTCAGAGCCGGAAGTCGACTCGGAAAGCGCGTACGCCCCAACAATCTCGCCCGCCCCGAGCCTCGGCAGATATTTCCTCTTTTGCTCTTCTGTGCCGAAATAGACGATGGGCAGCGTGCCGATGCCTGAGTGCCCGCCCCAGGTAGTCGCAAAGCCGGCGTACTTGGCGATGTGGTCGGCGATGACAGCGGCGGTGACCTTGTCCATCTCCAGGCCGCCATAGGCTTCAGGGATTTCGGCGCCGCTGAGGCCGAGGTCGCCGGCCTTCCTGAGCAGGTCGCGGGTCACCTGGAATTCCTTGTGTTCGATCTTCTCGACGTTGGGGAGAATCTCGTTGACCGCGAATTCTTCCGTGGTCTGGCCGATGAGCTGGTGCTGCTCGGTGAAATCCTCCGGGGTAAAGACCTCGGAGGGTTGGCGCTCTTCGAGCAGGAAGCTGCCGCCGGAAATCTTGTTCTTGGGAATTGCAGTTGTCGCCATTCAAAGACCTTTCTTAACCACATCAGAGGACCAGAGGATCACAGGGGCAATGTTAGTTCACTACGGTTCATTATTCCCAGGTTCGACCATTCACTAGGCACTTGACCCCGTCTCGAAAATGGGCGACATGGAAGCTGATGGGCCATCCGACATTCTTTCGACTCAGTCTGAGGTACGACAGAAGCTGAGCATAGTAGACACGGCTAAATTCCTCCGCGCACTTCAACTCAACCACAACCAGGTCCTTTACCACTAGATCCATTCGGTAACCCAGGTCGATGGTTACTCCCTCATGGACAACGGGGAGCGCAACCTGTTTTTCAGCCCGGAGCCCTCGCTTGTGCAGTTTGGCAGTGAGCCAGGCCTCATGGGCACTCTCCAGGAGACCGGTCCCCAGCGCGGAGTGTACCTTCATTGCGGCGCTCATCACCGCCGCCGACGTGATTCACGGAGGGCTTCCTGAGAACGGTGGGACTGGCCGTCTCTGCCTCCCCAGCACAGCAGAAGAAGATGGTTCCAGCCATTCCACAAATCACCAGTTCCCTCAGTGATCCTCCCTGTCCTCGGCGGTCAATTGAGGTTCTCAAAGATCCCGGCCGCCCCCATGCCCCCGCCCACGCACATGGTCACCATGCCGTAGCGAGCGTTGCGGCGCTTGAGTTCTCGAATAATTGCGGCCGTCAGCTTTGCGCCAGTACATCCCAGCGGGTGTCCTAAGGCGATCGCGCCGCCGTTGGGGTTGACCTTCTCCGGATCCAGCCCAGCTTCTTTGATGACTGCGAGCGATTGTGCGGCAAAAGCCTCGTTCAGCTCGATCACGTCGATGTCAGCCAGCTTCAACCCCCCTAGGTTCAAAGCCTTCGGGATCGCGAACACCGGCCCCAGCCCCATCTCTTCCGGCTTATATCCCGCCGTCGCGAACGACACATACCGCACCAGCGGCGTGATGCCCAGCGCTTTCGCCCGATCTGCCGACATTACCACCGCCGCCGCCGCTCCGTCCGACATCTGCGACGAATTGCCCGCGGTCACGATTCCCTTCACATGAAACGCCGGCTTCAGCCCCAGCAGTGCCTCAAGCGAAGTATCCGCGCGCGGACCCTCATCCACCTTGAACACAATCTCCTGCCGCACTGGCTTTTTGCCGTTGGGCGTTGTGAAACTGACCGACACAGGCACAGTCTCGTCCGCGAACTTGTCCGCCTGGATCGCGGCCAGCGCCTTCTGATGGCTGCGCAGCGAAAACTCATCGCTCGCCTCGCGGGTGATCCCGAAGCGTTGCCCGACGCGCTCGGCGGTCAGGCCCATCGAGAGGTACGCGTCCGGGTAGTGGTCCACCAGCCAAGGGTTCGGCGAGATCTTGTTGCCGCCCATCGGAATCATTGACATGGACTCAGTCCCGCCCGCCACCATAATCTCCGCACCGCCCGCCAAAATGCGCTCGGCCGCCATGGCAATCGACTGCAACCCCGACGAGCAGAAACGGTTGATGGTGAGCGCCGATACCTCGACCGGCAGTCCCGCGCGCAGCGAGGCAATGCGCGCCACGTTCATTCCTTGCTCACCCTCAGGCATGGCGCAACCCAGGATGACGTCTTCGATTTCTTTGGGATCGACCTGCGGCACCCGTTCGAGCGCGCCTTTGATCGCGGCAGCGGCTAGTTCATCAGGACGCGTAGCCCGCAGCGTGCCCTTGAAGGCCCGCCCCACGGGAGTGCGAACGGCGGATACGATGACGACTTCTCTCATGGCAGTTCTCGATTCTTGATGGCAGTTCTCAGTTCTCGGTCACTCTGCGGTTGAATCGACCCGCTCCTGGCTTCGCCCAGTCCTGCCAGTTCAGACCTTTCACGCGTGCCAACTCGAAGACGTTGGCACGTCCCGAGGGTCAATTTGCGCGCAGACGCCTGGCCCGCAATCAGCAGATCGTAAGCCCCGATAGGCTTTGCCTCGAATGGTGCCCGCTGCCTTGGCGTCGGCCTCTTCAAAGCAGAGCAGTGTGGCCGGGCCCGCCAGAAGGTGTCCTGCCGCTGGGTGTTGAGTTGCGGTCGCGCGCACCCGGTCGCCCGAGAAGCGAAATTCGCCCGGCAGAGCTGGCCGGGACGTTGGTGTATATCAGAAGTATATACCGCAGCCGTTCCTCGGTCCAGAAACCCGTGGTCTCTTCTCTTGACTGATTTCGATTCACGTACTTCCCGTTTCGGGAGTGTTTTATGGGGGGCGCTTCGTCTAATTCCTCAGCGTCTTCCCCGTCTTCAGCGTGAACTGGATCCGCTCCTGGGTCTTCTTCTCGCCGCACAGCGACTTGAAGCCTTCGCGCTCCAGATCAAGGACGTACTGCTCGCTCACCGGCGTGCCCGGTGTGACGTTGCCGCCGCACAGCACCTCGGCGACCTTATTGCCGATCTTGACCTCGTGGTCGCTGATGTAGTCGCCCTGCCGCATCAGGTAGACGCCCATCTTCAGCGTGGCCAGAATATTTTCGCCCGGCGCCGGGATATCGGTTCGCATCACGGGAGCCTCATATCCCCCCCGCACCAGTTCCAGGGCGCGGGCCTTCGCCTCCGTGAGAACGCGGTCGCGGTTCATGGTGATGCCGTCGGAATTCGACAGGAAGCCCAGCGCCCGCGCCTCGTGCGCCGAAGTCGCAACCTTTGCCATGGCGATCGTTTCGAACGCTTTTTTCATGGCTTCCATCAGCTCAACGGATTCGCCGCGACCATCCGGACGAATCGAAGCCGCGCTGTCGAGCGCGCGCAGCAGCATCTCTTTACATCCGCCGCCGCCGGGCAGCAGTCCGACGCCGACTTCGACCAGTCCCGTATAAAGCTCGGCGTGCGCTTGGCGGGCGGGCGCGTGCAGGGACATCTCCGTCCCGCCGCCTAGCGCGAGGCCGAAGGGCGCGACCACCACCGGCTTCGGCGAGAACTTCACCGCCTGCGTCATGCCCTGGAACTGGCGGATGACCAGGTCAACGTCGTCCCACTCCTGCTCCTGCACCGCCATGAGCAGCAGCATCAGGTTGGCGCCGACCGAAAAATTCTGGGCGTCGTTGGTGATCACGAAGGCGTCAAAGCTGTCCCCGGGGCCGCCGGGTTTCAGCGTTTGCGTGACCAGCGAGATGATGTCGGTGCCGAGCGTGTTCATCTTCGAGTGGAACTCGACACAGGCCACGCCATCGCCCACATCCACCAGCGACCCGCCCGAATTCTTGCTGACCACGCCGCTGGATTTCTTCGCGACCGCGACCGACCACACCCCAGGGGGCACTTGAACCAGTTCCCAGTTCTCGGTTCTCAGTTCCCAGTACTTGCGACCGGACGGCGATTTTGAGTCGTCCCCGTACCAAGTCTTCTGACCCGACGCCAGCAGCTGCTCTACGTTGGCGGCGACCGGCTTGCCTTCTTTCTGCATGCGCGCGACCGTCGTTTCCACGCCGGCCGCATCCCACAATTCAAACGGTCCCATCTCCCAGTTGAAGCCCAGTTTCATAGCGCGATCGATTTCCACCACCGTGTCGGAGATTTCTGGGATGCGATTCGCGGAGTAGGTCCAGAGATCCGACAGGGCTGCCCAGAGAAATGCGCCCGCCTTGTCGCTCTTTTGGAGGCCGCTGCCTTTGAGGCCCAGCAGCATGCTTACGCGCGCACCGGTGTCCTCGACGTTTTTCGCCATCTCGAGGGCGGGGAACTTGAGTTTCTGCCGAGGATGGTATTCGAGCGTCTTCCAATCGAGCGCCATGCGTTCTTCCTTGCCGTCCGCGCCCTTTGACTTCCTGTAGAAGCCGCCCTTGGTCTTGTCGCCCAGCCACTTGCGGTCGAGCATCTTGCCGTAGAAATCGGGGACGCGCAGTTCGCTGCGCTCGTCGCGCACGTTCGCGGTCATATTGCCGACCACGTGGCTCAGGGTGTCGAGCCCAACCAGGTCGATTGTCCGAAATGTCGCCGACTTCGGCCAGCCTACCGGAGCTCCCGTGAGCGCGTCGACCTCCTCGATCGTGAGGTCCATCTCCTGCATAAGCCGCATGACGTTCAGGACGGAGAACGTCCCGATTCGGTTGCCGATGAAGTTCGGGGTGTCCTTGGCAAACACCACGCCCTTGCCTAGGCGCACGTCGCAGAATTGCGCGACCGCATCGATCAGTCTGCGGTCGATGTCGGGAGTGGGAATCAGTTCGAGCAGGCGCATGTAGCGCGGCGGATTGAAAAAGTGCGTGCCAAACCACGAGCGGCGGAAGTCCTCCGGAAAGCCCTGGGCGATCTTGCCCACAGGGAGGCCGCTGGTGTTGGTGGTGATAATCGTGCCGGACTTGCGGACGGCGTCTACCCTTTGCAGAAGGGCGCGCTTGATGTCGAGGTTCTCGACCACCGCTTCGATGATCCAGTCGACTTCGGCCAGCTTCTTGAGGTCGTCCTCGAAGTTGCCGACGGTAACGAGCTTTGCGAGCGACGGTGCAAAAAACGCCGCCGGCTTCGATTTTCTGGCCGCCTCCAGTCCGGCAGCCGCGATCCTGTTCCGAGCAGGCCCATCGGCGTCGGGCGGTACGATGTCCAGCAGGTAAGACGGGATCCCCGCGTTGGCGAAATGAGCAGCGATACGAGCGCCCATGGTCCCGGCGCCAAGGACTGCGACCCTATGGATGCGTTTCATGCGAGGAGGACTCCGGTAGGGACAACGCGGCCGGCCGCGTCTTGAAAGCGACACATCAATAAACCACAAAGGACACGAAGGAGCACGGAGGACATCATTCTAAAGGATTCAAGCGGCACGCGGCATCGGGGACCTTCCGTGGGACGCGAGTCGAGCATGCAGGACCTAGGGCAGCTTGTCGACAGCCCAATCGCCCCTTCCGGCTTTGACGACGACCAGCGCGGAGGTCCGGGGATGCGCCCTCTGATAAGCGTTGCCGGATGACTTCTGAAATAAGACAACCGGGAATTCGTAGCGGCCGTAACCCAGTCTCTTGCCGCGCCCAATCTCGAAGCTTTGCCCCGTGTCGGCGGCGGAGGAAAAGAAGCTCTGTAAGGCAGCCTCGGCGGTCTTGTGCTTGAGTCGGTCGGTGAGCATCAGGATGCCGGTCTCCTGGTCCTGGGTCTGCCAAGCGTGCAGAAAATGGTCGGCGGTGGCCAGCGCCCAGACGTAATCCTGATCCACCGGGACGATTGATGCCTTTGATTTCGCGACGAGCGGCGCCGCGAACAGCAAGAGTATCCCCAGGGAAATTAAGACAGAGAGAATCGATCGCAAGACCCCTCCTGAGTTGCGCTGGCCCGGACCACTTTCTTAGTTAACACGGAGCCGGTGCACATCGGAATGACAAGCCAGATTCAGTGCGCGGAAGAATCAGCGGCACCACCCAGAAAAGGAACGGCCCAAAAACACGACGGGCGCGTACCGGATCAGATGTGGGGTGAGGATGGCATCGGTGCGCGCCCTATTTAAGTTGACTTTAAGGCTAGAACTGCGCGTCCCTAACGTCAAGGAAAATCGTTTTACTGGGGCTTATGAGATCAACTTGGCGATCACAAATGCGGCACCGGCCGCAAGTCCACCGATCACCATGGTCTGTGACGCGCCCCGTAGGCGGGCCGTGCCGGTGAAGGTCGCCTTCAAATAACCGAACACTCCCAAGGCCAGAAGCGTCACTGCTGCCGACCACCGCAGGCCATGCCATGCGTTCGACAGCAGCATGTACGGCGACAGCGGGATGAATCCGCCTGCCACGTAAGACAGCGCAATCGTGGAGGCGCTGGTCACTGCGCGCTTGGGATCCGGCTCTTCCAGTCCCAGTTCGAAACGCATCATGAAGTCCACCCATTCCTTTGGGCGCTTGCTCAAGGCCTCAACCACGGGCGTGGCTTCTTCGGTGCTCAGCCCGTAATGCTCGAACAGCTCTTTGACTTCTTCTTTTTCGGCTTCGGGGATTTCGACGATTTCCCGCTCTTCCCGCAGTTTCTCCTGGTCGTAATGTTCAGCGTCGCCCCGGGCTGCCAGGTAGCCGCCCAGGCCCATGGCAATCGAGCCCGCCGCGATTTCCGCGAGCCCGCCAATCACGATCAGCCGCGTGGAACTGACCGCGCCGGACAGGCCCGCGGCCAGCGCAAACGGGACCGTCAGTCCATCAGCCATGCCAATCACTACGTCGCGAACAAACAGGCCTGCGGTGAAGTGTGTCTCAACGTGCGGCGTAAGCGGCATCTGGGTTCAGACCTCCGGATGAGATTTGAGATACTCCTGGGCCTTGCGCACGACCTGGCGCTCCCCGCCGTAGGCAAGCTTCGCGGGCGCATCTTCCAGGGGAAGCCAGAGCGCGCGGCGTACTTCGACACGCATTTCGGGAGTTATGTCGTCGATGCGTCCGGACCGGTAGCGCAGCAGGTAGAAGCTGACAATCTTGAAGACCCGCTGCTTGTCGCCCCAGGATCGGACGTAAACGTAGTTGATATCGGCGAGTTTGCAGATCAGGCTGGCGGTCACCCCGGTTTCTTCCTGGACCTCACGGAGGGCAGCTTCTTCCGGTTTCTCGCCGGCGTCGACCAGGCCCTTCGGCAGTGCGAACACCGTTTTTCGCGGGACTGTTCTGCGGCGGTTTGACCGGGCTCTTGCGGCGGAGGGCTCGGACACCCCCTTTTCGGGCTCAATGGCGGCGATCCACCAACGGCCGGACATGCGCCGAACCACCACGCCGCCCGCCGAGAACTCGCGCACCATCCGCACAAATTAACAGGAATAAAGGAGTTCGTCACGAAAGCGGGTTTTGGCGCACTATTCCAAAGCGGCGGGTAATGTCTCGGAAGCAATTCCGTTACCAAAGATAGCACCAAAGTGGTCTGCACCATTTGCACGACAAGTGGCATCTTAGTGACCAGGTTGAGGAAGTGCTTTTCCGGGCAACCGGGATGTGGGGCTCCAGTGAAGTCTTTCAAGGGGATCATCCGGTCGGTCCAGGCTTTTGGAAGAGAGCTGTCGAGACTCTCGGCCCCTGCTGAATCCACGCCTTGCACGCCTGGAATTGGAGTCGCCCTGGGCGGTGGTTTTGCCCGAGGCATCGCTCACATCGGTGTCCTGAAGGTTCTCGAAGAAGAAAAAATTCCCGTCGACTTTGTAGCCGGAACCAGCGTTGGCGCTCTGATTGGCGCGGCCTATTGCAGCGGAGTTTCCACACCGGAACTGGAAGAGCTTGCGCACCGTGTGCGCTTCAAGACGTTTGCCCGCTGGACGCTGTCGCGCCACGGATTTGCCACCAATCAGCGCATGATCGGCTTCCTGAACAGTATTCTCAAGGTGAAGTCGTTCGAGGAACTACGCATTCCGCTGGCCGTGGCGGCCACCGACTTGAGCACGGGAGAAGGTGTCGTGTTTCACTCCGGACCGCTGGTTGAACCGGTACGCGCCAGCTGTGCGTATCCCGGCATGTTTTTGCCGGTGAACATTCGTGGGCGCTGGCTGGTGGATGGAATGCTGGCCCACGCGGTGCCGACGCGGCCACTGGTCGAGATGGGAGCGCGACGAGTTCTGGCGGTTCACCTGAGGGGCCGCTGGACCACTGGCACGGCGCCACGCCATCTTTTCGATGTGATCGGGCAGTGTTTTGCCATCGCACAGGACATGTGCTCGAGTCACTGGAAGGAAGCAGCGGACCTGATCATTGAACCGGACGTGAACGGGTTTGAGTACGACGCGTTTGTGCATACGGCGGCTCTGATTAACGCGGGTGAAGTCGCCACCCGGCAAGCGTTGCCTGCCATCAAGAAATGGCTGGAGATGCCGCCGTCAGTGAGCGGCGCGAAAGCAGTCCGCACGCTGGTCCAGGCCGCCACCATGCCGGCGGATTGAGCCAGGACCTAACCCCCCACTATTCGACACTGAGTGAATCCACCTCTGCCTGGATTCTTTTCCAAGCTTTCTCCACATGTCGGCCTTGCGTGTTGCTTTGTCCAACGCACAGACGCAGGGTGAAGCGATCGTTCAGCTTGGTATGGGTCAAGTAGAGATCGCCCGAGCGATTCAGGCGGTCAAGCAGTGCCTGGTTGGCCGCGTCTCCGTCCCTGTGGCGGAAACACACTAAGTTGAGGGGCACGGGGGCCGCCAGTTCGAATCGGTTGTCCTGGCGGACCCATGCGGCGAATTGCTGGGCGAGGGCGACGTGCTGACGCACGTGATGCCGCAATCCTTCGGCGCCGTAGTGGCGGATCACGAACCAGAGCTTGAGTGCCCGGAAGCGGCGGCCAAGGGGAATCTGCCAGTCGCGATAGTCGATCACGGCTCCGGACTCGGTGGCCTGGTTGCGCAGGTATTCGGGCAGGACGCTCAGCGTCTGGATGAGCGCTTTGCGGTCGGCTACGTAGAAGGCGTCACAGTCGAAATTCGTGAACATCCACTTGTGGGGATTGAAGCAGTAGCTGTCGGCCAACTCAACTCCTTGATGAATGTGGCGGAACTCGGGGCAGAGCGCGGCGGTGCCGGACATGGCTGCGTCCACGTGTAACCAGATTCCATGCGCGCGGCAGACGCGCGCGATTTCAGGCACGGGGTCGATGGCGTTGGAGGAAGTGGTGCCGACCGTGGCGCAGACGAAACAGGGGATCAGCCCGGCGGCTTTGTCCTGGGTGATCTGGCGGGCCAGGGCGTCGGGGCGCATGGCGAAGTTCTCGTCGACCGCCATCGCCCGCAGGTTCTCGGCGCCGAGGCCGGCGATCTTGGCGGCTTTTTCGACCGAAGAGTGTGTCTGGGTGGAGCAGTAGGCAACCAGGCTGCCGTCGCAGCCTTTTGCGTTGCTTGAGTAGTTGGTGGCGTGCTCGCGTCCGGCCAGCAGCGCGCACAGGCAGGCGCTGGAGGCGGTGTCCTGAATCACGCCGCCGCCGCTGTTGGTGGAAAGGAACTTCTCAGGCAGGCCCAGCATCTGGACCAGCCAATCGAGCACATGTGTTTCCAGTTCCGTGCACGCCGGACTGGTTGCCCAGAGCATGCCCTGCACGCCCAGGCCGGACGAGAGCAGGTCCCCCAGGATGGCGGGGCCGGACGCGTTACATGGGAAGTAGGCGTAGAAGTTCGGGGACTGCCAGTGCGTGAGGCCGGGCAGGATCAGTTTCTCGATGTCGCTGAGGAGGTCGTCGAAGGCTTCGCCCTGGTTTGGGGGATTGGGCGGCAGAGAGGCGCGGATCTGTCCAGGTTGGACGCGGGAGAGAACCGGGAACGACTCGATCCTGGAGTAGTAGTCAGCGATCCAGTCCACCACGGCATGGCCGTGGCGGCGGAAGTCGTCGGGAGTCATATGGAAGGATTTTTCGTCGTTCAACGGTATTCCTCAGCTTCCTGATTGAAGAGCCGCCCATAGTACATCCGGGTGCGATATTCCATGCTGATTCGTCCGTCGATCTTGTGGGCCTCAAAGATGCCGCGCAGTTCTGTCAGCATGGGCGCGTAGTTCGGATTTCCCTCAAGCGGTGAATAGGAGGATGAGAGCAGCCGGCCCTCGAGCTCGGCGTAGTCGAAGTTTTGCTGCATTTCGAACACGCGCTCCTTAAATGGCGAGGGCGTAAAGAAGGAGCCGATGTTGTCGGTGGTGTTTTCGTGCCGCACCCGCTGGTAATCGGTGCCGTAGGTGATGAGCAACTGCTCGTACGCCCGCAGGAAGGGCGTCGTGTCGGTGTTGCGCTGGTTCCAGACCAGTACAGCCCAGCCGCCCGGTTTGAGGATGCGGGCCAATTCGCGGCGCGCTTTGGGCAGATCGAACCAGTGGGCGGCCTGGGCCGCGGTGGCGAAGTCGATGCTTCGGTCGGGCAGCGTGGTTTCTTCTGCGGTGCCGGCAACACTGGTGAAGTTCGGGTATATCGCCAGCAGTCGTTCGGCCGCCTCGCGCATCTCGCGGTTGGGCTCCACGCCGACGACCTGGTTCCCGTGGTCAAGCAGCATGCGCGTGAAGATTCCGGTACCGCAGGCGACGTCGGCCACCACGGCCTCGGGGGTGAACTGGCATTCTCTTCGCAGAACTTCCAGGATTTGTTCCGGATATCCGGGGCGGTAGCGAATGTAGTTCTCGACCCGACAGGAGAAACGGAGGGTGGGATCGGTCTGGGGCATACTGGCACCAGTTTATCCGATCGAATCCGGATGACTGGCGGTGGTCGAGCGGCGACTTGCTAAACTAGTGGGCAGCATGCGCCTGGTCATCAAAGTCGGAACTAGCCTGATCGCGCCGGGAGGACGGATCGACACGGTGCGCATGCGTGCGCTGGTCGATCAACTGGACCTGTCGCGGCACGAGTACCTGATTGTGAGCTCGGGCGCGATCGCGTCCGGGATGTCGAACCTTGCCCTGGAGGAGCGGCCCTCGAGTGTGCCGCGGATGCAGGCCTGCGCGGCGGTCGGGCAGAGCCTGCTGATGCACACCTACGAGCAGCTCTTCTTCGGGAAGAAAGTGGTTGCTCAGCTCCTGTTGTCGAGTGACGATTTCACGTCACCGCTGCGCTACAAGAACCTGCAGAACGCGCTGCATGAGTTACTGCAGCTCGGCGTGGTTCCCATCGTGAATGAGAACGACAGCGTTTCGGTACGCGAACTGATCGGGGCTTTCGGCGACAACGATGAGCTCAGCGCGTTGCTCGCGACCGCCGTCAAGGCTGATTGGTTGCTACTTTTGACCGACGTGGATGGTTTCTACGTGCCGAATGGTCGCAAGGCTCCAAAGCTTCTGCGCGTCGTGCGCACGCTTACGCCCGCGATGGAAGACCTCTGCAACGGCCAGGGCCAGCTGGGGACCGGGGGGATGCGCTCCAAGCTGCGGGCGGCCAAGGCGGCGAGTGCGGCGGGGGTCCATGTGGCGATCGTGAATGGGCGTCATCCGCACGCCATTGAGCGAGCCGTCCAACGTAGGATCGGAACCTATTTTCCGCCGAAGCGAGTCGGGCGCTGATATGGCTACGGCACTCAAATCGGGGCTCTCTACGCGGGACCGGCTGGAGCGCGCCCGCGCTGCAGCGGCGCGCGTGGCGGAGCTCTCTACCGCGCAGAAGAATGCTCTGCTGCTAGCCATGGCCGACGCGATGGAAGCTCACGCGGATAGTATTCTGGCGGCCAATCAGAAGGATCTGGAATCGAGCGGGCTCGAAGGAGCGATGCGCGAACGGTTGCTGCTGACGGGCGATCGAATTCTCAGCATGGCCACGGGCGTGCGCGACGTGGCTGCGCTGCCCGATCCGGTGAATGAAACTCTGGCGGAGTGGCAACACCCCAACGGCATGCGCATTCGCAAAGTGCGAGTCCCGCTTGGGGTGGTTGGGATCATCTATGAGTCACGCCCCAATGTCACGGTGGACACCGTTGCTCTCGCGCTGAAGAGCGGAAACTCGATCGTGCTCCGGGGAGGGAAGGAATCGGCGCACAGCAACCAGCGGCTGGTGGAGATTTTGGCTGCGACGCCGGGAGTGCCGAGCGGCGCCCTTCAACTGCTCGACTCCGCGACTCGCGATTCGGTGCACCAGCTTATCAAGGCGAGAGGGCTGGTCGACGTTATTATTCCGCGCGGAGGCCGGGGCCTGATCACATACGTGGTCGAGAACTCGGCGGTGCCGGTCATCGAAACCGGGGCAGGGAACTGCCACATTTTTGTGGACGAGTCGGCGGACTTCGACATGGCTGACAACATCGTGATCAATGCCAAGACGCAGCGGCCTTCCGTGTGCAATGCGGCGGAAAAGTTGCTGGTGCACGAACGCATCGCGGGGCGCTACATTCCGCGCATTGTGAAGAAGCTAGCCGAGCGCGGTGTCGAGCTGCGGGGCGACGAGGCAACGCGCGGTTTATCCGGACTGGTTGAAGTGGGTCCGGCCTCAGAAGCGGATTGGGGGGAGGAGTACCTGCGGCTGTGCATGGCGATTCGCGTGGTGCCCGATGTCGAGCAAGCGATCGCGCATATCAACCACCACTCCACCCAACATTCGGACGCCATTGTGACCGAGAACCAGGCCAACGCGCGGCGGTTCCTGCAGGCGGTGGATTCGGCTGCGGTGTACTGGAATGCGTCTACGCGCTTCACCGATGGAGCCGAGTTTGGCTTCGGGGCCGAGATGGGGATCAGCACGCAGAAGCTGCATTGCCGCGGGCCGTTCGCTTTGGCGGAGTTGACTTCGTCGAAGTATGAAATCGTGGGGAGCGGCCAGACGCGGCCTTCGTCTTAAGAGCGGGCGCGCGAGGCAGCCCCTGTGCGCCGACGGCGGGGACGCCCTGCGCTCCACCGTCCCACATTCGCCGAGCGTTCGCGGTACAATCCCTATTCCGTTTGCAAGGTGCCGTCGTGCCAGGGCTCTCGTCGAACAATCCAAGAACTGTGGTGGCAGCGGGAGAGGTCGCGCCTGACTTTGATCTTCCTGCGCTGATGGGCGGGGTGAAGAAGCGCTTTCATCTCAAGGAGCGGGTGGCGCAGAAAAACATCGTGCTGGCGTTTTACCCCCTGAACTGGGAGTCGGTCAGTGCCCGGCAGTTGGTGGAGTACCAGGCGGAGCGCGAGGAGTTCGGGCGACGCGGCGCCGAAGTGATCGGGATTAGTGTGGACTCCATCATGAACACCACCGTGTGGGAGCGCGAGATCGGACCGTTTGATTACCCGCTGTGCTGCGATTTCTGGCCGCACGGAGAGGTGAGCCGTTCTTACGGTGTGTTTCGTGAAGAGGGGCCGTACGCTGGGGCCAGCGAGCGGGCCATTTTCGTCGTGGACCGCAGTGGGAAGATCGTCTTCAGCAAGGTGTACGAACTGGCGGACTTGCCTTCAGTTTCGGCGATGCTCGACGTGCTAGAGCGGTTGTGAGATTCGTGCCCGGCCCGCAGGTTGCCCTGGAACGGGGCTAAGAATGCGATTCGTGGTTTTGGCGGATTGCCCTGCGTTGGCTTTATCAGCACAAGCAGGCGCGCTTCGCGCCGACAGGCGGGGACGCCTGTCGCTCCACAGACAAAGCCAAATTGCAGGAGCCTCATGAAAAGTTTGTCCGGCAGTGTTCTGGCCTGTGCTCTTCTTTTTTTGGATTTCGCTGGTCCCGGGTCTCCGGCATTGCCCGCTCCGGACGGAGGTAAGGCCGAGGCTTCCATCTTTGGTTTTCGTGATGCCTCGGTGGAACTCGGGGTCGAGTCACGCTTCCTGACCGTACCCGACCCCAAGCGTGCCGAGCAACACTTGCGCACGCTGACGCAGGCTCCGCACATCGCGGGGTCGCCCGAAGACAAGGCGACCGCAGACTACGTCGCCGCAAAGTTTCGCGAAGCCGGCCTGGACACGGAGATGGTCGAGTATCGGGTGTGGTTCAACTACCCGGTGGAGATCAGCGTAGATGTGACCGCTCCGGCGGGCGTGAAGATGCATGGCCCCACGCGCGAGCACGTGGACGGTGATCCTTTTCAGGATGATCCGCGCGTCATCACTCCCTACAACGGCATGTCGCCGTCCGGTGATGTCGAGGCCGAGGTGGTGTACGCCAACTACGGATCGCCCGAAGACTTTCGAAAGCTTGAGCAGATGAAAATTGATGTGCGCGGAAAGATTGTCCTGGTGCGCTATGGGCAGAATTTTCGGGGGGTGAAAGCGTTCGTCGCGCAAGAGCACGGCGCCGCGGGCGTGATCATCTACTCAGACCCTGCGGATGATGGTTGGAAGCGCGGCGACAAGTATCCGCAGGGTCCGTGGCGGCCTGATACCGGGGTGCAACGCGGCTCGGTCGGGTACATGTTTCAGTTCTCCGGAGACCCAACTTCGCCGGGAGTGGCAGCCTCTGCCGATCTGGCCGACACCAAGCGCACGCCGCCGGAGCAGTCGGCGCAACTGCCGAAGATTCCCAGCACTCCGCTTTCCTATGCGGATACCTGGCCGATCCTTGAGCACTTGGGTGGTCCGGAATCTCCCCGCGACTGGCAGGGGGCGCTGCCCTTCACCTATCACGTAGGGCCCGGGCCCGTGAGGGTGAAGATGCACCTAAAGCAGGACTACCAGTACCGCACCATCTGGAATGTGATCGGGTGGGCGCGGGGCAGCGAGTTGCCGGACGAATGGGTGGTCGCGGGCAACCATCGCGATGCGTGGGTGTACGGGGCGGTCGATCCCAATAGCGGGACGGCGGCGATGCTTGAGGCGGTGCATGGGGTGGGAGCGCTGCTCAAGTCGGGATGGAAGCCGAAGCGCACCCTGGTCTTTGGAAGCTGGGACGCGGAGGAAGAAGGGTTGATCGGATCCACAGAGTGGGGCGAGCAGAATGCTGATGCTCTCGGGCACGCAGTGGCGTATTTCAACGTGGATGTTGCGGTGTCCGGGACGAAGTTCGGGGCTTCCTCGGTGCCCAGCCTGAAGCAGTTTCTTCGCGACGTCACCAAAGCCGTGGCGAGTCCGCAGGGAGGTACGGTTTACGACCTGTGGCGCAAGTCCGGTCAAGCGGGCGGCGAGCCGGTCAGCCCGCAGGAGACGTTCGGCACTACGTTTCGTCCTCCGGCTGCCGAGGGACGCGGCGACGCTGCTGTGGGTGACCTGGGCAGCGGCTCCGACTATACCGTGTTCTTCCAGCACCTGGGCGTTCCTTCCGTAGATGTCGGTTCCACTGGAGCGTACGGCGTATACCACTCGGTGTTCGACAATTTCAATTGGTTCAAGAAATTCGGCGACCCAGATTTCGTTTACGAGCAGCAGATGGCTCGCGTCTTCGGGCTGGAAGCGGTGCGCATGGCCAACGCTGACGTCTTGCCTTACGACTACGAGGAATACGGCAAAGAGATTGTCGTGTACATCGATGCGGCGAAGAAGAGGGCGGAGAGCAAATTCGGCGCTCGAGTTCCGGATTTTTCGCCAGCCGCTGAGGCGGCGAAGCATTTCGGGGAAGCGGGCGCTACGATTCTGGGCAAGCAGAAGAACCCGCCGGCGGATCTTAAAAGGCTCAATCGCGCGCTGCGTGATGCGGAGAGCGCTCTGCTCCTTCCTGAAGGCTTGCCGAACCGGCCGTGGTATCGCCATGCGATCTACGCTCCCGGGCAGTACACCGGGTACGCCGCGGTCGTAATACCAGGTGTGAATGAGGCGATCGATGCGGGCGATTTGGATCGGGCCCGGCAACAGATTGCCGCACTGGCCGCCGCCCTGCGCCGTGCGGCCAAGGTTCTGAATAGCTACCGATAGGGATGTTGCAACAGTTTGCACACTGCGCAATGCTCGTGCCACGAGCGATTGCGTTGGAGTAAACTGGCAATATTATTGTGACCGGGCAGCCCTGCAGCGCGGTGTCTGCGGTGCGTTCGCGAAGGATGTTGCCTGTAGTCTTCCCTTTTTTTGTTGGTTGCTTCGCCACTTCGAGGGCTCGATGCCGCTGGCACGGATCATTACCGACTCCGCCGATGACTCGCTGGAACTGACCCTGCAGCTGCGTTCGCGTGGATTCCAGGTGGAGACGGTCGCGCCCGGTGAGGTTCCGACTACGCCCGCGGACCTCGAGGTTCGACTGGAAGAATGCAACTCGGAGGATGTCTTGACCCGGACGGCGCCGGTTTCGGAGGCCGACGATCTGTGGGTGTTCGTTGCGCCCGGCGCGCTCGATGAGAGCGTGAGGCCCATCCGCGGGATCTCCCTGGTAGCTCCGGGGATCCGCGCTCCCGAGGCGAAGGCCGCTCCTCAGCTGGCGGCGAAGTCCCCGAATACTCCCTCTGTCATTCCGTTCGCGACTCCGGAGGACGATCCGATTCTTTTGGAGTTGGTTGAATTGCAGAAGCAGGTCGCCGCGGGAATGGCGGGAATGAATGTCGAGCCTCGCCCGCCCAACGGGAATGGGGCGTACGGCGCACACCCGGAGACGGCGGCGGCGCCGGCGGCCGCCACGAATTTGCCGGCCGCTGCTCCCCTTCCGGAGGAGAGCACGACGGCCGGTTCCGTTTCGGAGATTATGGCGCAGACGGAGGAGCTTGCCGTCTTTCCAACTGCGGCAGAGTCGCCCTTGCACACCCAGCCGGTTGAAGAAGCCGCACGGACCGCGGTGCCGCGAGCGGCCAGTGAACGCGCGCCGGGGTCTTCCGCAGAATTGAGATTCTGGAGGATCGCTTGTGTCGCCGCCGCCCTGGCGATTGCGGCACTGCTGCTCGGAGCCCACCTGAGCCGGACGCCTGAGTCGCCCATCGGTTCGCAAACCGGAGCGACGACACGGTCCGAGTCATTCCCATCGCAGCAGAAAAAGGCAAGCGTGGTTCCGCCCCAGGACAAGCCCGTGGTTCCGGCGCCGGCCAAGCCGTCGGCAAGCGCGGCGAAGGCAGCGAAACCACCCCGGGCTCAAAGCGCGTTTGCGCGCAAAACGGCGCTGAGCGCTCGCCAGGCGCTGGCCCGCCGGCGGGTTGCGAGCGCGCACCGTCACAGATTCATTGCCAAAGATACCGTGGTCTTCTTCGACCGCAAGGGTGGGGCTACCGCCCGGAAGTTGAAGTCTGAGCCGAGCCGCAAGCGCCGTTCTGATCTGAACTGATCGGGCGGGACTTACTCCGACTTGCTGATCAGCGCCCGGTCCACCGAGAAGGCACCGCTGCCGCGCGCCATCAGCGCGACTGCGATCACAAGCGCCAGCAGGTGATATTCGAAGCCCTCACCCTTCTGCTGGCCGCTCCAATTCATGAACATTCCGAACTGGCCGTGGACCATCAGCACGGCCACGATCATGTTGCAGGCGATGCCGAAGGCGGCCACGCGTCCCAGTGCGCCCACCACCAATCCGATGCCGCCCAGGAACTCGGCGCAGATCGCCAGAAAGGCGAGGGGAGCGGGGATGTGCAGCATGCCGGTGAAAAAGCCCATGGTGCCGGAGAAGCCGTAACCTCCGAACCAACCCAGCGCTTTTTGTGCGCCGTGCGCGAAGAAGATTACACCCAGCACCAGGCGCAGGAGGGTGAGGGTCCAGTCGTCGGAAGTTGCCAGTAGTTTGCGAAACATGAGAAAAATCTCCTTTCATCGTCTCTAAAGAGTGTAATGCTCGACCAATAATTACTTTACTCATCACCTATCACAGGTAGAAAAATCTACCCCAAGCCGCCGCGAACCCGCTCCAGCCCGGCAATCAGGACGCGCAATTCGGAGGTGGTCAGAGACTCCATCGCTTGCGCGCCGGAGTCGCCCATCGGTTTGTCCAGGTCGGCCAGCAGACGTAATCCGGCTTCGGTGATCCAGCACAGAACCTGGCGCCGGTCCTCCGGGCAGCGCTTGCGACGCACCAGGTGTTTGGCCTCCAGTTTGTCAAGGAGGCGTGTGATTCCCGGGGTTTTCTGAATCATGCGGTCGGCAATCTCGAGGGTCGGCGTGCCCTGCTGGCCGGCACCACGCAGGATGCGCAGCACGTTGTATTGCTGCAGGGAAACGCCGTGCGGTTCCACCAGTTGGGCGAAGCGCCGTTGCAGGAGGTCCGTGGTGCGGGACAGGGCCAAGATGGCTTCCTGGGCCGGCGACTCGAACGGTTTGTTCTGCCGGATCTCTTCGCGCAGGCTAAGCCGCTTTTGGGCCATGGGAAGACACCTTACGTTACAATAGATGATTAGTCAAGTAATATGGTTTCAAATCTTCCCGATCGCCGGGCTGGTAGAAACCTCGGCCGGTGGGAGGGGTTCAGTGCGGCCCGTGCGGCTGGGATGGTTGACGGTGCTGGGTGTGCTCCGTATGATGGCCGGACTCCGGCCGGCCCGTTTGCAATGACGGCTGAGAATCTGAGGGGTTCGATCCCGCATGAACGCTGCCCATGCCCTTGAGAACCTGTTGCGCACGCTCCCGGCAGCGGCAACGGCTACCTTCCTGGCATTGTTTCCCATCGTGAATCCGTTTGGCGGAATCCCGCTATTTTTTTCGTTGACATCGGGGTTTACGCCGCCGGATCGGAATCGGACCGCACTCCGGACCGCGCTTTACGTCTTCGCGATTCTGGTTACGTTTCTGTTCTTCGGTCGCTTCGTCCTGAATTTCTTCGGGATTTCGCTCCCGGTCTTGAAGATCGCGGGAGGCCTGATTGTGGCCAACACGGCCTGGGGTATGGTGACAGGTGAGAATCGGCTGACCACCGCCGAGAGTGATGACGCCATCACCAAAGCAGACATTTCCCTCACACCGATGGCCATGCCCATGCTCTCCGGTCCCGGTTCGATTGGAGTCGTGATGGGACTGGCGGCGCATGTCGACAGCCTGGCTGCTTACCTCGGCATGGTGATCGGCATCACGGCGCTGGCGCTTTCGGTTTATTTTTTTCTGCGTTGGGGAGGCCCGCTGGTGGGGCGGCTCGGGCCGAGTGCGGCAGGGGCTATCAGTCGCATTTTCGGATTTCTGATTCTCGCGATTGCGGTGCAGTTGATATGGGACGGGGTGGCGGATTTCAGGGGATAGAGGGGCTGCGGGCGAGTCATGCCTTCCGAGTGCGGTTCGGGGCTAGGGGAAGGAGGGTTGCTCGTTTTCTTTCGGCCCTCCGGGCTTTCGCTAGCAATCTGCTTTGGACCCACGGCCCGCGCCCTGGGCTTCTCTCTCGCGCCGCTGGGCGGCTGATTCGGGCTGCGCAACCCGACTTTCCTCAAGCGCGCTCGCGTTGCCAGCGAGTTTCTTAAGGCAGGCATGGACAAACCGGCGCTTCGCGCCTCTCGCCCGTCGCTCCACCGGCCATCACATGCCGGAGTCTCACTTGAGCGTGACCAGCTTCTCCACCAAGTCCGAATAGTCTTTCTTCTCCAGGCCGTGGACCTGCTTGTTGTATTCGTCCACTTTTGACGAATAGTTCATCGAGCAGAATTTCGGGCCGCACATGGAGCAAAAAGCGGCTTCTTTGTAGTAGTCATCGGGCAGGGTCTCGTCGTGCATGGCACGCGCAGTCTCGGGGTCGAGCGAAAGCGCGAACTGTTTGTCCCAATCGAACTTGTAGCGGGCATAGCTGAGCGCGTCGTCGCGGTCGCGCGCGCCGGGACGATGGCGGGCTACGTCGGCGGCGTGGGCAGCGATCTTGTAGGCGATGATGCCGTCTTTCACGTCTTTGTCGTTGGGCAGCCCGAGGTGCTCTTTGGGGGTTACGTAGCAAAGCATGGATGCGCCGTGCCAGCCTATCATCGCGGCGCCGATGGCCGAGGTGATGTGGTCGTAGCCGGGGGCGATGTCGGTTACGAGCGGGCCCAGCGTGTAGAACGGAGCCTCGTAACAGAGTTCATTTTCCTTGTCGACCTGCTCCTTGATCTTGTCGAGCGGCACATGACCTGGGCCTTCGATCATTACTTGCACGTCGTGGTTCCAGGCAATCTTGGTGAGCTCGCCCAGGGTTTTGAGTTCGGCGAACTGGGCTTCGTCGCTGGCGTCGGCGAGGCAGCCGGGGCGAAGGCCGTCACCCAGCGAGAAGCTCACGTCATATTTCTTGAAGATCTTGCAGATGTCCTCGAAGCAGTCGTGCAGGAAATTCTGCTTATGGTGGTACGCCATCCACTGGGCCAGGATCGCGCCACCGCGGCTGACGATGCCAGTGATGCGGTCTGCGATCAGCGGCAGGTACTGGATCAGGACGCCGGCGTGGATCGTCATGTAGTCCACGCCCTGGGCGGCTTGCTCTTCAATGACTTCCAGCATCACGCTGGGCGAGAGGTCTTCCACCCGTTGGACGCGCGCTATGGCTTCGTAAATGGGCACGGTGCCGATGGGTACCGGGGAATGGCGCAGGATCGCCTCGCGGATCTCGTGGATGCCGCCGCCGGTGGAAAGATCCATCACCGTGTCGGCGCCGTAGTGGACCGAGGTGTGGAGCTTCTTGAGTTCTTCGTCGATGTTCGAGGTGACTGCGGAGTTACCGATGTTGGCGTTGATTTTGCAGAGCGAGGCCACGCCGATGCACATCGGCTCCAGCTCAGGGTGTTGGATGTTGGCGGGTATGATCATGCGGCCGCGGGCGAGCTCGTCGCGCACCAGTTCGGGCGCGATCTTTTCGCGGTGCGCGATGTAGGCCATCTCCTCGGTGA
>Ga0137418_10000055_pt1 | contig 76024 bp, 70 predicted proteins | sample CZODoug3_1_2_16f_FD_122242 | JGI IMG/M metagenome (GOLD analysis project Ga0137418, IMG submission 122242) | Vadose zone soil fungal communities from Angelo Coast Range Reserve, California, USA - CZODoug3_1_2_16fungal (Hybrid Assembly) | ecosystem: Environmental > Terrestrial > Soil > Vadose...
ACTGCCGCCGTGAACTCATGCAGAAAGTCTGGGACAAACTCCTCGACAATGAATTTGTGGCAGCTTATGAGCATGGTTTCATTGTTTACTGCACAGACGGCCGGTATCGACGTTTCTACCCTCGTATCTTTACTTATTCCGCAGATTATCCAGAAAAGTCTGTATTGTTATTCTTATATATTAGGCATGATTTGCGTGCTAACATGCTACTGCTATCACAGGGTCCTCATTGCCACTATTCGAGACAAGGGTTTATGCCCCTGCCCGCGATGCCTTGTCCTTAAGGTGGACATTGACAAAATGGGTCAGAAAATCGATTCCCGAAATCGAATAACCAAGGCACGAACTTACGTGGGTGATCTGATTCGCAACTCCCGCCGTTTCATATACAATCTGGGATACAATGTGACCAGTGCGGCTGTCGAGCGTCTACTAAAACCACATTCGTTGGTTCCTACTTTGGTTGGTCATCTCGCACTAAGTAATGACCTATTTATTGATAATATGTCAGAATGTTTTTGCTGAGAAGCTGGGACCCTTTGGACTCGATCACTATGTTATGCTCGTTGTGGATTTGATGCATGAATTTGAGCTTGGCGTGTGGAAAGCTATTTTCACTCATTTGATCCGGCTTCTCTACGCGGCAGGGCCAGGGGGACGGTTGGTGACTGAATTAGATTGCAGGTATAATAACTTCACTCCCGTGAAAAAAACTCCTGATGAAATAATCAGATTCCGCCTCGTGCCGACTTTTGGCCGTAGCACCATCCGCCATTTCTCCTCCAATGCTTCAGAGATGAAAAAATTAGCTGCAAGGAATTACGAAGAGCGGGGGTTTTGGCACGAGTAGAGAGTGGCGAACTAAAACTGGTAAACGCTGCGGTGATGATGGGGCTGAGCTATCGCCAGACCAAGCGCTTGGCCAAGCGCTATCGCGAAGGGGGAGCCCAAGGGCTGAAGCACGGTAGCGCGGGGCGAGAGTCGAACCGAAGGAAGGCGAAGAAATTTCGGGAGCGAGTGTTGCGGTTGGTGGGCAAGAAGTATTCCGGGGAGGAAGGAGAGCGGTTCGGGCCGAGGTTAGCGGCCGAGCACTTGGCGAGTGACGATCATGAGGAAGTGAATGCGCAGACCCTGCGGCGCTGGATGTTGTCGGCAGGGCTATGGAGTCGAGCGCGGAAGCGGCGTGTGCACCGCAAGCGGCGAGAACGGAAAGAGCATGTGGGGGAACTGGTGCAGATGGATGGAAGCTTTCACGAGTGGTTGGAGGGACGAGGTCCGCGTGGCTGCTTGATGAACATGGTGGACGATGCCAGCGGAGATACGCTGGCGCGCTTGGGGAGTGAGGAGACGATCTGGGCCGCGGCGGGAGTGTTGCGAGCTTGGATCAAGAAATACGGTATTCCGGTGGCGCTGTATACGGATTGGAAGAACGTGTACGTTCGAGAAGCGAGCAGGAAAGAACAGTTGCAGGGGGTGGTGCCGGTGACGCAATTTGGTCAGATGTGCCAACGGCTGGGGATTGGCATCATCGCGGCCAACTCGCCGGAGGCAAAAGGCCGAGTCGAAAGAAATCACGGCACACACCAGGATCGCCTGGTGAAAAAAATGCGCCTGAAGAAAATCAAGACCCATGCGGAGGCGAACCTATTTCTGGAGAAGGAATATTTGCCCGAGCACAATCGGCGGTTTCGGCGAATCCCGGCCCAACCCGAGGACTATCATCGAACGGCTCCGCGGGCCGCAGAGTTGGAGGAAGTTTTTCATTTGGAAACCGGGCGAGTCATCGGTAATGACTGGGTGGTGCGGCATGACAACCGATATTTCCAGGTGAAAGCTCAATCCCAGTATGCGCCGGCCAAGGGCAAAGTGACGGTGTGCGAATGGGAGGACGGCCGCTTACAGATCCGCTATCGCGGTAGGGCGGTGGCTTGGGCGGAGATTTCAGGCCCGGTTCCAGTTCAGACAGTAAGACCCAGGGCAGCCATGGCCAAGAAACAAAAGCCTCCTACTCCCAAAGCGGATCATCCCTGGCGGCAGGCCCATCGCAAGATGCGGCCCTGGAGCAGACCAGGGACTCCGCCGGAGCCGGCCATCAGTGCGACTGTGCCTTCCGCTTCGCCCTAACGGGCTCAGCTCCAGGCACAGTCGCACTGACAGTTCTCCACTCTTACAGGAGAGAAACGGAGTACTACGATAAAGGGACATTTCTAATGTCATAAGGAAGGGGACATTTCTATTGTCGGTTGACAGAAACCTCGAGCGGCCTTGACACACCGACCTGTGACAAGTAACATTTACCTCCAAGTTTGCTCGTTTACGAGCAGACCTTGAATTTCATGCAGAGTGGCTGAGGGACGAGCCCTGGGAAGCCACGACAACCGGACCGGGATCATACATCCCGGTTGTCAGGTGCCAACTCTCTCCTGGAAACGGGGAACATGAGATTCGGGTAGGCGGCTTTTCTTCCCGCATTCCCGTAACCTCTTTTCCTTTTCCGGAAAAGAGGTCTTCGTGTTTAGGGCACTTTTCCCCAGGCTCGTCCTCAGCTACTGGCAAGATTGCGGGTAGCACGATGGCTCACTACGAACTGCGATGTCGGGAATGCGGCAAGGCCTGGGGCAACCAGCCTCGCTCGATCTGCGACGACTGTTTCTCTCCCCTCGAAGTCAGCTACGACTACGATGCGGTCCGCGCTGCATTTACGCGCGAGAAGATTGCGCAACGCGCCCCCAATATGTGGCGCTACTCTGAGCTGCTGCCACTGCCGGAGGGCTACCAAGCCACGCTGCCGGTTGGCTTCACGCCGCTTTTGAGCGCGTCGAATCTCGCGCAGCCCCTGGGCGCCCGCAAGCTATTCCTCAAGAACGACGCCGTCTGTCTACCCACGTTGAGCTTCAAGGATCGGGTGGTGGCAGTCGCGCTCTCGCAGGCGCGTGCGTTCGGGTTCGACACGGTCTCGTGCTCCTCGACCGGCAACCTTGCCAACTCGGTCGCTGCGCAGGCCGCGCGCAACGGATTCAAAGCCTGGATCTTCATCCCGGCCGATCTCGAACCGGCCAAGATTCTCGGCACGCAAGTGTATGGCGCGAAGGTTGTGCGCATCGCGGGCAGCTACGACCAGGTGAACCGCCTGTGTTCGCAGATCGCCGATGAGCATCGTTGGGGCTTCGTGAACGTCAACCTCCGGCCGTACTACGCCGAAGGCTCGAAGACCGTTGGCTTCGAGATCGCGGAGCAACTGGGCTGGCGGCTTCCGGACAACGTGGTCGTCCCAATGGCGGGCGGATCGCTGATCACCAAAATCAAGAAAGCGTTCGATGAACTGATCGCGCTAGGCCTGGTCGATCCCAGACCAGTGAAGTTCTTTGGCGCTCAAGCGACGGGCTGCTCGCCGATCTCCACCGCGGTGAAGGCGGGCCATTCGGAAATCGAGCCGCAGAAGCCAGCAACCATCGCGCGTTCGCTGGCGATCGGCAACCCTGCCGACGGTCACTACGCGATCAAGGCGATCGTGAAGAGTGGCGGATGGTCAGAAGATGTTTCCGATCCCGAGGTGGTGGAATCCATCCAGCTTCTTGCCGAGACCGAGGGAGTCTTCACCGAAACGGCCGGGGGTGTGACCGTGGGCTGCGCGCGCAAGCTCTATCGCGATGGGCGCATCTCCCGGGACGAAACCACCGTGCTCTGCATCACCGGCAATGGCCTGAAAACCACCGACGCTCTCACGGGCGTTTACCAGGCCGAGGCGGCGATCGCGCCCAAACTCGTGGAGTTCGAACGCTTCCTCGAGAACGCGCTGGAAGTTCCCGAGACCGTGGAGGCATAAGATGGCGATCACCGTTCAAATTCCGACGGCCTTGCGCCGGCATACGGCCGGCGTCGGCAACCTGAGCTGTTGCGCTGCCAATCTGGGCGAACTGTTTTGCGTGCTGGACGAAAAGTTTCCGGACCTGAAGCCCCACCTACGGGATGAGGCGGGCCAGATCCGACGGTTTCTGAACGTCTACGTGAACGAGGAAGACATTCGCTTCCTGGGTGGGCAGACCTACATCTTCCAGGATGGAGATGAAGTTCTGCTGGTTCCTTCCATTGCGGGTGGGGCGCAGTCGTAGTCCACCGCCATCGCGGCTCTTGCGTCACAAAGCGGCTGAAGTCAGGCTGCTTTTTCCCTTGCGCGCACGGTAAGAACCGGGCACTCGGCCAGCCGCACCACTTTCTCCGCAACCGAGCCGAAGACCCACCGCTCCAAGCCGGTTGAACCAAGCGTGGAAATCACGATCAGGTCGGCCCCCTCTTTCTGGGCGATCAGCACGATCTGTTCTGCGGCCCCTCCGTGGCCTACCATCGTGCGCACCCTGACGTTCTGGCCCACCCATTCCGCGCGCGCCTTGCGCAGTTGTTGCTCCGCGTCGGCGTGGAGATATTTCTCGTACTCCGGGATCTTGAAAACATAGTTTGGATCCGGAGGCGCACTCGGCAACGTGGGAACCACATTGACCAGCAGAAGTTCGGCCCCAAAATGTTCAGCCAACTCGCTCGCGACGCGGACACAAGTGCAGGCCGGTCCGCTGAAATCGGTCGGGCAGAGGATCCGTTTCACAGGGAGCATGCAGGATTTCCTCGAAGCGCTGCATTATAGAACAGTGGGGTGCTCCCCAGGCTTGCTCAATCGCGCTTGGCGCTTTTATAATCTAACTAACTGGTTAGTTAAGAAAAAGGAGCCGCAATGCCCAGGGCACACCCCCGGCCACGCCTGGGATCAAGAGGACGGCCGGAGGAGACCCGCACCGCCATTCTGCAGGCGGCGGTTCGCGAGTTTGCCCGGGAGGGCGTTGACGGCGCCCGCACCGACGCCATTGCCCGATCCGCCAAGGTCAATAAGGCGCTGCTCTACTACTACTACCGCGACAAGGACGCGCTGTACGGGGCGGCTCTCGATCATGTCTTTCATGAACGTCACCAGTGCCTGATGCGCGTGCTGGCAGAGGACGTCCCGCCCGGAGAAAAGCTCCTGCGCTACGCGGGCGCCTTCTTCGATTACCTGGCGGATCACCCCCTGCACCGCGCGATGGTACAGCGCGAGATGTTCACGCTGCCGCGCCGGTCGGGGATGCAGCGGATCGTGAAGCTCTACATGAAGCCGATGTACGAGGAACTGCTCAAGGTGGTTCGCGACGGGATTGCGAGCGGAGTCTTTCGTCCGGTCGATCCGCTGCAGTTCATTCCCTCCATGGCAGCCGTGATTGTCCACTACTTCGGCAGCGCCCCATTCGTGAAGCTGATGACCCACGAGGACCCTCTGAGTCCTCAGCGACTGGCCGCACGGCGGGCCGCCGTACTTGACTTTCTTTCTGCGGCCCTGTTCCGACCTACCGCCCTGCCGGTAGAAGGAGACGACCAGTGAAACCGCGCTACCGATTCTTCCTGTTGTTGGGCATCATTTTTCTCAGCGCGCTCACGTACTACTTCCTCTCGACGCCGAGCCACGAAGACCTGGTGCTGATCGGGACGGTGGATTCGAACCAGGTGATGGTGAGCCCGCAGATCCAGGGCCGCCTGCAGAAATTGCTGGTCGATGAGGGAACCCCGGTGAAGGCAGGCGAGCTGATCGCGGTCATCGATTCGGCAGAACTGGAGGCGCAGGAAAAGGCGGCCGCCGCGGCCAGTAGCAGCATGCGCTCGAAGGTTTCCGAAATGCGGTACACGGAGCAATCGACCAGGGGCTCGACCATCAGTGATGTGGCCAACGCGCAGGCGAAGCTGCAGTCCATGAAGTCGCAATGGGCGCAAGCGCAGGCTGCCCTGCGGCGGACAGAGAGCGACAGCCGCCGGACGATTGCACTGGCGGAGCAGGGAGTGGCGTCGGACCAGGATCGCGTGCAAGCCGAAACCAGTCTCGCGGCCGCGCAGGCGAACGTGCAATCGCTCAAAGACCAAGTGGGAGCGGCCGAAGCCGACCTGAGGGCCGCCATCGCCCGCACTCACCAGGCGGCCGCTGCCCAGAGCACCGTGGTTTCAACCCAGGCCGATCTGAAGAGTGCGGAGGAGCAGAAGAAGCAGGCCGAAGTGCGGTTGGGCTACAGCAACATTTACGCTCCCGTCACCGGCACCGTGTCGGTGCGCGCGGCGCGGCAAGGGGAAGTGCTCAATGTCGGACAGCCGATTGTGACCATCGTGGACCTCAGCGACACGTGGGTGCGAGCCGCGATTCCAGAAACCCAGGCGGATCATGTTGGCTTGGGGGACACGCTGCGCGTTCGACTTCCCGGCGGAACGATCAGCTCGGGCAAAGTGTTCTACAAAGCCGTGGAAGCTGATTTCGCCACCCAACGGGACGTCAACCGTCGCAAGCGCGACATCAGGACGATCGTGCTGAAGGTCCGGCTCGACAATCCCAAAGGCGCGTACGTGCCGGGGATGACGGCCGAGGTGCTGGTCTCGCCCGGGCAGCTACGCGGAGCGCCTAAGCAGAACGCGTCGGTGGAGCAGCGTCCTTGAAGATGGCTTCCAAGTCGACCGACGGCTCCGCCGAAACCCCCCGTCCCGATTGCGTAGGTCCAGACAAGCACGGGACAAACGCGATCGACGTGGTGAACATCGCCAAGAAGTACGGGGACTTCACGGCCGTTGATGACGTCACGTTCCACGTGGAAGACGGAGAGATTTTTGGTCTTTTGGGACCGAACGGTGCAGGCAAATCCACCCTCATCCGGATGATGACCACGCTGATCCCCATCACCGCCGGCCGCGCCATCGTCGCGGGCCACGACGTGTCAAAAGACCCGGACGGCGTGCGCCGTTGCATCGGGGTGATTCCGCAAGCGCTGACCAGCGATCTCGATCTCACGGTCGAGGAGAACATGAGCATTTACGCGAAGCTCTACGACGTGCCCGCAAAACGCCGCCAGCAGGCCATCGATGAGCTGCTCGAGTTGGTAGACCTCACGAAGTGGCGTCGAGCGCAAACCAAAACCCTTTCCGGAGGAATGCGGCGCCGGCTGGAGATCGCGCGTGGGCTTGTACACAGTCCGCGCATCTTCTTTCTGGACGAGCCAACCACCGGCCTCGATCCGGTCTCGCGCGTCGCAGTCTGGGAGATGCTCGCCAACATTAAGAAGAACCGCCAGCTTACGGTCCTCATCACCACTCACTACATGGACGAGGCCGACCGGCTGTGCGACCGCATTGCCATCGTCGATCACGGCAAACTGGTTGCCCTCGACACTCCAGCCGCCTTGAAGGCCAGTGTGCCGGGATCGAACGTGATCGAAGTGCAGTTTGAAAACCCGCCTGCGGATTGGGAACAGCGGCTGCGCGCGTTGAGCGGAGTCACGTCGGTGCAGCCTCAGGGCGGGGGGATGTACCGGGTGCTCACCGGCAACGGGTCGCGCACAACCACTGAACTGGTCGAGTTGGCCGTGCAGGCGGGCATTCCGGTGAAATCACTCACGGTGCAAAACACCACGCTGGACGACGTGTTCGTCTACTACACGGGGCGCCAGTTACGCGACGAACTGGTGAAGGCCTACGGCTTTGTCATGCCCCAACGCCCGGGGGTGCAGCCATGAACCGGATGATGGCCATCGTCGAACGCGAGATGCGCAAGTTCTTCCGCTCACCCACGCTGATGCTGGCGTCGATGATCTTCCCGCTCGTGCAGCTGATTGTGCTGGGCAATGCGTTCGGCGGCAAGATTCGTGACGCGCGGCTGGGAGTGGTCGATGAGGACGGCGGTACGCAGTCGCTGAAGATCCGCCAGGCCTTCGATTCGGTTCGCGCCAACATGCGGACGTTCGTAACGGTGAGCTACGACGACGAGGCCAGGGCGCGCGAGGATGTGCGCAACGGCAAGATCCAGGGCGCGGTGATCATACCGCCCCAGTATTCGCGGCGCGTCTACGAGCAGGATCGTCCACAGATCGCCCTGGTCGTCGATAACAGCGACAATTTCATGAGTTCGACTCTCGAACAGGAACTGGCGGACATCACGTTTGCGCTGAACTCGCCGACGGTCGAGCCGCGCATCCTGCAGCAGACCGTTCTGCAGATCGTCGAACTCTATCCCTATATCGAGTACATGAAATACCTGCTGCCGGGCTCCATCACGTTGGCGATGTTTGTTTCGGTGATGATCGGCGGCGGCATGCTTTATATCGATGACAAGGCGCGAGGCGTACACGAAGGGTATCTGGTCACGCCCATCACGAAGACCGAGATGGTGTTCGGGCTGAACCTGGCGGGAGCGATCAAGGCGGTGCTTACCGGAGTCGTCATTACCGTGATCGGATCTCTGCTGGCCGGGGTGAGCACGATTTTCAATCTCGCAACCGTACTCGGCCTGCTGATCATGATCGGGCTGACCTCGGTGGCGTTCAACACCATGATGTTCCTGCTCATGGTGCGGGTGGATGATCCGCTGGTCCCGCGCGCGATTTTCGGCATCCTGAACACTCTGCTTTTCTTCCCCAGTGGTTCGATCTATCCGGTGCAGGCTTTTCCCGCGTGGCTGCGCGTGATCGCGAAGGCGGACCCGTTCACCTATGCCGTGCACGGGTTCAAGGGGCTGCTGCTGAAGGAGTCCGGGCTGACTGCGATCGCGCCGGACATGCTGTATCTCGCCATCTTCGGGACGGTCGCCCTGGCGATCGCGACGCCTCTGTTCAAGCGGACTTTGTAGGCGCCCAGGCAAAAGGGAAGCCCATCACAGAGGACACGGCGGTTTCTCCCTTGTCCAACTCCCCTAGAGTCAGCCCTCCTCAGTGATCCTTGTGTGTCCCCGGGTGGCTGGCTTTGCGTTTTCTGGAACTTTTGGTGCTGCGCAGGTTTCCGTTATGCTAGAGGCCTATGACGCTGATGGACGCCCAAGAATACGATGCCGAGCGCGATCGCCGACGCCGACTTCGCGTGGTCTCAATCATATGCGCCGTGCTGGTTCTGGGATTTCTGGCTTACCAATTCCGCTTCTGGCCGGAGCGGCGCCTGGTGGACCGATTCTTCCGGTCGCTTCAGAAGCAGGACTTCGAAGCGGCCTACGGAATCTATTCGGCGGACCCGGCCTGGAAGCAGCACCCGGAGCGGCATTCCATGTATCCCTACAATGAGTTTTATCGGGACTGGGGACCGGGGGGAGAGTGGGGGCCGATTAAGAACTACCAGATTTATGCGACCGGCGAATGCCCCAAGGGCGGCAGCGGCGTGATCGTGGACGTCGTGGTCAACGGACGCGCCCAACACGAGCAGCTTTACGTCGAGAAGGCCGACCGGACCTTCAGTCCGTCCCCCTGCGGCTAGGCTTCCGATTCCGGCGCCTTTTGCGGGACTTACCCCCCTCCATGGGCCAGCTGCTCCAGGGTCTTCTGCAAGGATGCGTCGTCTCCCACGTTTCGAGTGATCTTGGAACGATCGATCTGCCGCATGAGCCCGCTGAGCACTTTCCCCGGACCCACCTCGACCGAGAGCTCGACGCCCTGCGCAATGAGCAAACGCATGCTCTGTTCCCACTTGACCGAACCGGTGACCTGACGAACGAGGGCGTCGCGACCCGGATCAGCCTGGTCGATCAAGGCAGCGTCGACGTTCGAGACCACCGGCACGCTTGGTTTGTGGAAGGTGAGCGTCTCGAGGTCGGAGGCCAAGCGATCCTGGGCCGGCTGCATGAGCGAGCAATGGAAGGGAGCGCTGACCGGCAGCATTACGGCGCGCTTCGCGCCCCGGTCGCGGGCCAGTTGGGCAGCGCGTTCGACTGCCTCGATGTTTCCAGAAATCACGATCTGCTCAGGGGAATTGATGTTGGCGGGCTCGCAGACTTCCCCCCGGGCCGCATCCCCACAGACCCGCACGACCTCTTCGAGGGCCATTCCCAAAATTGCGGCCATGGCGCCGACGCCCACCGGCACCGCCTCCTGCATGTACTTGCCCCGGCTACGCACCGCCCGGACCGCATCTCGGAAACCGAGCGTTCCAGCTGCCACGTGAGCCGAGTACTCGCCCAGGCTGTGCCCCGCCAGGAATGCGGGCTGCAACCCTTTTTCGCGCAACACACGCCATGCGGCGACGGAAGCGGTGAGGAGGGCAGGCTGGGTGATCTCGGTCAGGCGAAGCTGCTCTTCGGGACCTTCGAAGCAGAGCTGCGAGAGCTTGTAGCCCAGGGCTTCGTCGGCTTCCTCAAAAGTCTGCCTCGCGACCGGGTGGCGGTCGGCGAGGTCCTTGCCCATGCCAACCGTCTGGGATCCTTGCCCGGGGAAAAGAAATGCGATGGAGTTCGTCATCGAGATGGGTTTCTGCCGGTCGTTCCGAGCTGCAGGACTCCGCGGTTTGCTTGGCTCGCCGGAAAAGCAGATTCCTCGCCGGCCTTCGCCGGTGCGGCATGACAACATCAAACACCAGCTTAGCCGCCTACCGTGCTGACCGGCCGAATGGCTGCGATCCCGCTCTCAATCTTCTCGTTCACGTTGCTCTCGGCGAATTCGGAGGCTACGCGAATCGCATTCTTGATTGCGTTCGCGTTCGACGATCCGTGCGTGATGATGCAGACCCCCTTGATCCCCAGCAGCGGTGCACCGCCGTATTCCGTGTGGTCGAGGCGCTTCTTGAAATCGCTGAAGGCGCTGCGCGACAGAAGGTAACCCACTTGCCGGGTAATGGTCGCGCGGAGCGCCTCCTTCAGCGCCGCCCGCACCAGGTTCGCCACGCCTTCCGAAGTCTTCAAGGCTACGTTTCCCGCGAAGCCATCCGTGACGATGACGTCGACTTCCCCGTTGTAAAGATCGCGCCCTTCGACGTTCCCGACGAAGTTCAAGGGCAGTTGCTTCAGAAGCTGAAACGACTCACGGGTCAGTTCGTTGCCCTTGGTTTCTTCTTCACCGATCGAGAGCAAACCAACGCTCGGCCGCCGGGTGCCGAAGATGGAACGGAAGTAAATCTCGCCCATGACCGCGAACTGCTCGAGGTTGTGCGGCTTGCAGTCGACGTTGGCGCCAACGTCCAGAAGCATGGCGCCGGTCCTCAGCGCGGTGGGGAAAACTGCAGCCAGCGCCGGCCGATCCACCCCCGGTAATGCGCCCAGAACCATCTTCGCCGTGGCCATCGCCGCGCCGGTGTTGCCGGCGGTAACCAAGCCGGCCGCTTGTCCGTCGCGCACCAACCGAACCCCCACGCGCATGGTGGAGTCGCGCTTGGCGCGGACGGCTTGCGCCGCCTTGTCCTCCATGGTGATGACTTCACTGGCGTGAACGATTTCGATGGGGAGCTGCGAGCTCCAGCGATAGCGGCCCAGTTCGGCCTTGAGTTGAGCCTCAGGGCCGACCAAGAGCACGCGAGTGCCGAAGTGGCGGGCGGCTTGAATGGCGCCCTCAATTTCCGGCTTGGGCGCGCGATCCGAACCCATCGCATCCAGAGCTATGACGCTTGGCATGGAGTGCGGCGCGGGCGGCTAGCTGCCTTCCTCGACCTCAATCACTTCTCTGCCCTTGTAGTAGCCACACTTGGCGCAGGTGCGATGCGGCATCTTCTTCTCGTGGCAGTTCGGGCACTCCGAAAGCGAATGCTTCGATAGTGCATCGTGCGCCCGCCGTGTGGAAGTGCGTTTCTGCGAGTGCCGCCGTTTCGGATTGGGCATGGAAAATTCCTCACTGGGGCCGCGCCCTCTGAGGCGACGGCCAGATTTCGATCGTTATATCGCGAACCCTGGTTCCGCTGTCGTTACCCTTGCGATTCTTGCTCACGCGACCCAGCAGCGAAATCAGCGATCCAGCTTCTCGCGGATCTCTTTCAGTGCCGCCCACCGCAGGTCTTCGAGCGGCTGGATGCAAGAGCAAGGTTGGGCGTTCCGGTTCCCGCCGCAACTGGGGCAGAGTCCTTTGCAATCCTCGCGGCACACCACTTTCAGCGGAACCGAGAGCAGGACCTGTTCACGAAGAGCATCTTCCAGAAGTAACCCTTCGCCCTGATAGTAGCCAATTTCGGCTTCCGCAACCGTCACCGACAACTCTTCGTGCCCGGCATCGGTGCCCAAGGGGCGGTACAGCAGGTCAAACTTGCGCACCACGTTTTGAATCACCAGCTCGAGGCAGCGCGCACAGGGCAACTCCAGGCTGGTCGACAGATCGCCTTGCAGCCGTATGTCCTTGACCACCTGGTGTTTCCCGTGGTGCTCCTCGACCAGTTGGGCGTGCCCGCTCGTGGCAAGCGGCGTGCGCTGACGCACCTCGGGCCCCAAGTCGATGGCATCGGGAGGGAACTCCTTTTGAAAAGCAACAGGATGGAGTTCTAGCTCAGCGACTTCGATGAACATCGGGAACCTCCGCGCCCACCTTTGGATCTACCACGAAGGCCCGCGGGAACACGCTCGGTGCCGTAAGTTCTCCAGGGAGCAACATTTCAGAATAAAGGGCGGTGGCAGAGGGTGTCAAGAAAGTGCCCCGCGGCTGCAACCCGCCCGTCAGGGGCTGCGGGCGATATCCATCACGCAACCTGCTTGTCGGTCGCAGATCGTGGACCGGTCGCGTGCGAGGAACCGCGAAGCCGGTGCTGCACCAGAAACGCGTAGTGCACGCCCGAGATGATGGTGAACGTTAAGGTAGCCCACAGAAAAACCGTGCGGGCGATCCAAAACGGGCGAACAGGGTCGACCTGGAAAAGCATCACAAAGAAGACCGCTGAAACCTGTGCGAAGGTATTGGCTTTCCCGAAAATGCTCGGACTGAAATCGCGCAGGCCTGCGATGGTGTAAAGCACGGCACTCGCCGTCAGGATCGAGATATCGCGGCTGAACACCATCACCGTGTACTTCCACGGAATCTCGTGCAGGATTGCCAGCACCAAAAACAAAGTGCTCAGCAACAGCTTGTCGGCGATCGGGTCGAGATATTGTCCGAGCAGGGTTTGCTGATGGAGGCGACGTGCGAGCAAGCCGTCCAGTCCGTCGCTTAGCCCGGCCAGCACGAACAGGAGGAGCGCCATTGGATAGTGCCGGTCCACTAGGCTGATGACAATGAAGGGAAGAAACAGCATGCGGAGCAGCGTGAGCTGGTTGGGCGCGGTCAGAAGGTGCGAGATCTTCATGCGCGCTCCTGCACTGCGCCTGGGTTGGCGGCGGACGCGGTCCGCATCGTCCGGGGATCAAGCCCTGTTCTTGCCGTAAAGCGTTGCGAAAGAGACGGGATGCTGCCCTCGGGCAGATCAAGCTCCATGCGCTCCACCCGATGCATGGGAAAGAACACCACCCCGAGCGAGAACGGTTCTCCATCTTTGATGAGAGCCACCAAATCTTCGAACGACGCCAATTCGACCCCGCGCAGACTCACTCCCTCCGCGCTCAGAGCCAGGACGTCCCCCCAGAATTTCTCGCGGGGAGCGGCGAGCGTGACCACCACCATGGTCCCAGGTTGGAACGGACTGGCGGCCCCAGAAGCAGGCTGGGGCCCCTGCGCGATGTTCTGCATGCCAGCGATTGTCTCTGCCGGACGGGCAGATTGCAACTGGCCGGAAGCCCAGGAAACGGCCCCCCCTTCCCGTTGGCGGCGGTCCGCGCCGATTGAGGCGAAAACTCGTTGTTCGCTCTCGAGCTTGCGGTACAATTCGCTGATCCATTGAGGGCCTCTTGAATCGCTTTTTTCGTTCCGGTCAGCCGGCTTTCGCCCAGCTCGGACCGCTTGAACAGCGCCTGATGCGAGAAATCTGGTCGCGCGGGAATGCCACCGTACGCGAATTGCTGCAAGCAGGAAATCTGAATATCGCCTACACCACGGTGATGACGACGCTGGACCGACTGTACAAGAAACACCTTCTGACCCGCGTTGCCGAGGGAAGAGCGTTCCGTTACTCCCCCAGCGTGACCCAGGAAGAAATGCAGCGGGCAGCGGCCGGGCAAGCGATCCGGCAGTTGCTTGAATCGGGCACCGCGGCGTCCTTGCCTCTGTCCTACCTGGTGGAAGCAGTCAGCGAACATGATGTTCAGTTGCTCGACGACCTACAGCAAATGGTTGAGCGCAAACGCCGTGAACTGCATAAACAGGAGACACCGTAGATGTTCGCCCTGCGCGGCCTGGCTGTGTCGCTCGCGTTATATCTGATTCTGTATGGTGTGCTCTCGATGTTGGTTTTGTGGGGTTGGGGGCTCGCGCGCGAAGCCGGCAAGCGCCTGCTCGCAACACGTCTGGCGGATCTTCTTTTTGCCTTAAGGGGCTTGCCCGTCGCGGCGGCTGCGGTGGTTACGCTGGCATTTGTCGTGCCCTCGTTCCTTCTTCTCGAGCCGCGCACGTCCGCTGAGCCGGTCGGCGAGATACCTCTGGCGTTGGGCGCTTGCTGCTTACTGCTGTTGGGCGCCGGGGCGTTCAACGCTGTGGCGGCTTACGTGAAAACCTCTAAAACGGTGGCGGGCTGGCTGGCGGGTGCGACCGTCCTGCCCGCGCGCGACTCCGTGCCGGTGTTCCGCATTCGGCCGGGCGTGCCGGCTCTCACGCTGACCGGCGTTTGCGTTCCCAGGGTGCTGCTGTCGGATGCGGCCGCGGCCGTCCTGAGCCCGCAGGAGCTCGCGACCGCATTGCAGCACGAGATGGCGCATGCCCACCGGCGGGATAACCTGAAGAAGCTGCTGTTCCGTTTCTGCGCGTTCCCTGGGATGTCGCGGCTGGAAGCGGCTTGGTGCGAAGCGGAAGAAATGGCAGCCGATGACGCGGCGGTGGCTAGCGTTGGCGACGCTCTGGATCTCGCGTCGGCACTCATTAAGCTGTCGCGGCTGGCTCCCGTGCATCCGGCGGCAGCCCTGACCACGGCCTTGATTCACAACTCGCCAGCCTCGGTGAATGCACGTGTGGAACGCCTGGTGGCGTGGAATGAGAGGCGGATGCCAAGATCCCGGCGCCGCGCGCTGGGGTACCCCCAGGCGGCACTGTTGGGGACGCTTCTGGGCGTGGTCGCGACCTACGGAGCGATTCTCCGCGATATGCACGCTCTGACCGAGTGGCTGGTGCGGTAAACGCCCCTTGGTGGCTGCCCCTCGTTTTCACCGGGTCATTCGCCGGTTCCCCGCCGCCCTCCTAACTCTGCTCACTTCCCCAGGGCGGACTTCCCCAGTGCGGACCGTCAGCCAAGAAGTAAGTCAATTGATGCACACGTAGTTACCAGCCTCCGGCGTCGAAAGCTCCAGGGAAATACAGCCAAAACCATCCTCGAATACAGTCCCTTCGGTCACTTGTTGACCCCAACCTTTACGCATCAGACGTAAAGAGGGACACGGATGGGCCAGGGAGCGGGCTTCCTGGTCTTCAGGCGGAAACTTTCTGCTCGCCAGCGAGTTTTAGCATGTGTATGGGTCGGCTTAGAGTCTGGACGGTTGTGCTGTTATTTCTCGGGTGCAGTAGTGTGCTTGCTCACGCCGGCGCCACACTGCTTCTCGAGGAGCCTTACAGTTACGACGGAACGTTCGCGGGGACCGGCCACGTGGCCGTTTACCTGAGCCGGGTCTGCGCCGACTCGCCGCTCCTGCTCCGGCGCTGTGAGCCCGGCGAAAAGGGAGTCGTCCTCAGCCGCTACCACGGAATTGGCCAATACGACTGGCTGGCGGTCCCGCTGCTCCCCTACCTGTATGCCGTCGACACTCCGGAAAAGGTGCCGCTTTACGCCGATGCCAAGCTGGAAGCCTTTCTGCGCGATCGATATCGTCGGAAATACCTTGCCGCCATTGCGCCGGACGTGAACAACGGAGAGACGCCCGAGGGTCCGTGGGTCCAGTTGGTAGGGGCCGCCTACGACCGAACGATCTACGGCTTCGAGATCGAGACCAGCGAAGAGAAAGACGACCAGCTGATCGGGATGTTCAACTCCGGACCTAACGCCGGTCTTTACAAGCTGCTGTCGCGAAATTGTGCCGACTTTGTGCGCGGAATCATCAACTTCTACTATCCCGGAGCGCTCCATCGCACGGTGATCGCCGACCTGGGCGTCACAACCCCCAAGCAGATTGCCAAGTGCCTGGTGCACTACGGCAAGCATCATCCGGAATTGCAATACCGGACATTTATCGTCCCGCAGGTTCCGGGGACGATCAGGCGCAGCAAGCCCGTGCGCGGTGTGATCGAGTCTGCGTTCAAGGCGAAGAAATATATGGTGCCGCTGCTGGCATGGCATCCAGTGATCGTCGGCTGCTTCGCCGCGGCGTATTTCACCGGAGGAGGCTTCGATCCCGGCCGCCATGCCCTGGTGTTTGATCCCAGCCGGGATCTGGAACCCCCGATGAATGCTCAACAGCGGGTCGAACATTTGAACCGTCTGGAACGGCTCAAGCGCAGCCAGCTCGATCGCGACAGCGTAGTCGACGAGGCCAAATGGCCGGACTCGGGAGCCGACGCTGAGCCGCTGCTTGACCAGGCTGGTCGGCCCCTCCTGCGGCTGCGGGTGGGTGACAGCCCGGTGCAGGTTGGGCTCGCTCGCGAGAACATCCTCGCGGCATCCGAGTCGCCCCAGATCGCGCGCAGCCTTGTGCTGACGCGCCTGCGGGAGGAGTTGCGAAAGAGCCCGTCGAAGGTTGCTAACACTGACGTGGGCAAAGACTTGCAGCTCCTGGAAGAACTTAACTCGGTGCAATCGGAAAGGGAACGGCTGGCCGCTGGCGGGGAAGCGCCCGGCCTGGAAAGCGCGTCCAAACTTTGGTAATCGGGGCAATTGGCAGCCACGTGTTACACTGTGCTTGCGCTCGATACCACGGTTGTGTGGTGCGGTTCTTCTGGGTTCAGGAATTGATCTAAGGATTCCCGCCTTTAGTCCCCTCCGTACGTTTTCAGCGTAAATCCAGATTGAAGACTGGCAAACACGAGTTGTTGTGCCGCCCGGCGATCCCGGTGTGCACCGCGATCAATTCCACCAGACAGAAAGAAAGTACCGTTTGAAACATTTTGCAGAGTTGCCGATGTGCTCCTATTTACAGGAGCGCCTCGCAGCGCTTCGTTTTTCGATTCCCACTCCCGTGCAGGAAGCTGCGATACCTCCTGCACTTCAAGGTAAAGACGTCCTGGCCACAGCCCAGACCGGCACCGGTAAGACGCTGGCCTTCCTGCTCCCGATGATGGAGCAAATGCTCCACAACCACACGGCCGGGATCTACGCTCTCGTGCTGGTTCCCACACGCGAACTCGCGATGCAGGTCGCGGAGCAATACAACGCCCTGCGGGGCACGAACCTTCCGGAGGCGGCGCTGGTCGTAGGAGGCCTCTCCGAGAAACAACAGATCCACTCCATCCGGCGCGGAGCTCGACTGGTGGTTGCGACACCGGGTCGCCTGGAGGATTTTCTCGACCGGCGCCTGGTCGACTTCCGCGTGTTGCACCTCCTCGTACTGGATGAGGCCGATCGCATGATGGATATGGGGTTCATCCCCGCCGTCCGGCGCATTGTAGGAACCTTGCCGAAGAACCGGCAGACCATGTGCTTCTCAGCCACCTTGGAAGCGTCGGTGGCGCACTTGGTGACCGACCACATGCGGACACCGGTTCGGGTCGCACTCGGATCCGTTCTGAAGCCATGCGAGAATGTCCGTATTCAAGGCTTCGAGGTTTCGGCCGGTGAGAAGCTGGACGTGCTCCAGCGGTTGCTGGCCAAAGAAACCGGTCGCTGCCTGGTTTTTGCGCGCACCAAGCGCGCGACCGAAAGGCTGGCGCAGCGCCTGAGCCGCGAGGGCTTCTCCGCCGCGATGATTCACGGCGATCGTTCGCAATCGCAGCGTACCGCCGCGCTCACTGCGTTTCAGCAGGGACGCATCCGGGTGCTGGTGGCAACCGACCTGGCCTCGCGCGGGATCCACGTGCAGGATATCGCGCAGGTGATTAACTACGACCTGCCCCAGATCCCGGAGGATTTCATTCACCGCGTCGGCCGCACGGGACGCGCGGGCGGACAAGGCGTGGCCTCCACACTTTTCGAACATCACCAGCGGGCGGACATCCGCCAGTTGGAGCGTGCTCTGGGTATCCGGATCGAGTTGAAGGTGGCGGACATTTACCTGGCGGGCGTTCAAAGGCCCGAAAGGGAAGTTCGGAAACTGACGGCGTCTGCGGGCGCCGGTGCGCCCCGAGGCACCATGGTGGCCCTTCCCGGAGAATACTTCCAGAACGGCGACTAGCGGGATCGGCTCTCACAAGCAACAGGCTACTGCCCAACGGTGGTAGCCTTTTCTTTTGCGCCCGTCGACCCCGCACGCCTGGACCCCCGGAGATGCGGAGCAAACCTTGCGCTTCGAAGAAGGCACTCATGAACTTTCTGCTTAGGACCGATAGCTACAAATTTACCCACTGGAAGCAGTATCCACCGAAAACAACCGCGATCTACTCCTACCTGGAATCGCGCGGAGGCATGTTCCCGAGCACCGTGTTCTTCGGGCTGCAGTATTACCTGAAAGCCTACGTTGAGGGGCAGGTCTTCACGAAGCCGGACATCGAACAGGCCGACGAATTCTGCGGACAGCATTGCGGACAAGCTTTGTTCAATCGTGCGGGCTGGACCCGGTTGTTGGAGAAGCATGGCGGGCGGCTGCCCGTCCGCATCCGAGCCGTGCCGGAAGGTTCCGTGGTCTCGAACCTCAACGTGCTGGCAACCATCGAGAACACGGATCCCGACTTTCCCTGGCTGACGAACTATCTCGAGACGCTACTGCTGAAGGTTTGGTATCCCACCACGGTGGCTACGCTGTCCCGGGAAATCAAGAAAATCATCAAGGGCTTCCTGGAGCGTACGGGAGACCCTTCGCTTCTGCCCTTCAAACTGCACGATTTCGGTTACCGCGGGGTCAGCTCGGAGGAGACGGCCGCGATCGGTGGTGCCGCACACCTGGTGAACTTCATGGGGACTGACACGGTGGCCGGCATCATCCTGCTCGAGGACTATTATCACACCAAGGGAATGCCCGGCTTCTCCATTCCAGCGTCCGAACATTCGACCGTTACCGCCTGGGGCAAGGAACACGAACTCGACGCCTATCGGAACATGCTCACGGCCTACCCCGAAGGGGTGGTTGCCTGCGTCTCTGACAGCTACAACATCTACCACGCTTGCGAAAAACTTTGGGGTGAGCTCCTGAAGCCGGACATCCGGCAGCGCAAGGGAACCCTGGTCATCCGCCCCGACTCCGGAGATCCCATCAACGTCCTGACCAAAGTGTTCGAGATTTTGGGGGAAAAATTCGGCTACGAAACCAATGCCAAAGGATACCGAGTGCTTCCCCCGTACGTCCGGGTGATCCAGGGGGACGGCGTGAACATGTTCACCGTGCAGAACATGCTTTATCAGCTGGCGAAATTTCACGGCTGGAGTGCCGATAACATCGCTTTCGGCATGGGCGGCGCCCTCCTGCAGCAACTGAATCGCGACACCCAGAAATTCGCATTCAAGTGTTCGGCGGCACAAGTCGATGGACAGTGGCGGGCCGTGTTCAAGGACCCCATCACCGATCCAGGCAAGAACTCCAAGCACGGAAGGCTCTCCCTGGTCCAGACCGCGCCCGGAACCTTTCACACGGTTGAGAACGTCGAGGCCGCTGCCGCGATGAGCGAAGATCGTCTTGTCACGGTGTTTGAGAATGGGGAGATTACCAAGGAATATGACTTCGACTCCATTCGCAAACGTGCTGACCTGCCCGCCCTCGAATCATAAAAACAAAACGCCCTAGCCTTTCGACCAGGGCGTAGTGGCGCGCAATTCTTTCTAAAACAGGTTCCAGAGGAACTGGTTGTATACCTCGTGGTGATACTGGACTTCGGGAGCTTTCACAAACGTGCCCAGAGCACGCGGACAGCGATCCGCGGCGGCCTGCTTCAGGTCCGCGTAGCGAGTCTTCACGTCTTCACCCAGAAGCTTCGTCGTCCAGTCCGCTTTCCGGAAGTTGTCTAGCGCATCGTAGATGTTATCGGGCAGGTACCGTTCCGCCTGGCGCAGGTTCTTGATCTTTGCCGTTTCCCCATCAATGCCGGTCTTGAAGATCGAGTACATCACCAGGTAGGGGCTGGCGTCCGGGCTGACCGAGCGAACTTCCACGCGCATGCTCTTGTCGTTGCCGATGGGGATGCGAATCATGGAGCCGCGATCGGTGGGCGACGCTTTGATCTGGTTGGGGGCTTCGAAGTGCGGATCCAGACGGCGGTAGGCGTTCACGCTGGCATTGAGCAAAAGACAGATATCGTTGCCGTGGGTGAGGATGCGGTCCATGAACGCGTACCCCAGCTTGCTGAGTTTCTCCTCCCCTTTGGCGTCCCAGAACAGGTTCTTGCCACTCTTGCTGATCGAGACGTTGGTGTGCATGCCGCTGCCGTTTACGCCCACCACTGGCTTGGGCAGGAATGAGGCCGTGAGGCCCGCCTTGGTAGCCACTTCGCGACAAATCAGCTTGTAGAGCTGAATCTGATCCGCGGCGGCAACGACTTCGCCATAGCCATAGTTGATTTCGAACTGGGAAGGCGCAACTTCCGGATGGTCCTTCTCGTTCTGGAATCCCATGGCGCGCTGTACTTCCGCAGTCGTGTCGATGAACGTCCGGAGCAAATCGCCGGGCAGGGAGTGGTAGTAGCCCCCAGTGTTGACGTACTCGAACTTGCCGGTTTCGTAGTAGTGACGCTCCGCGTCCGGCCCCTTGAAAAGAAAGCCCTCAATCTCGTTGGCCGCGTTCAGGGTGTAGCCTTCCTTGTCGTACAACTTCTGCGCATAGCTCTTGAGTACGCCGCGAATATCGGCAGAGTAGGGCGTCCCGTTCTTGTCGATGACTTCGCCAAAGACCATTACCTTGCCGCCGCCAAAGAAGTCAGCAGGTCCCCAGTAGAACGCGGCCCAGTCAATGCCCAAGCGCAGGTCGCTCTCCCGCTGCGCCGTGAAGCCGCGGATGGAAGAACCGTCAAACGTGAGGTTGTCCCAGCTCTTGATCAGGAACTTCTTGTCGTAGTCGAGCATGTGCAACCGGCCTTCGAGGTCGCTGAAGAGCACGGTCACAGCCTTGATGCGTTTTTCGTCGGTCAGGTACTTGATCCGCGCCTCTTGAATCTTGTGCAGGGCAACGCGATTCTTGCGCTGCTCTTTAGCTTCCAGATTCAGTTCTTCCAATTCTGAATACGAGAGCGCCAGAAAATCCCGCAGTTCGTTCGACATGAGTCTCCTTAAGTTTGATAGTTGCTCGTACAGTGAGCTTGGCCGACTGGTTGTTAATAGATCAGGTTACCGTGGAGCGCTTTCCCTCGCCAATAAAAAGACCTTATTAGGCATATCAAAGAGATTTATGCACGAGGACCTGTCTCTCGAAGCCCGGCGGCGAGGCTCCTGGGCATCCGGGGGCACAATTTCCGGGCCCCTGAAGAGCCCCGCGGCCCGGCACAGGCCTCGCTTGCGAGAGCTTGGCCGTGCGGCTGGGTGGCCTCCGCCCTCCTGCAACGTCCCGGGTTCCAGATCGGGCCATCGTCCGGATCAACCGCTTTCTTCCGGAACTTTGTCTCGCTGCCTTCCGTACCCTAGAGCAGGCAATGATCCTCTACACGGTTGCGGCGCGAGCGAAGTGCCGGAATTAAGGAGCGGAGTATGGGAGACATCGTGGGTCTGGCGGCAGTCATCATGCTGTTTGGGATTCCCATTGTGGGAATAGGTTCGTACACTTTCTATCGCGTCAACAAACTACGCACGGAAGAGCGCCTAGCGGCGATCGCCCGGGGCGTGGCTGTTCCGCTGGAGCCGGAACTGTCCCAGACGGCGCGTTCGCGCCGCGCTGGCATCCTGCTGGTGGCCGGGGCCATCGGCTACATCACGACCTTCGCAATGATCGCGCGGGTTGAGCCGGATGCTTGGGTGGCCGCGTCGTTCGGAGCCGTCCCGTTCACGCTGGGGCTGGGATTCTTCCTGGATTCCGCTCTGGTACGGCGGGATCTGCACGCCTCCTGATCGCGCGGAGATTTACCCGTCAGCGGCTTGATTTTCTGCCGCGCCTCGGCTTCGAGTTGCATGGCAATGCGCGAGTCGAGGGCCGCGATCTCGATGGCTGGACCGTTCATCAGCGCAACCCAGGCGTTGCGGATGGGCGTGCTGTAATCCGCTCCCGGGTTGTTGCCCTGACCGAGCTGCGCGTCGGGTGGTGCTGCCCCGACGCGGATCTTCCCCGGGCCTTGGGGCCGAGGACCTGCGGAGCGGCCACTGGAGCGCTCGCGGGCTGGTTGCCATGCCGTCCGGGCAGGCTGGTCATTCCGCCCGACGGCATACCGTTCGGACCCGCGTATTGCGCTCACTGATTCCTTCCAGCCAGGATTACGCGTGGTCGCAACGACGTTCCAGCCGTTGCCTGCGAAAAGTCTGGCCGGGACCTTACCCGGTGCCGGAAGACGCTCCCGTCAAGAGGACTGCTTTCTCCAATTCCTCCCTCACGAGATTCGTAATGAAATTCATTTTCATACTGCGGCAGCGCCGGCATCAGCGTCAGGGCACGCCCATGTGGGATGTGCGAAATGCGCTTTCTAGCCCGCGCGGTCTGGCCGGGCCGCGGCAGAGCAAGGAGGGAGCCTAAGTGGGGTTTCGCGGGCTGGAGGGGAGTAATGGGCACGAGGACAGGAGAGTGCGCGCCACCTCAGACCTTCAGTTCCACCACGGTTGCGCCGCCTCCGCCTTCGTTCTGCGGTGGCTCGATGACGGAAACCACATGCGGATGTTTCTGCAAATACTGCCGCAAAGCTTTGCGCAGGATCCCCATGCCGCTGCCGTGCACCACTCGGATGCGAGGCAGGCCGGCGAGGAAGGCGCGGTCGACGAACTTTTCGACTTCGCTGGTGGCCTCGTCAACGGTGCGGCCGATTACGTTGATCTCCGAGGGCGCGTTCGCGGCTTCCCGCTCGAGCGAGACGGAAATGCCCCTGGCCCGTGCGGCCTTGACCGGGGACTCGGACGCGCCCACGATAACTTCGGCTATATCGTCGCGGGCGATCTTCATCTTCATGGCGCCGATTTCGACTTCGAAGTGGTGGTCGTCGAGGCGGCGCGTGATCCGAGCGGGGCGGCCCACGGACTTCAGCTTCACGGTGTCGCCTTCGGAGACGTGCTTGACGAGCTGGGGCTGCGCATGGGGATCGCCCTGGTCGGCGCCGGTGGCGTGCGCGACCACGGCGGAGTCGAACTGTTCGCGGAATTCGCGGCGCATTTTGGCAATGCGGCGCTCGGCGTCTTTGGAGAGCTTTTGCGCGGCGGCACGATCCTGGATGGCGTTGACCGTCTCACGGGCGTGGTACTCGAAATCCTTGAACAGGCTTTCGAGTTTCTTTTCCATCTCGCGGACTTTGGCCTGCTGTTCCTTCTTGCCCTCCGTGGCCAGGCGAGCCTTCTCCTTTTCCACTTCCTGCTCGCGGGTGCGGAGACGGAGGCGTTCGGCCCCTGCGTCCCGTAGCTCGGCATGCAGGCGGTCCAGGAAACGAGCTACATCCTGAGTCTGCGTGCCAAGGCGCGCGCGGGCGGCTTCGATGATTTGCGGGTTGAGGCCCAGGCGCTGTGCGATGTTGATGCCCGCCGATGCTCCCGGCACTCCGACCCGCAACTCGTAGGTTGGTTTGAGAGTGGCCTCGTCGAAGCCAACGGCAGCATTCACCACTCCGGGGGTGTTGACACCGTACACCTTGAGCGAGGTGTGGTGCGTCGATATGATCGCGATGCAGCCGATCTGGCGGAAGTGGTCGGCGATGGCGACAGCCAGAGCGGCGCCTTCTTCGGGGTCGGTCGCGGAGCCCAGTTCGTCCAGGAGAACGAGCGATTGCCTGGTCGCGATGCGTGAGATGAAGTCGATGTTGGTCACGTGAGCGGAAAAGGTCGAGAGATTCTGCTCGATGGACTGGTAGTCGCCGATGTCGGCCATCACCGCATCAAAGACCGGCAGCTCGGCCCGGTCGGCTGGAACCGGAATGCCGGACTGGGCCATCAGCGCCAGAAGTCCGGTGGTCTTCAGGGTGACGGTTTTCCCGCCGGTGTTCGGGCCGGTGATGACCAGCGCAAGGCGCTCGCCTTCGAGTTCGATGCTGACCGGAACGATCCTTCCGCCCTTTGCATTCAGATTTCTTTCGAGCAGCGGGTGACGGGCGTTGTGCAACCGGAGCCGGACTTCGCCTGTCATGGACGGACGGCTGCTGCTATCCCCACGCGAGTCAAGGCTCTCTGGCGTACTCTCTCTCTCCGTGAGGGTGACTGGCACGCACGCATAGTCTTCGGCGAAGCGAGCTTTGGCGAATTGAAGTTCGAGCTCTGCCAGTGTGCGGATCGAGGTATGGATCGAAACCGCGTGCTCTCCGATGCGGCGCGTCATTCCCAGGAGGATCCGGTGGATCTCGGCCTGTTCTTCGTCCAGCAAACGGACCAGATCGTTGTTTTGCTCGATGGTTTCGATGGGCTCGACGAAAACGGTCTGTCCGCTCGAGCTACTGCCATGCACAACCCCCGGCACGCGCCGCCTCTGCTCGATCTTCACCGGGATGACGAAGCGCTCGCCGCGAATGGTGACCAGCTCGTCCTGAATGGTGCCGCCTTCGGCGAGGCGGCGGAGATAGCCGCGCAGCGATTGCTGGATGGTGCGTCTTTGGTTGTCGATATCCCGGCGGATGCGAGCTAGTTCCGGGGAGGCGCGGTCTTCGAGGGTGCCGTCCGGCTGGATCTTGTGGCGGAACAAGGTCAGGAATTCAGTGAAGTCCGGAATGCCCGCTGAGAGACCGGAGACCGCTTTCCATTCCGCCTTCATGGTGGCTGGAGGGCTCACTACGATCTGGCTCCATTCCGCGGCCCGGTCGATAACCAGGATTACGTCACGGATCTCCGTGGTTTCCAGCGCGGCTCCGGCAATGCGCGATTTCTCGACCAGAGGCGCCACATTAAGGAGGCCGGAGAACTCGAAACGTCCCCCGACGCGGCGGAACTCACGAATCTCGGCCGTGAGTCGCTGCTGCTGCTCGATCCACGCGCGATCGGCAGTGGGGGCGAGTGTGGCGACACGTTCCGCACCCAGGGGCGAGGAGGTGTAGGTCCGGAGCAAGTCGCGCAGCGACTCGAATTCGAGGACACGGGCGCTGGCGTGAGCGAGAGGTACGGGCGGCATCCAGAGTCATGTTACAAGAACCCAGTTGCCAGGGGTCAGTTTGCCGGCGGCCCGCCGCCGACTAGGCTTTGCCGGCTTCCACTGCGGCCGCGGCGCGTGCGGCGAGTGGCAAACGAACCGTAAACACTGCGCCGCCTTCCCGCCGATTGCGGCAGGTGATCTGACCCTGATGATCCTGGACGACGCCGTAGCTGGCGCTGAGTCCGAGGCCTGTGCCCTTACCGATCGGCTTGGTAGTGTAGAAAGGATCGAAAACCCGCTCCGGATCGGTCATGCCAGGACCGGAATCGGAGAACTCCACGACCACCTCGTTGTCCTCGTGGCGGGCCGTCACGAGCAAAGATCCGCCACCGACCTCGTTTAGCGCATCGATCGCATTTTCGGTAAGGTGCAGGAAGGTCTGGAGAAGTTGATTGGTGTTGCCCCAGATGCGCGGAAGCCCGGGCTCTAGATTGGTCTCGACTCGGATGTTTCTGCCACGGACCTGCACGTCATGCATCTGGAGCGCACGCTGGACCAGAGATGCCACCTCCACCAGCACCTTCTCGGAAGGGCTCTGCTGGGAGAAGCTGAGGAGATCGGCGACCAGATCGCGTGTGCGTCTGGCTTGCTGGCCGATTTTCTGCGCCATGGAGGCCTGTTCGCCCTGCAAGGAGGTGTTGGCGGCCAGTAGTTCTGAATATCCCAGGATTGCGGCGAGCGGGTTGTTGATTTCGTGCGCCGCTCCCGCCACCAGTTGGCCGAGCGAAGCCAGCTTCTCTTTCTGCACGAGGTGGGTCTGCAGGCGCTGCAGATTTTCGTAACTCTTGCGAGACTCGTCCAGCAGGCTGATCAATTGCCGGTCGAGCAGCAGCTGCTTGAGAAAAACGAATAGACCGAGTACCAGAGTCGCCGCCATGGTGACCAGAAGCCGGAAATTGCGAAGATGAGTCGACTCGGAATCCCCGAAGAGCGTCCATAGCCCAAGCAGAGGCAGGGAGAGGATCGCGATCATCACCAGGCGTGGTGCCAGGTCGATCCATCGGCTTGCCGGTTCACTCTCCGGTGAGGTCTCCAGATTCAAACGCCGCGCGATTACGGCTGTCCACGCCATCCAGCCGGCCGAAAGGAAAAGCAGTAGGTCGTAAACGCTTCCACTGTAGTACTGATTGCGCGCAATGGCAGCATTGATCATCTCTGAGCCCAGCGTGTAGAGGGCACTGGAGATGAATAGGTTCCAGTAGACTCTCCGCCAGGCGCCGCGAGTCGAAGAAGCCACCATTCCCAGCACCCACACCAGCACCAGATTCTCGAGTAGGTACAACAGGTCGTAATTGCGGCTATACACGGCGACGTTCAAGGAAACGTACTGATCCGGAAACACGATGAAGGCGTACAGGAACACCCACCAGACCAGTAGCATCACGAAGTTGATGGCGTCCAGCAGGACCTTGCGGTCTTTCAGCGGGCGATGCGGCCGCATTGCCACGGCAGCCATAAATGGAGCAATGTGGATGAAGAGAATCACATCGCCGATGCACGGCTCCGGAATCTCCCGCTGTAAAATCACTTCGTAGTAGGCCCAAAACGCCGTGTTGATCGTCCACAACAGGCAGCCTGCCGCCAGCAGCCACCAGAATGCCCGCGACCGGTTTTGAGTGACGGCATTGCGCAGCATCGCCACGCAACTGGCGATGAGCAGCGTAAGGGCCAGCAGATCTCCGAACCCGGTAAGGCGCGGTCCGCGGGGCGCAAACCAGGACACGGCCGCAACCGTCAGAATCAGGCCGGCCATACCGACTGCGCGTAGCTGGCGTGCCAGCGACATGGGTGCCCTCCAGTCTATGCGGTGCGGCCCGCAACTCGAAGGTCACAGCGGAGGTTCGGGGGATTACTTAAGTACCTGCGTCTTGTTGTGGTCCTCGGACCAGCTCGCGCCGCCACCATCGATCCCGGACCTTCTGGAAGGCGCCGGCCAGTGATTCTCGCCACATCGGGATGTCCCCGCCTGGATGCGTTCCTCGCCGTCATTTTCGCCTCTGGGCCGGCCGACCCTTTGCTAGAATCAAAACATGGCGTTCCCGGTAACGCGTCTTCGCCGCCTGCGCAGAAGCGAATCACTTCGCTCGCTGGTGCGGGAGACTCGCCTGACTCCCGAAAACTTCGTATACCCGATGTTTGTTTGTCCGGGCAGCGGTGTGCGCAAGGAAATACGCTCCATGCCGGGCGTCTTTAACCTGTCGGTGGACGAGGCGGTCAGAGAAGTCCGCGAAGTGCGCTCCCTGGGCGTGCCGGCAGTGATCCTGTTCGGCCTGCCCGAAAAAAAAGACGAGATTGCCACCGGTGCCTGGTCCGACGACGGCATTGTCCAACAGGCGGCGCGAGCTATCAAGCACGAAGTTCCCGACGCCATTCTGATGGGCGACGTTTGCCTTTGCGAATACATGTCGCATGGGCACTGCGGAATCGTGAAGGCAGCGACCCAGTCTCTGGGAGCTGCCGTTGCGGCGCCTCCCGCCACCACCGCGGAATACGAGATTGTGAATGATGCCACTCTGGAAGTTCTGGCGCGCACTTCCGTTTCACTCGCGCGCGCGGGCATCGACATCATCGCTCCCTCCGACATGATGGACGGCCGCGTCGGCGCCATCCGCAAGCGACTGGACGAGGCTGGCCTGACGAATACGCCCATCCTTTCTTATGCCGCCAAGTTCGCCTCGGGGTTCTACGGGCCGTTCCGCGAAGCGGCTGATTCGGCGCCGCAGTTCGGGGATCGCAGATCTTACCAGATGGATCCGGCGAATTTCCGCGAAGCCATGCGGGAGATCGAACTCGATCTGGAAGAGGGCGCCGACATGATCATGGTCAAGCCCGCCATGCCCTATCTCGACGTGATTGCTGCGGCGCGCGAGCGGTTCGATGTTCCGCTGGCTGCATATCAGGTTTCCGGCGAATACGCCATGATCGAAGCAGCCGCGCGCGACCACTGGATCGACCGGGATCGCGTGATGATGGAGTCGCTGGTCTCGATCCGTCGCGCCGGAGCCAGCATCATTCTTACCTATTACGCGAAGGATGCGGCTCGGCTGCTCGCCTAGAATCCTCACCTCACTGACGCCCTTTGACGAGACCGGAGCACCACATCGGCAAAACCCTCTGAGCGCCCTCGGGGCACGCTTCGGCCGGTCCGGTATTCAGTCCGCTGGAGGGCTCGGCTGCCCCTTTTCCTGGCGCAAGGGCGTATCAAACTGAGCCACTGCCCCGTCTCGCGAATCCTTGATTCGTGTCGTAGAATCAACTGTTTGGGTGCACATCGTTATTCTGAATGGCCGGGGAGCATTTTTTGCCTGAAACCATCCAGGACGCGGCTGTCGTCGGGAGCGGTCCAGCCGGGTACAGGGCTGCCATTCGCGCCGGCCGGTAGGGAGGGAAGATCGTCGCCAAGCACGCCAAGGGGCTCGTGTTCCTGATGAAGAAGAACAAGGTGGAGACGATCAAGGGCTATCGAAATGATTAGCGTCGTTCAACTCGGGACGGTCGACTACGCGACTGGCCATCGTTTGCAGCAGAAGCTGGTCGATCTGCGCAAAGAAGGCCGCATCGGCGATGTCCTCCTCCTGCTTGAGCACACGCCGGTGATCACATTGGGTCGCAACGCGAACACCGCGAACCTGATTGCTTCCCCGGAGCAGCTGGCTCGGCGAAGTGTGGAAGTCTTCGAGTGCGATCGCGGTGGGGACGTCACCTTCCACGGCCCCGGACAGCTGGTGGGCTACCCGATTTTCGATCTGCGCGGATTCCATGCCGAAGACGGCAAACGGAAAACGCTGGGCGTGATCGAGTACGTGCGCCGCCTGGAAGAGCTTCTGATTCGCACCTGCACGGATTTCCGAATTCCCACCGAGCGTCTGCCGGGGCTCACCGGGGTTTGGACGACTCCAGCCCACCCAGGCCCGGTCGGGCAGTCGGCCAAGATCGCGGCCATCGGTGTTCACATCTCGCGCAGCGTGACCTCACACGGATTCGCATTGAACGTAAAAACCGATCTCAGTTTCTTCCACCTGATCGTTCCGTGCGGGATTGCAGGCAAACCGGTGACTTCGATGCAGAGGGAACTGGGTGGCTCTTTGACGCTGGACGAGGTGGCTCATTCGGTGGCACGCAATTTTGGGACAGTCTTCCACAGTCAGGTTCTGCGCCTGGAAAGCCTGGATGCGCTGCTGGGTGAAAATGTGGGCGTTCCCCTGAAAGTGCCCGGCGAACTGCGCGGCCTGCACGGAGAAGATGAGACGTTCTGGGTGTAGCTTCCGCAGCCTGCCAGGAGCGCCCCTCGGGGATGTGGTGTTGTCGAAGGATGGTTGGTCAAGCCGCGGCAAACGGGTTAGCATTCAGGTGCCGCTAAGCCGCGCCGAAGACCTACTCCATGGCTAAGAAGACAAAGCCCAAGGCCGCCCCTTCCCGTTCGAATCACAGAGGCTCCGCCCGACCTCAACCAGCCGCCAAGGCCGCGGCTCAGCAGCGCACCTACGCCATCGTCGACTGTCGCCTTGAGAAGCCGAGCTTCAAGCTGCGCTCCGTCCGCGATGGCGTCACCATGCGCTACGAAGTCTCCGGCAATCTGAGCGCTCCGGTCCCGCCCATCCGCGACTCGAAATACCTGAGCAAGCAGCCATGCATTGCGATCTATCGCTGGATGCTCCTCAATCGCAAGATGGAGGCGGCGCTCGAGAATCTCTACAAGCAGGGCAAGGTGGTGGGCGGCGTCTACTTCGGGCTTGGGCAGGAAGCCTGCTCGTGTGCGTCGGCTTACGCATTGAAGCCGGAAGAATGGCTGGGGCCAATGATCCGGAACCAAGGCTCGCTGCTGGTGCGCGGCTTCGCCGCGCGCGACATTATGATGCAGTATATGGCGAAAGCCGGCTCGCCCACGAAGGGCCGGGACGCGTCTTCGCACTTCGGCGATATCCAGAAGCGGAACGTGGTTGCGCCCATCTCCACGCTGGGCGATCTGATTCCCGTGCTGGCCGGGGTTGCGCTGGGCGCACGTTTGCAGGGAAAGAACATCGCTGTCATGACCTACATCGGCGATGGTGGTCAATCCACGGGAGTGACGTATGAAGGATTGAACTTCGCAGCGGTGCAGAACCTCGGCCTGGTGCTGTTCGTCGAAAATAATCTCTGGGGATACTCCACGCCTGCCGATATGCAGTTCCGCGTCGAAGACCTGGCGGAACGGGCGATTGCCTACGGCATTCCGGGCGTGATCGTCGACGGCACCGACGCTTGCCAGGTCTACGACGCCGCCCACGAAGCCTGCGCACGGGCCCGCCGTGGTGAGGGTCCGACGCTCATCGAAGCCAAGATGATGCGCATGAAAGGACACGCCATTCATGACGCCGCCGAGTACGTGCCCAAGCCACTCTTTGAATACTGGAAGAAGCGCGACCCGATTGCGCGCTTCGAGAACTACCTACTGAACGTCAAGAAATGGCTGACGCGAGAGGAGAACGAAAAGCTCATCGCGGGAGTTGAGGCCGAATTGGAAGCGGACCGAGAATTCGCCGTCGCTTCACCCATGCCGGAGCCGGAGACGGCGGCGGGCGGGACCTATTGCGAGGCTGGGTGTCATGAGATCAGTCCCAAGTATGCGACGCCGAACTTCGGGATCAGGAAGTCCGCTCGTCTGAAACCGAGCGAGGCCAGAGTGCACCTGAAGTAAGTGGCCTCGCCCGCAGGAACGAGGAGCTCATGACCGCTCATCAACAGGCTTTGACTGGGCGTGGGTGCTCATCGGAGGGGCCCCGGGAATCGATTTGCATGATCTGCGACCATCCGCGCAATCCGCGGCAATAACAACTCATGTCCACCCTCACCTATCTCGAAGCCATCCGCCAGGGAATCTGGGAAGAAATGGAGCGCGACCCGTCCGTCTTCTGCATCGGCGAAGACATCGGCATCTACGGCGGAGCGTTCAAAGTCACTGACGGATTCATCGACCGCTTTGGTCCCGAGCGCGTCATCGACACGCCTATCGCCGAGTCGGCCATCGTCGGTGCCGCCTTCGGCGCAGCCCTCACCGGCCTGCGTCCGGTGGCCGAGTTCCAGTTCATGGACTTCATCGGCTGCGCTTTCAATCAGATCACCAACATGGTCGCCAAGGCCCACTACCGCTGGGGTGCGCCCGCGCCCATGGTCATCCGTGGCCCCAGCGGCGGCAATGTTCACGGCGGCCCGTTTCACTCCCAGAATCCGGAAATGTATTTCGTCCACACGCCCGGCTTGAAGGTCGTCTGCCCGGCCACCGCGTACGACGCCCAAGGCCTGATCAAAAGCGCCATCCGCGACAACAATCCGGTGATCTTCTTCGAACACAAGTACCTCTACCGCCGCCTGAAAGAAGAGATTCCGGACGACGACTACATCGTGCCCCTGGGCAAAGCGCGCATCGCTCGCGAAGGCCGCGACCTGAGCGTCATTACGTATGCCGCCATGGTGCACGTCGCGCTCGGAGCCGCTGAAGTGCTAAGCAAGGAGGGCATCGAACTCGAAGTCGTCGACCTCCGCACACTCTCCCCCCTGGATCGCGAGGCGATTGCCGAAAGCGTGCGCAAGACCAGCAAAGTCATGGTCCTGCACGAAGACGTTTGCACCGGCGGCATTGCCGGCGAGATCAGCGCAATCATCAACGAAGAAGCCTTCGACTCGCTCGATGGCCCAATCGTCCGCCTCACGGCGCTCGACACACCCGTCCCTTTTTCTCCTCCGCAGGAGGAATACTTCCTGCCCAAACTCAGCGACGTGGTGCGGGAAGCACGGAAGTTGCTGGCATATTGACGCCTCCAGGTACTGCCCGGAAGGCCCGGGAGAATCTCGGGAACGTGGCCGCGGAACAGGCGGGGCTTGCGCCCACGCCGGTCTCGTTTATCATGGTCGTTCCGCAGGCAGTGCCACCTGATCTGTATTTCACCGGCGTGATGGACGAGCCGTGGAGTTGCATTGCAAAGCAGTTCTGGAACGTAAGCAGGAGGTTTCATGCGTAATTTCCTTCTCGGCGTGGTGGTCACCCTGGCTGTCCTGATTCTCGGTGGTCTTGGCGTGGCCCTGCTCGGCTTCATTCCGACCAACGCCAACATGGCGCCCCCTGATTTTGAACGCCACCTGGCGATGAGCGCGGTGGATGCCTCAACCGACCGCCATGCGCCGCACATCGCCAGCCCGGTGCCTGCCACTGACCAGAACCTCATCGACGGGATGAAGGTCTATACCATGGGCTGCGCCGGTTGCCATGGAGGTCTCGACAAGAAGGCCGCCGTGTTTGGGAGTTCCTTCTACCCGCCGGCGCCCCAACTCGTTCTCCATCCACCGGACGATCCCGACTGGCACAATTACTACGTGATTCGCAATGGCATCCGTTACACGGGCATGGCTGCCTGGGACAAGACTCTCAGCGAAGAAGATATGTGGAAGGTCACGATCTTCCTGTCCCACATGGAGAAGCTCCCGCCCGCCGCCCAGGACTATTGGAAGAACGCCTTCGGCGTTGCCGCTCCCGCCGGCGAAGCAGATCACGAAGAACACCAGAAACACTAATCGCAGCTTTCCCCGGGGAAAGAAAAGAATAGAGCCCCGGGCCGTTGCGTCCTCGTGTGCTGTGGGAACTGACTGTGTAGAGCCAGGGCCGACCCTGCGTCTGACGCCCCCTGCCCACCCTCTATATAATACGGGTTTGTGTCTGGCCCGAAATTCGCACTAGCGGGCCGGGTGGAAGGAAATATGCCGACTGACGTCATCATGCCCCAGATGGGCGAATCCATCTTTGAGGGGACCATCACCAAGTGGCTGAAGAAGCCGGGCGACAAGGTCCAGCGCGACGAGCCGCTCTTTGAAATCTCCACCGACAAGGTGGACGCCGAGATCCCCGCCCCGGCTTCCGGTGTTCTCCAGGAAATCAAGGTCGCCGAAGGCAACACCGTGCAAGTGAACACCATCGTTGGAACGATCTCCGCCGACGGCGAATCGGCTGCTCCCCCGAAAGCGTCCGCACCCGCGACCCCGCCGGAGAAGAAGGAAGCGGTGAAGGCGGCGCCCCCACCAGAAAGCCCTCAGGACCTCGGCGCCCACGACGAGGACCTGCGCTCCTCTCCGCTGGTCCGCAAGATCGCTCGCGAGAATAGCGTAGACCTGTCGCAGGTACCTGGCACCGGTCTGGGTGGACGCATCACCAAGCAGGACATCATGGCCTTCATCGAGAAGGGCCCGGCCGCCCCAGCCCCTGCACCCGCTCCTCGAGCCCCCGCTTCGCGTCCGGCCGCAGCGTCCGCCCAGGCGCCTATCCCCGGCGATCTCGTTCCCATGACTCAGATGCGCAAGATCATCGCCCAGCGCATGATCGAATCGCGCCGCACCAGCGCCCACGTCCACTGCATGTTTGAAGTGGACCTGACCCGCATCGTTCATCTGCGCGACCAGCTGAAGAAAGGCTTCGAGCAACGCAATGGTGCGCGTCTCACCTTCATGCCGTTCTTCGTGCGCGCCGCGATCATTGCCCTGCAGCAGTATCCGATCGTCAATGCTTCGCTCGAAGGAGAGAGCATTCGCTACCACCGCCATGTGAATGTTGGAATCGCAGTGGCTCTCGATTGGGGCCTGATCGTTCCCGTTCTGAAGAATGCCGACGAGCTGAACTTTCTCGGATTGCAACGCGCCATCACGGACCTCGGCGAGCGCTCCCGTTCGAAGAAGCTCATGCCCCAGGATGTGGAGGGCTCGACCTTTACGATTACCAATCCCGGCCAGTTTGGAGCCGTGTTCGGATTACCCATCATCAACCAGCCGAACTCCGCCATTATGGGCGTCGGTGGGATCAGCAAGCAGCCAATGGTAATCACCGACAAAGACGGCAGCGACTCCATCGCGATTCGCTCCGTTGTTCACCTGACGCTCGGATACGATCATCGTCTCATCGACGGTGCCGTCGCCGACCAGTTTATGGCCCTGGTAAAAAAGACACTGGAAAACTGGAGCGAGGAAGTGGGGTAGTCTGGTCTCCGATTCCTGAAATCAGGTCGGTGGAATCGAAAAGGCAGCGAGGTCCCAAAGCGTCCCCTGCCTTTTTGGCCAGCCTGAAGGGCGAGGGCGCGCGCCGGCCTCGCTGATCTTGCTCAGCCATTCCGAGCGGTGGCGCGGTGCCTGCACTTGCTCACCCGCACGGGGAATCGCCCAGCTCCGGTACAGCGCCTTCAGCCGATTCATGACGCGCGTGAAGATCTTTGCTGATGGTCAGGTAAACGCGGGCGCCAGCTCCTTCCATGCTCGCATGCCATTCGTTCCATGCTAGACCGGCCGGAGAAGTTCGCCGCGCAACAGCTCGGCCCGCTTGCGCGCAATCCGGGCACTGCTGTTTCGCAAAATGCCCTTGACCCCAGCCGAGGGTTTCCTCGATGCAGTCAAAAGCGCTTGATCTGGCCCAGCTCACTTCCGAGCAGTCGCGTACCCCTCCAGGAACCTCTCCACGCTCCGCACATACACCACCGCAAAGTCCGCCTGCGGGCGCCGCGTTTCAATCAACCGCAGCGCGTCTTTGATCTTCCATCCCAAAGTGCAAAGCAGAGCCAACCCCATCATCGGCGCGCGGTGGATTCCCGCCGCGCAATGGATGTACACCTTGGTCCCCGGCTGATCCAAAGCCTCGATCGCAAAATCCACGCCCCGCTGAAACACCGTCGTCGGCTTCGGCTGAAAATCATCGTCAATCGGATTCCACAACACCACGATTCCGTGCGGCTCCGCCAGCGGCGTGTCATCGAATTCAATCTGCATGTCGATGATGTGCGAAATCCCCTCGCGCGCCACCTTGGCCATGTTCTCTGCGTTCCAGATTCCGCCCCCGACTGCGATCCGGCCCGTCACCCATGTCATATCCATCCTGACGTTCCCATCCTCAGCCGAAAGTATCTCATCCAGAAATCGCATCGTTGAAATAGCCGAGGTCCGCCCGCGGCCCCCTAGCCTGGCCACCGTCCGAAAACGAGCCCTGACCTCGGAGTTTCTCATTCTACCGAATCGCTGCCCAACGCCGTCGGACCCTCGAGGCGCGCAGCTTCCGAGGCAGACCCACTGCCCAACTCAATGGCGATCAAGAAGCGCCCTGGCCAGATCGTCGCTGTCCCGTTGCGCAACGTGCGCGCTCGCTCCGGTAGGGTACGGCCCCATCGGCTCGAACCGGTAGTTCAGCGCCGCCAGGTTCCCTCCTCTCACGACTTCCTCAGTCGTGGTCCTCACCATGGCGAGAGCCTTCCCAGTCGGTGGTTGGCGATCTTCTGCCGCAGGGCATTCAGATCCACCTGCTCCGTGAAAAGATGCGTTGGCCCGAGGGCGTCCGCTGCCCGGTCTGCGGAGCCCAGGAAATCTCGCAGGTCACGCGCAAGAAGGAAACCAAGAACAAGCGCGGCCCGCTTTCCCTGTGCCTGGTCTTCCACGATTGCCACTTGCCTTTAGGGAAGTGGTCCAGAGCCATGGCGCTGGTGATAGATGCCAAAAAAGGCTGGTTCGCGCTGCAACTCAAGCGGCAGCTGGGCTGCAATTGCCCCACAGCGTGGCATCTCTGCCATCGCATCCGGGAAGCCATGGACGAAACCGGGTGGATGGAAGCTGACCGGAACGGTCCGCAAGAGGCAACAGCGTATCGCAGACTGGCATCCGTGCAAGTACGCACGTATCCAGTACGGCGGCATACTCATTGTCCTGGGTTAGGATCATCGGGCGCTCTGTCGAAGAGACCCTCTTCGTACTCTGCGCGCTACTCTGCGCGCGCCAGATCGTCCAATCTCTTCCGACGCGCAGGATCACGCGTCGCCTTGTGGGCCGCACATCCCGCGCGTACCGCCGTCGGTGAGCTCCTCCCACGTGATAGTGCTACGGACGCAAGCGCCCATCGCGTTAACAGCACGGGCTGCCTGTCATGGCAGCCTCACTTTCCCGGCTTGGGAATCTCTGTGTCAGCTGCGTAATCATCGCCAGAAACTATATTTCCTTACAGATGTTATAGTAGTATTGCGAATATCCACATGCTATAAGTGCGTGCTATACTTTCCGCATGAAATTCAAGGCACTGCAGGAAAACCTGCGCCAAACACTCTGGGAACGCATTGAAGGAGGCGAGCTGACGGGACTTCGCCTCGCGCAGCAGACCGGATTCAAGCAGGCCCATATCTCCAATTTCCTCAATCGCAAGCGCGGCCTCAGCCTGGAAGGCATGGATAAAGTCTTGAATGTGCAGCATCTCTCGGTACTCGACCTGATCGAGCCGACCGAGGTCAACAAGCGGGCCACTATCCTGCCACCCACCGATGACGAATTCGACAACGTGCTCTTGGTCGACGGCCGCGTGGCGGCGACCGAGCCTCTCCTTATGAGCATGAACGTCCGCGAGATCCTCAAGTTCAAGAAAACCTTCCTGCGCAAGATGAAGCCCGAACTCGAAGGCAACCGCGACAACTGGGAACGCTTTGTGATCATCAAAGCCGACGGCCGTGAAGGCATGAGCATGTATCCACGTCTCTTGCCGGGTGCGACCGTGCTCCTCGACCGCCACTACAATTCGCTGAAGCCATATCGCAAAGGCGAGTTCAACATGTATGCGGTGGCCAAAGACGGCGACTGCACCGTCAAGTACGTGGAAGTCGCCGGCAACCACCTGATTCTGCGCCCGCACAACCAAGCCTATCCCATCGAAGTCGTGACCATGGAAGACGCGAAAACCGCCGCCGACTATCTGGTGGGCCGGGTCTGCTACGTGGGCGTCGAGACCTAAGAATTGGCCAGGGAGCTCCTGAGAGCACGACCTGGCAACCAGTGACGCCGTGTTCAATCACCTGGCGCATCACCGCGGACAGTTGACCGTCTACCTGCGGCTCAACAACGCCATGGTGCCCGCGATCTACGCACCGTCGGCGGATGAAGGGAAGTTCTAACCAGCAGAGAGCGAGGAAACCTGCCCCCCTCTCCCCTCCCATATTCGCCTTATCGCCGGGGCAGTCAAAACGCTATGATGTTGTCCAGAGTCGGCCGGCGAAGCGAATTGCGGAGGTGGAGCGTGGACGGGAAACAGGAAGTGATCGCGGCGATCGAGGCCGGAGACGCAGAGCAGCTGAAGAGCTTGCTGGCGCGCGACCGTACCTTAGCCTCGGCCCGCGATGCGAGCGGCGTTTCGGCCATCATGCACTCGCTTTATCGTCAGCGCAAAGACATGGTCGAGTTGTTGCGGGCAGCGAATCTGGAATTTGATGTCTTTGAGGCCACCAGCGTGGGCCGCGGCGATCTGGTGGAAGAGTTGATCATGCGCAGTCCCCGGCTGGCGAATGCCCGATCCGGCGATGGATTCACTCCCCTGCACTTCGCGGCATTCTTCGGGCACGAAACTGTGGCGCGGGTGCTGCTCGAACATCACGCGGATGCCGGCGCCGTGGCGGACAATCCCATGAAGGTCATGCCGCTGCATTCCGCGGCGGCCGGCAGGAACCTCGCAATCGTGCGTGCGCTGCTCGAACACGGCGCGCCGGTCAATGCGAAACAGCAGCAGGGATGGACCGCGTTGCACGCGGCCGCACAGCATGGAGACGAGGCCATGGTGGAGTTGCTGCTGAAGTATGGCGCCAATCCCAACGCGAAGAACGACGACGGGCGGACCGCGGAGCAGGTCGCAGAGGAAAGGGGACACTCCGGCCTGGCGGAGCGGTTGCGGGCTGCCTAGCCCTCGGTCTCCTTCCGATCGAACATCTTCTTGGTGACAAACCGTGACATTACAACCTCGCACGATCAGGATCGCGAGGGTCACCTTGCGACTTCATTTCGGGGGCACCGCCCAGCGTGACAACCGCTTCGCAGCGCCCAGCCCTCGGCACGACTGCTCAAGTCCGGCGCTTCCTCTTTTGCTATCATCGCTAGCGACGTATGGAATTCGAAGACAACGAGATTCCGATAATTTCCGGGACTGGGGAGGCATTCATGGATGCGCCCGCAACTCCTGCGGCAGGGTCGCGCCGCAACGAAGACATCGCGCTCGACTTGATGAAGTTCATCGCCCTGACGACCGGCTATGGCAAGACCAACTCCGCGATGGGTGGGGTCGGATTCGAGAAGTCGAGCGGCGGAGCCTCCAAGCCCGAGGAGTATGCCGCGCATTTGCTTACGCTCTACGGCAAGTGCCTGGACGCGGTAGGAAAGAAATAGCAGACCTGCGGCGCGCGTCCTCACCCACCGAACGAGTGTGGACGGGCGAGCCTGCCCGGAGTGAGATGCCGGAGTGAAACGGACGAGACGCCTGTCGCACCCAGGGGATCCGCTGCGATTCCCCTGTGCTCGTTCGAAAATCTGCACACCGAAGCCGCTTCCCTTCGTCTCTCCGTTCCGTGCTTGCGCAACCCTGTGGCCTCTGGCACAATGCGCCGCAACATCTTTTTAGCAGCCTGGCAACTCGATCAGGAAGTTTCCGAAAGGGGCATGTATGGCGACTGCTTTGCCGAATCCGTTGGCGGTAGTGAAAGAGGCTTCGAGATGGGGCGTTCTGTGGGGCGTGCTGCTGGTCCTGTTCGGAATGCTGGCCATTGGGGAGCCGTTCATCGCAGCCTTGGCACTGGCCACCTTCATCGCATGGCTTCTGGTCTTGGTGGGCGCGGTGCACGCTGTGCTGGCGTTTCACGCGCACAGCGGCTCTCGGATCGGATGGAAGCTGTTGGTCGCGCTGGCGTATGTGTTCATCGGGAGTTGCTTGCTGATTCAACCGGTGCTGGGAATTGCTGCGCTCACCCTGCTGCTGGGATTCCTTTTCTTCGTAGAGGGCGTGCTGGACGTGATGTTGTGGTGGAAGGCGCGCGCGGTCGACGGCGCGTTCTGGATTCTGGTGGATGGAGTGATCACGCTCGTGTTGGGCGGAATGATTTATGAGCACTGGCCGTCAAGTTCAGTGTGGGCGATCGGAACGCTGGTGGGGATCAGCCTGATCATCAGCGGAGTGACGCGAGTCATGTTGTCGCTGGCCGCAGGCAAGGTGGCGGAGAAACTGGCCTCCGGCTAGGCCTGCAACCATTGAGGCGTACAGAACGGTAAGCAGCCAGAAGGAAAAAGCCGCGGCATAGCCCCGGCTTTCGTTTTCTCCAGTTGACGGACGCGGGCGAGACGCCCGCGCTCGATTTCCCCCTAGCGGCGCTTTTTCTTCTTAGCGCTCTTTTTCTTGGCGGCCTTCCTGGCCGGTTTCTTCTTTGCTGCTTTCTTCTTAGCCGCCTTCTTGGCCGGCTTTTTCTTGGCTGCTGTTTTGGCCGGTTTTTTCTTAGCCGGTTTCTTCTTGGTCGCTTTCTTGGCGGGCTTGCGGGCGCCGCCTCCACCACCACCAGCGGGTTTGGGAGGAGCGGGTGCGGTTTCCTCTACCTCGATTACCGCGACCGACTCCCGGATCTCGGGCAGGCCGGCTTCTTCTTCCTCTTCCTCTTCTTCTTCCTCTAAAACCTCTTCGGGCGATTCGCCGTAGGCGCCGCTGTCGCCGAATTCATCCTCGTCGTCACGTCCGTAGAGGGTCTCGTCGTAAAAAGTCATTGCTCCTCCTGCTGTTGCGCCGCTGTGAACGCTGGCACGCCGCCGAACCTGGCGCCGCGCACGAAAGAATTAGAAAGACAACTGCAGAACTACCTCGTCCGCCGAACGGGGCGCGATTATAGCACAGAGATTTTTGCGGGACAGTAACAGGAAATCGGCTCCCAGCTCTCAGGTCTCAGGGGTTGGGCCTCAGGTCTCAGGCGCCTCCCTTGGGCTCAAGCGCTCGTTTGCCGCGTTAGAGGACAGATAGGGGACGCAAACCCGGGCACCGCTGTGGAAGAAACAAATCCTAAGACCTTAAGACCTGCCACCCGCTCTTAAGGGATTCCCCGGACCACCAGCACCATTCCCGGGTGCAGGTTCGCAATGTTGCGGTTGTCCCGCTTCAGAGCGTCAACCGTTGTCTTGTAGTTGGAGGCAATCGAGTACAAGGTTTCGCCCTGCTTCACCCGGTGGCGGACGACTGGGTTCTGTTGGCTGCTGACGGCCTGAACGGTCTTTCCCTGCTTTGACTTAGAGGAGTTTGTATCGCTCACGGCGCGATTGACGCTGGGCGTGACGGGCAGATGAACGTACACCACGCTGCGGCCTCTCAGGCTGTCAGCTTTCAAGCGGTTCCAGCGCCGGACCATGGTCGGGGGCACACCGAAATTGTCGGCGACGGACTCGACGGTGTCTCCCCTGCGAACCCGGTAGCGGGTGGCGTGGCGGGCGTAGGTGGCGCCGTCTTCGGTGGTGGCGTGTTTGCCGGGGATGATGGGAATTGCCAGCTTGCTATCGGGAACCAGGTTCTGGTCATCTTTCAGGTGGTTGGCCGAAGCAATCACTTTGGGCGTGCTGCGATAGATCCGGGCAATTGCGCTCAGCGTGTCGCCGGGCTGGACCTTGTGATAACGCCACCAGACCCGCATATCCGGCGGGATGGCGGCGATGGCGGTCTCAAACTTGTCCTTGGTTCCAACCGGCAGGCGTAGTTGGAATTCGTCAGCACGGGGAGTGGTCATCCGCAGGAGGCTGGGATTCAGGTCCTGCAGCTCGCTCGGGGAAGCGTCCACGCACTCGGCGACCAGGCGCAGATCCACCGGATAGTCGATGGCCACCGTGTCGTAGGGGAGCGGGGTTTCCTTCTCCAAGTGGTCAAGGCCATACTGCGCAGGATTCTTGGCCATGATGGTCACGGCCACGATGATGGGAACGTAGTTACGCGTTTCCCGCGGGAGCACGTTGCGGCGGTAAAGCTCCCAGAAGTCGGCATAGCCGGTGCGCTTCACCGCGCTCTGCACCGTGCCGGGACCGGAATTGTAGGCCGCCATGGCCAGGTACCAGTCGCCAAATTGCTGGTAGAGGTCTTTCAGGTGACGGGCAGCGGCGCGGGTGGCCTTCTCGGGATCCTGGCGGTCATCAACCCACAAGTTCCGCTGCAATCCGTACCCGCGAGCGCGGCTCGCCATGAATTGCCAGATGCCTCGCGCACCCGCCCGCGACAGGGCCAGGGGATGGAAACCGGACTCCGCCTGCGCCAGGTAAATCAGATCCTGTGGAACGCCCTCTTCCTTCAAGGTGCGACGCATCATCTGGTCGTAGCGGCCCGACCGAATCAGCGCATTCTCCAGAATGGCGCGACCCCGGGTAGAAAAGTAATTGATGTAGCCGGCGACCTGGTCGGTCATCATCAGGGGCAAGTCGGAGCGCGTCGACTGGATCTCAGCTTCCGCCTTGGCCTTAATGTTGGCATCGACCGGGAAGGACACTTCGTTGGCTTCGTCGATGGGGGCCGGTTCAGATTTCTGCTCCGCGGAGCCCTCCGCCGGCTCGAGCGCGACCATCTCGAAACTGTTGTAGGTTTCAAGCACCCGGTCGAATTCACGCTCCAGGCGCGGGTCGGAGTCGATTTCGAGGTTGCTGCTGAGCAGCAGATCGAACGCGCGGTCAAAGTTCTGGCGCGCCTCTTCGTGGTGGCCTGCCTTGTAGTTGTCCTGTCCGGTTTGGTATTCCTTCTCTACTTTGACGATCAGCTCGGCCACCGGATCGGCCGCCGCCGGCGCCGGGCCAGCTTGCGCTGGCGCAGCCGTTTGCGGCTGCGCTTTCAAATCCTGGGGTACTGCGCTCGCGGGAGAAGCCGGAGCCGTCAAGGCAGGCGGGGCGGCTTGCTGGGCCGGAAGCAGTGCCACGGGTCGTTGAGCGGACTGGCAGGCGCAGGTCGCAGCGACTGCGGCCAAGGGCGCGAGCAGGGCATACAACTTCTGAAATCTCATAATTCTCTATGATTTACCGCGATCTACCCCCTGGCAGCTTGGATGCGAAAACTCCCAAAATGGTACTACCTGGGGTTTCCAGGGGTCAATTTACCAAGGGTCAGGTCCCAATTACTTTCGGCACAGGGCGGGGATATTACCTACGCACAGGCAAGATTGCAAGACGGTAAATAGCACTTTTCGCACTTCGCACCGGAGCCGGCGTTTCCTGAAACGGTGCACACTCACCCAGCCGAACCGAGCCTGCGCCGCAAGGGGGAACCCGACCTCGGACGGATGGTATAGTTTCGTGTCCCGCCTTGCTGCCGCTTCACTCCGGGTCAGGTCCACATGGTCAACTTGCTGACTGTCATCGGTGTGGGATTTCTGCTCGGAATCCGACACGCCACCGATCCGGATCACGTGATTGCGGTGAGCACGATCGTGAGCCGTCAACGGCACATCCGGCACGCCGGGCTGATCGGAATGCTCTGGGGCGTGGGCCACACCGTCACGATTGTCCTGGTGGGGACGGCGATCATCCTCTTTAACCTGGTGATCCCGCCGCGCGTCGGCCTCGCCATGGAGCTGGCGGTCGGGCTGATGCTGATCCTGTTGGGAGTGCTCAATCTGAGCGGAGCTACCCAGTGGATCACCGACCGGTTTACGCCGCTCGACGGCCCGGGAGCCGTGATTCACTCGCACACCCACCGTCACGGGGAGGTGGAGCATGCGCACGTTCATTCCCACCAGCCCGACGTGCATCTTCATCTGGACGAAAAGCCGCAGGGGCCGGCGCAGAGGCTTTTCGAGCGGGTCGGACTGTATCAGCTGCTGCGCCCGCTGGCGGTTGGGATCGTGCACGGACTCGCTGGATCGGCGGCCGTCGCGCTGCTGGTTCTGACGACCATCCGGGACCCACGCTGGGCGGTGGCTTACCTGCTGGTATTTGGGGTGGGAACGATCGCCGGCATGATGCTCATCACGATGATTTTGGGGGCGCCGTTCGCCTACACCGGCAGGCGGTTTTCAAACCTCAATCGTGGACTGGGCCTGGTTTCCGGGATGGCCAGCGTGGCGTTCGGGTTGTTCGTGACCTTCCACACCGGCTTTGTCGACGGACTGTTCACGGCGCATCCCCTTTGGACACCGCACTGAGGCGTGGTCCGGCTTCACCACGGCTGGAGTTCGGTCCGTCCTCAGGCGTAGGATTGAATACAACCGGGGCGCGTTCCTTCCGTTCGGGAAGCCAAATACAAGGATGCAGCGAAGGAGAAGAATATGGGAGCGAGTTTGAAATCATGGGTTTGTGCCCTTGCGGTCATCGCGATCGGCGGGTGCTGGCTGGCGGCGGGACAGGACGCGGCCCCGCCGTCGGCTCCACCCTCAACCCCGAACGCTGGCGCCGAGCGGCCGGCCGGTGGCGGTCGCCGCACGTTCGAGGGATTTGGCGAGTTGCGGTGGCTGAGCCAGCAGCTCAACCTCACCGAGGAACAGAAACAGAAGCTGCGGCCGATCGTCATGGACGAAGGTGAGCAGATGAAGACCGTGCGGCTGGATGAGCACCTCCCCTTGGATCAGAAGCGCGCCAAGATGCAGGAGGTGCGGGATGCGTTCCGGCCGAAGATCGCGTCGATTTTGACTCCGGAGCAGCAGGAGAAGTGGAAGAAAATGCAGGCGGCCGCGCAGGAGAAGCATCCCGGAAGCGTGAAGGGAGCGGATTCTGACCCGGTGCCTCCTCCGAAGCCATAGTAGATTTTGATTCGGGAGATTTTTCGTCGGAAGCGCCCCCACCATCACGACGCGGAAGATCGGACCGGGGACTGAGCGAGCAACCCTGGCGCCTTATGCGGAGCAGTTGACGCTGAAAAAGAACGGGCGTACCTTGATCCTACGCCACAAACTTACGCAGGGTCGCGCAACCCGCGCGATCCTCCTTTCACCTCTTGAACCGAAAGGAGGGCATCCCATGTACACCAGAGTCGTAGAACTTACCAGCAAATCAGGAAAAGCGCGTGAACTCGCCAATACCATCCATGAAAAGGTCCTGCCCGTTCTCAAGAAGCAGGCCGGATTCGTGGACGAAACCGTTTTGGCCTCAGACTCAGACGGCACGCGCCTGCTGGCGCTGAGCTTCTGGAATAGCCGAGAGGACGCCGAACGCTACCACCGGGAGCAGTACCCCGCCATCCACGAGATGGTGCGGAACCTGCTTGAGGGGGAGCCCGTGGTTCGGACGTTCCATGTCGATAGCTCAACCACTCACAGAATCTCTGCCGGCAAAGCCGCCTAAGACTCGGCACGAGCCTGCAACCCAAGGCGAGCTACACAGCTCGCCTTTCTCGTCTAATTGCCCCTTCCTTGAAAAAATGTCGTGGCTGCCTCTGTTCTGGAGAAAAGGGCGAAGAATCCGCTCTCTCACAGCGGTGGTACGCCGATCTGCCGGACGCCCCCGCGAGAGGGCCCGCCGCACCCTGCGCCACGGCCGTTATCATAGGAATCGAAGGTCAGGAATCGAAGGTCAGGAATCGAAGGTCGCCGATGAGAGCAATCCAGGTTAAGCGGGTGGGTGGTCCAGAAGTTTTGGAATGGGTGGAGGTTTCGGTTCCCGAACCGAAGGGGTATGAGGCCACCGTGAAGATCGCCGCCTCGGGGGTGAACTACATCGACGTCTACTATCGCGAAGGCCGCTATCAAACGGTGCTTCCGTTTGTGGTCGGGCAGGAAGCGGCGGGTGAGGTCGTGGCGATAGGCTCCGGCGTGAACGATATCCGGGTTGGGGATCGAGTCGGCTACACGATGCTGTTGGGCAGCTATGCCGAGTACGCAGCCGTTCCCGCCGACCGGCTGGTGAAAATTCCCGAGGGCGTGAACTATCGCCAGGCGGCCGCCGCCATGCTGCAGGGAATGACCGCGCACTACCTGTCGCATGATGCCTACCCGCTGAAGAAGGGCGAGACGGCTTTGGTGCACGCGGCGGCCGGTGGAGTGGGACTGCTGCTGGTGCAGATGGCGCATAACATCGGTGCTCGCGTGATTGGGACGGTTTCCACCGAAGAGAAGGCCAAGCTGGCGCGCGAGGCGGGCGCGGACGAAGTCATCCTGTACACGCAGCAGGACTTTGAGGCCGAGACCAAGCGGCTCACCGAAGGCCAAGGCGTGGATGTGGTGTATGACTCAGTGGGCAAGACCACGTTCGAAAAGGGGCTGAACGTCCTGCGGCCGCGCCGGTGCATGGTGTTGTACGGCGCTTCGAGCGGAGCGGTGCCGCCGTTCGACCCGATCGTGCTGGCGCAGAAAGGGTCTCTGTTCTTGACGCGGCCATCGCTGGGCGCTTACATCCCGACCCGAGAGGAACTGCAGCAGCGCACGAGCGCGCTGTTTGGAATGATCGCCGGTGGGAAGTTGAACTTGCGAATCGAACACATGTATCCGCTAAAGGACGCGGCCCAGGCGCATCGCGATCTGGAAGCAAGGAAGACCGCCGGGAAGCTGCTGCTGTTGAACTAGAACTGGTCTCAGCGATTCCCGGGTAGGGCTTCACGGAATCGGGAAGAGCGCTGAATCGAAGCTGGCTTGGAAGGTGCCCGGCTTTAAGCCCGGTCGGAAGACGGCCAAAGTCAAATCTCTAGAAGCCGCCTGAGGGGGACCAAAGAACTTTCTTGGCACTTTCAAGCCCGAAAAGGCTGGACATCGCAGGCCGGGCCGGACACCCGTCCCTCCACTGCGCTTGCAGAAAACTTTACAGAATCAAGACTTCCTGGCTGCAACCCGGTTTGACTGCCCCGGCATCGGACAACGCACCGGGTCACCGCTGCCCGGGGTTGGGAACGCCCTGCCGGGGAAGCAGCCCGGCGTGAGGAAAACTGTCGAGATGGAACCAAGGGCAAGACGTGGGAAGGTGGCCGCTGCTGTTTTTTCGTTTGGGCTGGTGTTGGCGGTGCTGGCAGACGCTCAGCAGATCAGCCTGCGATGTGATCCTGCCCAAACCACCGCACGCTTCACGCTCGGAGGGTTGCACTCGGTGCATGGCACCTTCCAGCTGAAACGCTGCCAGATTCCCTTCGATCCAGTGTCCGGGAAAATTGGCGGCGAAGTGGTATTCGATGCGACCAGCGGGCAGACCGCGAACGGAAGTCGTGACCGGAAGATGCATAGGGACGTGCTCGAAACCGAGCGCTATCCGGAGATCACGTTCCGCCCCGATCGGGTGGAGGGAAAGGTTGCGATGGCGGGAGTCTCTACGGTGCGGGTCCATGGGCTGTTCGGGATTCATGGGGCAGAGCATGAGATTGTGGTGCCGGTGGAGGTGAATCTGAACGGAGACCGCTGGACCGCGTCCTCGCAGTTTCCTGTGCCTTACGCGAAATGGGGCATGAAGAATCCCAGCGTCCTGTTTCTCCGAGTGGGAGACTCGGTCGACGTGGAATTTCATGGCGCCGGGACCACCTCTCCCGGGCCCTAGCGCTGCTGACTGACGCTCGGCGCTTCTTCCGTCCTACGGCGCGAATTCTCCACCACACCACTGGCTCACAATCAACGCCAGCACCTTGGTGGCCGCGACTACCTCCTCCAACTCAACAAATTCATCGACCGTGTGCGCGTTGAAGATGTTGCCGGGGCCGTAAAGCACGGCGGGAAGGTGGGCGTGGTTGGTGAACAGGCGCAGGTCGGACCCGTAGGTGACGCCTTGGACGACGGGAGACTTGCCGAACGTTCGCGCGTGGCAATCGGCGATCGACTGCACGATCGGCGAATCTGGAGGAATCTGCCCGGACTCGAACTGGCCTTCAAACCATTCGAGCGTGGGCGGATGCCCCTTCAGCCATGAATCTGCCTCGGAGGCCTTGCTTAACGCCCCGGCCATGGCCGCCCTCGCGGCGGGCGTCGATTCGCCCGGCATAACCCCGAAGCGGCCCTCGACCACCAGTTCGTCGGGCACGGTGGAGGGCCAATCGCCGGCGCGGAGCGTCCCGAAATTTACGGGCGCGATGTTGTTCGGGTCTTCGTACAGCGGGTTGCGATACTCGACGTGGCGCTGCCGTTCGAGCTCCTGCACAGACTGCAGCACGAGATAGAACTTCTCGATGGCGCTCACGCCGTAAGGCTTCATGCAGGCATGAAGGGCGCGACCGGAGACTTTCACGCGGAAGCTGAGGGCTCCGGACTGGACGGGGCACAGACGCAGGCGCGTCGGTTCCGTGATGATCGCGGCCTCGGCCTTGAATCCTTTGACAATGGTTGTGAGCGTGCCCACGCCCCCACTTTCTTCTCCGATTACGCTCTCGATCAGAACATCCGCCGCCGGCTGGCAGCCCATGGCCTTTAGGGTTTGAACCGCGAAGAGGTTGGCGGTGAGTCCGGCTTTCATGTCGCAGGAACCGCGGCCGTAGAGTTTGCCGTCGCGGACCGAACCGCTCCAGGGGGACTCCGACCACCGCGATTCATTGCCCGTTGGAACCACATCCATGTGACCATTCAGGATCAGCGATCGAGCTGCCTCTGCGCCCGTTTTACGTGCGTTTCCCTGCCAGCGCCCAACCACGTTGAGACGCTCGTGAAACGGAACGCCGTCGTCAGAGAAGGCGGGGTGATCTTTCAGATCGTTCCGATCGGAGGCGACAACGTCGACCCTCAGACCCAGGGAACGAAGTTTGTTGGCGATGAAATGCTGCGCCGCCTGCTCGTGGCCGGGAAGGCTGGGAAGCTGGACCAGCTTTTGCAGAAACCCGATCAGCTCGTCCCGCCCGGAGTCGACGTGCGATGCGATGTTCTGAACGAGATCCGGCATGCAAAGTGAAAATGCTACGTCCGAGTGGCGGCCGGAGGCTGGGCAAGCCACGCCTCGACCAGTTCCTATTGTTTCTTTCTCGAATACGCGCGGGCGTAAGCCGGCACGGGAATCTCGGGATTGCAGCGGGCGTCCGTGATCGGGCTGCGCGCCACGGTCTCAAGCGGAATGACTCCCGCCCAGGTCTGCAGGGCGTAGTCATCCTCGTCGTCGATCGGCGGCCCTTGCCGGACTTTCGCCGAGAATTCGGTGATCGGAACACGCAATGCGAGGGTTGCCTTTAGTTCCCGCTCGTTGGGATAACGCGACTGATCCCATCGTCCGGGCAGGATGTGCTCGGAAAGCCGGCGAAGTGCTTCGAGCTTCTCTGCGGGATCTTCGACAGCGGTGGCGATGCCCAGAATCACGACCGACCGGTAGTTCATCGAGTGATTGAAGATCGACCGCGCGAGCACCAGTCCGTCCAGGAGCGTGACCGTGACGCAGACCGCCGTTCCCTGGTCGAGATTGCGCAGCATGCGGCTGGCCGCAGAGCCGTGAAGGTACAGGCTATCGCCTGACCGTCCGTACGACGTGGGGATGACGTAGGGCTGGTTCTCCACCGTGAAGCCCACGTGGCAGATGAAGCCTTGGTCGAGGATTTTGTAGACGGCGTCCCGATCGTACACGGCGCGATCGGCTTCGCGAACGACGCGCGTCCGCGCCGTGGGCGTGCAGGGCTGGGACATGAGGAACGAACTCCGGGCAAGCGCCAAGGATGCCTGAAGCACGAGTGTAACACCGGGCGGTGGCCCGTCAGCCCAGCCAGTGCGGATGGTGGACCGTGCCGTCGAAATCGTGCGAAATCTTGTAGCGTTCGAACTCTCCTTTACCCGCAGCAGGCGCCGTCTTGGCGAGCAGCGTAGCGACTGCATCCGTGTTCATGGGCTGGAAGCTGCGAGCGGCGTCGATCGCCTGCTGGAGGATCTTCAGCGAATCACATCCGGTGATGACTACGCTCGTGGGCAAGCTCATGGCGTAGTGCAGGCACTCGACCGCGCTCGCAGTATTGCTGTGCAGAATCAACTGGTCACCCAACGGCTTCATGCCGAGCACCCCAATTGCGTGCTTTACCAGCACGGGTAAAACTTTCTTTTCGAAGCTTTCATAGTGCGCGTCCATGACGTTGAGTGGCATCTGGACCGCGTCAAAAGTGAATCCATGGGCGAACGCGGTTTCGAGCATCTTCAGATGAATGTCGGGATTCTTGTGGCCGGTGAAGCCGATATAGCGCACCTTGCCCTGCTTTTTGGCATCGATCAGGGCTTCCATACCGCCACCCGTAGCGAAAATGCGGGCGGGGTCGGTGTCGCGGATCACTTCATGGAATTGCAGAAGGTCAACCCGGTCGGTCTGCAGGCGTTGGAGCGATTCGTCAAGCTGCTGGGCGGCTGCCTTCTTCGTTTGGCCGTCAATCTTGGTCATGAGGAAGGCTTTTTTGCGATAGCCGTCGCGCAGTGCCTTGCCCATGCGAACTTCGCTCGCGCCGCCGTTGTAGTCCCAACAGTTGTCGAGGAAGTTGATGCCGGCGTCGAGCGCAGTGCGAATGATGCGGATACTCGCCTGCTCATCGGACTGCATGCCGAGGTGATAGCCGCCCAGACCGACGATCGAAACTCTTTCGCCCGAACGTCCAAGGCTGCGCATGGGAATCGGGGCATCCGCTGCGCGTGCCAGCCTATGGTCGAGAGAAGTCACGAGAGTGGTTGCGGCGGTAGCCTGGATGAAGCGTCTGCGATCCATGAAAGACTCCTGGGAATTCGGAGACGAATGCCCGGGTCAGGTTGAAACATTTTACCGTGCGGCTCTGGAAAAACAAGGGATGCGATGAGGAGGATGAGGAGGCTGAGAGCGTCTGGATTTGGTCTCGGCCCGCAATCCAGACGCTGACGGTTCGACCGGAAACGAGACCTACCAGTTGACCTTCAGCGCGAATTGGAACTGGCGCGGATCGTAGGCGGCGGTGGGCCGGCCCGCGTTGGTCCACAGCGGGTTCACGTCCGCCACGTTGAATTTGTTGGCGATGTTGAAGATGTCGACCATGGCATCCAGGCTGAGGCGCTCGCCGAAGTAGATGCGCTTGGCGACGCGAAGGTCGTTGAACACGTTCCACGGCTTGAAGCCGGCGTTGCGGGTCAGGTTGCCGTCGAGCGAGAACAACGTTCCGTCGAATCCGTCCACGTAACAGGGCAGCTGGAAGGCGCCCGCCGGGGAGTACTTCGAGGGGATCGTAGGTCCACACGCATTGTTAGGCGTTCCGCTCGTAACGATGTTCGGACGGGCCGAGCTCGGCGAGAACTGGAAGTTCGTCGTTTCGCCGGTGATGATCAGGAACGGACGCCCCGAAGCGATTTCGATAATGGGAGCGAAAGTCCAGTTGCTGAGGAAACCCCGGCCAAAACCGCCGCCCGACAACTTGCCGGTTTGATACAGGCCGCTGAACACGAACCGATGGCGTTGATCGAAGGTAGAGTTGGAGCGCTCCAGGGCCGGAAAGAAACTGTCCTGCGGTGCCAGCGGGGACTGTAAGTCGGTCGAATCGTCGATGGCATGAGACCAGGTATAGGAGGCGAGGAACTCGTAGTTCTTGTTGAAGCGCTTGCGCAGGTTGGCGGTGAAGCCGTGGTACACGGAGCTGCCATTCGAGTAGTTGGCGTCCATGTCGCTGAAGGGGACGCAATTGGCCAGCGTGGTCGGGTCACAGGACGCGTTGAGGCCGTTCCCCTGAAGAATCGATGCGGCCAGGGGTACGCAGGGTGCGTAGGCGTTCATCAGCGAAGGGTTGAATCCCGACGGCCGGAAGAAATTGACGAGCGCCGCGGGAATGTAGGGACCGGCCGGCCCAACCCCGCACGGAGCGAACGCAGCAGGATCCGCAGTCCCGACAAAGAGAGGATTGCTCGGAAAGCTCCGATCGCCGGGTTGAAGGTTGTAGGGCGGCGCACTGGCTGCGGCGACAGCGGCCTGCCAGTTCCTGACGAGCAGGTCTCCCCGCACTGTGTTGGCGTTGATGGGCCGGTTCAAATGGCGCCCGCCGTTGTAGTTGTAGGCCAAACTCAGGGCGAATCCGCTCCCGAGGTCTTGCTCGATGGTGAAGTTGGCCTGTTGCGAGTAGGCGTACACGAAGTTCTTGCTCTGCGGATAGCCAAAGGGCTGGAAGCCCAGCGGGAAGCCCTCCGCGACGTAGTTCTGGTTGATAAATAGCGAGTTCGGGAAAAAGGCATCAAAGCGCTGTTCATTGGGCAAGTAGCCGAGATTCGGCACCAGCGAGGTGGGCAGACAAGCGTTGGTGGTCAGAATGCCCTGAAAGATGTTGGTCGCGTTGAGATTCGCCGGGCTGATATGAGCCGGATTTGTATCGCAGGGGCTCCCACCCGCAAACAGCAACTGCCCGCTCTTGGAACCGTCGGAAGCGTCACCCAGGAAGTAGAGGCCCAACAGGGGGTGGTCGTAGAAAATCCCGTAAGACGCGCGGATGACGGTCTTGCCGCTGCCACTGGGGTCGTACGCCAGGCCGATGCGGGGCTGGAAGTTATTCTTGTCCGTCTCGATGCTCTTCTGCAGTCCCAGCGAGTGATAGGCCGAAAGGGCGAACGCGTTGGGCGATGTGAACTTCGGCGGGAACTCGATGTCATAGCGTAGCCCGTAGTTCAGAGTGAGATTGGGCCGCATCTTCCAGGAGTCTTCCCAGAAGAGGCCGAGCGGTTTGTTCTGGAAAGAGTCTTTGGGATTGCCGATGCCCTGGACCAGGGTGCTGGGGATTCCCAAGCCGTATGCCTGCACCGGCGAAAATCCTGGAAGCGAGAGCCCGCTCGGAAACCCGAGTTGGGTAGCATCGAGGCCGCCGAAATTGTAGACGCCTCCGTAGTTGACCGTGAACGTCGCATCGATTGGGATGTAGTTAAAGTCGACGCCAAATTTCATGTCATGCCGGCCCTTGGAAATCGAGAAATTGTCGGTGAATTGATAACGCTGCTCAACCCGCTGGATGTAGCTGTAGGGCTCGCGTCCGAAGAACGCAAAGCCGGGAATATTTACCGCGATGGTGGAACCTCCGGGCGCGTTCGAGTAAAAATAGGCCAGGCCCCGGCGGGCGTACTGGAAGCGCAACTCGTTGATCTTGTTGCCGCCGATCGTCCAGCTGTCCTCGACCACGCCGGCCACGTCGTGATAGTCCTGCCGTGATGTTCTCGAGAACGCATTCTGTCCAAATGTCTGGTTCTCGCCGTTTACTTCGATTCCGTCTAACTGGCTGGGGCTCAGGTTGGCGCGCAACATCAGGCGATTCCCGCTGTTGATGTTGTGATCCAGGCGCAGCGAATAGAGGCTGGTGTTTTCGAAGATGGGGAAGTTCCCGGTCTGCGAGTTCATGGTCAGAAAGGAACTGGGCAAGCCGTTGCAAACCGTGTTGTTGTTGTTGCAGGAGGTGGGGAACTGCGTCAGCGGGCTGCTGCCGTTCGCGGGGGTCGGGATCCCCCCGAGCTGCGCGAGCAGGCCAAACGACTGCGGATAGCTGCCCTTCAGGGCAATCCCCGAGGAACCGCCCGCCAGAAATGCGTACTGCCTCACGAGGGGAACGAGTGCGGGAGGTACGGGCGAACTTAGGAAAGCTGCCTGTTCGGGCGTGACCTGAATGATGAACGTCCCCGGGGGGGCCAGCCCGGGAGCAAAGATGTTGGTTGCGTCAAAGTTCTCGAGGCCGAAGGCGTCCTTTGGTCCGATGCTGGCGAAGCCCGTCTCATGCCGGCGAGTCGTCTCGAAGGAGAAGTAATAGTAGGTCTTGTCCTTCTTGAGGGGACCACCGAACGCGACACCACCCTGAACGCGAGTGTAGGCAGGATCCTTGACATTACTGAACGGATTGGTGGCCTGAAAGTTACGATTGCGCAAATAGCCGTACACATCGCCGTGAAATTCATTGGACCCGGAGCGGGTGATGATATTCACGACGCCGCCGGAGGCGCGGCCGTACTCCGCCGCGTAGCTGTTGCTGATGATCTGAAACTCCTGGACAGCCTCCTGCGACACGGTGGAACGAACGCCATTCACCGAATTGTCGACTGCGTCGGCGCCATCCACATTCACCAGGTTGGAGCGCCCTCGCTGTCCGCTGATGTTGAGGCCCGAGGTCGGCGCGGCACCGATGCTCGGAGCGTTATCGCGAAGCACCTGTGAGTCAGTCAAGGCGAAATTGATGTAGTTGCGCCCGTTGATCGGCAGGTTGTCGATGCGGCGCTGATCGATCGTGTCGGTGGTCGAGCTACGCGAGGTCTCCACAAGTTCCGCCTCGGAACTCACCGTGATCACAGTCTGCCCACCGCTCACGGTCAGAGTGACGGGCAAGTCTTTCCTCTGGCCCACGGTGACGGATTGGTCTTTGGCTTCGCTTCTGCCAAAGCCTGGCGCCTCCACGGTCACCGCGTAAATGCCCGGAGGCAGTGACAGCAGGCGATATTCGCCGTCGGTGTTCAGCTGGGTGGAGCGCTCCAAGCCCTTTGCCTGCTCGCGCGCCGTTACGGTCGCGTTGGCGACCAGATGGCCTTTCTCGTCCCGCACCGTCACGTGCAGATCGCCCGCGGCGGCGCCTTGAGCGAAGGCCAAGCCGGTCCAGAGCAAAGCGAGAATCGAGGCAATCAGAATCTTCCAGGCGGGTTTCATAGGCTCTCCCTTGGGAACCGCGGCGCAAAACCTATGGCGCCACGCGGCAGAACGCAGAACTCTGTCCATGGGCAGGCTGACTGAGGTACACGCGTTTGTAAGCGGTTGGGTCCCGGTAGCTTGTACATCAGGACATGCAACGAAAGCAAGATAAATTGATGACGAGAATAGGGTTAGTAAGCGCGGCCGTGGCGGAGCGGGAGGCGGATGAGAGGCTAGCGCTTGATCCCGGAATCTTCCCTTCGGACCGTCTTAAGGGCCCAAGCCATGCGCGGCGTGTTGTGCGAGATCCCGATGCGTCCCTTCGCATCGAGGAGAATGATCCCGCCGTGGCCATTCACCCGGGCCTTCAGATAGTTCATGGCTTCTTCAGAGACCCACTCGGGCACATTCCCTGCAAGTACGCGATCGGCTGCCCACTTCGCCAGAACCAGTTTCATGATCGGCTCTCCCCAGCCGGTGAGAGAGGCGGCCGCGCTCTCGTTATCGGCGTAGCAGCCGCAGCCAATCAGGGAAGAATCTCCCAGACGACCGGGCGCTTTGTTCAGCGTGCCGCCCGTGGACGTGGCCGCAGCGATATGCCCGTCGCCATCGAGCGCAACCGCGCCGACGGTGTCGTGCGAGATTGCGGGCGCGAACAGGTCGGGCGCTTGGTCGGCCGCCTGTGCCTGAAATGCGCGCAACCGCTCCACCTCGCGAGGGATCACGAGATCCTTGTTGTCGCACAAGGGGATGCCGTGCTCCGCGGCGAAGCGCTCAGCACCTTCCGCCACGAAATACACGTGCGGGCTCTCGCTCAGAATCTTGCGAGCAGCGCGGATGGGATTGCGCAGGCGCTCCACGCCGCCCACGCCGCCCCCGCGGAGCGTGGCTCCTTCCATGATGAATGCATCAAGTTGAACCTTGCCGTCGCGATTGAGGAAGCTGCCGCGGCCGGCGTCGAACGTTTCGTCGTCTTCGAGGCCCACGACCGCTTCTTCCACGGCGTCGAGCGCGGAGCCGCCTTTGCGCAGCGCCTGCCAACCGGCCACCATCGCGTTCTGAACACCCTTGAGGTGGGCTTCGACCATGTCGTCCGGGATCGCCCAGGCGCCACCGTGAACTACGAGAACCGGATCCGTTGGCACATCCACCTCACAAGCGGAAGGAACGCGCCAGTCTAGCACCGGGGTAGTGGTCAGTGGTCAGTGGTCAGTCGAACCCACGAAGTCGGAAAGGTTGCCTACTCGAGAAAAATGAAACCCGAAACTCCTGAAAAATGCCTGGGTTCTCACACTTGACGGCGCGGAACTGAGGCGAATGCCGCCAGCATCGGAGGGTTTTATGGCCGGCACGAAGATTCTGAGAAGGCTGCTGTTGACCGCGGCTCTCGGCGCGGGTTCACTCGCATCCGTGGCCTGGGCAAGACCGCTGCGCCCCGCTAGGTTGGCGTACGGGACGAATATCGCAAGCCTAACGATTGGCGTAAGCACGAGCGGCGAGAACAGCGCAGAGATCAGCGCCAGAAGCGACGCGCTCGCGACCGGCGAGGCGAGCACGCAGGGCGGGAACGCCACCGGCACCACTACAGCGGGCGCCAGCCTCGATGAGGACAGCGGAACGGCGCCGCCCCAGGACGCGCCCTAATCGCTTTGAGGCGCGACTGCATGGCACTCCGGGCGAAGTTGCCCGCTGCACTTCCGCCCTTCCGCCGAGCCTCGACGGGCTTTCAGCAACTTAGCCCGTTGCGAATGGTTGAGACGCGGGCGTCTCGCCTCCGCGTACGAAATCATCGGGTGTCCCGCGACTAACGGGATTCCCCTGCCGCCGTCGTGCCTTTGACCGGATTCCCTTCGTAGTCCCGAAGCTCCACCGGTCCGATGGCGAGTTTTTTCAGTGCATCTTCGATCTTGGCGCGATCGCCGGCCCCGATCACCACCGACGTTTCCGGATGGAGGTATGTGTTGGCCATGCGTTGCACGTCCTCAGCGGTGACGGCATCGATCTTGGCCGGCAACTGCTGGAAGTAGTCGAGCGGGAAATCGTAGGTGAACAATTCGCCCACCGTGTTGGCAGTCTGCTCGGAAGACTCGAACAGGCCAGCAAGCGAAAGGGAGAAAGCGCCTTTCGACAGCTTCAGCTCTTCCGCCGTGGGCGGGGCCGTACGAATTCGCTCAAGCTCCTTAAACAGCTCCCGCACCGCCGGAGCGGTTGCGTCGCTGCGCATCCCGCCACCCGCAGCGAACAGTCCCGGTCCACGCCGATACATGAAGAAGGAGAAGCCACCGTAGGTGTAGCCATGCTCCTCGCGCAAATTCATGTTGATGCGGCTGGAATACAGTCCGCCCAGGATGTTGTTCATGACCTCGAGGGGAACGTAGTCCGGTGTGGATCGAGGTACGCCCAAGTTGGCGACCAGCACAAACGTCTGCGCCGCACCGGGCTTGTCTACCAGGTAGATGGCTCGCGAGGTCTTCACGTTGACCGGCGGGGGTTCGTGACGGCGGGTTGCGCCTTTCCAGCTGCCAAAATACTTCTCCGCCAGCCTGCGCGCCTCCGCTACAGTGAGATCGCCGGTGATGACGAGCGCGGAGTTCCCGGGTGCGTAGCCGCTCTGCCACATCTTCACCAGATCATCGCGGCCGATGAGGCGGTTGGCTTCCGTGGTTCCTTCTTCGCGATAGCCGTAGGGGTGCCCGGGGCCATACACCGTCTTCAGCAGAACACCGATCGCCAACTGCGTAGGATCGTCTTGGATCTGCAGGATGTCCGTCTCGCGCGTCTTGCGGACCCGCTCGATCTCCGCCGGGTCAAACTTCGGATGAAGGACAACATCGGAGAGCAAGTCGAGCGCGGCGTCCGCATTTGGCTTCAGCGTGCGAATCGCCACGATGGAGTCATCGCTGATGGTGAAGGTGCGTACCGAGGCGCCGATCTGGGCGGCATCGTCGGCGACCTGGAGTGACGTCCGCCGCTGCGTGCCCTCGGGCAGCATCTGCGAGGTGAACGAGGCGAGGCCCGGCTGGTCTACCGGATTGGCGTCGCTGCCGTTGAGCACAACGATACGCGCCGCAACAATGGGCAGGCGGTGCGTTTCGACGAGCATCACGGTCAGTCCGTTGGCCAGCTTGAAACTCGTCGGCACCACAAGGCTCAGCTTCGAAGCTGCCCCGGCGGGTGGAGGATTCGCCCGCCAGGGTTCATCCGGCATAGTGCCGGCGACGGTTCCCCCCTTTTCTTCCTTGGCCTCGGCTTCCTTGGCGGGCCCTGGATCGTCGACCACTCGGTCTCCGGGCAGTCCATACACCACCACCCGCGCCGAGGGCTTCAACTTCTCTTCCGCCACGCGCTTCAGGTCCACGACTGTGGCCCGGTCGTAGCGCTCCAAGTCCCTGGGCAAGTAGCCGGGATCGTGCAGATACTGGTTGTACTGGTTAAGACGGTCGGCTAGCCCTCCGAAGCCGCCCAGCCGTTCGAGGCCGCCGATGATGCGGGTCTCAACCAGGTTGCGGGCGCGATCGAGTTCCGCCTGAGTCGGGCCCTCGGCCCGTAATTTCTCCAGCTCTGCGTTGATGGCTTTTTCAAGATCCTCGGCTTTCACGCCGGGCTTGGCGGTGGCTTGCAGCTCAAAGACCGAGCCGAGCAGCAGACTCGAGTTCTGGACGTGCACGTCCTGCGCGATCTGCATTTCGTAGACCAGCCTCTTATAGAGGCGACTGGACTTTCCGCCGCCCAGAATCTGGGCCAGCAGGTCGCTTTCAGCGTCGCCCGGTTGATAGATGGAGGGCATGATCCAGCCCAGGTAGATTCGCGGCAGTTCGACCCGGTCGGTCACCTGGGCGCGCTTCTCCGCCGTAATGGGCGGAGTGGTGGCGGTGATCTTCGGCACTGGAGGCCCGGAGGGGATCGAACCGAAGTATTTCTCCACCCAGGCCTTGGCCCGGGCGGGATCAAGGTCGCCCGTTATGGTCAGGCTGGCATTGTTCGGTGTGTAGTACTGGCGGAAGAAATCGCGCACATCATCGAGTCGCGCCGCCTCGATGTCATGGTGGGAACCGATCACGTCGGCGTAGTACGGATGGTCCTTGGGAAAGAGTTGGTGGTAGAGCTCCTCTTCGACCAGGCCGTAGGGCGTGTTCTCGGTCGATTGCCGCCGCTCGTTGCGGACCACGTCTCGTTGATTGGCCAGCCTCTCCCCGTCGAGTTTCCCCAGCAGATAGCCCATGCGGTCGCTCTCCAGCCAGAGGGCTAGTTCCAGCTGGTTGGAGGGCAGGGTCTCGAAGTAATTGGTTCGGTCGAAGTCGGTGGTGCCGTTGATGTCGCTCGCGCCGGCGGCCTCGAGATAGCGATCGTGAGCTTTGGGACCGACGTGCTGCGAGCCTTCAAACATCATGTGCTCGAACAGGTGGGCGAATCCGGTGCGCCCGGCTCGCTCGTTGGCCGGGCCGACGTGGTACCACAAATCCACGGCCACCAGGGGCAGGCGGTGATCCTCCGACAGGATGACCTCCAGACCGTTCTTGAGCGTGTACTTCTCGTACTTGATCTGAGCCGCGGCGAGCGATGCAGCAGGCGCCCCCGATGTCCCCACTGCGAGACAGCTCAGGCAGAGAAAAACAACCATGCATCTCGCAAACCAGATTCGGGCAGAGTGAGTGGATTTCTTCATAAGGACGTCTCCAACGGAACGCATAGGGTGCTTAGACTCGGCGGCGAGCCCGACGAAAGCGCAAAACCCGGGTCACAAGGAGGGCTAGGCAGCCGACCGTCCGGCTTCGGCCGGAGATGCATCGACGCGCTCGGTCTGCAGCCAGGTGTAGTAAATGCGGTGTGCCACGGTGATGGTGGACAGGCCCGCGATCACCCAGAGAACGGGCGCCATGCGGTTGAACACGGCTCCAAGGATGAGGAGTACGAGGCGCTCCGGACGTTCCATGAAACCGACCTTGCAGGTATCGATGAGCGACTCGGCCCGCGCCCGGGTGTAGCTGACCATCACGGAGCTGATCATGGCCAACGCCGCCAACACGACGTAGAAAAATCGGCCACCCCGCGAGTAATACACCAGCAGGCCGAAGAACAGGGCCGCGTCGCTGTAGCGATCGACAACCGAATCGAAAAACGCTCCGAAGCGCGTCACCTGGTTGCTGGCGCGCGCGACTCGGCCATCCACCAAATCAAAGAAGCCGGCTGCAAAGATCACCACGCCGGCGTAAAAGAACATTCGCGCCTGGTTGTCGGCGTTGGCGTAGCCGAACAGGAACGCAGCCACGGTGTCGATGACCAACCCGAGGAAGGTCAGGAAATTGGGGCTGATCCGCGCCAGGGCCATGCGATTCACGATGGCCCGCAGCAACTTGCCGCAGGCGTTCCCGAACGCGCTGGTCCAGGTCATCCGGCTTGGGCCTCGTCGTGGATGGTGGTGAGGCTGAGGATATCCATCTCCCGCTCGCCGTTGGGGGTAACCACCGTGGCCGAGTCACCAACTTTCTTGTTCAGCAAAGCTCGGCCGATCGGGGAGGTCGTAGAAATCTTGCCGGCAGCGACGTCGGACTCCTCGCTGGTCACCAGCTTGTACTGGATCTCCTCGCCTTTTTCGTTGTCATAAACCTTGACCGTCGAACCCAGCCCGACCTTGTCCTTCGGGATGTTGCTCATGTTGATGAGGGACAGGTCAGCCAGGCGCCGGCCCAACTGGCGAAGGCGGGCTTTGACGAATTCCTGCCGCTGCTTGGCCATGTGGTACTCGGCATTCTCGCTTAGGTCGCCAAGCGCCACAGCCTTCTTGAGTTCCTTGGGGAGTTCGTGACTCAGTTCGTGCTCCAGCGTGGAGATTTCATCCTGGAGCTTCTTCTTGATCTGCTCAGTCATGCTCTGCGGAATTATAAACCTCGCTGGTTGTTTACTGTACGGCGTCCACGGAGTGGTACGCGCACCAGCTGCCTTCGGGTCATCGGATTGCTCAGGCTGGTGCCGGGAAGATCAATCAGGGAGCACGAAGCAATCCCAATGTTTTCTGAGGCTTGAAGGACCGGCACGAGCTGCAGAGTGTGGGCCGGGTGGGGGTCTCGGACTGGGAAACCCGCGTCCCAATTGCCTTTTGGCGCGGATTGGACTAAACTACTATTCCAGTGGGTCCTCAGGCTTCCCGGCGCTCATAGGTGTTCCTTCATGATTAGTAGCGACGGTTTCCACATCGGCGATAAAGTCGTTTACCCCAACCACGGCGTAGGAATTATTGAACAGATCAGCAGCCGAACCATCGGCGCCTCGGTCGAGAAGTTCTATCTGCTCAAGATCAAGGCCAGCAGTTTGAAGGTCATGGTCCCTTTCCACAACGTAAACAGCGTTGGGCTAAGGCGCGTGGTACGGAACGGCGAAATCCAGAAAATCATTGATTTTCTTACAGATGGCGAATGTCTGAACAACGCCGACTGGAAATACCGCTTCAAAGAGAACTCCGAACGGATGCGTACCGGCTCTCTGCTCGAAGTTGCCTCGGTCCTCAAAGGTCTGCTGATGCTCAACCAGTCGAAGCCGCTCTCCTTCCGCGAGAAGAAGATGCTCGAACGGGCACGCTACCTGCTGGTCAGTGAGCTGGCCATGGCGAAAAACTGCGAAGAACGCCAGGTCGAGGATCTGCTATCCAAGGCATTGTCCAAGCACAAATTGCGGTTCCCGGAAGCGTCAGAGTTTGAAGCTTAGCTCTGGGCGGACGGTCGTCGGTCGCTAGCCGACCCGGGCAGCTTCCCCGACATTGCTCTTCCTTCCCGAATGCCCTATTACTACTTACTACTTACTATTAACTACTTATAACTACTTACTATTAACTACTTATAACTACTTACTACGTTGAGTAGCGCGTTGCTCGAGACAAACCAGCCCGACCGCAATCAGGATTTCGGTCTCCAGTCGAAGAAGGGAGCCTCCCGCCTGGTACGGAAAAAGGGCAAACTCCTTATCCCGTTGATCTTCCTTCCGTTGATCTTCCTTCCGTTGAACTTCATTCTGTTGATCCGGTCAGTTTGTGACGAATGCCGACCTGAGAGTGGCCGGCAAACCTCGAGCTCTTTGGCTAACGACCAACCACCAAAAGCCAAAGACCAAGTTACTCTCCCATCCACGCTCCCCAAGGCGTCAGCGCTTCCACGTGATCGAAGATGATCTTCATGGCCGCCGTGATTGGGATCGCCAGGATCAGTCCCATTCCTCCCCAGAGCCATCCCCAGAACAAAAGCGCTATGGTCACCGCCAAGGGATTGAGTTGCATGCGGTTCCCCAGGAACTTGGGATAGAGCACGTTGAGCGCGAAGAAGTGCAGAGCCACCACCATCACGGAGACCGCGAGCAGATCGCCGGAATCGAGCACGCCGAGTCCTACGAGCAACGGCGGGGCCAAGGCCAACAGCAGCCCGAGATAGGGAACCAGGCTCAGGAAGCCGCTGATCACGCCCACCACCAGGAAGAATGGCAGGTGGAGCGCCCCGAAAACTGCCACGCTCACCGTGGCCATGAACAGGCCAATCAGGAGATTTCCGACCATGAAGCTCCGGATCATGTTCGAAATCAGACCCAGCGTGGTGTAGGCGGTATGGCGATGTTCCATCCGGAATAACATCACCGTTGCGGAACGGGCGTGTTGCTGCCAACTCAGCATGAAATAGACGAGGAAGGGGGTAAAGGTCAGGGCAAATAGGCCCTGAGATACCGACCCAAAGCCGCGAGTAACGGCATCGGTGAGCGGACTACTGGGCAGCACTTTGACCACGTTTCGCTCGTCGACCACGGGGCGTAGCGGATTGAGCGATTCCGCGCGTTCCCGGAAGCTCATGACCGTCGCGCGAATGCGCTCCGAATAACGGGGGAGAACCTGAAGAAAGTTGGCGGCCTGATTGTAGGAGACGTAGGTGATTCCATAGACCAACGTCAACAGCAGGAGCACGGCGATCAGGGAGGAGAGGCTGCGCGGCAGGCGGAAATAGCCGAAAAAATCAACCACGGGGGCGAGAATGAAAGCCAGCAGCGTCGAAGCCAGCATCACCACCAGCACGACCTCGGCGATGTAGCACAAAGTCAGCACGACTCCGACCGCGATGATGATTTGCGCCCAGTTGCGGCTCGGAGGCCGGGTGGGAGGAACGGGGGCCGGAGTGTGGACTTCGACCGGTTCGGACATAACCAGCTATCGTAGTCGAAATTTCCGAATCTCGTTCCGACATATAATCGCGGCGTGTCGTTGCCATCGGCGGATCCTTCGACCGCAAAGCCCGCGGGCCGGGTATTGGGTCTGGATGTGGGCTCGAAAAGAATCGGGGTCGCAGTTTCCGATCTCCTGGGGATCACCGCCCAAGGCCTCGAGACCCTGCAGCGGCAAAACAAGCGGCTTGATTTCGAGAAACTGGCCAAACTCATCCGGGAGTACAAAATCGCGCAGATTGTGGTCGGATATCCGCTGCGCATGAGCGGCGAAGAAGGGCTTCAAGCTGAGAAGATGCAGCGCTTCGCCGACGAATTGCGCGAGCGGTGTCGGCTGCCCGTCCACCTGTGGGATGAGCGGCTTACATCTGCCCAGGCAAACCGCCTGTTGCGCGCGACCGATATGTCCATCCGGCGTCGGGGGCAGGTGGTCGACCAGATGGCGGCCGTCCTGATTCTGCAGTCCTGGATGGAAAGCCGGCTACATCCAGCCGACCCTGGCGAAACGGTCCCCGGTGGAGAGGCCCAGTAAGGGCAAGCAGTTGGGTGTGCTTACCAGGGTTCATCGACCATTGGCTCACTGAGTCTTGCGAAAGTTCATCTAAACTACGGCAAGTTGCGAAAACTCCTGGCATTGCCGTTGATCGTTGCCCTGGCATTCGGAGGGTGGCTCGCATGGGCTGTCCTCACGCCGGTCACGCCCGCAGAGCAGAAGTTTGTTCTGCTGCGCCCGGGCTATTCCACGCGAAAGATCGCCGCGGAACTGAAAGCGGCGGGTGTGATTAAGAGCGATCGGGCGTTTCTGATCTGGCATTATCTTCGTCGGGGTCGCTCGATGAAGGCCGGCGAATATTTGTTTGAGAAGACAGCAACCCTGAGAGAGGTCCACGACCGCCTGGCGCGGGGTGACATCTTCGTGCACACCGTCGTGATCCCCGAGGGATACACCATGTTCGACATCGCCCAGGCGATTGAGCAGGTGGGACTCGGGACGCAGGAGGACTTCCTCAAGGTCGTCCAGAACGAAACCGAACTGATTCAGGACCTCGCCCCCCAAGCCAAGACGCTCGAAGGCTATCTCTTTCCTGATACCTATGAGTTCACGCGCACCCAGAGCATGCGCGAAATCGTCACGGCGATGGTCCATCATTTCCGGCAGGTGGCCAACACGATTGGTTTGACAACGGATATGGATCAGACGGTCATCATGGCGTCCATTGTAGAGAAAGAAACGGCGGCGCCGGAAGAGCGGCCGATGGTAGCCAGCGTGTACTACAACCGGCTGACCAGACGCATGGCGCTCGATGCCGACCCGAGCGTGATCTACGCGAAGCTGCTGGAGGGAACCTACCAGGGCGCCTTACACCACGCCGACATGCAGATCAAGTCGCCGTATAACACCTATCGCTATCCCGGATTGCCCCCGGGGCCGATCGGAAACCCCGGCAGGAGTTCGCTGGAAGCCGCGATGCATCCCGCGCGCAGTGAGTATCTGTATTTCGTCAGCGACGGCAACGGACGTCATCGCTTCGCACGCAGCCTGGAGGAACACAACCGGAATGTGGTTTCCTTCCGGCGCGCATTGCGCGGGCAGTAGCACCCCGTCCCGTTTTCCTGCAACTTCGACACGATATACTCAATCTCAGTTGATAATGACGCGTCTCCGTCGAACCCGCATGGCATTGCTGTTTCTGGTCGTTCTCCCTTTGACCGGCTGCCTGTTCCGTTCCCGCAAGGTGGAGTGGCAGTTGAGCACGGCCCCCCTCCAGTCGGCAACCCAGCAGGAATTGGTGGACGCGATCAACGCCCGGGCCGGGAAGATCAAGACCATGCAGGCCACGGTGGACATCGATACCTCGGTGGGCGGCGTGAACAAGGGCCAAGTCACCGACTACAAGGAAATCCGAGGCTACGTGCTGGCGCGGAAGCCCTCCATGCTGCGCATGATTGGGCTTATGCCCATCGTGCGCAATCGCGCCTTCGACATGGTGAGCGACGGCCAGGAGTTCAAGCTCTGGATTCCGCCTAAGAATCGTTTCGTAACCGGGCGCAACGACACCGAGACGGTAAACCCGAAGCAACCGCTCGAGAATCTTCGCCCGCAAAACCTCTATGAAGCGTTGCTGATCCAGGAGATCGACCCCGCGAACGAGATCGCGGTGCTCGAGAACGGATACGAGACGGTAATCGATTCCAGGCGGCACCGCGTGGAGCAGCCCGATTACGAGATCGTAGTGGTGCGACGCGGCAAGCAGGGCTGGTTTCTTTCACGAAAAATAGTATTCAGCCGAACCGACCTCGAGCCCCATCGGCAGCTGATCTACGATGAGAACGGAAAGCTCGCCACCGATGTGCGCTACGGCGAGTACAAGGACTACGACGGCATCCGCTTCCCCACCCAGACGGAGATCGAGCGGCCGCAAGAGGAATACGACATCACGCTGAACATCCTGAAACTGGACCTGAACAAGCCTCTGAGCGATGACCAGTTCGACCTGCAGGTGCCGGCAGGCGCCGAGGTGGTGCATTTGGGCCAGCCGGCCGGCCAGGCGCACAGTTCCGACGGAGGCGATCCAAGATAAGACATTGGCGGTGAGCCAAGGGCCTTGGGCGCCTGCCGTTCGAGCCTTGTTACACTCCCAGCAGAGTCCTAACTGGCTTTGCCAAGCACCAACCACCAACGACCGCCTCATGATGAACAAAATGATTGTCGGCAACCTTGTACACCGGCCGCTCCGGTCTCTGATCAGCATTGTTGCGATCGCATTGGAAGTGACCCTGATCCTGCTGATCGTGGGGCTTTGTGTCGGGATGCTCAACGACTCCAGGGCAAGGCAAGCCGGCATTGGAGCCGACGTCGTGGTGATGCCGCCGGGATCCGCCTACATTGTCGGATTGACGGGCGCGCCGATGCCGATCAAGATCCGCGAAGTGCTGGCGAAACTTCCCCACGTAGTCTCCGTTGCCCCGGTGGTGACCAACGTGTCGACCAAGGGAGCGATCGAAGTCATCAATGGGATTGATCTGAAAGCGTATGAGAGTCTGGGCGGTCCCTTCCGTTACCTGCACGGAGGTCCCTTCGAAAGCCCGGACGATGCGTTGATCGATGACATCCTGGCACGGTCAAAGAAGATCAAGGTGGGCGATCCCATCGAAATCCTGGATCACAGGTTTCGAGTCGCTGGGATCGTCGAGCCCGGCCGGGGGGCCCGGAAGTTCCTCGAAATCGGCGCCATGCAGGACCTGATCGGCGCGGAGGGAAAGGCTTCGATTTTCTATTTGAAGCTGGATGACCCCGCCAATGCCGATGCAGTGGTAGACGAAATCAAGCGCGTGCCCGGCATGGAAAGCTATGTGGCAAGCTCCATGGCGTACTACCTCTCGATGATGACGGTGAACCACCTGCCAGGGCTCTCCGCCTTTATCGCCGTGGTAATCGGGATTTCCGTGACCATCGGTTTCATTGTCATTTTTCAGGCCATGTACACCGCGGTGATGGAGCGGACCCGGGAGATTGGGATCCTGAAGTCGCTAGGTGCTTCGAAGCTTTACATTGTGAATGTCGTTCTGCGGGAGACCACGAGCTTGGCCCTGGCCGGCATCGTGGTCGGAATCCTGATCAGCCTGGCTGCGCGCGCGGCCATCGACCACCGCTCCACCCTGCGCGTGGTAATCACCGGATACTGGATCCTGACGACCACGATCATCGCCATGGTCGGGGCCATTCTAGGGGCTTTGTACCCGGCCGTACGCGCTGCGCAGAAAGATCCGATTGAGGCGTTGGCTTACGAATGAGGAGGGCTTTCAGCCGCGTCGGGGCGTGTTCCCCGGTTCGTAACTAACGCAATTCGTTGACAATTCTTCGGAATTTACGCTATCTTTAGAGCTTCGGAAGTTCTGCGGTTGCCCGCCTGATACCTCTGCGCGTTCGGCGCCTGGTGGCACTCAGCGGTCTTCATAGCTGTTTTCATTCTGGGAGAGTTCAGATGTCAACCTATTTCCCCAAAGAGGGGGAAATCGCGCGCAAGTGGTATGTCGTGGATGCTTCAGGGCAGATCCTCGGCCGGCTGGCCTCCCAGGTCGCCCGCATCCTGATGGGGAAGGAAAGCCCCAAGTACACGACGTTCCTCGATACCGGCGATCACGTGATCGTCATCAACGCCGAAAAGGTGAAGGTGACGGGCATGAAATCCGAGCAGAAGGCGTATCACCACTACACCGGGTACCCGGGCGGGCTGCGGACGGAAGAATTCCGCAAGCGTTTTGACCGGAAGCCGGAGCTCATCATCGAAGACGCCGTTTCGCGCATGCTCCCCAAGACGAAGTTGGGTAAGCAGATGTTCACCAAGCTTAAGGTTTATCGCGGCGACAAGCATCCGCACGAGGCACAGAAGCCGGAAGCGCGGGCGCTCGAGACACGCGCGTAGATGCTGGCAGGCGCCCGCGAGATTTCGGGGCCGGCTGGGATGCCGCGGGTTTGAGAAATCTTTGAAAGGTTTGCACCCGGTGGCTTGGCTAAATGCCAACTGCTAAGTGCTAAAGGCTAGAATGGCTGAATTGGTTCAATATTACGGAACGGGACGCCGCAAGTCGGCAGTGGCGCGCGTCTACCTGCGTCCGGGCAGTGGGGACTATAAGGTCAACGGACGCCCCTTCGAGCAGTACTTTGTGACGGAAGCCCAGCGCTCCAGCGCGCGGCAGCCGCTGCTCTCGACCGACACGGCCAGTTCGTTCAACGTGGTCGCCAACGTTTCTGGTGGCGGCGTGAACGGCCAGGCCGATGCCATGAAGCTGGGCATCGCACGCGCTCTCATGCAGTTCAATGCTGAGTTGCGCAAGAAGCTCAAGGCTGAGGGCATGGTCACCCGCGATTCACGCGGCAAGGAACGCAAGAAGTACGGGCAGAAAGGCGCCCGCAAGCGCTTCCAGTTCAGCAAGCGCTAGAAGCGAAGGTTGCAAGGCTTCCAAGCCGCTGGGTCGGCTTTGAGTCTTGGCGACCTTGCAAGGTGCAGGTTTGTTCTATGGGTGTTCAATTCTTCCCGTGCCTCGTGCGCGGGGACGGGAATGGCAATCCGGAAAGCAGTTTTGGGGTGAAACTCGAAACTGGCGCGAAGGATGCAGACTAATGAGGAGGTTAATTGGCTAACATCACCATGAAGGAGTTGCTCGAAGCGGGCGTTCACTTCGGGCACCAGACGAAGCGCTGGAATCCCAAGATGAAGGAATACATCTTCGGAGAGCGCAACGGGATCTACATCATCGACCTGCAGAAGACGCTCAAGATGTTCAAGGAAGCGTCTAAGTTCGTGCAGGAACTGGCGGCCGACGGCAAGATCGTGCTTTTCGTGGGCACCAAGCGCCAGGCGCAGGACGCAATCGCCGAAGAAGCGACACGCGCCACCATGTTCTATGTAAACCAGCGTTGGCTGGGTGGACTTCTGACCAATTGGGTTACCGTGCAGAAGTCCGTGAAGCGGCTGAAGGAACTCGATGAAATGGCCACGGATGGCCGTTATGAACTGCTTCCCAAGAAAGAAGTGATCAAGCTCGAACGCGAGCGCAAGCACCTGCAGGCGAACCTGGCCGGCATCAAGAATATGTCCCGCCTGCCCGACGCGATCTTCGTGATCGATTCGAACAAGGAGCAGATTGCGGTGCGGGAGGCGCGCAAACTGGGTATCCCGGTGGTCGCGGTGGTCGATACCAATTGTGACCCGAGCGAAGTGGATTATGTGATCCCGGGCAACGACGACGCGCTGCGCGCCATTCGCCTGTTCGCTTCGAAGGTCTCCGACTCGATCGTGGAGGGCTCGCAGATGGCGACCGACAAGCAGACGGCCGAACTGGCCGCTGCCGTGGCGCACGTGGCGACGGCCGAATCGGCACACGAGGCTGAGTCCGTGGAGCCCGCCGCGGACGCGGGCGCCGAAGAGATCAGCATGGAGGATGTGCTCGGGAGCGGGACGAAGAAGGCGCCGGTGGCCGAGAAGGAATCTGTCGATGAGGTTCCGCAGGTCGAAAGCCAGACGTTCTGAACGAAACTGGTTTAGAGATTTCGGACCCGCGCGCGTCCTGACGCCGCGGGTCGATTTTTATCAGGACAGTTTCGCCGAGGTTTCGCGTTCGCCGCCGGTTCGCACCTCGGCTGCAGGATACGGAAGAAGGGAATCTTACGAAATGGGCACAACCGCCGTGAATATTTCCGCAACGCAAGTGAAGGAGCTCCGAGAAAAGACCGGGGCACCCATGATGGATTGCAAACAAGCTTTGGCAGAAGCCAAGGGTGATATCGAACAGGCCGTGGTTTTGCTGCGCAAGAAGGGGGTCTCGGTTGCCGCCAAGAAAGCGGCCCGCGTGACCAGCGAAGGCTCGGTTGCCAGCTACATCCACGCCGGCGGCAAGATTGGCGTGCTCGTGGAAGTGAACTGCGAGAGCGACTTCGTGGCGCGCACCGAGGACTTCAAGGAGCTCATCCACGATATCGCCATGCACATCGCGGCCAGCGACCCGAAGTTCGTGCGTAAGGAAGACGTAACGCCCGAAACCTTCGAGCGCGAGAAGGACATCTATCGCGCCCAGGCGATTGCCAGCGGTAAGCGTCCGGACATTGCGGACAAGATGGTCGAAGGCAAGATGGCCAAGTTCTATGAGGAAGTCTGCCTGATCGAGCAGCCCTTCATCAAGGACCAGACCATCAGCGTCGGGCAACTCATCGCCACCAAGATCGGCAAGCTGGGCGAGAATATCGCCGTGCGCCGCTTTGCCCGTTTCAAGGTGGGCGAGGCGGGCATGACCGTCGCCTCCACCGCTCCCAAGCAGGACGATGGCGGCGAAGCAGCGGCGCCTGCGGCAACCTAGGTTGCAGAGTTTCAAGGCTTCGGCGAAACTCCTCTTACCGGGAGTTGGCGCCGGAGACCTTGAAGCCTGCGAAGCCTTCAACTCCGGTACCCGAGTTGCGGAATCACCACAACTTCATGTCGCAAACCGTCTTCAAACGCATTCTTCTCAAGCTGTCCGGTGAAGCGCTGGCCGCAGGCCAGGGTTTCGGCGTGGATTCCACTCGCGTGCACGAAATAGCCGCCGAACTCGCCGAAGTTCGCGCCCTCGAGATCCAGATTGCCATCGTGGTGGGCGGTGGAAACTTCTTCCGTGGAGTGGCGGAGCAGGCTAAGGAGATGGACCGCGTTTCCGCGGATCACATGGGCATGCTGGCGACCGTCATCAACGCGCTGGCGTTGCAGGATGCGCTCGAAAAGCAGGGCGTGCATACCCGTGTTCAGTCGGCAATCGAGATGAACCAGGTGGCGGAGCCCTTCATCCGACGCCGCGCCATCCGGCATCTGGAAAAAGAACGCATCGTGATCTTTGCGGGCGGTACGGGCAATCCTTACTTCTCGACCGACACTGCGGCCTCCCTGCGGGCCATGGAGATCAAGGCGGACGCCATTCTCAAAGCCACCAAGGTCGACGGTATCTATGACGCGGACCCCATGCTGGTGAAAAACGCGAAGAAGTTCACCCAGATTACCTACATGGAAGTCCTGAAGCTGGGGCTGAAGGTGATGGATTCGACCGCCATCTCGCTTTGCAAGGACAATAATCTGCCCATCATCGTCTTCAACCTGAACGAGCGGGGAAACATCAAGAAGGTCGTGACCGGTGAGAAGATTGGCTCGCACGTAAGCGCGTAGAAAACCGGCCGCCGGTTTCCGCCCAGCAACCCTGCTTCTGCTGATGTGGGCACTCCGTTTGGTTTGGTCCTCGGCCGCAAAGAATCTCCGTCCACACTTCTCCGTGCGATCGATGGCGGACTTCTGATTTCGAGGGTTTATAATTCTGCGTTTTGATCTCTGAGTGCTTTTTGGAGCTCGCTATGGCTCAAGCCACGATGGCCGCAATTCCCGGTCTGAAGGAAACTTACATCCAGCTCAAGACCCGCATGGACAAGGCGGTCGAGGACTTCCGCAAGGAAATGGCGGCCACGCGCACCGGACGCGCGTCGGTTCACATGCTGGATAGCGTCTCGGTTGACTACTACGGTTCGCAGATGCCGCTCAACCAGATCGCGACCGTGCACGCGCCGGAACCACAGTTGATCACGGTGCAGCCCTTTGATCCATCCTCCCTGGGGGCCATCGAGAAGGCGATCCGAACGGCCGATCTCGGCCTGAATCCCATGAACGATGGCAAACTCATTCGCGTACCGGTTCCTGCCTTGACCGAGGAGCGCCGCCGCGACATGGTGAAGCACTTACACAAGGTCCTCGAGGATCATCGGACCGCCGTGCGAAACATTCGCCGCGATGGCAATGACGCCATCAAGAAGGCGATGAAGGACAAGAAGGTCACCGAAGACGAAGAGAAGCGGGCCCTGGAGGAGATCCAGAAGCTCACCGACGATGAGATCAAGAAGATGGAAGACATGAGCAAGGTGAAGGAGAAGGAAGTGATGGAGATCAAGTGAGCCATCCGCGCTCCGCCGTCCCTGGTCGCTAGCCCGCGAACTGGAGGTTGTCAGCACCGAGGCCGCGCTCCAGTCCGGTCGAATCACCGGCGGTGAATCCGACCCGCCAACCGGCGCAGAACGTGACCCCGCTGGGGCGAGCACCCCCCCCGGCAACTTCATTCCGGGCCGCATCGTGCACCCGTCCCAAGAGCGTGGAAGCCGATCTGGTAGAGGGCAGCGTCAACCTCACAGACTCGAACCCGGGGCGTTTCCAGCTCAAGAACAACCGCCTGCTGGGTTACCGGCTCGGGGCCCCGCTGCCCGTACAGACCGGCAAGCGCACGCTGCCTTTCGACCTGCACAGGCTGAGCGGGATCGAGTCAGGGGGGATGCCTGAAAGGGGCGGCCGGCGGCTTGATGCTGAAGGACGCCGGAACCCCGCAGCTTTGGCGCGCCCAGTCGTGGTTCTGCCCTACCTACGATCCCGGCGGACTCCTCTCGCGGGCGGCCGACAAACGGCCGCCCGCCGTGTTTCCCATCCCGACTCGGAAGAGCGCGGGACGGTTGTGGGTCGTATAATCGACCGACCATGAAGAAAGTCGTTCATGCCGCCTGCCCGCATGACTGCCCCGACGCCTGTGGTGTGCTGATCACGGTCGAGGGTGGGCGAGCGACGAAGATCCAGGGCGATCCGAAACATCCCGTAACGCGCGGCTTCCTCTGCGCCAAGGTCGCCAAGTATCTCGACCGTGTTTATTCGCCCGGGCGTGTCTTATATCCCATGAAGAGAGTCGTACCCAAAGGCTCCGGGAACAAAGACGGCAGCGACTTCAGGCGGATTTCCTGGGACGAGGCCTTGGATGAGATTGCTTCACAATTCAAGGGCATCGTTGCGGAATTCGGGAGTGAAGCCATTCTGCCCTATTCCTATGGCGGGACACTTGCCGTTCTGAGCGGCGCCTCGATGGATCGGCGGTTCTTCCATCGCCTGGGGGCGTCACAACTGGAGCGCGCAATCTGCTCGGCGGCCGGCGAAGCCGGACTGAAATCTGTAATCGGTGTGAAGCTTGGGACCGAGCCGGAGCAGTTCCGCCAGTCCCGGTACATCATCGCGTGGGGCGCGAATATTCACGGGAACAACGTTCACCTGTGGCCCTTCGTGGAAGAGGCTCGGCGAGCGGGAGCCCAGCTGGTCGTGATCGATCCCTATCGCACCCGCACCGCCAAATGCGCCGATTGGCACCTGCCGATCAACCCCGGTACGGATGCGGCGCTCGCTCTGGGCATGATGCACGTCATCGTCGGAGAGGGGCTGCACGACGCCGATTACGTGGCCAACTACACTACAGGCTTCGAGCAGCTGCGCGAGAAGCTCAAAGACTACCCGCCCGACCGCGTCGCGAAATGGACAGGCGTTTTCGAGTCCGACCTCCTGAAGCTGGCGCGCGAATATGCGACCCATCGCCCCGCGGCCATTCGCGTCAACTACGGAGTGCAGCGCTCGCAGGGTGGGGGCATGGCGATGCGGGCCATCACCATGCTGCCCTGCATCACGGGTTCGTGGAAGGAAGTTGGCGGTGGCTTGCAGCTTTCGACCAGTGGCGCCTGGGGGCTGAAGCGCGACGCGCTTGAGGGTCCGGAACTGATGCAGGAGGCCCTGGGACGTCCCGCTCGCGTGGTCAACATGGTGGAACTGGGAAAGGTGCTGAACACGCTGAGCGATCCGCCCATCAAGGCCCTGTTCGTGTACAACTCAAATCCCGCCGCGGTCTGCCCCAACCACAATGACGTGATCCGTGGACTCAGGCGCCGCGATCTTTTCACCGCGGTGCACGAACAGTTTTTCACCGACACGACCGACTACGCCGACATCGTGCTACCAGCCACCACCTTCTTCGAGCAAAAGGACCTGCAGACCTCCTATGGGCACTACTACTTGCAGATGTCGAATCAGGCGATTGAGCCCATGGGCGAGTGCCGGTCGAATGTCGAGGTCTTCCGGGCCGTGGCCCAGAAGATGGGATTTGAGGAAACATGCTTCTCGGAGTCCGTGGACGAGATGATCGACGCCGCGCTCAGTTCCGAGAATCCCTGGCTCAGGGGGATTGACCGGGAACGCTTGGAACGGGAAGGCCATGCCAGGTTGAATTTTGAGAATCGGGGTCCGGAAGCGAGCCCTGACGAGTCAGCCCCCTTTCTCCCCTTTGCGCAGGGCGGGTTCCAGACGCCCAGCGGAAAAGCGGAGCTGTTCAGCCCGGGATTGGCTGCGCAGGGACTCGACCCGGTGGCCGAGTTCGTGCCACCGGATGAGTCGCGTCACGGCGGGAAAGCCAAGTCCTTTCCCCTCGAGCTGCTCGCTCGCAAGGCAGACAACTTCCTGAATTCGACTTTTTCCAACCTCCCCTCGGTTCAAAGCATGGAGGAACCGGGGCTTCTGGAGATCCATCCAAGCGATGCCCGCGAACGGGGCATTCGGGACGGTGATCCGGTAAGGGTCTTTAACGGCAGGGGCGAGCTGCCCCTACGGGCCCGCGTAAACGGCGCCGTGCAGCGCGGAGTGGTTGCCGCAGCGCTCAATTGGGCCAAGCTGACCCCGGGAGGAAGTAACATTAACACCCTGACTTCAGAAAAACTTACCGACATGGGCAACTCCGCCACGTTTTATTCCGTCTTGGTTGAGGTGGAGTTGGCGAACCCGACCCCCTGAACAAAACAGCAGCCCAGTTAGAGGGTGGGGGAGGTTTTGGACGCTGCCCCTAGCTCTACCGTATAATTGCGGTTTTCCTAACTCCCTGAGGCCGAGGTAGTAGCGATTCCTCTTCGCTTTCATCCGGATATCCCTGTCACGCGCCAGAACGGCCCTGCCGGTTCTGTCCTCTCGGCGTTTCCATCTCCTTCATTTCGATGGCCTTGGGGAACGGGGGGCCCAGCCATCCGACGCTCAATCGCAAACTTCCTGGTCACCGTGGTGGTGCTGCTTTGCCCGCGGGGATGGGCCCAGCAGGACGTGGTGGTTGACATCCAGGTCCACGGGAACCGGCGGATCCCGGCGGAAACCGTGAAGGCCCGGATTTATACACATCCCGGCGACGTCTACGATCCGGCCGGCCTGGAGCGTGATTTTAACTCCCTCTGGAACACTACGTATTTCGAGGACATCCGCTTCGAACGGGAGCAAACGCCGAAGGGTTGGCGCATCCACGTGTACGTCAAAGAGAAGCCGACGATCCGTGAAATCAATTACACGGGATTGAGTTCAGTCTCTACCAGCGATGTGCTCGACCGCTTCAAGGAGCGCAAAGTCGGGTTGTCCGTAGAAAGCCAGTACGACCCCACCCGTATCAAAAAAGCCGAGGTAGCCATCAAAGACCTGCTCGCCGAGCACGGACGCCAGTTTGCCACCATCCGCTCCGAAGTGCGGGCCATCCCGCCGGCTGCGGTTGGAATCACGTTTGTGGTGAAAGAGGGACCCAAGGTCAAAGTCGGCAGGATCAAGTTCCAGGGAAACAAGAACATCAACACTCGCACGTTGCGCGCCGCGATGAAGAACCTGAAACCCATCGGGGTTCCACACTCCATTTTCCTGGAGAACATTTTCGCCAAGACTTACGACGCGACCAAGCTGGAAGAGGATACCGAGCGAGTCCGCGCGGAATACCAGAACCGCGGCTTTTTCAAAGTCTTGGTGCAGGATCCGAAGACCGACATCCATGACACTGGCCACCCGGGGTTTCACGTCCCCTTGCTTCAGAAGGGGCCGGGCAAGGCGGTCGACATCACGATGCCAATCGAGGAGGGCGACCGTTACACGCTGGCCACGATCACGTTCAAGAATAACAAGGCGATCTCGAACACAAAAGCGCTGCGCAGTCTGTTTCCGATCAAGGATGGGGACATCTTCAGCCGAGAAAAGGTTGGAAAAGGACTGGAAAACCTGCGCAAAGCGTATGGCGAGTATGGCTATATCAACTTCACTTCCGTCCCCGACACCAGGTTTGACGATGAGAAAAAGCTGATTTACCTCGACATCGATGTCGACGAAGGCAAGCAGTTCTACGTGCGCCGCATCGAGTTTCAGGGCAATACCACGACGCGCGACAAGGTGATCCGGCGCGAAATCGCTCTCGAGGAAGGGCAAGTCTACAATTCGCGCCTTTGGGAGTTCAGCCTGCTGCGCCTGAACCAGTTGGGCTATTTCGAGCAGCTGAAGCCCGACGACCCCAACACGACCGACAAGAAACTCGACGAGAAGGAAGGCAGCGTCGATCTCACCTTGAAAGTGAAAGAGAAAGGCAAGAACAGCATCGGTCTGAACGGAGGCGTCAGCGGCCTGGAAGGCGCCTTTATCGGTCTGAGCTACACGACCAATAACTTCCTCGGACTGGGCGAGACCCTGCAGATTCAGGCCAGCATTGGAAACCTCATGCGCAGCGTGCTGTTCGGCTTCACCGAGCCCTACCTTTGGGACCGCCCGCTGCAAGCCGGGTTCACCGTCTACACCACCCGGACCAGTTACAACCAGGCCAGGCAATACGCAATCCTGACCGGGCAGCAACTGAACCTGCCCTCTTACTACCTCCAGAACCTGCAGAACTACACGCAATCGAGCACGGGATTTACCTCTTCGCTGAGCTATCCGCTGCACCGCTCGTTGAAGCGCGTCGGGATCACATACTCCTTCGACGATTCTTCCCTGATTGCCCTCAGCGATGCCTCGAAGGCTCTGTTCTCGAACCTTGCGTTTCGCGGAATCTCCGGTCCGAATGCGCTCAGCGGCATCATCACCAGCAAGATCCTGCCGAGCTTTTCGTTCAACACTCTGGATGCTGCCTACCAGCCCCATAGTGGCAAGCAGCTCTTCCTGGGCGGCGAGATCGCCGGTCTCGGCGGGACCGTTAAATCAGTTCGCCCGATCGTTCAATACAAACAGTTCTTCCCCATGCAGAAGCAGCGGCGAAACGCGATTGGGGTCAACTTCCAGGGCTCGTTCCTGACCGGCTACGGCGGCCTCGTCGCGCCCCCGTTCCAGCGTTTCTACATGGGCGGCGAGAACGACCTGCGCGGTTTCGACATCCGGTCCGTGTCGCCGATTGCGTTCCTGGCGAACCGCGCGGTCATCAACCTGACCAATCCTGATGGAACCACCGTCCTCAAGGATCCGACCAATCCTCGTTTAGGCGCATACACCATCCCGCTCCCCATCCAGTCGATCGTGCAGCCGGGCGGGGACCTGAATTTGTTCGGCAACGTCGAGTACCGCATCTCGATCGTAGGTCCGGTAACCCTGGCGCCTTTTATGGACATGGGGATCGACCCCATCCTCAGGCAGTCGCAATTGCGCATCAACCCCGGCCAACTTGCGGACATCAACAATACGTTATTCGGGTGTCCGGCCCTGGACGTTGCGCTGAATTGTGTAGGCGGCGAGCGCCTGTCATTCTCTCAATTCCTGAAACCCGCCCCGGGTACGAACTGGACGCCGAGAATGTCAACCGGGCTGGAACTACAAGTGATGCTGCCGGTCATCAACGCGCCCTTCCGCATCTATTGGGCCTACAACCCGTGGCGCCTCGATACCAGCGCGACCGCGCCCACTTCCATCACTCGCGGAATGTTTCCCTCGGGAGCCGCGGGTGACTACACCTACCAGCAGGCGGTCAATACGTATGGCGCGAATTTTACGTTGCGGGAGCCGCGCAAGACGTTTCGCTTCACGGTGGCCACGACCTTCTGAGCGGAGAGTTCGGAGCGCGGGGTCGGTTTGACGGAGGGTGCTATAATGGGAGCTCTCCACCCTGAGAATGCAACAGGTCGGGGTGTGCTGCCACGCATGTCAGGCTCGGCGTGAGGAGCTGGGAACACCAGCCCGCCTGTCCCGGTTGCGCGTAATGTCCGATTCAAGACCCGGTCGACCTAGTGGCACGGCCCGGCGTTTGCCTGGGAGAGCAGGTAAGCCAAAATTTCCCGGAACAATTTCCAAGGAGTCCAAGCGAACCAATGACAAGCAAGTTTACGCGAGTTCTTCTGGCCATGGC